>Ga0182229_1000147_pt1 | contig 18105 bp, 12 predicted proteins | sample G6R1MG_32_FD_129663 | JGI IMG/M metagenome (GOLD analysis project Ga0182229, IMG submission 129663) | Miscanthus phyllosphere microbial communities from Michigan, USA - G6R4_MAIN_07NOV2016_LD1 MG | ecosystem: Host-associated > Plants > Phyllosphere > Phylloplane/Leaf | place: USA: Michigan...
ACGAACACGCTGAGCATCAAACCCAGTGCCGTTCCTAGCGCCGGCTGTACCCAGGTTACGCCGAGCGCAGCGCCCGTAAGCGGTCCACCAATGAATTTGATGGTGCTGGCAATAATGATCGAAATGAGTTTTCCTACCTGCATCTACCGATTACTTGTTACGGAACAACCGCTTTCGTCGTGGGGTTGTTCTCATTACCTATGCCCCTGATTCACCCTGCCTATCCCGGTGCCCCGGCCTACCAGTACAATGGTCATTTGCAAACCATCGTTCCCAGCCTGACTCGTCGGGTTGAGGGGGTCGTTTACGAACGCGAACGACTAACGCTGGCCGACGACGATTTTGTGGACCTGGACTGGCTTCGGCGAGCCAACGACAAGTTGCTTATTCTGACGCATGGGCTGGAAGGGGATAGTCACCGGCAATATATCATGGGAACGGCAAAACTGTTTGCTCAGGCTAGTTACGATGTGCTGGCCTGGAATTGTCGTTCGTGCAGCGGGACCATGAACAAAGCCTTTCGGCTGTACAATCACGGCGAAATTGGTGATCTGGGCGAAGTAATTCAGCAGGCACTCCGTGTTCATCCATATCGTGAAATTGTCCTGATGGGCTATAGCATGGGTGGTAATATTATCCTTAAATACTTGGGCGTTCACGGCCCGGCGCTGCATCCCGCCGTCAAGCGAGGTATTGCGGTCTCGTCGCCAACGGATTTGGGGGCTAGTGCCCGTTTGCTTGATCGGCCCGGCAACCGATTCTACCGCAATCGGTTTATGAAGAAGCTGGCCCGGAAAGTAGCGCAGAAGGCTGTCCAGTTTCCGGGACGGCTCGACATGACCAACTTACAACGGGTGCGCCAGTGGCGGGACTTCGATACTTTCTTTTCCGCACCGGTAAACGGCTACCGCGATGCCGATGATTTTTACGAACAGGCATCGGCCGTACGGTTTATGCCGGACATAACCGTTCCGACTCTACTACTCAATGCGCAGAACGATCCGTTGCTATCGCCTGAATGTTCACCAGTCGAACTGGCCGAAAAGCATTCGCTGATTTTTCTGGAAACGCCAACATCCGGTGGGCACGTTGGTTTTATGGTCAGTCGTGACCCGTACACGTATGCCGAACGCCGGGCACTCGCTTTCGCGCAGGGAAGCCTGGACTACTACGCAATACCCAAAACCAGTTTCTAAGCCAATGACAATCGTTTATCCCGACGCGTACACCCTCAATCCCGGCGACCTCGACTGGCAACCCTTGCAGGCGCTGGGAACTGTCGTCCTTCACGATCGAACATCGCCCGAGGACCTTGTTGATCGACTTAACGAGGCCGATGCGGTGCTGGTTAATAAAGTGAAGCTGAATCGGGAAACGCTGGTGCAGTTGCCCAAGCTGCGCTACATCGGAGTAACGGCTACGGGCTATGACATTATCGACATGGAAGCCGCTCGTGAGCGAAATATCGTCGTGACTAATGTAAAAGGGTATAGTTCCGATTCGGTAGCTCAGTTAACGTTTGCCCTCCTGCTGGAGCTTGTACTGCACGTGGGGCGACATAGTGAGAGTGTACACGCGGGCGACTGGGCACAGTCTGCTGATTTCAGCTACACCAGATCACCGCTGACTGAGTTGGCCGGAAAAACGCTGGGGCTGGTTGGCTACGGCGACATCGGTCGCAAAGTGGCTGCGATCGGCCGGGCGTTTGGCATGAACGTATTGGTCAACCGGCGTAACGCAGCAGATGCCGAAGAAGGCATTGCGCTAGTCGACCGTAATCGCTTGTTTACTGAAAGTGATGTGGTGTCGCTTCACTTGCCGGCCACACCAGACACGGTCGGCTTTGTCAAGGCTGATCTGCTGGCGCTCATGAAACCGACAGCTTATCTGATCAACACGAGCCGGGGAACGCTACTGAACGAAGCCGATGTCGCGCGGGCGCTAAACGATGGTAACTTGGCCGGCGCTGGCCTGGATGTATTGTCTGTAGAACCACCTAGAGCAGACAACCCGTTGCTTACGGCCCAAAACTGTGTGCTTACACCGCATATTGCATGGGCCAGTTGCGAAGCTCGTACACGACTCATGCAGGGCGTTGTCGATAACTTGAAAGCATTTCAGAACGGCGCACCAATCAACGTAGTGTAATTATAGGCTGGCAACGCGAATCAGATCCTGAATCTGATTGATAACGGTCGCGTTCTCCGGTACGTCAATGTCCTGCCCAACTACCTGATAGCCCGTCAGCAACAAATGCGCATTGGGGAACGCTTTGACCATACGATCGACGTAAGGCTGTACTTCGTGGTTGGACGGCACTGACGTGAAAGCCGAGAAGATGTAGTCGGGCCGATGAACGTTGTAGGCAAATTCCAGCTCGCTGAAGGGTAAACTCTGTCCCAGATAAATGACCCGGTTGTACCGTGCCCGAATAATATAGCTGGCAAACAGCAGGCTGATTTCATGTAATTCACCTTCCGGCAGAAACAGCATGTATGTTTTGCCATTGGGGCGTTGTTTACTTACCTGCCCGTCAATAGCCACGATGATCTTCTGACGAATCAGGTTACTGATAAAATGCTCCTGCGCTGGCCCGACTGAACCCGTCACCCACAACGTACCTAGGCGGCTCAGGAACGGATACACGATGTTAATGATCGTGTTTTCAAAACCAAACTGAAGGATGTTAGTGCTGATTATTTTCTCGAACCGATCTTCATCAAGGTCGATCATAGAAATTGTCAACGCGTGAATCTGATCGGGATAATTGAGCTGTCGATCCGAGATCTTGACGACCTCCTTGTTCATCTCTTCGAGCGATAGCTTCGATATCTCCGAAATCTTGTAGCCGTGATCCTTTAACAGGGCAATGTTGAGCACGAGTTTAAGGTCGCGGTCGTCGTACGTACGTATGTTCGTGTCCGTCCGTTTTGGCGCGATGATGTTGTAGCGCTGTTCCCAGATGCGTAGCGTGTGCGCTTTGATGCCGGACAGCTGTTCGAGGTCTTTTATCGAATAATTACTCATGAAATAACGTGCACCAACAATGACTTACATGAACGATCAAGCCGTTGGGTGCCCGTTGAACAGCGACAAGCGCGAGCCGCAAAAAGCACCCCTACTGGTTAGCAAATCCCCTGCTAATATATGGGCTATAACAATATAAAACGATACTTTGTTTAACGTTTGACAAGATATGCTTTAACAAAACGGGTTATTTTGCTTTTAAGCCAGCTGATTCTATAAACTTGCTTGGCGCTGGTACGGGCAAAAACGAAAAAGCCCCCCAAGGTACTGGGAGGCTTTTTTCTACTAGGGTGAAAGACGGGGCTCGAACCCGCGACCTTCGGAACCACAATCCGACGCTCTAACCGACTGAGCTACAATCACCGTTTTGGGACTGCAAAGGTAATGACAAGTTGATGAAATTAGAAAGCAAAAAGAGAGAAAATTTTCACTCGTTTTCTCTCTTTTCTGCTACGCTTGTTAGCTCGCTGCTTGCTTGCCTTCCTGGTACCGGGCGTTAGCCGCGTTCCAATCGACTACATTGAAGTAAGCAGCGATATAGTCTGGGCGTTTGTTCTGATACTTCAGGTAATAGGCGTGCTCCCAAACGTCAAGGCCGATGATCGGGAATCCTTTCACCTCAGCTACATCCATAAGGGGGTTATCCTGGTTTGGCGTCGAGCTTACCGCCAGTTCGCCTTCGTTATTGACGAGCAGCCAGGCCCATCCTGAGCCGAACCGGGTCGTTGCCGCCTTGGTGAATTCTTCCTTGAACGCATCGAATGAGCCAAACTTCTTGTCGATTGCCTCGGCCAGTTCACCCGTTGGCTGACCACCGCCGTTGCCCGAAAGCGTGTTCCAGAACAGCGTGTGGTTATAATGGCCTCCCCCGTTGTTCCGAACCGCAATCGGAGCCTGACTAACCGACTTCAACAGGTCTTCGATCGACTTGCTGTCCATGTCCGTACCGGCAATGGCATTGTTGAGGTTGGTAACGTAGGCGTTATGATGCTTATCATGGTGGATTTCCATGGTTTGCTTGTCGATGTTGGGTTCCAGAGAGTCGCTGGGATAGGGCAGTGGATCTAGTACGAATGCCATTGAATGAATGAGTTATGTGGGAAATCGTTCGCAGGGGTTAACACGTCCGTTTTCGTTTATGTTCTTAAGCCCCGGAAAAACTTCGTCAACAAGGCCTGACTCTCGTCGGCCAGAATGCCGGTTTCGATACGGGTTTTAGGATGCAGCAGGGATGGACTAACCCGGCTATGTCCCCGTTTGGGATCGGGTGCGCCAACGACGAGACGGCCCAACTGCGCCCAGTAGAGCGCGCCTGCACACATCACACAGGGTTCGAGCGTAACGTACAAGGTACAATCGGTGAGGTATTTACCGCCGAGGTACTGGGCGGCTGCCGTAAGCGCCAGAATTTCGGCATGCGCCGTAACATCACCCAGTTGCTCAGTCTGATTTCGCCCCTTGCCAATAATTCGATTGCGACTGACCACGACCGCGCCAACGGGAATTTCGCCGTCGTCGGCGGCTTCTTCCGCCAGGCTCAGCGCAATGTCCATAAAGTATTCGTCAGGGAGCATAAAAGAGGATAGACGAAAGATAAAAGACGAAAGAGGATAGACATAGGAGAAGAGACTGGCGACAGTAAAGGTCTTTCTTCTCTCGTCTATCCTCTTTCGTCTACCAATTACTGTTTCAGGATTCGCCGGACAAGTTGCCGGTCGCCAACCTGTATCCGAAGCAAGTACGTCCCGGCGGGCTGCGAATTGACATCCAGTATTGTCTGCCGGGTACGGGTTGTTTGATTCAGCACCGGGCGACCGCCGGCATCATGTAAGGTAAGGGTAGCCGGATCGCGCAACAGCGAAACATCGATGTCGACCGTCAGCGTTGCGCCAGCGGGAACGGGATATATAGTGACGAGTGGCCCCAGCGATGGGTCTTCGACGCCCAGTACTTTCTGCACCGTAACAACGGCCGACCCCGATACTGCTGTACCCACCCCGCAATTGTTACTAACACCGGTGAGCCGATAGGTAGTGGCGCGGGCTGGCTGAACCTCCAGCGCGTATGGCGAACTGGCTGCGGTAACCGTATACGAACGCAGGCTGTCAGCGTACGTAGCTGTCCAGGGGGCTTCTCCACCAAACGTTAGCGTCAGCGTGGCGGGTGAGCCTTCGTAGATAGACTGGGTACCGGTAAGCGTTGCCGTCGCTCGTGCCCGTACGGTTAGGACTGATGGACTGTTACTGCCCGTAATGCCGACGCTGGGATTCGATCCTTTCACCCGAACGTAGTATTTGCCCGCCGTCAGCGTCAATGGTACGGCCGCGGTTACGATGCTACCAGTCGTGCCGTTGGGCGATACACCGATTTTGCGGCTCGTATCAGCCACACTGACCAGTTCGGCCGTAAACAAGTTACCAGCCGTGAATGGTCCCGTCGTCGTAAATGGTACGGCAAACGAACTACCCGCGCAAACCGTCGTCGTTTGCAGGACGCTGGTGGTAATGACCGGAACGCGCACGGTGATGGTGGCGGTGGCCGGGTTGCCGGGTAAACCAATGCCACAACTGTTGGCAACGGAAACGATCTGGTAGGTAGTGTTGCCACGCGGCAGTACGTAGATCGTTGTGTCGTTCGTTCGGCTGATACCACTGTACCCATCTGTCAGCGTGTAGCTGAAGGGCGGGGCACCGGTAAAACTCAGTTTAACAGGCGCCAGTGTACCCAGGTTGACTTCACTCGCCCCGGTTAAAGCCAGCGTTGGTGCCACGTTGACGATAACCCGAATGGTTGACCGTGAACTGTAGCAACCGTTCGAACCGATCTGATACACGTAGAATGGGTCCCCGCCTGCCACCACGTTACTGTTGAGCGTCGAGGGGGTTGGCGCGTTTTCCGTTGTGCGGTTGTATGGATCGATCCAGCGCAGACTGGCACCGGTTGCCGCGCTTGCCTGAAGCGGTGCGGCTGTTGTGTTGATGCAGTACGTAACAAGGGGCGTCGTGACGGTCGGGGCAGGCGTACTAGTGACGGCGACCTGTAGCGTGGCCCGGCTACCCTCACAACCATTTACCGTTTGACTGACCTGATAGTTGTAGGTGCCGACTTGGGCAACCGGGGGCGTAGGTGCCGACTGAAACGGATTGCCGTCGGTATTGTACCAGCGCAGGTTATCACCCGATGCGGTCAGGGGTCCTACGTTTTGCGCAGGCTGATCCTGCGTAGGCTGGCAGTACGATAGGTTGGTGACACCGGGCTGACCGGGCAGGGGCTTAATCGTTACGATCAACGTTGCTTTCTGCTGACTTTCGCAGCCATCTAGGGTTTGTGTGGCCTGATACGTTTGCTGACCAACGTTGTTGGTTGGTGGCGTAGGCGCACTGGAAAGAGAGGAGCCAGCTGCATCGTACCATTTGATGTTGTTGCCGCCTGCATTCAGTTGCTGCGACCTCTCATTGTTACAGTATTCTACGGGCGTTACGGTTGGAGCCCCCGGTGTTTGCTTTACCTGTGCCGTAATCGGTGACCGCGACGCTGACTCACATCCATCGAGTGTCTGACTGACGTAGTACGTGTACGTTGTGGCAGTAGTATTGGGTATGACAGGGGGCGAGTCGGTACGGGTGCCGCCGGTTTGGCTGGTGCCATACCAATTAAGTGTAGCTCCCGACGAAGCCGTAGCGGTAAGTCCTGGGGCATTCGTATTCTGACAGAACGTTACGTTAACAACATCGGGCCGGGCGGGCGTTGTCTTTACTGTAACCGTGATACCTGCCCGATCACTGACACAACCATTGGTCGTTTGTGTAACATAGTAAGTCGTTGGTCCAGTGCTACTCGTTGCGGGTACGGTAGCCGTTGAATTGCCACTGCCGCCGGTCTGGTTTGTGCCGTACCAAAGTAAGGCGGTGCCGGTCGCCGACAGCGGTTGAGCCGATACGCCCTGGCAGTACGTTGGGCCGGCAGTGGCAACGGTAGGAATGGCCGGAACTGCGTTGACCGTAACGGTCAGCGTTGCTCTACCGCTTTCGCACCCATTGATTGTCTGACTAACGGAATACGATGTCGCGCCAGTAGCCGTTACCGATGGTGTTGGCGCGGTCGTTGACGGGGTGCTGCTGGCCGGGCTGTACCAGTTGATCGTTCCCGTTACGCCCGATGCGGTTAGTGCGCTTGCCGACCGATTCTGGCAGAGCGCTAGATTCGTGATACTGGGGGTAGCCGGCGTGGGTTTGACAGTTACGCTGATAGCTGCACGTGGACTTTCGCAACTGCCTACCGTCTGGCTGACGTAATATACTGTCGTACCGGAGGACGTGGTGCTGGGGACAGTTGCCGTAGCCGATGAAGTTCCCCCCGTCGAAGTAGGACCGTACCAGTTTAGGGTTCCCCCCGTTGCTGCCGTAGCGGATAACGGTGCTGCGGTCTGACCGGGGCAGTAACTGGCCGCTGGTGAAACGACGCTGGGAGCTAATGGGGAAGCAATCGTAACCGTGATGGCAGTACGGCTACTTTCGCAGTTGCCCCGTGCCTGACTGACGTAATACGTTGCCGAATTCTGGTTGTCGGGAACAGGAGCTGTCAACGAGAAGGTGCCTCCGTTAGCATTGGTTCCGTACCATCGCAGCGTGGCCCCACTAGCGGCTGTGGCTGTGAGGGCTGACAAGGATACCCCCCGGCAAAACGATAGCGACGATGGTGCACTGGGCGCAGGAGGTGTACCATTTACTGTGACAGTAAGCGGAGCACGGGTAGTACTTTCACAGCTATTGAGCGACTGGCTAACATAATACTGCAACGTGTCAGCTTTTCTTGTGTCCGGTGTGGGTGCAACCGAAGAAGGCGTTCCCCCTGATGAAACGGTGTACCAGTTTAACGTAGCGCCACTAACAGGTGAGGCCGATAGCGGCACCGCTGTCTCGCCTAGGCAATAAGCCACGGGGAGGGTGGTAACGCCGGGCGCACTGGGAAGGCTGGTAACCGTAAGTCCTGCGTTGTTGCTACTCGTCTTTACCGGGGTGGCCAGCGAAATCACGCGCACCTGGTAGCCAGTGCCAGCGGCTACTCCACTCAAAATTGTTGCTGAAATGGTCCGCGTCGTAGCGGCCGTCGTACTGGATGCGGTTGTTAACGTACCAATGTTCGTCGTCGAGGAGCTAAACGTCCCCGTAGCATCAGATAATTGCGCTGTAAACGTGTTAGTCGATCCGAACGAGCCCGTCGTGGTGAACGGAACGGATATAACCGTGGCTTTGCCGGCGCAGACGGCAGCGGGCGATAGTGTTCCGACCGTGATTGTCTGCGCCAACCCGCTTAGCGGAAGACCCAAACTACACGATACCAAAAAGAGGAAACAGTGAAATAAAGATCGTTGCATAGAATTGAAATTCCTGGTTGGTAAAGATAATGTATTTGTAAATTAGCTACAGAAGATAGCACTCAAACCACAAATGTTAGAAACATTCGCGCAACAAAAATGCCACACGCAAGCGGTGGCATTTTTGTTTGTATCGGTCAGCTTATTCTGGGACGATAGCGCTGTAGATCGTTTCGTGAATGCGTCGGCGAAGTTTCGTCGTGTTGATGGAGTTGTTGCCGGCCGTCGGATAAATCCGGTTCGACAGAAAGACGAAGACCAGCTCCTGATCAGGGTCGACCCAGACAACGTTACCCGTGAACCCTGTATGACCAAATGAGCGGGGCGACGCCTGCTCGGCCAGATAAACACTGCTCGTACTCTCCGGATTTGGTTTGTCCCAGCCAAGCGCGCGGTGACTGCGATTGCTTAACGTCTGGGTGAAAAAAGGCACGGTCATAGACTGAAAGACACGCACATCCCCATACAACCCCTTCTGCAAATTCATTTGTAGCAGCGTGGCAATGTCGTGGGCGTTGCCGAACAAACCGGCGTGGCCTGATATGCCGCCCTGCACAGCTGCCATCTGATCATGCACCGTTCCGACCAGTAGCTGATTGCGGTAGTAAGTATCTTGTTCGGTAGGCGCGCAATGGGGGTTCTTCAGGCGCTGTAATGGCGTAAAACCAAGCTGATGCAGGCCCAGCCGTTTGTACACATTATCCGTAACGAAACGGTCGAGCGGTTGAAGACTGATGCGCTCGACAATCTTTTGCAGCGTCAGAAAATTTAGGTCGCTGTACACGTAAGCAGGCTTACCCGTTTCATCCATCTTGCGCGACATCGGCGATTGCACTACCCATTTCCAGACGGAGTCTTTCAGGGCGGGCGTGGCCCAGAGCGTTGGCGCTATCTGTAGCGTATGCAGGCTATCGCGCGTGGTGCCGTAGTATTCTGTTTTCAACCCCCCGCCCGGTGTCCGAGTACGATCCCAGGTTGTCGGATAATAAGAGACCATGCCCGACTGATGCCAGAGTAAATCCTGAAGGGTGATGTTCTGCTTGTTGGTGCCGCGTAGCTCGGGCAGGTAGAACGACGCTTTCTGATTCAGGTCGACTTGTTTGCGGTCGTAGAGCACCATTACACTTTGCAACGTTGCCAGCACTTTCGTCAGCGATGCCAGATCGTACAGCGTTTCGTCGGTAACTTTTTCGGCGTTGGGCGCGTACGTCAGGCGGCCGAAGTTTTTGCTGTAAACGATCTTGCCTTTGCGAGCCACCAAAATTTCGCAGCCCGGCACCACCCGATCGCGCACCGCATTCTGCGCCAACTGATCGATCTTAGCCAGCGTTGCCGATTTCATCCCCACGCTTTCGGGGGCACCTGTCGACAGCCGGCCAGCCGGGTTGAGTCGTTCGCCGGCGCCCATCGTTAGTGCGCCCGTCGATACCGGCAGCATACCGTGTGAACCCAGGCCACCGAATAGGACCTGTGGTACGACCTGCTCCATTTCGTCGAAATCCTGGTAGGCACAGACCAGGGCATCGGCCGTGCTCAACTGGGAAAGGCTGTACGGCGAACCAAAGGCGGTTACGATCACCTGTTTGCCGCGCTGTTTAAGTCGGGTGATAAGGTCGAGTGATCCTTTCGTAATGCCAAACTTACGATAGGCTGACTCGCTCATATGGTGAAAGCTAATCAACACGGTATTGGCCGAATCGACACTAGCCAGAATCTGGTTTACGGCCGCATCGGTCAGGTTGCGGTCGGTGTAGGCCAGCGCTTCAACAGGTGCGTACTGATTAAGGGTACGCTGAAAGGTGTTGCCCGCTTCCGCACCAATGGCTACCGAAGCCAGCCGGAGCGAGTCGAGCCGGTTTAGTGGCAGCAGGTTGTTGCGATTATTAACAACCGTGACCGACTGTTCGCAAAGCTCTTGTTTCAGCAACTGAGCCTCGGGCGAGTTCAGGTCATTGCCTAGGTTAGCGAGATCAATCGGCTTATACTTACTTAAGCCAGCCCAGTATTTGGCCCGCAGTATCTTCTTGACTTTCTCGTCGATGAACGCCTGGGAGATATGACCCTGATGCACGGCGTTCAGAATGTTGAGCGTGGCATCGTGTACGTTCTCCGGGTAAAGCAGAATATCGTTTCCCGCCATCAGCGCCCGTAGGTTCACGTCAAGTGCTTTGCTTGACTGATGAATACCGCCCATGTTGAGCGCATCCGTAAAAACTAGTCCCCGGAAGCCCAGTTCGTTTTTGAGCAGTTCGGTTACGATTTTTTCCGACAGCGTTGCCGCCAGCGCGGGCGTATTGTCGATATGCGGAACGTGCAGGTGCCCCGTCACAACGCCCATCAGGCTATCGGCAATCAGCTTGCGAAACGGGTAGAGGTCAATTTCGCGCATTTGATCCGACGACCGGCTGATCGTCGGCAGCGAGTTATGCGAATCGACGTTCGTATCGCCGTGACCGGGAAAATGCTTGGCGGTGGCAATGACATGAGTCTGTTGCAGGCCACGCATGTAAGCTGATGCTTTCAGCGCGACGTTTTCTTTCGACTCGCCAAACGACCGCACCCCAATGACCGGATTAGCCGGGTTGCTGTTGATATCGGAAACGGGCGCGAAGTTGATATGAATCCCCAGCCGCTGGCACTGGCGACCGATTTCCGAACCCATGCGGTAAATCAACTCATTGTCACGGATAGCGCCTAGTGCCATCTGCTTTGGAAAGTCCATTGCACTGTCAAGCCGCATACCAAGGCCCCACTCGCCGTCGATACCAATCAGGAGCGGTACTTTCGATTCGGCCTGGTAGCGATTGGTCAGTATTGCCTGCCGGTGCGGGCCACCCTGAAAGAAAATCAGTCCGCCAATGTTGTTGTTGCGGATCAGGTGATCGATGTACTGGTAATGATTGTCGCTGCGGTTGGAGAACGTAGCGACCATAAAAAACTGCCCTATTTTCTGCTCCGGCGTCAGCGCTTGAAACACGCTGTCGACCCAGTGATTGCCACTGTCGGGCAGGTTAAACACCTCGACAGGACGAGCATGCGCGTAAAATTTGCGAATGACCGGCTTTAACCCCGACACCGGCAGTTTGCCCGTGTTACGGATTGGTAGTATGTTGCGCCACGAAAGAAGCCCCGGCCGGGAGAGACCGAAAGCTGTCAATAAACTGACGGACAGCAGACCGAGAAGTAAAATCGGTCGGGTCGTGTTGTTCCGCATGGTACTCAAAAAAGCAAACGGTACGAAAAGATTAGCTCAGCAGACGGTGTTGATTTTGCTAAACCATAAAATTAGCCAACGTCTATTCTAAAGCATAGGCGCTATTAGAATTGTTTAATTTTTTGCCGGTATAATAACGCCAGGTGATAGATTTAGTGCCGTAAAATGCAGTTCGCTGCCTATTTTTTCATCAGCTGCACAAAATAGGCCAATTGATATGTTCCGATCAACGTATGAATAGTGCTGTGATTCTGAACCCGTTGATGCTTAGTTATGGTCTGGCACAGGCGCAGTAACCGAGCCGGGCGCACCGACCGATACGCGACGTAGTGTATAAAAAACGGTTCTAAGCGTAACCGCAGCGGAACTGGAGCAAACGCCCGGTAGTAGCTCGATGGATATGCGCTCGACAAGAAGAGTACAACGTGAATTATTGGCCGAATCCCCAGTGGGTAGGCCATGCAGATGTCGACCTGAAACGGGTGACTGATATGTTGGAGGGGGTAATGGGGAACGTACTGCTCAGTAGGGGCCGGGGGCCGGCGTGAATGGGTAAGCAAGAAATTACTGGCAGCTGGTTATCAGCACGTACATAATCTGTACGGAAGCCTGTTTGACTGGGTTAACGAAGGAAGCCCAGTTGCGGATAAGTAAGGAAAACTCACCGAGCGCGCCCACGGCTATTCGCGGCTCCGGGTATCTGACTAAAAGGGTGATGTAGCGTACTAACCACCCAGCGGCTTACTCAATAAGGGTTAGGCAACAGGTTTGTTACAGCGCGTACGCACCCTTTTGTCAACAGCGCCGAACCTTTCTCGATTAACGTAGCCGCATACGTTGGCTTCACTGCCTGCGTCTTCACATCTTTGGCCGACAGTTTGTTTGCCGATAGCTTCGTGTGTATCCGTTTGCGGGCGGCAAACACGTTGTGGGGGTGCCCCATGCTGAAGGCCTGTCCGGCCAGGCTCGTTGTCAGTAATCCGATAAGCAGAAGCCGTTTCATAGGTGTGTTGTTTTAAGGACAGAACAAAGGTATAGGTTTTAATCAATACCTTGCAATGCAAAGTACTAAAATTTTTTAAATTTTTCTACAGTTGTAAGCGATAGGGGGCGGATTGACAGGACACACAATCTGCGTATCCTGTCAATCCGGTAATCCTGTCTAGTCAACCACGACCCGCTTCACGGCACCGTCTTCGTTCTGCGTGACGGTCACGAAGTAGGTTCCTTCAGCGGCTTTACGCCCCAGATTGATCTGACCGATAAACTCGCCCGAAAAATCGCTGATGTCTTTCCGGGCTACCTCCTTGCCTTTGGTGTTGGTAACCACAATGCTTACGTCACCTTTAGCGGGCGCGGTGAAGCGGATGTTGAGCTGATCTTTGTCGGGGTTGTTTGGGTATACGTCCAGCCCCCGCACCGAAGACGGCTTGGCTTCCATATTGCGCGCCCAGGCCTCGAACGGCCGGGCCAGCTGCCGGTCCCAGTCCGACGGGAATTGCAGTTGCAGCCGGTTAAAGTGGCTATTGAGGGAGTCGGCCCCACGTCGAAGGTCGTACTGCCAGGTCGAGCCATTGCCGGGCGTCGACCGTTTACCCCGCCAGACATAGACATCATTTTTCCGGCGTTGTGATCCGACGCCACTATGTTCGCGCGTGGTCGTGCGATTGCCGGTGCCATCTTCCACGATGACGGTAAGCTGTTGGTTATCGCCGGACTTCTGACGGGCGGCTTTCAGTGAATCGACCAGTTTGGTAACCAGCCGGTCGCGCTCGGGGTCTTGCAGACCATCGACGCGGTAGGTACGTTCGGTTTCGCGAATGGTATTGCCATTGCGCTCAATGATCTGGACGTGAATCTCGTCGGGCGTCGGCGCTTGTTTTTTGATTTTCTGCGCGTACGCGTTACCGTTAAGCGTTGCTGCCGCCAGTAGCATCAGGCTGAACCAGCGGGCGGGGAGTTGGTGTTTTTTCATCAGTACTGTGTGTTTGGTAAGCGGTGCGTAAAGGCCCGAACCAGCTGGCTTATCGGGCTGTTAAAGTTTGTTAACAGGTCAGTTTGTGGCGGTTAAGCGGCTTACTTTTACCTGAGCCACCCCGTCTGTTTGCTATAGATGCCGTAAAACAGGGAAGGTTGCACCCGGAGTTGAAAAAATGTCAAGACAACGCATACGCTGGATCGTCGCGCTAATGGCCGTCGGACTGCTGGGTCTGATTGGCCTGCAGTCGTACTGGATCAGTAGCGCACTCGTACTCCAGAAAAAACAGTTCGATTACAAAGTCACGGACGCTTTGCAGGAGGTCGTGCGCACGCTCGAACGGCAGGAAATTCTGTACCTGACCCGGCAGCGCGTACAGTCGCGCGAAAAGCAGGAGCGGCTGATGGCGATTTCACGTCGGAAGGAGTCGACCCAGACAGCGGAACCGGTCCGTCAACCAACGGCCGATGCCACTCTGACGCGAAAGCAAAATGCCGACCGACAGATTGAACGGCTGGCCGGTGGCCGTCATCGCACGGTGCCCAACGCTGGCGGCATGGGCGGCATGGTTGTTCAATCCGACGTACTACACCCGATGGTGCAGCCCTTGACGTCCGAACAGGCGGCTGTCGTTGAAGCGTTCTTCCGGCAGCAGGACGAATTGATTGCGGTCGGTGACTGGCAAACGCAGTTAGCCCAGCAGCAGCAATTCAGTCAGTGGCTCGACGGTCAAATCCTGACGGAGATGGTGCATATCAACGAGCAGGTTGCCGAGAAAAAACGGCACAGCGATTCAATCAGCCGGTACAAGCGGCTGTTGGCGCAACGCGAACGACAGCGTTCGGCAGACAAGTCAGCTACGGATACTGCCCGTACCGTCAGCCGGCCGGCCAGTATGAGCAGCAGTCAGGCCAGTGAACAGACGCGCTGGATCAAGGACGTGCTGAACGGGCTGATGCTGTCGGATCGACCCATCGAAGACCGGGTCAATCGACTCGCGCTCGACACGTTATTGCGGCAGACTCTGCAGGATCGGGGTATCAGCATTCCGTTTGCCTTTGGCGTACGGACGAAGACACGACCCGCTTTCCTGTTCACGTCGGCCGGGATGGATACGCAGCATTTCAACGAGAGTGGCTACCGGGCGGTGCTGTTTCCGAACAACATGAACGAAACCGGTAACTACCTCTATATCTACTTCCCCACGCAGCGGGCTTTTATCCTGAATCAGCTGGGCTTTACGCTGGGCGCGTCGGTGCTGCTGATTGTCGTGATTCTGGCTTGCTTTTACATCGCTATCAACACCATCGTGCAGCAGAAAAAGCTGGCCGACATCAAGAACGACTTTATCAACAACATGACCCACGAGTTCAAGACGCCGATTTCGACGATCTCGTTGGCTGCCGAAATGGCGCAGGAGCAGGTGGGTCGGTCCGGAGGGGACGATGCCGCCGGACTGAACGAGCGGGTCGGGCGGTACATGGGTATCATTCGCGACGAAACCCGGCGGCTGGGATCGCACGTCGAGAAAGTGCTGCAAATGGCCCTGCTCGACCGGGGTGAAATCAGGCTGAAGCTGTCGTCGGTCAACGTGCATGACGTGATCGAAAAGGTACTTAACAACATCGGCATTCAGATCGAGCAGCGCGGGGGGGAGGTCGACTTGTCGTTCGAAGCCGATCAGGAAGTGATTGAAGCCGACGAACTGCACGTGACAAATATCCTGTACAACCTGCTCGACAACGCGCTGAAATATTCACCCAATACGCCCGTCATCGGTATAAAAACGGCCAGTCTGCCCGAAGGTGTCAGCATCACCGTATCCGACCAGGGGCTGGGCATGACCAAAGAGCAGGTCAGCCGGATTTTTGAAAAATTCTACCGTGTCCCGACGGGAAACCGCCACGACGTAAAGGGCTTCGGCCTGGGATTGAGCTACGTCAAAAAAATGATCGACGAACACCACGGCCAGATTCTGGTCGACAGCCAGCCCGGCAAAGGCAGTACCTTCGACGTGATCTTACCATATAAAATTGCGAATGAGTGAATGAGCGATTGAGCGAATCACCACAAGCCCGAGACTATTCACTCAATCACTCAATCATTCATTCACTCATTAAGCTATGCCTACCATTCTCCTTGTTGAAGACGACCCCAACCTGGGCCAGCTGGTGCAGGAATTTCTGACGCTGAAAGGCTTTACCACCGACCGGGTAACCGATGGAAACCAGGGACTACAGCATTTCATGGACGGTCAGTATGACCTGTGCATTTTCGACGTGATGATGCCCAAGAAAGACGGGTTCACGCTGGCGAAGGAAGTTCGTATGGCCAATCGCGACGTGCCCATTATTTTTCTGACCGCCAAGTCGATGCAGGAAGACACGATTCAGGGGTTCCGCGCCGGTGCCGACGACTACATTACCAAGCCGTTCAGCATGGAGGAATTGCTATTGCGGATTCAAGCCATCCTTCGGCGTTACCAGCGCTCGGGCGATACCATCGGCGATCCATCGACATATCAGATCGGCAGTTTATCGTTCGATTATCCCCGGCAGTTGCTGACCCACAACGGGGTCGCTCAGAAACTAACCAGCAAGGAATCGGAGTTACTAAAATTACTGGCGCAGAACCTCAATCAACCCGTTAGCCGTAGTTTTGCGCTGAAAATGGTCTGGGGCGACGATTCGTATTTCAACGCCCGGAGCATGGACGTGTACATTACCAAACTCCGTAAATACCTAAAGGAGGACCCGACGGTTCAACTGGTCAACGTACACGGCGAAGGATTCAAACTTATCGTCTAGGCGTGATTGAGTTGTTGAATGATTGAGTGATTGAATGATCGGTCCGCGCCACAGTGGCCGCCGGCGCAGTGAATTAGCTGGCGTGACTGAACTCTTCGACTACTTACCCATTCAATCACTTAATCACTCAATCACTCAATTATGAACATCATCCGTCGTCCGCGCCGGAGCCGTCAGTCGGCGGTGTTGCGCGATATGGTGCAGGAGACCCGCTTGTCGGTCACTGATTTTATTCTGCCCCTGTTCGTCACCGAAGGGCAAAATGTGCGCACCGAAGTCGCATCGATGCCGGGTATTTACCGCCATTCGCTCGACCTGATTCTCGACGAAGTGCAGGAGTGCATGGATCTCGGCGTCAAAACGTTCGATTTGTTTCCCAACATCGCCGAAGCGAAAAAGGATAAATACGCCACCGAAAGCTATAACCCGGACGGGCTATACCTGCGGACGATTCGGGCCATCAAAGAGCGCTTCCCCGACTGCGTGGTGATGACCGATGCCGCGATGGACCCCTACAGTTCGGACGGACACGATGGTGTGGTAGAGAATGGTAAAATCCTGAACGATCCTACGCTTGAAGTGCTCGGTCGGATGGCCGTTGCGCAGGCCCAGGCTGGTGCCGATATGATTGGCCCGTCGGACATGATGGACGGTCGTGTCGGCTACATCCGGTCGGCGCTCGATCAGGCTGGGTACGATCAGGTAGCGATCATGTCGTACTGTGCTAAATACGCCAGTGCGTTCTACGGTCCGTTCCGCGATGCGCTGGATTCGGCCCCCAAGTTTGGCGACAAGAAAACGTACCAGATGAACCCCGCCAACAGCCGCGAGGCCCTTGTCGAAGCACAGCTTGACATCGAAGAAGGCGCTGATTTTCTGATGGTGAAACCCGCCTTAGCTTACCTGGATATCATCAAACTCCTGCGCGACAACTTCGACCTGCCCGTTGCTGCTTACAACGTCAGCGGTGAATACGCCATGATCAAAGCCGCTGCCCAGAACGGTTGGCTCGACGGGGAGCGGGCCATGCTGGAATCGCTGATGGCGATCAAACGCGCCGGTGCCAGCGTTATCCTGACTTATTTCGCCAAAGAAGCTGCCCGTCTGCTATGAGTAAAACGCTAATTCGTAATGCCCGGCTGGTCAACGAAGGAAAGACCACCGAAACTGACCTGTTGATCGACGGTGGTTTTATCGCCCAGATTGGGCAAGGGTTGTCGGACAGTACCGCGCAACAGGTTATCGACGCGAACGGCAGCTACCTGCTCCCCGGCGTCATTGACGATCAGGTGCATTTTCGGGAACCCGGCCTGACCCACAAAGCGACGATCCATACGGAATCGCGGGCGGCTGTTGCCGGGGGCGTCACGTCGTTTATGGAGATGCCGAACACGGTGCCCAACGCGCTGACGCAGGCGCTACTTGCCGACAAGTATGCTATTGCAGCGCAGACCTCCTTGGCGAACTACTCATTTTTTATGGGTGCGTCGAACGACAATCTGGATGAGGTACTGCGGACCGACCCGAAAACGGTATGCGGGATCAAGGTCTTCATGGGTTCGTCAACGGGCAACATGCTGGTCGACAACGAGCGCGTACTGGAAGGTTTGTTCCGGGAAAGTCCGATGCTGATTGCCACCCACTGCGAAGACGAAGCCACGGTCCGCGCCAACACCGAACGCTACAAGCAGGAATACGGCGA
>Ga0182229_1000149_pt1 | contig 18045 bp, 18 predicted proteins | sample G6R1MG_32_FD_129663 | JGI IMG/M metagenome (GOLD analysis project Ga0182229, IMG submission 129663) | Miscanthus phyllosphere microbial communities from Michigan, USA - G6R4_MAIN_07NOV2016_LD1 MG | ecosystem: Host-associated > Plants > Phyllosphere > Phylloplane/Leaf | place: USA: Michigan...
CCGAGCTGCCATTTGCCGAACCGCTTGGTCGCGGTGAGGTCGAGGTTCATGTAGTCGGAATAGAACACCCCGCTCGGCGAGGTGTCGTCCAGCATCGTGCCGTAATGGAGGTTGGCCGTCAGGTTCCAGCCGTCGCGGACGTAGCTGATCGCGAAGCGCTGGGCGATCGAGGCCGATTGCAGGGCAAAGCGCGTGTCGCTCGGCCAGTAGCCGCCGAGGAAGTAGCTGACGCCGAGGCCGTCGCCGATCTTCCAGGCGATCTGGGCGGTCGACAGCGGCTGGGCGATGCCCGACTGCCAGGCGTTGGCCTGCTGGCTGACCGCGTTGATCGGCAGCGACTGGATCAGCCGAAGCTGACCGCCGAGCACGGTCCAGGGGGTCGACCAGTTGATCACGAGCAGGTTGTTGTTGCCCTGGTTGTCCCGCGGCAGCGTCTCGCGCATGCCGAAGCTCGAGGTGACGTTCAGGTAGACGCCGGGCGGGATCTGCCAGCCCACCGGCAGGCCGACGGTAACGCCCGGCAGTGCAGCGGACCGAGCCAGGGCCGCGGACGGTGCCAGAGCGGCACACACCGCGCCGACCCGGAGAAGATGTGAGCCGAACCGCTCCAACATCAGAGTTATTTCTTCCAATAAACACTGTAACACAACTCCGATGCGATGGCTTGCAACCTACATCGAGTCGGCAACGACTGAATTTAAATGATGATCATCTTAGCTATCGCGTTCCAAATCGTAGGTAAATAAGGCATATGCATCACAGGACCTGCCTTTCCGATGACAGGCCCGATTCCGGCTGGATTAAGCCATCGAATAAAACGTGCCTTTGGGGGGCGAGCGGATGCGTCCCCGGATCGGCCGACGCTCCTCGTTGTGCCAGACCCCGTGAGCGTCTATGGAGAAGCGGACGGTGCCCCGGAGACGGGGTGAAAAGGGAATGCGGTGAGGGGTTCGCGCCCCGAGGCCGCGGCTGCCCCCGCAACTGTAAGCGGCGAGTTTCTGTCGATTGCCACCGGTGCGAGCCGGGAAGGCGGCAGACGCATCGACCCGCGAGCCAGGAGACCTGCCGTCCCCCGCGTTTCCTCTCAAGCGCCGCCGGCGGGGCGGCCGGAGTGTTTCAGTCCATGACCACCGCGACCCTTCAGACCGCCTCCACCGCCAACGAGGGCGCCCGCGCCATCCTGGTCGCCGCGCTCCTCGGCCTCGGCCTCGTGTTCATGGCGGGCTTCGCCCCGGCGATGGCGCTGCACAACGCGGCCCATGACTTCCGCCACACCCAGAACTTCCCCTGCCACTGACCCCCTGACGCCTTCAGGCGCATCCCATGGTCATCCGGCTGGTGTCGGCGGCTCTCGTCGCCGGCTTTCTCGCGGCCGTCGTCGCGACGGGGCTTCAGGTCGCCCTCACGTCACCGCTCATCCTGCGTGCGGAGACCTATGAGACGCGAGCCGTGCTCGCGCCCCCGGCGCTGTCCCGGCTGATCCTCCCCGCCCGGATCCTTCAGGTCCACGGCGGCGAGCACCATGCCGACCCCGGCGCCGAACCGGACTGGCAGCCCGCGCCGGGCGTCGAGCGCCTCGCCTATACGGGGCTCGCCACCCTCGTCGGCGGCGTCGGCTACGCCCTGCTGCTCGGGGCAGTACTGCTCGCCCTGCGACGGGTGCCGACGCCCGAGAGCGGTCTGGCGGTGGGCATCGCCGGCTTCCTCAGCGTTTCCCTGGCTCCGGCCGTGGGCCTGCCGCCGGAACTGCCGGGCATGGACGCCGCCGTCCTTGAGCTGCGCCAGGCGTGGTGGATCATGACGGTGACCGCGACGGGGCTGGGGCTCTACCTGATCGCGGTGCGGCGGGTGCCGCTGACGATCATCGGCGGCCTGATCCTGATCGTCGCCCCGCATCTTGCCGGGGCGCCGCACGGCGATGACACCGCCTCCAAACTCCCGGCCGCCTACGCAGCGCAGTTCGCGGCCCGCTCGCTCGCCATCGGCTTCGTGTTCTGGGCCGTGATCGGGCTGGCCTACGGCTGGGCCTGGGGCCTGTTCGGTCGCGGCAAGGCGACCGCCCGTGGCTGAGGACACCGCAAACGCCGAGGTGGTGCTCTACGTCTGCACCGCCTGCCGGGTCGCCGACGACACGGCCGAGGTGCGCGCCGGCGCCCGCCTGCTCGCGGCGCTTCAGGCGGCCGCGGCCGACATGCCCGGCGCCCCGCGGATCGAGGGGGTCGAGTGCCTCTCGGTCTGCAAGCGGCCCTGCACGGTGGCCGTCGCCTCGCCCGGGCGCTGGACTTACGTCTACGGAGACCTCGACGCGGAGGCCTCCGCCCGCACCATCCTGGCCGGCCTCGACCTCTACGGCGAAACCCCGGACGGGATCGTGCCCTGGCGCGCCCGGCCCGAGGCGTTCCGCAAGGGGGTCGTCGCCCGCATCCCTCCGTTCTCGAAAGCGCCCGTCCCATGAGCATCGTGCAGAAGATCCCGTGCACCATCGTCACCGGCTTCCTCGGAGCCGGGAAGACGACGCTGGTGCGCCACGTCATGGAGCGGGCCGAGGGCCGCCGGCTCGCGATCATCGTCAACGAGTTCGGCGACATCGGCTTCGATGGCTCCTTCCTGGCCTCGTGCGGCGTCGAGGGCTGCACCGAGGAGTCGATCGTCGAGCTGCCCAACGGATGCATCTGCTGCACGGTGGCCGACGACTTCGTGCCCGCGCTGACCAAGCTCCTCGACCGGGCCGACCCGCCCGAGCACATCCTGATCGAGACCTCCGGCCTCGCCTTGCCCAAGCCCCTGGTGCAGGCGTTCCAATGGCCCGCGATCCGCTCGCGGGTCACCGTGGACGGCGTCGTCGCGGTGGTGGACGGGCCGGCGGTGGCGTCGGGCATGTTCGCCGAGGACCCGCAGGCGCTCGCCAACCAGCGCGCCGCCGATCAGGCCGTGGACCATGACAACCCGCTGGAGGAGGTGTTCGAGGACCAGCTCCTCTGCGCCGACCTCGTGCTGGTCAACAAGGCCGACCTCATCGACGCGGACGCCCGCGCCCGGGTGCGCGCCGAGATCGAGGGCCACCTTCCGCGCGCGGTGAAGATGATCGAGACCGCGCGCGGCGCGATCGACCCGCGCGTGCTGCTCGGGATCAACGCGGCGGCCGAGGACGACCTCGACGCCCGTCCCTCGCATCACGGCGAGGGCGAGGATCACGACCACGACGACTTCGAGTCGGTGGCGATGCCGGTCCAGGCGACGGCGAGCGCCGACGACCTCGCCGCGCGCGTGGCCAAGGCCGCCGAGACCGACGGCGTGCTGCGCATCAAGGGGTTCGTGGAGGTGACGGGCAAGCCCATGCGCCTCGTGGTGCAGGGGGTCGGCCGGCGCGTCGCCCACCACTACGACCGCCCGTGGACCCGCACCGAGCCCCGCGACGGCACCCTCGTGGTGATCGGGCTGAAGGGGTTCGACCGGGACGCGGTGGCCGCCGCGCTGGCGGGTCGGTAACCCTCGCTCGCCGGATGCCCCTCCGGCGCGCTATACGGGGGGCGGATGCGGAGACCATGCTGAACCGGGACCCCGAACCGATGAGCGTCGCGGCGTTCTTCGCCTGGCAGGAACGCCAGGCCGAGCGTTGCACATCCGCGACCGGCGCTCCGGCCGCCTGACATGCATCTGCTGCGCATCGATACGGTCTCCCTCGACGAGGGCGAGGCGGCCATCGATCTGGGCCAGGCGCCCGGCGATATCGTGTTCCTGTCGTTCACCGATTCCGACCTGTTCGGCATGGCCGGGGCCTACCAGGCCGAGACGGCCTCGACCGATCTTCCCACCCTGCGGCTCGCCAAGCTCGCCCGCCTGCGCCACCCGATGTCGGTGGACCTCTACGTCGATGCGGTGATCGCCCAGGCGAAGATGGTCGTGATCCGCTGCCTCGGTGGGCTCGATTACTGGCGCTACGGCATTGAGCGCGCGTCCGGTGTGGCACGGGCGAACGGCGTGCGCCTCGCGGTGCTGCCCGGCGACGACCGCCCCGACCCGCGCCTCGACGGCTATTCCACCGTGCCGCCGGAGGTCTCGGCCACCCTCGACGCCTACTTTCGCGCGGGCGGTGTCGACAACATACGCAACCTGCTGCGGCGGCTCGCGGCCGAGATCGGCTGGCCGGTCGAGGCTTCCCCGCCGCGCGCCCTGCCGCAGGGCTTCGCGTGGTGCCCCGGCTGCGGCCCGGTCGGCTTGACCCGAGCCCTCGACGCCGCCGGCCCGCGGCCGCTCGCGCTCATCCTCGTCTATCGCTCGGCCGTGCTCTCGAACGACGCGGCGCCTGCGGCCCGGCTCGCCGCCGCCCTATCCGAGCGCGGCATCGGCGCGATCGTGCTGGCCGTATCGAGCCTCAAGGATCCGGAGGCCGTAGCGGCGGTCCGTGCGGCGATCCGGGCGCGCCGGCCCGACGTGATCGTGGCCGCCACCGCCTTCTCGGCCCGGGAGGATGCGGGCTTCGTCCTCGACGAGGCCGACTGCCCGGTGATCCAGGCCTACGGCATCGGCGCGGCGCGCGTTGCCTGGACCGCCTCGGCCCGTGGCATGAACGCCGCCGACCTCGCCATGCAGGTGGCGCTGCCGGAATTCGACGGCCGGCTCGCAGGCTTCCCGATCTCGTTCAAGGAGGACGGCCCGGAGATCGAAGGGTTCTCGGAACGCCGCGCCGTGCCGGACCCCGTGGGCATCGCGGCGCTGGCCGATCGCGCCGCCGCCTGGGTCCGCCTCGCGCGGCTGCCCCGGCGGAATCGCCGGATCGCGCTGGTGCTGTCCGACTACCCCGCCCGCGGCGGCCGGGCCGGCTTCGCGGTCGGCCTCGACACCCCCGAGAGCGCCCGCGCCATCGCGTCGGACCTCGCAGCGGCGGGCTTTTCGGCCGGCTCCCTGCCGGAGGCCGGCGCGCTGATGCGCGCGTTGACGACGGGCGAGGCGTTCTTTGCCGTACCGCTCGCCGAGTACGCCGCGTGGTTCGCGGACCTGCCGCAAGAGCGGCGCGCGGAATTGTCGGAGCGCTGGGGCCGGCCGGAGGACGACCCGCTCTGCCGCGACGGGAGTTTTCGGTTCCGGACGGTGCGTGCGGGAGACGTGGAATTCGAGGGCGGCCGCCTCGGCGTCTTCCTCCAACCGGATCGCGGGCGCGCCGCCGACCGCAAGGCGGGCTACCACGATCCCGACGAGCCCCCGACCCACGCCTACCTCGCCTTCCATCTCGGCCTGCGCCGACACTTCGACGTGCTTGTGCATCTGGGCACCCACGGCACCACCGAGTGGCTGCCCGGCAAGGCCGTGGCGCTCTCCGACGCCTGCTGGCCGGCGCGCGCCGTCGGCGCCCTGCCCGTGATCTATCCCTTCATCGTCGACGATCCGGGCGAGGCCGCCCCCCTCAAGCGCCGCCTCGGCGGCGTCGCGCTGGGGCATCTCACGCCGCAGGTGGAGGCTGCCGGCCTGACGCCGGAGGCGGCGGCGTTGCGCGACCTCGTGGAGGAGTATTCGGCGGCCAGCGTCCTCGATCCCCGACGGGCCGAGTTGATCGCCCGCGCCATCCTGGAGGAGGCCGCCTCCGCCGGCCTGATCGAGGGGGCCGGGATCGACGCCGACACCCCGATGGCGGACGCGCTCGCCGCCCTCGACGCCCACCTGTGCGACCTCGGCGAGACCCCGATCCGCGACGGGCTGCACGTCTTCGGCCGCGCCCCCGAGGATGCCCCGGACACCGTGAGGGTCTGCGCCGAGGCCGAGCGCATGGGGCTGATCGCGGCGCTCGACGGCCGCTTCGTGCCCCCCGGCCCTGCCGGATCGCCTTCGCGCGGGCGCACCGACGTGATGCCCACCGGCCGCAACCTCACCACCCTCGATCCCCGCTCCCTGCCGACCCGCGCCGCGACGATGCTCGGCGCTCGCGCCGCCGACGCGGTGGTGCGCCGCTACCTGCAGGACGAGGGCGAGTATCCCGCCCGCATCGTCATGGACCTCTGGGCCTCCCCGACCCTGCGCACCGGCGGCGAGGACGTGGCGCACGCGCTGAGCCTGATGGGCGTGCGCCCGCTCTGGGACAACGCCTCCACCCGCGTCACCGGCTTCGAGGTGCTGCCGCTCGCCGTCCTCGACCGCCCGCGCATCGACGTGACGGTGCGCGTCTCCGGCGCGTTCCGCGACACCTTCCCCGACACGCTCGCGCTGCTCGACCGCGCCGCCCGTTCCGTCGCCGCACGCGAGGAAGAGGACGAGGAGAACCCGCTCGCCGCCGCCCGCCGCCGGGGCGAATCGGCCGCCCGCGTCTACGGCGCCGCGCCCGGTCGCTACGGCGCCGGCACCGCCGAGACCGCGCTCGACGGCGCCTGGGAGGGACGCTCGGATCTCGGCCGGGCCTATCTGGAGGCGACCTCGCACGCCTATGGCGGCGTGGAGGACGTGGTGGATGCGGGCTTCGCCGCGCGGGTAGCGGGGGCCGACGCCTACGTCCACGCCTTCGACGTGGCCGAGCGCGACCTGTTGGACGGCGACGCCGCCGCCGACGCCATGGGCGGTTTCTTCGCTGCCGCCGCGAGCCGGGGTGAGAAACCCACGCTCTACAGCCTCGACGTGTCGGACCCCGACGCGCCCCGCGCCCGCACCGCGCGCGAGGACGTCGCCCGGCTGATCCGGGGGCGCCTGTCCAACCCGCGCTGGATCGCGGGCCAGCTCCGCCACGGCCATCGCGGGGCGCAGGAACTGGCGCAGGGGATCGACGCGGTCTTCGTGCTGGCCGCCGCCACCGACGCGGTGTCGAGCGCGGACCTCGACCGGCTCTACGGCGCCTGGATCGCCGACGCGGACGTCTTCGACCGGTTGCGGGCCGAGAACGCCGAGGCGGCCCGCGCCATCCTGGAGCGCTTCGACGAATTGCGTGCCCGCGGCCTCTGGCTGAGCCGGCGCAACGCGGCGCCCGCCGACGAGCTGATGCGGCCGGCCGCCGAATGAGCGCGCGCCGCATCCCCCCCGAGGCGCCGGGCCGGCGCGGCTGGTGCCCCGGCCTGTCCCGGCCGATGCCCACCGGCGACGGGCTGCTCGCGCGCGTGCATCCGGCCGGCGGCCTCCTCACCGCCGCCCAGGCGCACGCCGTCGCCGAGGGCGCACGCCGCCACGGCAACGGACTGATCGACATCACCGCACGGGCCAACCTCCAGATCCGCGGGGTCGGCGAGGCGACGCGGGGCGCGCTCGCCGCCGAGCTCGACGCGGCGGGCCTCGGCGACCGGCGCGACGACGGCGGTCCCCAGCGCCTGACCCTGACGAGCCCGCTCGCCGGCCTCGACCCGTTCGAGCGCATCGACGTGCCGGCCCTCGCCCGAACCGTCGAGGCGGTCGGCCTCACGGTGGCGGGCCTACCGGCAAAGACTCTGGTGACGATCGACGGCGGCGGGCGCTTCGGCCCCGGCCCGGCGGAGGCCGACCTCGTGCTGGCCGCCGTCGGCGAGGGCCGCGTCGCCCTCGGCCTCGCCTCACCGGAGGGACCGCTCTGGTGCGGCTCCCTCGGGGTGGCCCAGGTCCCCGGCGCGCTGGCGCTCACGCTCCTCGTCTTCGCCGCGAGCGGATGCCGCCGGGTGCGCGACCTCGACGAGACCGGGCGCGCGCAGGTCGCGGCGGCGGCGGGCTTCCTCGCGGTCGACGGCGTGCCGGTCCCCGCCGCCCCCCTGCCCCCGGCCGGGGCGACCGTGCTGGGGGACGGGCGCGCGGTCGTCGTGGCGGAGGCGCCGTTCGGGCGCTGCCATGCCGACCGGCTCGACGCGGTGGCGGCATTCGCCAAGGACGGCCTTCGCCTGACCGCCTCGCGCGGGCTCGCCCTGCCCTGCCCGGCGTCCGGGGCCGCGTCGCTGCGCGATGCGCTGGCCGCCCAGAGTTTCATCGTGGACGGCGCCGATCCCCGCCGCGCGGTCGCGGCCTGCCCCGGCGCGCCCGCCTGCGCCTCCGGCTCCACCCCGGTGCCCGACCATGCCGCGCGCTTGGCGGACGCGTTCGCGCCGTTCGCGGCCCTCGGGCTGACCGCCCACGTCTCCGGCTGCGCCAAGGGCTGCGCCCATCCAGGCACGGCCGACCTCACCCTCGTCGGCCGGGACGGCCTCTACGGCATCGTCCCCGCCGGGCTGCCCGGCGCCCAACCGATGAGCCAACTGACTTTCGAGGCGGCGCTGGAGCGCGTAAGGAGGGCCGATTCCGCCTTTCCCCTCGACCGGGCCTTCAGGACACAACCGCGATGAGTTCGCGCCTCGACTACCTGCGCGACGGGCAGGCGATCTATGCCCGCTCCTTCGCGATGATCCGCGCCGAGGCCGACCTCGCCCGCTACGAGGGCGCGGCCGAGCGGGTGGTGGTGCGCATGATCCACGCCTGCGGCATGACCGACCTGCCCCGCGACGTGGAGATGTCGGAGGGGTTCGCAGACGCCGGCGAGGCTGCGCTGCGGGCGGGCGCGCCGGTCCTGTGCGACGTGCGCATGGTCGCCGACGGCTGCACCCGCGCACGCCTGCCGGCCGGCAACCAGGTGATCTGCACGCTGGGCGATGCCCGCGTTCCCGGCATGGCGGCTGCGATGGGCACCACGCGCTCGGCCGCCGCGATGGAACTGTGGCGCGAGCACCTGCCCGGCAGCGTCGTGGCGGTGGGCAACGCACCCACCGCCCTGTTCCGCCTGCTCGAACTCCTCGACGAGGGCGTGAGCCCGCCCGCCGCCGTGATCGGCATCCCCGTGGGCTTCATCGGCGCGGCCGAGTCCAAGGAGGCGCTCGCCCGCGACGGCCGGGTGCCCTTCGTGGTGGTGCACGGCCGCCGCGGCGGCAGCGCCATGGCGGCAGCCGCCGTCAACGCGCTCGCCAACGAGGTCGAGTGATGGAAGCGGGCGAGCGGATCGACACGGTCCCGATCGAATCTCCCGACACACCGCGCGCGGCCGTCACCGGCACGCTCTACGGCGTCGGCATGGGGCCGGGCGACCCGGACTATCTCACCCTCAAGGCCCTGCGCGTACTGGAGCGGGCGCCGGTGCTGGTCCACTTCTGCAAGAAGGGCCGGCGCGGCAACGCCCGCACCATCGCCGACGCCGTGGTGCGCGACCCCGCGCGGGAATTCCCGCTGGTCTATCCCTACACCACCGAACTGCCGCCCGAGCACGTCGAGTACGTCTCGTCGCTGGCCGCCTTCTACGACGACGCGGCCTCGCGGCTGGCCGACCAGCTCGGCGCGGGCCGCGACGTGGCGATCCTGTCGGAGGGCGACCCCTTCTTCTACGGCTCGTTCATGCACCTGTGGCGGCGCCTCAAGGACCGCTTCCCCGTCGAGGTGGTGCCGGGTGTCACCGGCATGTCGGGCTGCTGGACGCGCGCCAACACCCCGATCACCTGGGGGGACGACGTGCTCACCGTGCTGCCCGCGACGCTTCCCTTCGAGGCGTTGACCGCGCAGCTCGCGGCCACCGACGCGGCCGTCGTGATGAAGCTCGGACGCCACCTGCCGAAGGTGCGCCGGGCCCTGAGCGAGACGGGGCTCATCGCCCGCGCGGTCTATGTCGAGCGCGGCACCATGGCGGGCGAGGCGGTGATGGCGCTCGCCGACAAGCCCGACGACATCGCGCCCTACTTCTCGATGGTGCTGGTGCCCGGCGAAGGCCGCCGCCCGTGAGCGGCTCCGTCACCGTGATCGGCTTAGGCCCCGGCGATCCGCGCCTGCTCACGCAAGCCGCCGCCGAGGCGCTGGAGCGGGCCGACGACCTGATCGGCTACGTTCCTTACGTCGCCCGCGTGCCGGAGCGGCCGGGCCTCGTGCGCCACGCCTCCGACAACCGCGTCGAGGTCGACCGCGCCCGCCACGCCCTGGAACTGGCCGCCGCCGGCCGGCACGTTGCGGTGGTCTCGGGAGGCGATCCCGGGGTTTTCGCCATGGCGGCGGCCGTGTTCGAGGCGGTGGAGGCTGGCGATCCCGCATGGCGAGACCTCGCGATCCACGTCGAGCCCGGCATCACCGCGATGCTGGCCGCCGCCGCGCGGCTCGGGGCGCCCCTGGGGGGCGACTTCTGCGCGCTCTCCCTCTCGGACAACCTGAAGCCCTGGGAGACGATCCTGGCGCGGCTGGAGGCGGTGCTGCGGGCCGATCTGGTGATCGCCCTCTACAACCCCATCTCCTCGGCAAGGCCCTGGCAGCTCGGCCGTGCGCTGGACCTCGCCGCCGCAATCCGCGCGCCCGACACCCCCGTGATCTTCGCCCGCGCCGTCTCGCGTCCCGACGAGGCTTTGCGCGTGCTCACCCTCGACGAGGCCCGGACCGCGCCGGCCGACATGGCGACCGTGGTGATCCTCGGCGCCTCGGGCACCCGGCTCATCCCCCGCACCGGCCGCCCGCCCTTCGTCTACACGCCGCGCAGCGTGCCGGGCTGAGGGTCGTTCAGTAGACGATCGAGGGCGGCCGGAGCGTCGGGCACGGACGGCACCTCCGGCAGCGAGGGCCGGCGTACGATCACGATCGGAATGCCCAAGTCCCGCGCCGCCTCGATCTTGGCATAGGTCGCCTCCCCGCCCGAGTTCTTGGTGACCAGCCGCTCGATCTCGGCCTCGCGCAGGAACGCGGTCTCGGCCTCCACCGTGAACGGCCCGCGGGCCGTGATCTCGGTGAGATGCAGCCCGCTCAGGACATCGCCCACCGGCTCGATGGTGCGCACAGAGTAGGCGTGCTGGGGCGCGCTCGCGAAGGCGGCGAGTTCCTGGCGCCCCACCGTCAGGAACACCCGGAGCGGGCCGACGCCGAGGGCGACCGACGCCGCGGCCATGTCGTCCACCTCGGTCCAGAGATCGCCGGGCACCCGCTCCCAGGGCGGGCGGCGCAGGGCCAGCAGCGGCACGCCCGCCCGTTCGGCGGCGAGCGCGGCGTTGCGCGAGATCCGCGCGGCGAAGGGATGGGTCGCGTCGATCAGACGGTCGATCCCGTTCTCGACAACCCAGGCCGCGAGCCCCTCGGGTCCACCGAACCCCCCCGTGCGCATGGTCACCGGCTCGGGCCGGGGCGCACGGGTGCGCCCGGCGAGCGAGAGAACCACGTCGAACCTGTCCGGATGGTGCGCGAGTGCCCGCACCAGGGCGCTCGCCTCGGTGGTGCCGCCGAGGACGAGGAGCCGTTCCCTCCCGGCCCGAGCCTCGGCGCCGATGCCTAGCGCGCCGCGCACTCTCCCCCCGCCTTCGGATCGACCTTGGCCATGTCGAGGCGGCTCAAGGTGCCGTCGATGGCGAAGTCGCCGTAATCGAGGTGCAGCCCTCCGCTGACCCCGTTCTCGTAGAGGTCGAAGGTGAGGGTGTAGACCGGGCGGCGCTCGCCCTCGCCGGCGGTGAAGTAGCTCAGTGTCACCGGCCAGCGCCGCATGGAGGCCATCTCGCCCTCGCGCAGCGGCTTGTCGCTGTCGGGTCTCGACGCGGCCGGCGAGGCGGTCGGGCGGCCGATCACCGCGAAGGTGTCGTAGACCTTGCGCCCGTCGTCGGAGCCGTCGAACACCTTCACGGCGAGCGTCGTCTCTCCCGCCCGGGCGGTCGTGATCAGGCGCATCATGTGGTGGCTCGGGAACAGGATCTCGCCGCCCGCCCGGTACTGGTCGCGTTTGGGCTCCTTGAGCCGGACCTTCATGCCCTCGCCGTCCAGCTCTGCCGTGCCGTCCACGGGGGGCGAGGCGGCGTTGTTGAGCAGCGTCGCGGTCTTGAAGCGGAAGCTGCGCCCGTCGCCGTCCTCGAAGGTGGTGTTGCGCAGGTCCGAGGTGCGGTCGCCGGATTCGCCCGAGCGGAGCTGCGTCACCTGCCGGGTCTGCATCGCGTAGCCCTTGCAGGCGTCGCCCGAGAAATCGATGACGATGCGCCCGCGCGCGCTCTCCACCGCGCGGGTGCCGCCGCTTCCGGCGAGCGTCAGGTCGTAGACCGCGCGATGGTTGGCAAGGCGCAGCGGCTCCCCCGCCTGCGGCGCGGCGGCCGGGGCGGCCGACACCGTCCCGCCCAGGGCGAGCAGGCAGGCCAGGGCGAGTCCCGGCGTCGCGGCGCGCGTGGGCTTGGAGCGCGGGGGCATGGCGTCTTCCGGCATTCGGGTCCGATCGCGTTCCGGCGCCGACGGGCGCCCTGCCCGAGACAGATAGGGGTTGCTCGAGGGGCGACAATCCGTATCGCGGCGCTCGCCCGTCGATGGCACGGCGAGCACCCTACAGCAAGGAACCGCTTAGGCCAGCATTGAGGCGGTGGAGACTTGGGACGCCGATCCTGGCGTCAAGCCGATGGCAAGACTGGATGTTTTTCGTAGAGAGGCCGAACGCGGCCCCCGGAAGAAGGATTATATCCTTGCCCGGACCCGCAGCTCCAGCCGGGATTGGCGGTGGAAACCGGAACGGGATGCCTGAAGGCTGTTCATTCCCACTCTTGCCCCCGCGTCGCGGGCTCCTGTAGTCTCCCGTCCATCGCCGGGGCACAGGCCGGCACGCGCTCCCGACAGGATCGGCCCGCCCCGAGCCCCCGAACAGGGCAGGACGGGCGGACGGCCGATCGGCCGGCGCGCACGAGTCGGAGGGGGCAATGGTGGAAGCGGTCCCGAGTTGGACGGACGAGCGCGTCGACCTGTTGCGCCGCCTTTGGGAAGACGGGCTCAGCGCCAGTCAGATCGCCGCGCAGATCGGCGGGATCTCGCGCAACGCCGTCATCGGCAAGGTCCATCGCCTCGGGCTCGCCGGCCGCGTCAAGCCGCTCGGCCCGGCTCAGGCGAACCCCCGCCGGAAGATCGAGCGGGAGATCGAGGGCGCGGCCGAGGCGATCGCCCTCCCTGCGGAGGAGCCGACGCTGCCGGAGCCCCCCGCCGTCGTCCCGGCGCGGCCGGCCACGATCCTTCCCCTGGCGCAGGCTCCCCTGCCGGCGGCCGCCGCCGAGCCCGCGGCCCTGGCGGTGTCCCAGCGGGTCACCATCATGGAACTGCGGGAATCGATGTGCCGCTGGCCGATGGGCGACCCGACCTCGCCGGATTTTCGCTTCTGCGGCGGCCGGGCGATCACCGGCCTGCCCTACTGCACCCAGCATGCCCAGATCGCCTACCAGCCGGCCGCCGAGCGCAAGCGCGACCGCCGCGTCGCGGGGTTCCGCTGAGGGGCGGTCGCCGCCTATTCAGGCCCGGAAAACATCTCGTCGAACGAGTAGCCCGAGCCGCGCACCGTGCGGATCGGGTCGCTCTGGCGCGGGCGGTTGATCGCCTTGCGCAGGCGCCCGACATGCACGTCCACCGTGCGTTCGTCGATGTAGACGTCGTGTCCCCAGACGCCGTCGAGCAGCTGCTCGCGGGAGAACACCCGGCCGGGGCTCTGCATCAGGTATTCGAGCAGCTTGAACTCCGTGGGACCGAGATGGATCTCGCGGCCCTGGCGGCGGATGCGGTGGCTCGCCCGGTCGAGCTCGATGTCGCCCGCCACCAGCGTGTCGGCGAGGTGCGTCGGCTTGGTCCGGCGCAGCAAGGCCCGGACGCGGGCCAGCAGCTCCGGGACCGAGAACGGCTTGACGATGTAGTCGTCGGCCCCCGTGGAGAGGCCGCGGACCCGGTCTCCCTCCTCGCCGCGGGCGGTGAGCATGATCACCGGCAGGCGCTCGGTCTCGCGCCGCGCCCGGATGCGGCGGCACAGTTCGATCCCCGACAGGCCCGGCACCATCCAGTCGAGCAGGATCAGGTCGGGCACCTGCTCGCGCAGGATCAGGTCGGCCTCGTCGCCGCGGGCGGCATGATCGACGGAAAACCCCTCCGCTTCGAGGTTGTAGCGCAGGAGGGTGGTCAGGGCCTCCTCGTCCTCGACGATCAGGATACGCGCATTCATGGCCGTGCTCGATGGTCCCGGGGCGCCCGGCCTCTCCGGACGCCCGTCTCATGCGGGCGCACCCGCGATTTCGGTTTCGCGGCTCGCGCCGATCAAGCGGCGGGCGTCACCGTCGCGTAGTTCGAGGCGTCGTTCTTGGGGCGCTCGCCGGCCGGGTTCTCGCCGGTAACGAGGTACTCGATGGTCTCGGCGATGTTGGTGGTGTGGTCACCGATGCGCTCGACGTTCTTGGCACAGAACAGCAAATGCGTGCAGAACGAGATGTTGCGCGGATCCTCCATCATGTAGGTCAGGAGCTCGCGGAACAGAGAATTGTAGAGGGCGTCGATGGCCCCGTCGCGCTCCCACACGTCGTGGGCCGCCTTGATGTCGCGCGAGCCGTAGGCGTCGAGGACGTCCTTGAGCTGCTCCTGCACGAGGTCGCTCATGTGCTGCACGCCGAGCACGATCTTCTGCGGCTGCGGCTGGTCGGCGATCGCCACCACGCGCTTGGCGATGTTCTTGGCCAGATCCCCGATCCGCTCGAGATCGCCGGAGACGCGGATGCTGGAGATGGTCTCGCGCAGGTCGATCGCGAGCGGCTGGCGCCGGGCGATCAGCAGGACCGAGCGCTCCTCGATCTCGCGCTGGAGAGTGTCGAGGCGCTTGTCGGCGACGATGACGGCCTGGGCGAGCCCGGTGTCGCGGCGCACCAGCGCCTCGGTGGCATCGGTCATCATCTTCTCGGCGACCCCGCCCATCTCGGAGATCGAGCGGCGCAGGTCCTCGAGGTCGGTGTCGTAGGACGAGACGATGTGGTCGGGCATGTCCGAGAACTCCGGCCGGACGCGGCCCCGAGGGCGGCCCAGCGAAATCGGGAAGGGAACCGGCTCAGCCGAAGCGGCCGGTGATGTAGTCCTGGGTCTGCCGCTTCTCGGGGTTCATGAAGATCTTGGTGGTCGGGCCGAACTCGATCACTTCGCCGAGGTACATGAACGCCGTGAACTGCGAGATGCGGGCGGCCTGCTGCATGTTGTGCGTCACGATGACGATCGTGAACTCGGCGCGCAATTGCTCGATCAGTTCCTCGATCCGGCCCGTCGAGATCGGGTCGAGCGCCGAGGTCGGCTCGTCGAACAGGATCACCTCGGGGCGCTGGGCCACGGAGCGGGCGATGCACAGGCGCTGCTGCTGTCCGCCCGACAGGCCCATGCCGGACTGCTTGAGCTTGTCCTTCACCTCCTCCCAGAGCGCGGCCTTGCGCAGGGAATCCTCCACGCGCCCGTCGAGCTCGGATTTCGGCAGCTTCTCGTAGAGGCGCAGGCCGAAGGCGACGTTGTCGTAGATCGACATCGGGAAGGGCGTCGGTTTCTGGAACACCATGCCGATGCGTGAGCGCAGCTCGTTCAGGTCGATCTTGGGGTCGAGCACGTTCTGCCCGTCGAGCAGGATCTGCCCCTCGGCGCGCTGCTCCGGGTAGAGGCTGTAGATCCGGTTGAAGGTGCGCAGCAGGGTCGACTTCCCGCAGCCCGAGGGGCCGATCAGCGCCGTGACCTGCCGGTCGTGGAAGTTGAGGTCGACGTTCTTCAGCCCGTGGAACTGGCCGTAGTAGAAGTTGAGCCCCTTGACGGCGATGCGCACCGGCGCGCTCTCGTCGGCCGGGTTGCGGCCCGAGAGCTGGCTGCGCAGGGCGGGGGAGGCACTCATCGGAGCAGTCCTTCGGTCGGGCGGCGGGACGGGTGCGGGCGTCAGCGCGCCCGCTGATCCCGGATGAAGACGCGGGCGACGATCGACAGCAGCAGGATCGTCGCGGTGATGAGCAGCGCGCCGGCCCAGGCCAGTCCCTGCCAGTTGCCGTAGGGCGAGAGCGCGAACTGGTAGATCATCACCGGCAGGTTCGCGACGCCGCCCATCAGGTCGGGGGAGAACCAGCTGTTGTTGTTGAGCGCGGTGAACAGCAGCGGCGCGGTCTCGCCCGCGATGCGGGCGAGCGCCAGGATGATCCCGGTGACGATGCCGGCGGATGCGGCCCGCCACGTCACGCTCATGATCACCTTGGAGGGCGGTGCGCCGAGCGCCGCGCCGGCCTCGCGCAGCGTTCCCGGCACGAGGCGCAGCATGTCCTCGGTGGTGCGCACGATCACGGGGGTGGCGATGATGGCGAGCGCCACGCCGCCGGCCCATCCGGAATAGGTCCCCATCGGCCGCACCATCAGGGTGTAGACGAACAGGCCGATCAGGATCGAGGGCGCCGAGAGCAGGATGTCGTTGAGGAAGCGGATCACGTCGGCGAGCCGCGAGCCCCGGCCGTACTCGGCGAGGTAGGTGCCGGCCATCACGCCGACGGGCGTGGCCACCGCGATGCCGATGACCGTGAGGATCAGGCTGCCGAGAATGGCGTTGGCGATGCCGCCGCCCTCGGAGCCGGGACCCGGCGTCGGCTGGGTGAACAGGGCGAACGAGAAGCCCTCCACGCCCTTCCAGATCAGCATGACCAGGATCGAGCCGAGCACCACGGCGCCGACCATGGTGGCGAGCAGGCTCGCGATCCGCAGCATCCGGTCGGCGACGCGGCGGCCGGGGCGGACGCGGCTCGCCCGCACGGGCGATCCGCCGGCCTGCGTCGCGGGGATGGGGGTCATGGCGTCCACGGGGCGCTCCCTCGAATCAGGCGATCTTCACGCGGCGCGTGAGGGTGCGGGCAAGGATGAGGACGACGAAGGTGATCACGAACAGGATGCAGCCCAGGGCCATCAGCGCGTTGAGCTGCATGCCGTCGGCCTCGTTGAACTCGTTGGCGATGCGCGAGGCGATGGTTGAGCCCGGATCGAAGATCGAGGCCGACAGCCGGTTGGCGTTGCCGATCACGAAGGTGACCGCCATGGTCTCGCCGAGCGCCCGGCCCAGCCCCAGCATGATCGCGCCGATGATCGAGACCGAGGCCTGCGGGATCAGCACGTGGCGCATCACCTCCCAGGTGGTGCAGCCGATGCCGAAGGCGCTCTCGCGCAGCACCGTGGGGATCTGGGCGAGCATGTCGCGGGTGATCGAGGCCACGAACGGCACGATCATGATCGCGAGGATGATGCCCGCCGTCAGGATGCCGACCCCGGAGGGGACGCGGGCGTAGAACAGCGTGCCCACGATCGGCATGCCCTCGACGAGGTTCGAGACCGGCGTCTGCACGAACTGCGCGAACAGCGGCGCGAACACGAACAGGCCCCACATGCCGTAGATGATGCTCGGCACGGCGGCGAGCAGCTCGATGGTCATCGCGACGGGCTTGCGGGCCCAGCCGGGCGCGAGCTGCGTGAGGTAGATCGCGATGCCGATGGAGAGCGGCACGCCGATCACCAGGGCGATCAGCGCCGAGGCCAGCGTGCCGATGATCGCGACGAGCGCGCCGTACTGCTCGGTGCCGATGTTCCAGGCGCTCGACGTGACGAAGCCCGGCCCGAACTCGGCAAACGCCGGCCAGCCGCCCCAGATGATCGAGGCGAGGATGCCGACCAGCACCAGCAGCACGAGGATGGCGGAGCCGTAGGCGGCCCCCCGAAAGAGCCGGTCGAGGCCCCGGCTCGGTCCGGCACGGGTCGCGCGGCTCTCGCGCGCCAGGGCGATGGGTTGGGTCAACGCGGTCATCCGCTGTGCTCTTCGAATGAGGGGCGTTTAGCGCGCTGCGGGGATCGACGCGAGCGGGGACGGCACGAACGGAAACGGGGCGGCCTCATCGGAAGCCGCCCCGCCCGATCCTCAGAAGCCGGCGACCGGCTTGCCGTCCTTGCCGGTGATGCCCTTCCACTCCTCGTGGACCAGCGCGACGACGGAGTCGGGCAGGGCCACGTAGTCGAGGTCGGCGGCAAGCTTGTCGCCGTTCTTGTAGGCCCAGTCGAAGAACTTGAGCACGTCGGCGGCCTTGGCGGCGTCGGCGGGCTGCCTGTGGACCAGGATGAAGGTCGCGGCGGTGATCGGCCAGGCGTCGTCGCCGGGCTGGTTCGTGAGCGCGATGCCGAAGCCGGGGGCCGACTTCCAGTCGGCGCTGGCGGCTGCCGCCTGGAACGCCTTCTCGTCGGGCTGCGGGAACTTGCCGGCCCGATTCTCGATCAGCGCGTGGCTGAGCTTGTTCTGCTTGGCGTAGGCCGACTCGACGTAGCCGATGGCGTTGGGGACCTGCTTGACGGTGGCGGTCACGCCCTCGTTGC
>Ga0182229_1000150_pt1 | contig 17974 bp, 12 predicted proteins | sample G6R1MG_32_FD_129663 | JGI IMG/M metagenome (GOLD analysis project Ga0182229, IMG submission 129663) | Miscanthus phyllosphere microbial communities from Michigan, USA - G6R4_MAIN_07NOV2016_LD1 MG | ecosystem: Host-associated > Plants > Phyllosphere > Phylloplane/Leaf | place: USA: Michigan...
AGCGCGGCGAGGCCGGCGCCCGCGAGGCCGGCGAAGAGGCGTCGCCGCCCCGTCCAGCCGCGCCGGGTCATCGCCGGATCAGCCCGAGCGGCGAGCCGCTGACCAGGGTGGCGACGTCGAGCAGCGCTTTCGGCGTCTGCAGGCCGCCGGGGCAGATCAGGTAATAAGGCGTCCAGATCGGATCGAACTTTTGCTTAAAGCTGCGCAGGCCGTCGAAGCTGTAGAGATCAGCCCCGCGCCGGTAGAGGAACGCGCCGAAGCGGTTCCAGCGGGAGGCGAGGCGCCTGTTGACGAGGCCCGACAGGGGGGCCGCGCCTAGGTTGAACCAGCGGTAGCCCTCGGCCTTGGCCGCCAGCAGCAGGTTCGCGAACAGTGCGTCCATGATCACCTTTGAGGCGTCCGGCAGGTAACGGATCAGGTCGATGGCGATCTCGTGGTGCTCGGCCCCCCGCCAGAGGTTGGCGAAGGCGACGATGCGGCCTTCTTTCCGCATCACGGCGACGTCGAAGCGCGCGAGGTAAGCGGCGTCGAAATAACCCAGCGAGAAACGCTTCTCGCCGCCCTGTTTCAGGGCGAGCCACGCGTCCGACACGGCGCGCAACTCGTGCATCACGAGGCGCACCTGTGACTTGTCGAGGATCTCGAAGGTCAGGCCCTCCTTCTCGGCGCGGCGCTGGCCGTAGCGCAGGTCGTGCCGCGCCGGACCCTTCAGGGAGAAGTCGGCCAGCGGCACGCGGGCGACCTCGCCGAGCTTGAGCGCGGTCAGTCCCATGTCGAGGAACAGCGGCAGGTTCTCGGGGCCCACGCCATAGAACACCGTGCGGGCCGCCGAGCGGTCGGCAAGCTCGCGGAACTGCCAGGCGAGGTCGGCCTTGGCGGAGGCCGGGGCCACGGGCTCGCCGAGCGCCACCAGGCTGTGGCCGGTGCGGGCATACATCACGAAGCCGGCGCCGTCGTCGGTGACGAGGAACTGCTTGTCGCCGAGGAAGGCCAGGGCGGCACCGGCGTCGGGCGCCCGCGCGACGGCTGCGGCGACGGCCAGGGGAATGCCGGGACGGGGATGGCTGCGCTGCCCGCCGCGCCGGTTGACCGCGCTGTCGAGGCCGATCGCCGCGAGCCCTGCCACGAGGGCGAAGGAGACCCGCAGCGGGCCGGCCGCGTCGCCGCTCCACGAGACCTGCCACCAGAGGGCGTCGGAATCCGCGAGCGTGCGCCAGTCGATGAAACCCAGCCCGGCCGAGACAAGGACGAGGGCGGCGACGCCTACGAGCCAGGGGCGGCTCGCCTCGAACGGGTTCGCTGAGGGGCGCCGGTAGAACGAGGGGCGCAGCCCCGCGAGCCCTGCGGCGAGCAGGGCCAGCATCGTCGCTTCTTCCCAGTCTAGGCCGCGACCGAGGGAGAAGCCGGCGCCGAGGACCAGCAGCATCAGGGCGGCGCTCCACGCCCGCGCCAGCCGTCTCTGCAGGCCGCGGGCGATCACGAGGAGCGCGATACCCACGAGCGTCGCGGCGAAGTGCGAGGTCTCCATGAACGGCACCGGCACGACGTCCGAGAGGATGTCGATGCGGGCGGCGAGGTCGCGGGTGGCTCCGGACGCCACCAGCATCAGGCCACTGACCAACGCGAGGCCCGCGGCCGCCCGCGGCACCATGGGTTCGACGAAGCGGGCCGGGCCGGCGAAGCTCCTGCGGCGGCGCCAAACCTCGGCGACGACGAGACCGGCCAGGGTCAGCGCGAAGGGCAGCCCGGTATAAATGATGCGGTAGGCAAACAGCCCCCCGAGCACGTCGGGGCGTCCGGCGACGCCGAGGCTCGCGATCAGCGTCGCCTCGAAGGCGCCCAGGCCCCCCGGCGCATGGCTGACGATGCCGATCACGGTGGCGGCCACGTAGATCAGCAGGAAGGCCGGGAAGCTGCCGACCGCGTCGGCGGGCAGCAGCACGTAGAGGGTGGCGGCGGCAGCGGCCAGATCGACGATGCCCGCTGCGATCTGGACCAGCGCCGCGCGCGAGGTCGGCAGGCGGAACGAGGCGCGGCCGATCCGGACCACCCGCTCGTCCGGCCCTAGCCACAGTACCAGTCCGGCCACGAGGGCGAGGACGCTCAGCCCCGTCGCCATCCGCAGGGCCGGCAGCCCGCCCGCGATCACGGAGAAGTTCGAGGGGCGCAGCACCATCGCCACCGCCGCCATGGTGGCCAGCGAGACCAGCAGAGCGAACCATGAGGCACCGAGGATTCGTCCGACGTCAGCGAGCCCCCCGGCACGGGCACCGTAGACCCGGTAGCGCAGCAGCCCCTGGGTGATCAGCGGAAAGCCCAGCGCGTTGGAGACGGCGTAGCCGCCGGCCCCAGCGGCTGCCGCGATGGGGGGCGGGATGCGCCCCGGCGCCACCGTCTCGACGGCGACGAGATCGTAGACGGCTACCGCTGCGAAGCTGAGGGCGGTGAGCCCGACCGCCAGCGCCAGCGCCGAATTCGGAAGCCTCGCGAAGGCCGCGGCCACCGCCCCCCAGGTCACGGCTCCCAGCATCGGATGGATCACCGCGACGGCCAGCGCCATGATGCCGAGGCCTATCAACGGGGGCAGGACGCGCCCGAGCTGCGAGGGGGAGGCGGCGGGAGCGAGAACTGCCGCGAGACCTTCGCCGTCGCGGAGGGCGGGAGCGTCGGGACGCGTGCTGATGGGCATGGGCGGGAAGCCGGCGGTCCTCAGGTCAACGCGATCCGCGGCCTGGTCGGCCTCGAACATCGCGACGATGGCTCGGCTTCTGCACCGGGAAAGCTGGATAGGGCGTGAACGAAGACACGACACGCGCCTCAGGCTGTCCTGAAACCGACGATGGATGTCCTGTCGTCGGCAGATTGGGCGAAAGTCTGACGAGGATCGGCCCGCCCGAAGGCAGGCCGAAGTCCCGACCGGTCAGGCCGCCGCGACGCCCGTGCCGACCGGACAGCTCACGCCGGTGCCACCCAATCCGCAATAGCCGGCCGGGTTCTTGGCCAGGTATTGCTGATGGTAGTCTTCCGCGAAGTAGAACCGGTCGAGCGGCTTGATCTCCGTGGTGATCGCGCCGCGACCGGCCTCGTGCAGCGCCTCGGCATAGGCGTCGCGCACCGCCAACACCGTTGCCTCCTGGGAGGGGTCGGTGGTGTAGATCGCCGAGCGGTACTGCGTGCCGACGTCGTTGCCCTGGCGGTGCCCCTGCGTCGGGTCGTGGCTCTCGAAGAAGGTCTTGAGCACGGATTCGAGAGGCAGGATCTCGGGGTCGAAGGCGACCAGCACCGCCTCCGTGTGACCGGTGAGGCCGGAGCAGGCCTCCTCGTAGGTCGGGTTCGGCGTCGTGCCGCCGGCGTATCCCACCGCCGTCACGACCACGCCCTGCGGCAACTGCCAGAACTTGCGCTCGGCGCCCCAGAAGCAGCCGAGGCCGAGCACGACCGTCTCGGTGCCCTCGGGGTAGGGACCCTTCAGCGGGGCGCCGTTGACGAAGTGGGTCCGGGCGGTGGGGATCGGGTTGGGGCGGCCCGGAAGCGTGTCGGCCGGATCGGGCATCTCGGGGCGCTTGCGGAACAGCAGCATCGCATCGTCCTTCCTGCGTGTGGCGTCTGACCCGGATATGGGGAGCCTGCCGCCATCCTGCGATGCGGGCGATGGCCTCAGTGCCGGTCGTCGGGAGCCGGCGGCAAAGGGGCGACGTCGATGCCCTCGTCGATCAGCGCGCGGGCCTCGTCCGGGCTGGCCTCGCCGTAGATCGCGCGTGCAGGCGCCTCGCCGTAATGCATCGCCCGCGCCTCGTCGGCGAAGCGGGGACCGACATGATCGGCGCTGCGGGTGACGTGCTCGCGAAACGCCCGCAGCATCGCCCGCATCCGCCGCTCGGGCTCGGCCAGCATCGGCACGGTCGACTCGGGCGCCGCCGGGGCGGGGGCCGGTTCGGACTTCGCCTCGGGCTTCGAAGCGGCGTCGGAGCCGGACACAGGCGCCGGTCCGCTACGGTCCTTCCGCGCCACAGAGGGCGCCATTATCGCCTTGCCGACCCGGGCCGAGTCGCAGGCCGGGCAGGTCACGAGGCCGCGCGCGGATTGCGCATCGTAGGACGCGCTCGACGGGAACCAGCTCTCGAAATCGTGGCCGTTGTCGCAGGACAGGGTGTAGCGGATCATGATGCCCAGATGGGGACGGTTCAGGCGTATCGCACACCGAAGGTGCGCGCGTGGGCGAGCGCCGGGATGCGGCCCCTCGCCTCGGCGACGCGGGAAAGGTCGATCTCGGCCAGGATCACGCCCGGCTCGGTCCCCTCGCTCTCCGCGATCACCCGGCCCCAGGGATCGACGATCAGGGAATGGCCGTAGGTCTCGCGGCCGTCCTCATGGCGCCCGCCCTGCGCCGCCGAGATCATGAACGAGCCGGTCTCGATGGCGCGCGCCCGCTGGAGCACGTGCCAGTGCGCTTCGCCGGTCTGGCGCGTGAAGCAGGCCGGTGCGGTCAGCACCGTGGCGCCGGCCTCCGCGAGCACCCGGTAGACCGCCGGGAAGCGCAGATCGTAGCAGATGGTCAGCCCCAGCTTGGCCCAGGGCAGGTCGGCCACGACCGCGCAATCGCCGCCGGTGTAGGTGGCCGATTCCCGCCAGCTCTCGCCGTCCGGCAGATCGACGTCGTAGAGGTGGAGCTTGTCGTAGGACGCGCGGATCTCGCCCGCCGCGTCGATCAGAAAGGCGCGGTTGGCGATCTTGTCGCCGTTGCGCACGGCGAGCGAGCCCACATGCACGACGAGGTTCTTGGCACGCGCCGTCTCGCGGAGCGCGGCGAGCGTCTCGTCCTCGGGCTCGGTCTGCACCCGCTCGAACAGGCGCGCGCGGTCGCGCTCGACCAGCGATGTCATCTCGGGCGTCTGGACGTAGTGCGCGCCCCGTTCCGCCGCCTCGTACAGGCCCGCCACGGCCGCGTCCCGATTGGAGCCCGGATCGCGGCCCGAGCGCATCTGTACGCAGGCCGCGACGAAGCGGGACGGCTCGGCCATCAGGCGGCGAGAAGCGGATCGAGGCCGCCGGAGCGGTCGAGCGCGTAGAGGTCGTCGCAGCCCCCGACATGGGTGTCGTCGATAAAGATCTGCGGGACGCTGGTGCGCCCACCCGCGCGTTGCGTCATCGTGGCGCGTGCGCCGGACGTCTTCTCGACGTCGATCTCTTGAAAGGAGACGCCTTTCTCGCGCAGGAGATTCTTGGCCGCCGTGCAATAGGGGCACCAAGCAGTTGTGTAGATCGTGACCTGTTGCATGATCTTCGGGGAGGCCGTGAGGGATCGCTCCCGCCCGTATAGGGGAGGGAGCGCCCGCTTCCTACTACCCGGATCACACAGCGCCCGAGGATTCTTCAGGCCGCGAGCAGCTTCTCGACTTCGTTGACCAGCTCGCGGAGGTGAAAGGGCTTCGAGAGCACCTTCGCATCCTTGGGGGCCTTGGAGTCCGGGTTGAGCGCCACGGCCGCGAAGCCCGTGATGAACATCACCTTGATGTCGGGGTCGAGTTCGGTCGCCCGGCGGGCGAGCTCGATCCCGTCCATCTCCGGCATCACGATATCGGTGAGCAGAAGCTCGAACGGCTCCTCTCGCAGCCGGTTATAGGCCGACAGGCCGTTGTCGAACGACAGCACGTCGTAGCCCGCGTTCTGCAACGCCTTGGCCAGGAAACGACGCATGTCGTTGTCGTCTTCCGCGAGGAGGATCTTCATCGATCGGCGTCCTGGGCCTGCTGTCTGAGGGGTTCATTCCATAAAGCGTCGGCATGGTAAACACGGGGTTAAGTCGCCCCGGTGTGCCCCGGCACGCGGGTTTGCCGCCCGATCCTGCTCCCGGCAGTGGACAGGTCCGGTGCGCCGCCCCAGAGTGATTGGATGGTACCGTCCACCCGCCTTCCGGCGAACCCTTCCCGATGACCGAATTCGTTGCCGAGGACGCTGCCGACGGCGGGTCAGAGTTCGACCCGCCCTTCGCGGTGGACGAGCCGGCGGTGCACGCGGTGCCGTTCGTGTTCAATACGCCGCATTCCGGCGCGGTCTATCCCGCGAGCTTCCTTGTCGCCTCGCGCCTGGATGCCCTGAGCTTGCGCCGCTCCGAGGACGCCTATGTCGATCGGCTGTTCATCCCCGTGGTCGGGCTCGGCGCGCCCCTGATGCGAGCCAATTTCCCGCGCGCCTATCTCGATGTGAACCGGGAGCCGTTCGAACTAGACCCACGCATGTTTCACGGCCGTCTGCCGCCGTTCGCCAACACGCGCTCCATGCGGGTGGCGGGGGGGCTGGGCACGGTGCCCCGTGTGGTCGCCGACGGTCAGGAGATCTACCGGGAGCGGCTGCCGGTCGAGGAGGCGGTGAGGCGGATCGAGACGCTCTACAAGCCCTATCACCGAACCCTGCGCGGCCTGCTCCAGCGCACCGCCCGCCAGTTCGGGCACGCGATTCTGATCGATTGCCACTCGATGCCGTCGTCCAGCCTGGGCCGGGGCGAGGATGCGCAGGCCGACGTCGTGCTGGGCGATCGCTTCGGCACAGCCTGTGCGCCGAGTCTCGTCGAAGAGTTCGAGCGGCAATTGCGTGCCCAAGGCTTCAAGGTGGTGCGCAACAAGCCGTATGCCGGCGGCTTCATCACCGAGCATTACGGCGAACCCAATCTCGGCCGGCACGCCCTCCAGATCGAGATCAACCGCGCACTCTACATGAACGAGCGCACGCTGGCCGTGACCGCGGGATTTTCCGCATTGATCGAGGCCCTGCAGCAGGTCGTGGCGAGCGTGACCGCGCAGGCTTGCGACGTGGCTCCCCACCGGATCGCCGCAGAGTAGGGCGGCGCTCAACGGCGGCTTGTGGCGGAACCGTCCGTCCAAGAAAAAAGGCCGCTCCGAAGAGCGGCCCGAAGTCTAGGGAGGAAACGCCCAAGAAGGGCTGCGGGACCGCGACGCCATCGCGATCTCGCAATGCACAATTCGCATCGCGCTGCACAAAGTGCAAGTCCCCTTCTACGCGTTGCCCCCGCAACCTACGCATGGCACCGACGCATGGCCTGCAAGCTGTGCGCCGCTCGAATAAGCTCAGCCCTCGCCGAGCAGCGCCTTGAGTTCCCGGCGCAGGCCGGGGGCGAGATCCTCGCGCTGCAGTGCGTAGGCGACATTGGCCGTGAGGAAGCCGAGCTTCGAGCCGGTATCGTAGGTCTTCCCCTCATAGCGCATCCCGAAGAACGGTTGCTCGGCCATCAGGTCGATCATCGCGTCGGTGAGCTGGATCTCGCCGCCCGCGCCCTTCCTGCCGTGCTCCAGGATCGCGAAGATCTCCGGTTGGAGGATGTAGCGGCCGGAGATGATGAAGTTCGAGGGCGCGGTGCCTTGTTTGGGCTTCTCCACCATGCCGGTGATCTCGAAGGTTTGTCCGAAGGTCTCCCCCACCGAGACGATGCCGTACTGGTGGGTCTCCTCCGGCTTCACCTCCTCCACGGCGACGACGTTGCCGCCATGCTGCCCGTAGGCCGCGAGCATCTGGGTCATGCTGCCCCGGCTCAGCATGTCCGGCAGGATCACCGCGAAGGGCTCGTCACCGACGATCTCGCGGGCGCACCAGACCGCGTGGCCCAGGCCCAGGGGCGCCTGCTGGCGGGTGAAGCTGGTCTGGCCGGCCTGGGGCAGGTCGCGCTTCAACTCCTCGTAGGCCGCCTGCTTCCCGCGCTCCTGCAGGGTCGCGTCGAGTTCGAAGGCGATGTCGAAATGGTCCTCGATCACCGCCTTGCCGCGCCCGGTGACGAAGATGAAGTGCTCGATGCCGGCCTCCCGCGCCTCGTCGACCACGTGCTGCACCACGGGCCGGTCCACGACCGTGAGCATCTCCTTGGGCACCGCCTTGGTCGCGGGCAGGAAGCGTGTGCCCAAGCCCGCGACGGGGAGGACGGCTTTGCGGATTCTCTTCATCGATCGGGACCCGTTTGATGGCGTAAGTCGGGACGTACCCGTAACAGGGAGAATAGATAGCACGCGGCGGGCGCCGATCAGAGGCCGCGCGGCACAAACTTGGCCTTATCGATATCGAAACGAGTCCGAGGCGGTCGCGACGGTGGCTGGTCGGGGATGACGGAGGAGAACGGCGATGGCGGTTCTGGTGACAGGGGGCGCGGGTTACATCGGCAGCCACATGGTTCTGGCGCTGCTCGACGCGGGCCACGACGAGATCGTGGTGCTCGACGATCTCTCCACTGGGTTCGACTGGGCGCTGCCGCCCGAGGTCAGGCTCGTGGTCGGCGACGTCTCGGACCAGGGCCTCGTCACCGAGACGATTCTGCAGCACCGCGTTGACGCGATCGCGCATTTCGCCGCCAAGATCGTGGTGCCGGACTCGGTCGCCAACCCGCTCAGCTACTACCTCGCCAACACGGTCAAGACCCGGGCCCTGATCGAGACCGCGGCGCGCACGGGCGTGAAGCACTTCATCTTCTCGTCCACGGCGGCCGTCTATGGCGAGCCGGAGATCGTCCCGGTGCCCGAGGACCTCGTCGCCAACCCGATCAACCCCTACGGCCGCTCCAAGCTGATGAGCGAGTGGATGCTGGCGGATGCCGCGGCCGCGCACGGATTCTCCTACGTCGTGCTGCGCTACTTCAACGTGGCCGGCGCCGATCCGCGCGGGCGCACGGGCCAGTCCACACCCAACGCCACGCATCTGATCAAGGTCGCAACCCAGACGGCTCTGGGCCAGCGCAGCCATATCGACGTGTTCGGCACCGACTACCCCACTCCCGACGGCTCGTGCCTGCGCGACTACATCCAGGTCTCGGACCTGGCCGACGCCCATCTCGTCGCCCTCGATCACCTGCGCAGCGGCGGTGACAGCCTGACGCTGAACTGCGGCTACGGCCGGGGCTACTCGGTCCTGGAGGTGATCGAGGTGGTCAAGCGCGTGTCGGGCCGCGACTTCGAGGTGCGCCTCTCGCCCCGGCGCCCCGGCGACCCGGCCCAGATCATCGCCGCCGCCGATCGTATCCGGAATCAACTCGGCTGGCGGCCGAGGCACGACGACTTGGAGGGCATCGTGGTGCAGGCGCTGGCCTGGGAGGAATCGCTGAGCAAGCGGAACCTGCGATGAGGGGTCTCACAGTCCTACGGGGCGCGGCAAGCCTCGCTGTCCTCGCCTGGGCGGGGCCGCTCGCCGCGCAGGACGGGGCGGATTTCACGGCCTTCGTGCAGGGGTTGCGCTCCGACGCCGAGGCGCGCGGGGTCTCGCGGGCGACCTTCGAGGCCGCTTTTCGTGACGTCACCGCGCCCGACGTCGACGTGATCGCTCGCACCCGCAAGCAGGGTGAGTTCAACCGGCCGGTCTGGGACTATCTCGTCGGCGCCGTCTCGCCCGGTCGCATCGCGCGGGGACGTGCGCTGGCCGGCCGCCTGTCCGATACGCTCGCGGCGATCGAGGCGCGCACCGGCGTGCCGCGCTGGATCGTGCTCGCCTTCTGGGGGATCGAGTCGGAATTCGGGGCGAGCCCCGGCACCGTGCCGACCGTGCGAGCACTGGCGAGCCTCGCCTACGCGCGCCACCGGGGCGCGCTGTTTCGCGACGAGTTGCTCGCCGCCCTCCAGATCCTCGAACGGGGGGACGTCGCCCCGCAGGCGATGAAGGGATCCTGGGCCGGTGCCATGGGGCAGGTGCAGTTCCTCCCCTCGACCTACCTGCGTCACGCCGTCGACGGCGACGGTGACGGGCACCGCGACATCTGGGCCTCTCAGGTCGATTCGCTCGCCTCGATTGCCGGCTACCTCCAGGCGCTCGGCTGGAACCCCGCCGTGTCCTGGGGCTACGAGGTCGTGCTGCCCCCTCGCTTCGACCTGTCGCTCTACCGCGCCGATCTCTCCGATTTCGCCGGGCGCGGCGTGCGCCGCACGGACGGCAAGTCGCTGCCTTCAGAAGGCGCTGCCAGCTTGTTACTGCCCGGGGGGCTCGGGGGACCGGTCTTCCTGATCACCGACAATTTCGAGGTGATCCGCAGCTACAACACCAGCGATTCCTACGCGCTCGCCGTGGGCCATCTCGCCGACCGGCTCGGCGGCGGCCCTCCGCTTGCCACGCCCTGGCCCACCGGCGCCCGCCTCGACGGCGCCGGGCTCAAGCGACTTCAGACCGGGCTCTCCGCCAAGGGCGTCTACGAGGGCGACGCGGACGGTCGGGCCGGGCCTAAACTGCGGGAGGCTGTGCGCCGCTACCAGATTGGCGAGGGGCTGCCAGCCGACGGCTACGCCACGCCGGCTCTGCTCGCGCGGGTCGAGGGGCGGCCTTAGACGCCTCGCCTCCCTTCGGCTATGATCCGCCGATGCAACAGCGCCTTCCTAGATCGGGCGAGAGGGTCCGGACGCATCGCGATCCCTTGGCCCGCCGCCTCGCCGTCCTCGTTCTGCTCGCCCTTGCCGGCTTCGTGACCGAGGTGTCTCCGGCCGCCGCGCAATGGGGCGACAGCTACGAGGCCCGCACGGCGGACCCCTACGCGTCGCCGCCGCCACGACGGCGCGCCTACCGGAACGACGGCGACGGTTACGGCTATGGCCGGCCTGCTCCCCGCCGCTACGCACCGCCTCCACCGCAGGAGGCGCCGCGCCAGTTCTACTGGCCCTGGGAGGACCGCCCGCAGCAGGTCCAACCTCAGCCGCAGCCTCAGACCATGCCGCCGAGCTACGGCAGATTATCGCGGCCGCGCGGTCCCGCGGTCGCGGATGAAAGCCGCCGCAAACGCCAGCCCCGCACCCCGCCCGCGGCGGCCGCTCCGAAACCCGTCGAGCCGTTGGCGGCGCCGAGCACGCAGGTCGCGATCTTCGGCGATTCCCTGGCGTCCTATCTCGGCAAGGGCCTCGACGAGGCGTTCGAGGACAACCCGAACGTGGAGGTGATCGACCGTTCGAAGGGGGACAGCGGACTCGTGCGCCGAGACGTGGTCGAATGGGCCAAGGCGGCCGACGACTACCTGAAGGCCACCCCGAAGACGACCTACGCCTTAATCATGCTCGGCGTGAACGACCGGCAGCCGATCCGCGAGGGCGACCAGAGCTACGACCCCCTCTCCGACAAATGGCGCGAGATCTATCTCGGTCGGGTCGATAGTCTGCTGAAGGTGTTCGCCGAGCGCAAGGTTCCGCTGATCTGGGTCGGCCTGCCGCCCGTGCGCAGCGAGGGCCTGAGCACGGATTTCTCCGCGATCAACGACCTCGTGCGCGAGCGCGTGCAGAAAGCGGGGCAGAGCTACGTCGACGTCTGGCCCGGCTTCGTTGACGAGCGCAACCGCTTCACTGTCAGCGGACCCGACGTGGACGGGCAGGAGGCGAAGCTGCGCACCTCCGACGGCGTACACTTTACCAAGGCCGGGTCCCGCAAGGTCGCCCACTTCGCCGATGTCGAACTGAGGCGCCTGATGGGTGCGGGCGGCACGGCCGTACCGGCGGAGCAGCCCGCCGTCGCCACGGCACCGAGCAGGGCGCCCTCGGGCGGCGCGAGCCTCGACGATACCTCTGCGATCGACCGCAAGATCACGGCGATGCTGCCGAGCCTGCCTGAGCCGCCCGGCATTCCGAGCCTGCCGGTCAAGCCCGCGGCGGGTCCCGTCGTGCCGATGGGACGTGCCGAGACCTCACCAGGCGGCCAGCTGCTGACCGGACGTCCGCGCGACGGCGACGCCATGGGCACGGTGGAGCGTACCCTCCAGCGCGGCGCGGTTCCGCTGCCCCAACCGGGCCGGGCCGACGACTTCCGATGGCCGCCCGGCTGACGGCTGAAACCTGATTCGACCAAGTGCGCCCCGGTTCCCCTAGACGCTCCTCGTCGAGCCGTGAAGGATTGCCAGTTCAGCGCGGCAGCAGGCTCGAGCCCATCAAGGTCTCGTCGATTGAGCGGGCGGCCTGACGGCCCTCGCGAATCGCCCAGACCACCAGGGACTGGCCGCGGCGCATGTCGCCCGCCGCGTAGATCTTCGGGTTGGAGGTCCGGTAATCCTCCTCGTTGGCGAGCACGTTGCCGCGCTTGTCCACGCCGACGCCAGACTCCTCTACGAGGCCCTTCTGCATGGAGCCGGCGAAGCCGATCGCCATGAAAACGAGGTCGGCGGGCAGCACGAATTCCCCGTCCGGCACCGGCTGGCGCCGCTCGTCGACGCGGGTGCAGACCACGCCGGTGAGGTGGCCCTTGCGGTTGCCCTGGAGCCGCAGGGTCGCTGCCTGGAACTCGCGCTCGGCGCCCTCGGCCTGGGACGAGGAGGTGCGCATCTTGGTGGGCCAGTACGGCCAGACCGTCAGCTTGTCCTCGCGCTCCGGCGGGCGCGGCCGGATGTCGAGCTGCGTCACCGAGAGCGCGCCCTGGCGGAACGAGGTGCCGACGCAATCCGACGCGGTGTCGCCGCCGCCGATGACGACCACGTTCTTGCCCGCCGCCAGGATCGGCAACTCGCCGTTGCCCGGCATCGGCTCGGCGCCGACGCGTCGGTTCGACTGCACCAGGAACGGCATGGCGTAGTGCACGCCCTCAAGCTCCTGGCCCGGCAACTGCGGGTTGCGCGGATCCTCGGCGCCGCCGGTGAAGAGCACGGCGTCGAACTCGGCGGTCAGCTCCTCCACCGGCTTCGTCACGCCGACGTTGACCTTGTAGTGGAAGACTACGCCCTCAGCCTCCATCTGCTTCACGCGTCGGTCGATATGGCGCTTTTCCATTTTGAAGTCGGGGATCCCATAGCGCAACAGACCGCCGGCCTTGGGCTCGCGTTCGAAAACGTGGACGTCGTGGCCCACGCGCGCCAACTGCTGGGCCGCGGCCATGCCGGCGGGGCCCGAGCCGATCACCGCCACGCGCTTGCCGGTGCGGGACTGCGCCGGCTCGGGCTTGACCCAGCCCATGGTCCAGGCGCGGTCGGCGATCGCCTGCTCGATGGTCTTGATCGCGACCGGATGGTTCTCGAGGTTCAGCGTGCAGGCCTCCTCGCAGGGCGCGGGGCAGATACGGCCGGTGAACTCGGGGAAGTTGTTGGTGGAGTGTAGGTTGCGCGCGGCCTCCTCCCAGTCCGACTGGTAGACGAGGTCGTTCCAGTCCGGGATCTGGTTGTGGACCGGGCAGCCGGTCGGGCCGTGACAGAACGGGATGCCGCAATCCATGCAGCGCGACGCCTGCTTCTTCAGGTCGTGCTCGTCGAGCGGCAGCGTGAATTCGCGGAAATGCCGAACGCGGTCGGCGGCGAGCTGATACTTCTGCTCCTGCCGGTCGAATTCGAGAAACCCTGTGACCTTGCCCATCGATCAGTCCTTCGCCGCAGATCCGAGGATCGTGCGTCCCGCCCTATCCGTCCCTTGGTGCACCCGGCCTGCCGCCGGCCGCGAGGCTTTCACTCCGCCGCCACGGGCATGCGCGCCATCTCCATCTCGCGTAGCGCCCGGCGGTACTCCACCGGCATCACCTTGACGAATTTGGTGCGGTAGCCCGCCCAGTCGTCGAGGATCTTCTTCGCCCGCGGGCTGCCGGTGTATTTCAGGTGGTTGGTGATGAGTTGAGAGAGCCGCTCCTCGTCGTGGCCCGACATGTTGGCGAGGATGTCGACGCGACCCTTGGTCTCTAAGTCGCCGTCCTGGTGGAAGCGGCGCATGATGTCGTCCTCCTCCTCCACCGGTTCGAGATCGACCATCGACAGGTTGCAGCGCTCGGCGAACGAGCCGTCCTCGTCGAGCACGTAGGCTATGCCGCCCGACATGCCCGCCGCGAAGTTGCGCCCGGTCTCGCCGATCGAGACCACGACGCCGCCGGTCATGTACTCGCAGCCGTGGTCACCCATGCCCTCGACCACCGCGATGGCGCCCGAGTTGCGCACGGCGAAGCGCTCGCCCGCCGAGCCGCGGATGTAGCACTCGCCCGCGATCGCCCCGTAGAGCACGGTGTTGCCGGCCATGATCGTACGCGAGCCGGGGGCCTTCAACGCGTCGCTCGGGCGGATGATCAGCTTGCCGCCGGACAATCCCTTGCCGACGTAGTCGTTGCCGTGACCGGTCAGCTCGACGGTAACGCCCGCCGCGACCCAGGCGCCGAAGCTCTGGCCGGCGGTGCCCGAAAGTTTCACCACGATGGTGTCGTCGGGCAGTCCGTCATGGCCGTAGCGCTTGGCCACCGCCCCCGAGAGCATGGCGCCGGCCGCGCGGTCCGAGTTGCGGATCACGTCGGTGAGCACGACCGGCCCGCCGGTCTCGATGGCGTCGGCCGCGCCTGCCAGTAGGCGGCGGTCCAGCACCGTGTCGATCGGGTGGTGCTGCTTCTCGACGTGACGGATCGCCACCTCCGGGCCGACGTCGGGCCGATGGAACAGCTTGGAGAAGTCGAGGCCCCCGGCCTTCCAGTGCTCGATCGCCTCGCGCTTGTCCAACAGGTCGGAGCGACCGATGAGATCCTCGAGCTTGGTGAAGCCCATGGCGGCCATCAGCCCACGCAGCTCTTCGGCCACGAAGAAGAAGTAGTTGATGATGTGCTCGGGCGTTCCCTTGAAGCGCTTGCGCAGCACCGGGTCCTGCGTGGCGACGCCTACGGGACAGGTGTTGAGGTGGCACTTGCGCATCATGATGCAGCCCGCCGCGATGAGCGGCGCGGTGGAGAAGCCGATCTGGTCGGCGCCGAGCAGCACCGCGACCAGCACGTCCTTGCCCGTGCGGATGCCGCCGTCGGCCTGGAGCGCCACGCGACCGCGCAGGCCGTTGAGCACCAGCGTCTGCTGGGTCTCGGCCAAGCCCGTCTCCCAGGGACCGCCTGCGTGCTTGAGGGAGGTGAGGGGCGCTGCGCCCGTGCCTCCGTCGAAGCCCGAGATCGTGATATGGTCGGCCCGCGCCTTTGCGACGCCCGCGGCAACCGTGCCGACGCCGACCTCTGAGACGAGCTTCACCGAGACGTCGGCGTCCGGGTTCACGTTCTTCAGGTCGAAGATGAGCTGAGCCAGATCCTCGATCGAGTAGATGTCGTGGTGGGGCGGCGGCGAGATCAGTCCGACGCCCGGTGTCGCGTAGCGGACCTTGGCGATCTTGGCGTCGACCTTGTGGCCTGGCAGCTGGCCGCCCTCGCCGGGCTTGGCTCCCTGAGCCACCTTGATCTGCATCATGTCGGCGTTGACGAGGTACTCCGTCGTCACGCCGAAGCGGCCCGAGGCCACCTGCTTGATAGCCGAGCGGCGCGAGCGCCCGTCCGGCCCGGTGATGAACCGGCGCGGCTCCTCGCCACCCTCGCCGGAGTTCGAGCGACCGCCGAATGAGTTCATCGCGATGGCGAGCGCCTCGTGCGCCTCCTTCGAGATCGAGCCGTAGGACATCGCCCCGGTGGCGAAGCGCTTGACGATGTCGGCGGCCGGTTCGACCTCCTCGATCGCCACCGCCGCCCGGCCGATCTCCTCGGCCTGACGGATGCGGAACAGGCCGCGCAGGGTCTTGAGGTGGTTCTCCTGTTCGTTCACGAGGCGGGCGTATTCGCGGTAGCGCTCGTCCGCGCCGAGCCGCACGGCGTGCTGGAGCGTCGCCACCGTGTCAGGGGTCCAGGTATGTGTCTCGCCGCGCAGGCGGTAGGCGTACTCGCCGCCGACATCGAGGGCCTTCCGGTAGATCGGTGCGTCGCCGAAGGCATCGCGATGGCGCATCGCCGTCTCCTGCGCGACCTCGGCCATGCCGATGCCCTCCACCGTGGTGGCGGTGCCGAAGAAGTCGCGGGCGACGAACTCGGAGTTCAGGCCGATGGCGTCGAAGATCTGCGCGCCGCAATAGGACTGGTAGGTCGAGATGCCCATCTTGGACATCACCTTGAGCAAGCCCTTATCGATCGACTTGATGTAGCGGTAGACGATCTCGTCGTCGGTCAGATCCGGCGGGAACTCGCCCTTCATCCCGATCAGGGTCTCGAAGGCGAGGTAGGGATTGATGGCTTCCGCGCCGTAGCCGGCCAGACACGCGAAGTGATGGATCTCGCGCGGCTCACCCGACTCGACCACGAGGCCGACGGAGGTGCGTAGCCCCTTGCGGATCAGGTAGTTGTGTACGGCGGCCGTTGCCAGCAGCGCCGGGATCGGGATACGGTCCGGCCCGACCATGCGGTCGGACAGGATGATGATGTTGTAGCCGCCACGCACCGCGACCTCGGCCCGGTCGCAGAGTCGGTCGAGCGCGCCCTCCATGGCGGAGGCGCCCGTGTCGGCCGGGAAGGTGATGTCCAGCGTCTTGGTGTCGAAGCGATCCTCGAAATGCGAGATCGAGCGGATCTTCTCCAGGTCCCCGTTGGTGAGGATCGGCTGGCGCACTTCGAGTCGCTTGCGCCGGGACGCACCCTCCATGTCGAGCAGGTTGGGGCGCGGGCCGATGAACGAGACGAGGCTCATCACGGCCTCTTCGCGGATCGGATCGATCGGCGGGTTGGTGACCTGCGCGAAGTTCTGCTTGAAGTAGTTGTAGAGCGGCTTGGACTTGTCCGAGAGCGCCGAAAGGGGCGTGTCGGAGCCCATGGAGCCGACCGCCTCCTGGCCGGTCACGGCCATGGGCGCCATCAGCAGCTTCAGGTCTTCCTGGGTGTAGCCGAAGGCTTGCTGGCGATCGAGCAGGGCCACGTCGGTGCGCGAGGCCCGCGGCTGAATCGGGTGCAGGTCCTCCAACACGATCTGGGTGTTCCTGACCCACTCGGCGTAGGGGTGGGCGGCGGCGAGTTCACCCTTGATCTCCTCGTCGGAGACGATGCGGCCCTTCTCCAGGTCGATCAGCAGCATCCGGCCCGGCTGCAGGCGCCAGGACTGGACGATCTTCTCGTCGGGGATCGGTAGCACGCCCATCTCGGATGCGAGCACCACGAGGCCGTCGTCGGTGACGAGGTAGCGGGCGGGGCGAAGGCCGTTGCGGTCGAGAGTCGCGCCGATCTGGCGTCCGTCGGTGAAGGCGACGGCGGCGGGGCCGTCCCACGGCTCCATCAGGGCTGCGTGGTACTCGTAGAAGGCGCGCCGTTCCTCGCTCATCAGCGGGTTGCCGGCCCAGGCCTCCGGGATCAGCATCATCATGGCGTGAGCGAGCGAGTACCCGCCCTGCACGAGGAACTCGAGGGCGTTGTCGAAGCAGGCGGTGTCGGACTGGCCCTCGTAGGAGATCGGCCAGAGCTTCGAGATGTCGTTGCCGAACAGCTCGGAGTCGACGCTGGCCTGGCGCGCGGCCATCCAGTTCACGTTGCCGCGAAGCGTGTTGATCTCGCCGTTATGCGCGACCATCCGGTAGGGGTGCGACAGGCGCCAGGTCGGGAAGGTGTTGGTGGCGAAGCGCTGGTGTACCAGCGCCAGCGCCGAGACGAAGCGCTCGTCCTTGAGGTCGAGGTAGTAGTGACCGAGCTGGCTCACCAGCACCATGCCCTTGTAGACGATGGTCCGGCTGGACAGGGAGACCGGGTAGAACTCCTTCGCCCGCGCATCCTCCAACGCGTAGACCTTCCCCGAGATCACCTTGCGGACGATGTAGATCCGACGCTCGAAGTCGTCCTGCTCGGTCACGGCAGTGGGGCAGCCAACGAAGACTTGCCGGTGGTGCGGTTCGGTCCGCTTCACGGCGGCGCCGAGGTCGGCGGAATCGACCGGTACGTCGCGCCAGCCGAGCAGGGGGAGGCCCTCGTCGGCGAGCACCCGCTCGACGATCCCCTCGATGATCCGGCGCTGACCCTCGTCCTTCGGCAGGAAGAACTGGCCGATGGCGTATCCACCCGCGGGCGGCAGCTCGAAGCCGAGGCGCGAGCACTCGTCCGCGAAGAAGCCGTGCGGGATTTGCGTGAGGATACCGCAGCCGTCGCCCATCTTGGGGTCGGCACCCACCGCACCGCGATGGTCGAGATTCTCGAGGATCTTAAGGCCTTGCTGAACGATGGCGTGGGTCCGGCGATCGTGCATGTCGGCGATGAAGCCGACGCCGCAGGCATCACGCTCGTTGCCCGGATC
>Ga0182229_1000151_pt1 | contig 17961 bp, 19 predicted proteins | sample G6R1MG_32_FD_129663 | JGI IMG/M metagenome (GOLD analysis project Ga0182229, IMG submission 129663) | Miscanthus phyllosphere microbial communities from Michigan, USA - G6R4_MAIN_07NOV2016_LD1 MG | ecosystem: Host-associated > Plants > Phyllosphere > Phylloplane/Leaf | place: USA: Michigan...
GCACCAATACCGACGTCACCGAGACCCGCGCGGGCCAGGAGCAGCTCGCCCATTCCGAGAACCGGTTCCGGGCGCTGGTCGACGCCTCGGCGGCGGTGACCTGGGCCACCACCGCCGAGGGCGAGCTGCTGCCGCCTCAACCCAACTGGAGCGCCTACACGGGCCAGGACGAGGAGGCCTACCGGGGCTGGGGCTGGGTCGATGCGGTCCATCCCGACGACCGCGCCCGCGCCGCCGGGATCTGGGCGGATTGCGTCGAACGGGTCGTGCCCTACCGCATCGAGTACCGCCTGCGCCGCCACGACGGGGAGTGGCGCGACACCGACGTGCGCGGCGTGCCCGTGCTGGGGGAGGGCGGCGCGATCCGCGAGTGGGTCGGGCTCAACATCGACATCACCGAGCGCAAGGCCGCAGAAGCCGAGCTGGAGCGGGCGCGGCTCGCCGCCGAATCGGCCAACCGCGCGAAAAGCCAGTTCCTGGCCAACATGAGCCATGAGCTGCGCACGCCGCTGTCGGCCGTGATCGGCTATTCCGAGATGCTGGGCGAGGAGCTGGAGGATCTGGGGCAGGCGGAACTGCTGCCGGACCTGCGCAAGATCGAATCCTCGGCCCGCCACCTGCTCGGCGTGATCAACGACGTGCTCGACATCTCGAAGATCGAGGCGGGCCGCATGACCGTCTCGGCGGAGCACTTCGTCGTCGCCGAACTGGTCGAGGACGTCGCCGCCGCCACCGCCTCGCTCACCGCGAAGAAGCACAACCGCTTCGTGCTCGATCTGGCCCCGGATCTGGGCAGCATGGAGCAGGACCAGATCAAGCTGCGCCAGTGCCTGATCAACCTGATCGGCAACGCGTCGAAGTTCTCGCAAGGCGGGTGCATCGCGCTGAGGGTCCGGCGCGAGGCGTCGGGGGAGGGCGACCATCTCGTCTTCGCCGTCTCCGACACCGGCATCGGCCTCACCGAGGAGCAGTGCGGGCGCCTGTTCGAGCGCTTCAGCCAGGCCGACGAATCCACCACCCGCCAGTTCGGCGGCACCGGCCTCGGCCTCGCCATCACCCGCGCCTTCTGCGAGCGCATGGGCGGGAGCATCGCGGTGGAGAGCCGCTACGGCGAGGGCGCGACCTTCACGATCCGGCTGCCGGCGATCCTGACGGCGCAGGACGAGCCGGAGGAGGCCGCGGAGGTCGCCCGCGTGCGCGCCATCGCCGCCGAGGTGCTCGATCCCCACGACGTGGTGCTGCTGGTGGACGACGACCCGGCCGCCCGCGAGCTGCTCCAGCGCTTCCTCGAGCGGGAGGGCTTCCGGGTGCGCACCGCCAACGACGGACGGGCCGGCCTGACGCTCGCGCGCGCCCTCAAGCCCCGCGCGGTGCTGCTCGACATCGAGATGCCGCGCATGGACGGCTGGGCCGTGCTGCACGCGATCCGCACCGATCCCGAGATCGCCGCGACGCCGGTCATCATCACCAGCGTGATCAACGAGATGAACCTCGCCCACGTGCTCGGGGCGACGGACTACCTCGTCAAGCCGATCAACTGGGCGGCCCTCAAGGATTCGATGGAGCGCTACCGCCCGGCCGAGCTCGACGGCACGGTGCTGGTGGTGGACGACGACGAGGACGCCCGCGAGCGCCTGCGCCGCACGCTGTCGCGCGACGGCTGGCGGGTGGACGAGGCCGAGAACGGCCGCGTGGCGCTGGCCCGCCTCGACGAGGCCCGGCCTGACCTGATCCTGCTCGACCTGATGATGCCGGAGATGGACGGCTTCTCCTTCCTGCGCGCGCTGCGCCAGCGCCCGGACGGCGACGTGCCCGTGGTGGTGCTCACCGCCAAGGACGTGACGCCGGAGGAGCGGGAGAGCCTGGGGCGGCAGGCCGACCAGATCATCGCCAAGGGCTCGATCAGCCTCGCGGGGATCGGCCGCCAGCTGCGCAGCCTCTACGCCCGCCAGGATACGGTGCCGGTGCCGGACAGGATGCGCCACCTGCTCGACCGCCTCTCGGACCCGGGCTGAGACTGCATCGGAGACGCGAACGCCCCGCCGATCCGGGATCGGCGGGGCGTTCGGGAGGACGCGGATGCCGGACGGGCCGGCGGGGGGAGACCGGGTTTAGCGGTCCCCGAAGCCCGACAGCAGCTTCTCGATCTGGGCCATGCCGTTCTCGCGGGCCTTGGCCTCGCTGTGCAGGCTGCGGTCGGAGCGCTGGGCCAGCTTGCCGTTCTTGCGGATGGCCCACTGGTAGCTGCCGCCTTCGGATTTCGGCGGAACGATCTCCAGGCTGTAGGGATGGGTGTTGGTTTCTGTCTCGCTCATGCGCCCATCATGCCACGGACGGCGGCCGCGTCCAACCCAGGGCGACCGTTTCGTTCACGCCAGCCGTCACGGCGCATCCTCGCCTTCCCCCGCATAGCCCCGCATCGCGTCGAGGCAGCCCTGCAGGATGTAGGCGGCGGCGAGCTTGTCCACGAGTTCGCCCCGGCGCGCACGGGAGGCGTCGCCCTCGATCAGCATGCGCGTCACCGCCGCCGTGGACAGGCGCTCGTCGAAGAACAGCACCGGCAGGGGCAGGATCGGCGCGAGGTTGCGCACGAAGCTGCGGGTCGACTGCACCCGCGGCCCTTCCGTGCCGTCCATGTTGAGCGGCAGGCCGATCACGAGGCCGCCGACCGCGTGCTTGCCGCACAACAGCACGAGGCGGGCCGCGTCCGGCGTGAACTTGACCCGGCGGATCGTCTCGAGCGGCGAGGCGATCTGCCGCCCGACGTCGGACAGGGCGAGACCGATCGTCTTGGTCCCGAGGTCGAGCCCCATCAGGCGGGCCCCGCCGCGGGACCCTTGCGCGAACCGGGCGACCTCCTCCGCCGTCACGCGCCCGCATCCCCCCGATCGAGCCGCGCCAGCGCCTGGGCGTCGTCGCCCTCGAAGCGCGCGGGCAGCGGGGCGGTGCCCTCGCCGAGGATGTGCAGGATCTCGAGCGATTGCAGCCCGCGCACGAAGGCGGCGAGGTCGCGGCCGCCGAAGCGCACCGTCTCCAGGTCGGCGCCGAGCACCCAGATGTCGTATTCGGGAAATCCCGGCGTCACGTCCCAGAACAGGAAGTCGCCGCCCTCGGTCTCGCCGAAGAAGCAGGCCCGCTCCATCAGCGCGGCGTCGGCATCCCCCTCCACGGTGAAGCGGTGGGGTTCGTCGCGGGCCAGACCCGCCTCCGACAGGCTGTCGAGGGCGAGCGCCACGGTATGCGCGATCAGGTGGGCGCGTCCCACGAGGTCGGCGCCCTCGACCGGCACCGGCGTCCTGACGCGGACATGGCCGCCGATCAGGCCCGCGCCGCAGGCCCGGCAGAACCCCTTGTAGCTCTCGGGAAGAGCGAAGCCGAGCTCGGTCTCGGCCCGCGCGATCTCGGCCTCGCTCGACACGAGCCCCGGACGGAGTTCGGAGAAGACGGACGTCCACATGGTCGAACTCCTGCGGATGCGGGGAGAGGAGGGGACAGCCCCTCAGGCGAAGCGGATGCGGAACTTCGGGATCGCGCTGAAATCGTAGCCGCCCTCGTTGTAGGGCACGTTTGCTGGCTGGACCTGGCCGCGGTTGTCCATGGCCCGCGTCTCGATGATCGCCTCGCCCGGTTGCGGGTCGAGGGCGACCTCGAAGCGTCGCCACGTATAGGGGTTGAGCTGCGGATCGATCAGCCGCGCCTCCTGCCAGAGTCCGCCGTTGACGCGTACGTCCACGCGGCGCACGCCCGCCTGCGGCGCCCAGGCATAGCCGCGCAGGGTCTGCGGACCGGCTGCCATCACGGGGACCTCGCCGCGGGCGAGGGGATAGTTCGGCGGCATCGTCGGCTGCTTGGCCAGCACCAACGGGACGGTGAGCATGGAGCGCATCGGGTGCCACGTCACCGGCACCCCGCGGACGTCGGACGGCGACACGAAGCGGAACTCGTCGTTCGGCCCGGGCGTCGGCGCCGGATAGGCCGGTCCGATATTGGCGTGCCCGATCGTGTTGAGCCGGACCCAGAAATCGTGGCTCGCGATCTTGATCTCGGTCAGCCATTTCGTGGACGCGCCGCCGGCCCAGCCGGGCACCAGCGCCCGCACGGGAGCGCCGTGATCGGGCAGCAGCGGCCGGCCGTTCATCTTGAAGGCGAGACCGATGTCGTCGGCCCGATCGACGATCTCCGAGATCGGCGTCGGCCGGCCGGTATCGGATTCGGTGTTGGGCGCCTTGCCGTCGACGCCCGACCAGAACAGGCAGGACTTGGCGCCGGGCTTCAACCCGACGAGGCCGAGGATGTGGCTCATGGGCACGTACTGCCACTCGGCGAGACCCACGCCGCCGAGACCCCAGCCGTTGCCGGAGACCTTTTGGGGCGCGTCCAGCATGTCCTGCTGCTCCCAGAACAGCGAGCGGCCGTTGCCGGCGCATTGCATCACGCTGATGATCGAGCGCGAGGGCATCCTCAGGATGTCGTCGTAGCTCAGCTCGATCGGGCGCTCGACGGCGTCGCCGTGGACCTTCAGCCGCCAGAAGCGCGGATCGACCCGCCTGTCGCGTTCGGGCCGCGGCGTCGGGTACTCGTTGCGGATGTAGAACTGCTCCAGCGGCGTGATGTAGGTGTCGAAGTTCCACCACGCGCCGCCCTGGTTCGTCGCGTTGAGATCGGTGAGCGACCCGACATCCTTGACGAAGGAGGGGTGGAAGCGGCTCGGCGGCGCTCCGCCGGCATTGCCGAGGGGGAGCCTGTGCGGCTCGGCCATCGCCCGGTTCGCGCCGGCCGTCGCACCGATGGCCAGGGCACCGGCGAAGAAGCGCCGCCGGTCGATGCCGCCGGATCGCAGCGCCTCGTGGATCTGCCGATCGATCGATGCGGACATGGGGTCTCGTTGTCCGTGCGGTTCCCGGGGGCTGCGGCGTGTGGCCGGTCGGTCGCGGACGCTCCGAGCCGGCCGATCGTAGGAGCCCGAGGCCACCCGCGCCCTGCCGGCCGTCAGCCTTTAGGAGGCCCCCATGCCGGTTGTCCACCGCACTTAACCCTAACGAAGAATGAATGTGGCGCACGGCGCATCTGCCGATGCATGATGGGGTTAACGTTTCGTTAATCAGCCCGAGGGCCGCCCGTGACCGACCCGACCCAGTCCGACGATCGCTCCGTCCGCGGCCTGCCGCGCGCCGTCGATCCGGGTGGCGACGCAACGGCGCGTAGAGATGCCTCGACCGCCCCCACGCGCCGCCGCATGCCGCGCAAGCACGTGATCATGCTGATGCTCGCGGCCGAAGTGCTGGTGATGGGGTGGCGCTGCTCCGACCGCTACCGGCCGCCGGGCATCGTGGTCGATGCGACGTTCACGGAAGGCAACGAGATCACCTGAGGCGGCGGGGGCCGGCCCGCCCGCGCACGTTGCCCGGGCGCGAGGGCGGGTGCTATAGCCCGGCCGTTCCCGGACAGGGGTCCGGGCCGGTGTTTCCAAGACGAGCCCCATGTCGGTCGACGCGAAGACGGTACGGCGCATCGCGCATCTGGCGCGCATCGCGGTCACGGACGAGGAGGTGGGTCCGCTCCAGGGCGAGCTCAACGCCATCCTCGCCTTCGTCGAGCAGCTCGACGCGGTGGACGTGGCGGGCGTCGAGCCGATGACTTCGGTCACCCCCATGGCCATGAAGCGGCGCGCCGACGTCGTCACCGACGGCGGCCGGGCGCAGGAGGTGGTCGCCAACGCCCCCGAGACCGAGGACCACTACTTCCTCGTTCCCAAGGTCGTCGAATAGCCCGGTCGACATCGACGGCTGCCTGCGCCCCGGGGCGCGGCATTGAGGATGGACGTGTGACGGCACTCAACGAACTCACCCTGGCCGAGGCCCGCGACGGGCTGACCGCCAAGACCTTCTCGGCGCGCGAGATCGCGCAGGCGCATGTCGAGGCCCTGGAGAAGGCCCGCGTGCTCAACGCCTACATCCGCGAGACGCCCGAGCGCGCGCTGGCCATGGCCGAGGTCTCGGACGCCAGGATCGCCAAGGGCGAGGCGCGCCCCCTGGAGGGCCTGCCGCTCGGCATCAAGGACCTGTTCTGCACCCACGGCGTCGTCACCACCGCCGGATCGAGAATGCTGGAGACGTTCGAGCCGCACTACGAATCCGCGGTCTCGGCCAATCTCTGGCGCGACGGCGCGGTGATGCTGGGCAAGCTCAACCTCGACGAGTTCGCCATGGGCTCGTCCAACGAGACCAGCGCCTACGGCGACGTGGTCTCGCCCTGGCGCCGCACCGGATCGGAGGCGGGGATCGTGCCCGGCGGCTCGTCCGGCGGCTCGGCGGCGGCGGTGGCCGCGCATCTGTGCCTGGGCGCCACCGCCACCGACACCGGCGGCTCGATCCGCCAGCCCGCCGCCTTCACCGGCACGGTGGGGATCAAGCCGACCTACGGGCGCTGCTCGCGCTGGGGCACGGTGGCCTTCGCCTCCTCCCTCGACCAGGCCGGGCCGATCGCCCGCACCGTGCGCGACACCGCGATCCTGCTGGCCTCGATGGCGGGGCACGACCCGCGCGACACCACCTCGGTGGACCGGCCCGTGCCGGATTTCGAGGCGGCGGTCTCGCGCGGCGTGAAGGGCCTGACCATCGGCATCCCGCGGGAATACCGAGTGGACGGCATGGCCCCCGAGATCCAGTCCCTGTGGGACCGGGGCGCGGAGTGGCTGCGCGCGGCGGGCGCGACCGTCAGGGACATCTCGCTGCCCAACACCCGGCACGCGCTGGCCGCCTACTACATCGTGGCCCCGGCCGAGGCCTCCTCGAACCTCGCCCGCTACGATGGCGTGCGCTACGGCCTGCGCGTTCCCGGCAAGGATATCGCCGGGATGTACGAGAACACCCGCGCGGCGGGCTTCGGGCGCGAGGTCAAGCGGCGCATCATGATCGGCACCTACGTGCTGTCGGCGGGCTACTACGACGCCTACTACGTGCGCGCTCAGAAGATCCGCACGCTGATCAAGCGCGACTTCGAGGCGGCCTACGCCGACGGGGTCGACGCGATCCTCACCCCCGCCACGCCGACGGCCGCCTTCGGCATCGGCGAGAAGGCGTCCGCCGACCCGGTGGAGATGTACTTGAACGACGTGTTCACGGTGACGGTGAACATGGCGGGGCTTCCCGGCATCTCGGTGCCGGCCGGCCTCGACGGCCAGGGGCTGCCGCTCGGCCTCCAGCTGATCGGGCGCCCCTTCGACGAGGAGACGCTGTTTGCCGCCTCCCAGGTCATCGAGGACGCGGCCGGGCGCACCAAGCTGCCGCCCGCGTGGTGGGCGTGACCGCGCCCCCGGTCGTCCCGGTCTATCCCTGGACGGTCTGGATCCTGGCCGGGTTCGATCCCGTCCTGATCGCGGTCTCGGTGTACCTCGGCTGGAAGGCCGACCAGTTCGGGAAGCTGTTCATCGCGGCGATCGCGGGTCTGGCGATCGCCTCGCTCGCCTCCTGGCTGATCACGTCGGTGGGTCTGCCCTGGCCGGCGCCCGTCGGCCACGACCTGCCGACCTTCTTCCCCGTGCGCACCGCGGGGGCGTTCCTGTGGGCGCTGGCCGGATACGGGGCGCGGCGGATCGTGCGCGGGCGCAGGCCCGAGGCCTGAGCCCGCTCGCGGGCCGGCGCCGGACGGGCGCGGGTTCGCCGTGCCCCCGGCTTGCGTTCGCGCCGCGAACGCATCACCTCTGCCGCGGCAGAGTCAGCAGGCTGGACGGGACGGCATGATCGGCGAGTACGACCCGCGGCGCCACCGGAACTCTCCCGGCGTCCCGCCCCAGGATGCACGCTACGCACCGCCCCTCGACGGGCGCGCCGATCCGGGGCGCGGCTCGGCGCTGCGCCGCTTCCTCGGCGGCTCGCCGCTCGCGGTGCTGGTCAAGCTGGTGGTCCTGTCGGTGCTCGCCGGCGCGATCATGGCGATGCTCGGCCTCACCCCCGGCCTGCTGTTCTGGCACGCCTACGACGCGGCGAGAGCCCTGATCGAACTCGGCCTCGACACCTTCCACGATTTCGGCCGCTGGATCCTGGCGGGTGCCGCCGTGGTGATCCCGCTCTGGCTGCTGTCCCGGTTCTTCGCGATGGGGAAATAGGCGGGTCCAGTCGGTCTTACCCCGGCCAGATCAGGCTCGCCGTCAGGAACAGGCCCTCGCCGAAGAGGAGCAGGGCCACCAGGGTGCCGATCCACCTGCGATCGGCCGAGGCGTCCGCGATCCAACCGGCCTTGGCCATCCTCACACTCCCCGGGCCCTCGCCCGATCGCCGTCGTACGGACGGCCAGGGTCCAATTCATCCTGAAAGGGCCTCGCGGGCCGAAGCGGCCGCGAGGCGAAGTCTTGGGAGGAACGCTTCACCGGCGACGAGAGACCTGCGCCTGCGAAGCTACACCGTCGATCGACGGTGTTGGGACACAATACAATCGAATTCGACCAGAGCGCGCACATAGGTTGGGCGATGCTTGGTTTTTCACTCGGTCTTTTTGATGACGCCACCAGTACGCACGCGACGTCTTGAGACCAGTCGCGGCGGGAGGGAAGGCTGCTGGTGATCGGACGTGGCGTGAGGGGCGTTCAGTGCCGCATCAGGCCCTCGACGCTCTCGCTCGCATCGACCTTGCCGGCGAACTGCGCCAGCCGGCTCAGGCTCGGCTCGCTGAGCCCGCCCGCGTTGGCGTAGGTGGCGAGCGCGAAGCTCACCAGCAGCTCCGCCTCCTCCAGCGACATGGCCCGGCCACTCAAGGTGCTCGCCGCGCCGCGCACGGCCAGCACGGCCTGACGGAAGGCGGGATCGGTCTTCAGGTCTGCGAGACGTTTCATGGGTGACGGTTCACGGTTCTTCGGAGCGGCGAGAGACGACCTGACCCCATCGACGCAGATAGGGCGGTCCGGGTGGACGGGGATGCACGCCGGGGCGCAAGAACCCTCTCACGGCTCGGCGAGGGGCAAGCCGCGGCTCGCCGGGCTCCAGTGCAGGTCCGGGGTCGCGGCGAACAGCCGGCGGTGTTCGAGGACGGCGTAGGTGTCGGTCATGCCGGCGATGTAGTCGGCGATGCGGCGCCGGACACGGGCCTCGTCCCCCCCGAGCCCCTCGCTCCACTCCTCCGGCATCCGGCGCGGGTCCTCGCAGAAGGCGCAGAACAGGTCGGCGACGATGGCGTTCGCCTTCTCGCGCACCGCCATCACGCCGGGGTTGCGGTACATCCGGGCGAACAGGAAGCGCTTGATCTCCGCGTCCGCCCGCTCGATCGCGGGCGAGAACGCGATCACCGCCTGGGGCGCGGCCCGGATCTCGGCGACGCTCGCGGGCTTCAGGGCGGCGAGCCGGGCCTCGGAGCCCACGATCACGTCCTCGACGAAGCGGGTGATGACGCGGCGCGCCAGCTCGTGGATCTTTCGCGACGGCTCCAGGCCCGGATGCAGGGCCTCGATCTCGGCGAGAAGCTCGGCCAGGAACGGCACCGTGGCGAGGTCGGCGAGGTCGAACAGGCCCGCGCGCAGGCCGTCGTCGAGATCGTGGCTGTCGTAGGCGATGTCGTCGGCGAGCGCTGCGGCCTGCGCCTCCGGCCCGGCGAAGCGGGCGAGTTCGAGGTCGTGCAGCCCGTCGTAGTCGAGGATCGCCGCCGGGATGCGGGACTGGCGGTAGCGCGGCATCGGGTCTCCGCGCGCGGTCAGCAGCGGCCCGTTGTGCTTGACCAGCCCCTCCAGCGTCTCCCAGGTCAGGTTGAGCCCGTCGAAGCCGGCGTAGCGCCGCTCCAGGCGTGTGACGATGCGCAGGGCCTGGGCGTTGTGGTCGAAGCCGCCGTGCCCCTCCATGCAGGCGTGCAGCGCGTCCTCTCCGGTATGGCCGAAGCAGGTGTGGCCGAGGTCGTGGCTCAGCGCCAGAGCCTCCGCCAGGTCCTCGTCGAGGCCCAGAGCGCGGGCGAGCGCCCGGGCGATCTGGCTCACCTCCAGGGTGTGGGTCAGGCGCGTCCGATAGTGGTCGCCCTCGTGATGCACGAAGACCTGGGTCTTGTGCTTCAGCCGCCGGAAGGCGGTGGAGTGGATGATGCGGTCGCGGTCGCGCTGGAAGTCGCTGCGGGTCGGCGAGCCCGCCTCCGGGATCAGCCGGCCGCGGGTCATGGCCGGATCGGTGGCGTAGGCCGCCCTCCATCGCTCGCCCGGACCTCGCCTCGTCGTGCTCACCCGTTGTCGTCCTCATCCCCATGGGCCTCGGCCCGTCGGCATGCCATGACGGCGACCGTGCCGTCCCGCGTTGCGATGCGTGCCCGACACCCATATCTTGTGAGCGGCAGCCGCAGGGCAATCGCCGGCCGCCCGATGGGGCGGGGGTTTGGAGCATCGTGGCGCATCGGCTGTCTCCGAAAGCTGGCGTCCACCTTTCGGGCCGATGCTCTAGGCCGGTTGCCCACGGATTTGGGACTGTTCGCACATGACGACGAGCGAGATCACGCTGACCGCCCGCGCCGCCAAGCGCATCAACGAGATCATGGGGGCCGAGCCCCCCGGCTCGTCCCTGCGCATCAGCGTCAACGGCGGCGGCTGCTCGGGCTTCTCCTACGCCTTCGACATCACGCAGGGCCGGGCCGAGGACGACGTGGCGATCGAGCGCGACGGGGCGACCGTCCTCGTCGATCCGGTCTCGCGCGAATACATGGGCGGCTCGACGATCGACTTCGCCAACGACCTGATCGGGCAGTCCTTCAAGATCGAGAACCCGCTGGCCACCGCGTCCTGCGGCTGCGGCACCTCGTTCTCGCTCTGAGCCGAGGCGGCCCCGAGGGCCTCGGCCTTCGAGGGGATCGTCCCTGCGTTACACCGCCGGTTCCCCGGTCGGCGAGGCACATCCGGGACCTCGCAAGGCCCCGCTTCCGCCGAGATTGCCAGCCAAGGGGAAACGCGGCAGGGATCGCCTCCGCGCTCCGTCCCCGCCTCCCACAGCCTCGCAAGCTCCAGCGATCCGGTCTTCCGCCATGATCCCATCGACGAGCCGTTCCCCCCTCAAGCGGGCGGCGCTCGCCTCGGTCTGCGCGCTCGCGCTGTTCGGCGCGGGCGCGGCGCTTCCCGCCGGACCCGCCCGGGCACAGGAGGGGGCGTCCGCGGTGCAGGACGTCGAGTTGCAGGACGTGACGCTCGCCTTCGGCACCACCACGGTGAGCGCGCCGCGGATGAAGGTCAGCGGCACGCGGTTGTCGCGGGAGGGTCTGCTCGCGATCTTCAAGCCCGACGCCAAGGAGCCTTGGGCCACCCGCCTCGCCCGGCTCGACGCCGGCAGCCTGACCATCCCGGAGCTGCGCGTGACGCGCTCCGACACCGGCGTGCGCGGCGTGGTGATCTATCGCGACGTCGCGGCGCGCGGCATCAACGCCGGCCGCATCGGCGAGCTGACCGCCGCGGGCGCGGGAATCGAGACGCAGAACGCACAGGGTAACAGTAAGGGGACCGGCAGTTACGGCGCGATCAGGGGCGAGGAGGTCGATCTCGCGGCGCTGGCCCGCCTCTACACCGAGGCCGGCGACGGCAAGGGGCCGCTGCAGCGCATCTACGCCGCCCTGTCGCTCGACGACGTCGCGTTCACCGACGAGCGCGGCACCAGCGTGCGCCTCGCCCATGTCGGCGGCCGGGACTTCTCGGGGCGCCAGACCCCCGCGACCTGGACCGGCGCGGTGGAGGCGCTCGGCGGCCTCGACGCGGCCAAGGACGATCCGGCGGGCCGGGCGAGGATCGCGGCCCTGTCCGCCGACCTCGTCGAGGCGGTCTCGATCGGCAGCCTCGAGGCGACCGGGCTCGGCATCAAGGAGAACCGGGGCGAGGCTCCGATCGATCTCGGCATCGGCCGCCTCTCCTACGCCTCCGGCGGCGACGCCCCCGGCCTCCTGCTGAGCGACGTCGCCTTCGCGGGCCGCGCAGGCCGGGCACGGATCGGCCGGCTCGGGCTCACGGGCTTCTCCCTCGACCCCACCGTGGCGGCCTTGCGACGGATCGCCCAGGAGACGGCTCGGAAGGAGCCGGGTGCGGAGGCCGGGCTCTCGGACGCGGACCTGCGCCGGCTCGCCCCCACGCTCGGCACGCTGACGCTGGCGGACCTCGCCCTCGACCTGCCCCCGGAGCCCGCACCGGCCGGGAGCCAGTCCCCGTCGTCGCCCTCGTCCGGCGCCGATCCCCTGTCCGGGAGCGCGCCCGTCCGGGCCGAGGCGCCGCTCCACCTCGGCCTGCGGCAGGCGACGATGAGCTTCGGCCCGCCCCGGGACGGCGTGCCCACCGCCACCCGCCTCAGCCTGTCCGGCCTGACCATGCCGGCCTCGGCGGTGGAGGGCGTGCCCGGCCTCGGCTCGCTCGGGCTCTACGGCTACCGCGACCTCGACCTCGACGTCGTCGCCGACACGGTCTGGAACGACGGGGCCCGGGAGCTGACCCTCAAGGAGGTCTCCCTGGTCGGCAAGGACATGGGCACCCTGCGGCTGGCCGCCACGCTCGGCGGCATCGGCCCGGAGGTGTTCGACCCGGACGCGGCCGTGTCGGGCTTCGCCATGCTCTCGGCGAGTGCCAAGGCGCTCGACCTCAACCTCGTCAACGGCGGCCTGTTCGAGCGCTTCATCGCGGCCCAGGCCAAGACCCTGAGCCTGAAGCCGGACGAGTTGCGCAAGGAATACGTGACGGCCAGCGTGCTCGGCGTGCCGGTGATCCTCGGCAACTCCCCCGCCGCCAAGGCGATCGGCGCGGCCATGGGCCGGTTCGTGACCAAGCCCGGCACGCTCTCGATCAGCGCGCGGGCCAAGAACGCGGCCGGCCTCGGCGTGGCCGACGTCAGCACCGCTCCCACGCCGGCCGCCGTGCTCGACAAGCTCGAGGTGAGCGCCAAGGCGGAGTAGGGCCATGCCGGATCCGCACGATTCCTTCGGGACACGCGGATCCGGGCTTCGCTCGAGCGCCGCGCGGGATCGGCCCCCACGCTCACAGCGGCGGCACGGCGCCGGTGCTCTCGAACTCGGCGACGTCGCCGACGAGGTCGGTGACCGAGATCGCCAGCCGCCGGCCGTTCCTGAGGCGTAAGGTCGAGTCGGGCGACAGCCAGATCGGCCGCAGGCCGGCATGCGGTCCCGTCAGGCTGCCGTGGGCGAACAGGACGCCCTCACGGCGCTCGACGACGAGCTTGTAGCTCACGCGGACCGGATCGATGCCGTCCGCGAAGATCTGGCCGCGTCCGCTCATATTCTGGAGGACTGCGTCGGGCTCGTACATCGGGGAGGGGGCACCGGACACTGGGGATTAGTCGGGATCAATCGGCAACGATATTGCCGCTTAATCCCGAGCAAGGCCAGCATTCTTCCCGAATTCGTGAGCTCTCCGATCGTTTCCGGGGTTCGCCGTCGCGGTTCGGGGGGAGGACGCCGCGATCGGGAGCGTTACGCCTCCACCGCCGCCACGTCGCGCACCACGACCTTGCCGCGGTCGATCGACAGGGCGAGGCGCCCGGCCTTGAGCGCCAGCGCCTTCTCGCCGAACAGGGTGCGGCGCCAGCCGGTGAGCACGGGCAGGTCGGCCCCGTCGTCTTCGGCGAGCGCTTCGAGATCGTCCACGGTGGCGATGATCTTGGGTGCCACGCCCTCGGTCTCGCACACAGCCTTGAGCAGCACCTTGAGCAGTTCGACCAGGGCGCCGGTGTTGCCCCGCGAGCGGGCGCGCTCCGGCATGCGGATCTCGGCGAGGTCGCGGGCGAAGCCCCGCTCCACCGCCGCCAGGATGTCCGCGCCCGTGCGCGAGCGCTCGAAGCCCGCCGGGATCGAGCGCAGGCGCCCGAGCGCCTCGACGCTGCGGGGGGCGGAGGTGGCCAGATCGATCACCGCCTCGTCCTTGAGGATGCGCCCGCGCGGCACGTTGCGCGTCTGCGCCTCGTGCTCGCGCCAGGCCGCGACCTCCATGAGCACGGCGGTCTCGCGGGGCTTGCGCATCCGGCCCGCGAGGCGCCGCCAGGCCTGGGCCGGATCGGCCCGGTAGGTCTCCGGCGAGGTCAGCACCGCCATCTCCTCGTCGAGCCAGAGGCCGCGGTCGGTCGCCACGAGCTCGCCCGCGAGCCGCTCGTAGACCGTGACGAGGTGGGTGACGTCGGAGAGCGCGTAGGCGAGCTGCGCCTCGGAGAGCGGGCGGCGCGACCAGTCGGTGAAGCGCGAGGACTTGTCGATCTTGGCCTTGGCCACGTCGTTGACGAGCTGCTCGTAGGACACCGAGTCGCCGTAGCCGCAGACCATGGCCGCGACCTGGGTGTCGAAGAACGGCTGCGGCAGCAGCTCGCCCATCAGCCAGATGATCTCCAGGTCCTGGCGGGCCGAGTGGAACACCTTCACGGTGCCCTCGTGCGCCATCAGGTCGAGGAACGGCGTGAGGTCGAGGCCCTCGGCGAGCGGATCGACCAGCACCCCCGACCCGTCCGGCCCCGCCATCTGGATCAGGCAGAGCTTGGGGTAGTAGGTGGTCTCGCGCATGAACTCCGTGTCGACGGTCACGAAGGGCTGGGCCGCGAGGCGGGTGCAGGCGTCGGCGAGCGCCGCCGTGGTGTCGATCAGGTCCATCCCCCGGCTATATCGGAGCTTTTGCCCGGCCGCGAGCCGGGCGCCGGCACGTCCCCCGCTATTCACGGGGGTCGGCTCACACCAGCTCGTAGATCCATCTGACGCCGCGCCGGACGATGCGGGCCGGGTTGCCCACGACCACGGCGTCGGCGGGCACGTCCCGGGTCACTACGGCGCTGGCCCCGACGATGCCGCCCCGGCCGATCGTGACGCCCTTGAGCACCTTCGCGTCCTCGCCGATCCAGGCGCCCGTCCCGATCTCGATGTCGCGGGCCGGGTTGACGCGCTCGCCGCTGGCTCGGTCGATGATCGAGTGCATGTCGCTCACCGCGATGTAGACCTCGCCCGCGATCAGCGCCCGGTCGCCGATCCGGATGCGCCGGGGTTCGTGCGCCAGCAGGCGGATGAAGCCGTTGAAGCCCACGGCCTTGCCGATCTCGATGCGCGAGCCCGGCCCGGCATAGATGAACAGGTTGCCGAGCGCGCAGCCCCGGTCGATCGTGACGTGGGCGTCGCCCTGCATCAGGATGATGACGTGGCCGGCCGAGACCGGCTCCTCGACCCTGAGCCGGTTGCCCTCGCCCACCACCGTCAGCTCGAAGTTCCGGCCCTGCTCCAGGTGCTCGTGGATGTGGAGGAAGTTCTCTCCCGGTCCGAGGACGGGTTCGGGGAAGCCGGGCCAGGGCTCGTTGCCGGTCTCGATGGGCTCGGGCGCAGGCGGCTGCGGCTCGGGCGGGGACTCGGGCGGGGACTCGTGCGGGGACTCGGGAACGCGCGCTTCCGCCAGGGAGGGCGGGCGCCCGAGCACACGGCCGAGCGCCGTCCAGACACGTTCGAGCCCCATCCCCTCGCATCCCCCGATGTCGTGCCGCCGCCCCTTTGAGGCGGTTACGGCTCGGCGCGATGGTAGGAGGGGCGGACAGCGCCCGCAACCGATGTGGAGCAGGCAGGCCGATCGGACCGGGGCTCTGCCCCTCAGTGCGTCTCGACCAGTTGCACCACGGGGCGCAGCTTGCCGTCGTCCCGGCGCGGGGTCAGCATCCGAACGAGTTCCACCAGCATCGCGCCGCCGTCGGCGGGCTCGGTCAGGAAGAACTTGGCGACGTGGCGCGAGAGGGCGGCGGCGCGGGGGGTGAAGTTCCGGCAGTCGGCGACCGACAGGTAGAGGACGCGCCGCCGCGCGTCGGTGGCCGGCAGCGTGCCGGGATAGCAGATCGGAACCGGGCTCTCCCGCCTCGGGGCATCGGGGCCGCTCAAGGGGCCGCCGGTGGGCATGGTGCGCCCGGCGAGCGCGTTGCCCACCGTCCTGACCGGCGTGCCCTCGCTCGCCTCGTCGAGACCGAGTTCCCTCAGGTAGATGTCGTAGCGCGTGGGCGCCGTGCGCAGGGCGTTCTGGAAGCCCTGGTCCTTGTCCGCATGGTTCCACTGCACGTACTCGTCGATCGCCCGCGCCGGCGTCGGCCGCGAGGAGCCTCCCAACGCCCCCATCAGCTGCCAGTCGCCCACGCCGAGATCGTAGGGGGTGAGGGGCGCGGCCAGGCCCAGGGCGCGTCCGCCGGTGAAGCGGAACGCCTGGTCGCGGGGCAGGTGGTAGGGCGGGTTGTTGTCCGCCGCCTGGATCAGCGAGGTGCAGGAAGCGAGGTGCCGGCCCTTGATCACGTTCGGGGCGGGCGGGAACCGGGCGAGGTCGGCGGCGACCGCACTGGGCCCGTTGAAGTACTGGTCGAAGCGGATGTTCACCGCCTCGTCGAACTCCTGCGGCGCGATGGTGCGCCGGAGCGCCACGCCGTCGGCGAAGCAGAAGGCCGGGGCGTCCGAGGCGAGATTGCGCAGGGTGGTGCGGGTCGCGAGGTCGTCCGGCTTGTCGAGGAGCACCACGGCGCCGTCCGCGATGCTGCCGTCCATGCGCAGCAGGTATTGCCGGCCCGGCCGCGCGTTGCGCGCGAAGCGGTCGGGATCGGAGTGGCACATCACGGCGGGCGTCACGTCGCAGGCGTAGGACTGCGCCTCCGCGATGGCCCGGCGGCGGATCGGGGTGCCGGCCGCGCCCACCGTCCGCAGCAGGCTGAGACCCAGCGAATACTCCGCCGTGGTCGCCTCGACGTAGACCGCCTGCGCGGCCCCCGTCTCGGGGAGGGTATAGCCGGGGTCGGCGCGCAGGTCGGCCAGCGTGGCGGCGAAGCGCAGGGTGAGCCGCGGGGTGTCGGGGTTGCGCTCGGCCTGGCCCGCCCGGTTGACGAGGGCGGCGGCGGCCTCGCGCGCCCGCTCGAAGGCGAGGTCGGTCCGGTCGAGCTGGCTCGCCGCGGCGAGCGCGGCGGCGTCCGCCACGGCCGCGAGCTGCGTGTCCAGCGTCATCAGCCGGGCGCCGTCGACGGCGAGCCCCACGAGGCCCAGGAAGGCCGGGATGCCGACGGCGAAGAACACCAGCACGAAGCCGTGGTCCTGGCGCAGGAAGCGGGCGATCATCGCGACAGGTCCTCGCCGGGCAGGGTCGCGGCCGCCGAGAGCGGGATCGCGTCGGCAAACAGCAGCCCGAGGAAGATCGCCTCGTAGCGGAAGCCCACGACGCGCACGGTGACGTCCACCGGCACCGGGGGCGGGCGGCCGACGTAGCCGAGGCCGTTGGTGGCGTAGGTGATCTCGACGTTCTCCGGAGCGAGCGCGGGCAGCACCGCGCGCATGGCGGCGAGGATGGGGCGGAGCTTCGCGGCGGAGTAGCGGAAGCCGCAGCGTCCCTCCTCGCAGGTGCAGCCGCCGCGGCCCGAGCAGCGCACGGCGAAGGCGGGGCAGGAGGCGGCAGCCCCGGGAGCCGGCCGGCAGCGCAGGCCGGGCGGCAACCCGAACCAGTAGCTCTCGCTCTCGGAATAGGTCAGGCCCGGCCCCTCGGCCACCGCGTCGGAGACCACGGCGAGGCGTGCCCCGAGGTCGGCCGCCTTGCGGGTCAGGCTCGCCTGCCAGAAGTAGAGCGAGAGGTCGGCCAGCGCGAAGACCAGCATCAGCAGGACGGGCAGGATCAGCGCCGCCTCGATCAGGGCCGCGCCGTCCTCGTCCCGCGCGAAGCCGCGCTCACTCGGCAACGCGCTGCTCCTGGTGCCGGGCCGTGAGGGTCCAGGTGGTGCCGAGCGTGCCGGGGGCCAAAAAGTCCACCCGGAAGGCGACGGCGGCGCTCATCGCCACCGTGCCCGGCGGAGCCGGATCGGGGGCGACGCTCACGGCGGCGGAGGCGAGGCCGGTGTTCTCCACGATGCGGTCCGTCGTCATCCGGACCGCGTGGGCGGCCCCGGGCGAGCAGGCCGGCGCACAGGTCGGGTCGGGGACGCGGGCGAGGTAGCGCGCGCCGCCGCGCACCGCCCCCTCCATCGCCTGCCGGACGAGGAGGGC
>Ga0182229_1000152_pt1 | contig 17873 bp, 17 predicted proteins | sample G6R1MG_32_FD_129663 | JGI IMG/M metagenome (GOLD analysis project Ga0182229, IMG submission 129663) | Miscanthus phyllosphere microbial communities from Michigan, USA - G6R4_MAIN_07NOV2016_LD1 MG | ecosystem: Host-associated > Plants > Phyllosphere > Phylloplane/Leaf | place: USA: Michigan...
CGAAGCCGCCGCCACGGAAACCACCACCGCCGATACCGGCGCCGCCCGTGGCCGCACCCGACAAAGCGTTGATGCGTTGCGCCTCGGCCGACGCCGGGATGAAGGCAAGACCACCGATCAGGGCCGCCGCAAAAGCAATCCGTTTCATGGGAATCAAAAGCTTTCGATGAGAGAGTGTTGATCCCTCAACGCACCGGGCTGTGATTTCTTTGCATCGCGGCGCAGTATTTTTGTCGTATCCCCGACATCGAGATCGCCCCCGATCTCAGGTGGCCGCGTCGTCGGCCCGAGGCGTCGGCTGGCCGATCTGCCGCTCGCGTCCGGCACCCAGACCGAAGGCGAGGGCTGCCAGGCTCAGACCGGCGTAGAGAAGGCTAGCGACGATCCAGTCGCCGGTCGCCTCGTGGGCGAGCCCGAACCCGAGGGGCCCCAGGGAGGCGATGAGGTAGCCGACTGCCTGCGCCATCGCCGATAGGGCTCCGGCCGCAGCGGTATCGGCCGCGCGCAGCACGATCAGGGTGAGCCCGAGCCCGAAGCTGGCACCGACCGAGAGCCCGAGGACGATCCCGGCCGGAAGCAGGAGGGCGGGAGGACCGAACACCGTCGCCAGGAAGGCGACGGGCGAGGCGAGCATCACCCCGGCGACCCAGCCGCGCTGGTCGCGCGAGCGCGCGGCGAGGGTCGCGACGATCAGGGCGCCGGGTGCCTGTGCCACCATGGTGAGGGCGGCGAAATAGCCGGCGTCGAGGGCGCTCAGGCCGCCGCTCTGCAGCACGGCCGGGAGCCAACCGAACTGGATATAGGCCAGCGAGGATTGCAGGCCCATGAAGCCGGTGACCTGCCAGGCGAGGGGCTCGGCGAAGAGGCGCGGCCGGTCCTTCACGGGTGCCGGGGCAGACCCGCCCTGCGCGAAGGGCGCCCAGGCGAGGAGCGCGATTCCGGCCGGCACGGCCCACGCCGCGAGCGCCGGACCCCAGCCGCGGCCGATCGCGTCGCCGAGCGGTACGGTCAGGCCGGCGCCCGCCGCGGCGCCCAGGCACAGCATCATGGTGTAGAGCCCGGTCAGGACGCCGGACGCGTGTGGGAAGTCGCGCTTGACCAGGGCCGGCAGCAGCACGCCCACGAGCCCGATCCCGGCCGCGGCGAGGCCGGCGCCCGCGAACAGGCTCGGCAGGGTCGAGACGCCGCGCAGGCCGAGGCCCGCCGCGATCACCAGCATTCCGGCGAGCACGCCGCGGTCGATGCCCAGCCGACGGATCGCGAGGGGGCCGAAGGCGCTGCCGAGGCCGAGGCACAGCACCGGCAGGGTGGTGAGAACGGCCGCGCCCGCCGCCGACATCCCGGTCTCGGTACCGATGGCCGTGAGCAGCGGCCCGACGCTCGACAGCGGCGGGCGCAGGTTGAAGGCGACCAGCATCACTCCGGTGCCGATCAGCCACGGATGGTGCCGGTGCGCGGTGGGGGCGCTCATGCACGGCGGCGCGCGGCAAGTGCCGTCAGCAGGGTCGCGACCAGCAGGAAGGCGAAGGGAGCGTCGCCGAAGGCGGCGTAGACGGTGCGGCCGGGAAGCCGCGCGGGTAGGGCGGAATCGAGCACGCCCTCCACCCCGAGGGCCAAGCTCGCCACGACGCGCCCGTGCCCGTCGACCACTGCCGAGATGCCGCTGTTGGCGTCGCGCACCAGGGGCAGCCCCTCCTCGACGGCACGCAGGCGCGCCTGGGCGAAGTGCTGGCGCGGGCCCGGCGTGTCGCCGAACCACGCGTCGTTGGTGAGGTTCAGGATCAGGCCGGGCACCGCAGGCGCGCCGTCGGCCGGTACGGGCGGCAGCACGGCGCCGGGAAAGATCGCCTCGTAGCAGATGGTGGCCGCCGCCGGCGGCAGGCCCGGAACGGCCAAGATTCGCTGCACGCTGGGGTCGCCCGCGGAGAAACCTCCCGGCACGGAGACGAACTGGCGCAGGCCCACCGCGCGTAGGATGGCATCGAGGGGGCCGGGCAGGTACTCGCCGAAGGGGACGAGATGAACCTTGTCATAGACCGGCCCTAGGATGCCGCCCGACCCGATGGTTAGGATCGCGTTGTGGAACACCGCGTGCTCGCGGGTCAGCGGTTCCTGCGCGCGGGCCGCGCCGGTGATCAACTGCCTGCCCTCGGGCAGTGCGGCGCCGATGCGTGCCAGCGTGTCGGGATCGCGCTGGATCAGGGATGGGAAGGCCGATTCCGGCCAGATCAGGTGGGTGACGTCTGCAAGTCCGGTGCGTTCGGGGGAGGCGGCGCGGTCGCTGAGTTCGAGGTAGCGATCGACGATGCCGTCGCGGTTCTCGGGGCGGAATTTCGCGTCCTGCGGGATGTTGGGCTGAATCAGGCGCAGCCGCACGCCCTCGACGGTGGGATCGGCCTGTCCGGGCAGGCGCGCCGCGCCGTAGCCGGCCAGCAGCGCGAGCAACCCCAAAGCCGCGACGGAGGGCCATGCGCGAGCGCGCGCCGTCTCCCCGGTGGCGAGCGCGGCGGGGGCGGCGCAGACGAGCACGGCCAGCAGCGTCAGCCCGTAGAGCCCGACCAGGGAGGCTGCCTGCATGAACCAGAGGTTGGCGCCCAGCGCCATGCCCAGGGTGTTCCAGGGAAAGCCCGTGAACAGGTGGCCGCGCAGCCACTCGGACGCCGCCAGACCGAAAGCCAGCGCGAACAGACGCCCGGCCCCGCGGGACCAGACCAAGCGAGCGGCGGCGAAGCCCGCAGCGTAGAACAGCGCGAGCACGGCGGGCAGGCCGAGGACGCCGAGCGGCATCGCCCAGGCGAACTCGTCCGCCTCCACCAGGAAGGCAGAGCCGAGCCACCACAGGCCTGCGGTGAGGTAGCCGAAGCCCCAGGCCCAGCCGATCAGGGCGGCGGCGCGCAGGGTCCGCGCGCGCCCGCCCGCCTCCGTCGCGCCATCGAGCAGCCAGACCGCGAGCGTGAGCGAGACGGCCAGCGCCGGCAGCAATCCGTAGGGCGGCATCGCCAGGGCGCCGAGTGCGCCGGCGAGGATCGCGAGCCCGAGGCGGCTCCAGCCTTGTGCCAGCATGATCCGATGGGCGAGCCCGTCCAGCCCGGATCCGCCCGGACCGGCGGGACGGCCTCCGGCGCCCTCGACGGGCCTCATGCGCGGATCACGGGGCGGGGGGCTCGATCGTCTGTGCCATCTTCGGCGGAGGCAGAGCGAGCGGCACGACGTTGGCGATCCTGGCTTGGCCCCGTTGCAGGCGCAGGCGCTTGACCCGGCGCGGGTCGGCGTCGAGCACCTCGAATTCGAGGTCGCCTGGCCCTGCGATCACCTCGCCGCGTGCGGGTACCCGGCCGGCGAGGGTCACGATCAGTCCGCCGATGGTGTCGATCTCCTCCGCCATCTCGCCGGCCGCCGCGACGAGATCCACGCCCGTGGCTTCCGAGACCATGGCAAGGTCGGCGCGGGCGTCGGCCACGAAGGCCTCCACGTCGCCCTCGATGCGGTTGACGAGCTGGCCCTCGGCCACGTCGTGCTCGTCCTCGATGTCGCCGACCACCACCTCGATCAGATCCTCGATGGAGATCAGGCCGTCGGTGCCCCCGTACTCGTCGATCACCAGCGCCATGTGAGTGCGGGTCGCCTGCATCCGCACGAGCAGGTCGATCGCCGGCATGGAGGGAGGCACGAACAGAACGGGGCGCTGGATGCGGGTGGAGGTCAGCGTTGCCGACAGGTCGACCCGGCCGAGGTCGAGCCCGCGCAGGGCGCGCGCCGGAGGCCGCCGGACGCGCACCGGCTTGGCATCCCCCCCGGTGGCGACATTGGTGATGACGGGCGCGGCCCGGCGGGGGGCGGCCTCGGCCCCGGCGGCGATGTGCTCCACGAGATCGCGGATGTGGACCATGCCGCGGGGGTCGTCGAGGGTCTCGCCGTAGACCGGCAGGCGTGAATGGCCGGCGGTGCGGAACAGCTTGAGCAAGTCGTCTAGGCTGGTGTCGGTGGAGACGGCAACGATGTCGGCCCGCGGCACCATCACGTCGTCGACCCGCACCTTGTGCAGGCCGAGTACGTTCTTGAGCATGGCCCGCTCGAGGGGGGAGAAAGCGTCCTCCCCCGTGTCGGGCTCGGCGAGCGCCTCCTCGATGCCGGTGCGTAGGGAATCGCGCGAGCGCAGGTTGAAGACGTTGAGCAGACGGTCGTACCAGGCCTCGCGCTGGGGAGGTTCGGCGTCTGCGGCTGGCGCGGCCAGGGCCGCGCCGCGACTTCGGTCGTTGGTCATGGGTCTCTGGATGGGATGGGGCAGGAGTGCCGGGGGAGGCGTGGGTCAGTCGTCGTAGGGGTTCGGGACGCCGAGGGCGTGCAGCGCCCTGATCTCAAGGTCTTCCATGGCATCGGCCTCGGCCTCGCCGGTCTCATGGTCCTGTCCGAGAAGGTGAAGGGTGCCATGAACAAGGAGGTGGGCGAAATGATGCTCGAAGCGCTTCGACTGCTCCCCACTCTCGCGTACGAGCGTGTCATACGCAAGAACGACGTCGCCGAGCGGGCGGGGCAGCCCCGGCTGGAGCGGCTGGTCGGCAACCGGAAACGACAACACGTTGGTGGGCTTATCCTTGCCGCGCCACGTCCGGTTCAGGTCCCGCACGGCGTCGTCGTTGGCGAGCAGGATACTGATTCCGACCGGTCCCGAGTCCGAATCGCGGGCGATCGCCAGCCCCGCCTCGACGGCGCGCAGAACGAAGGCTTCCAGATCGGGGACGGCCGCCTCCCAACGCTCGTCCTCGACGGCAATGTCGATCTCGGTCATGGGACTCGGGCTATGCCGGCGGGCGCCGTCGCGGGTTGGGGTTGCGGTCGGCTCCCGCCTCGCCGTGGCTCGCGCCTTCATAGGCCGTGACGATGCGGCGGACCAAGTCGTGGCGGACCACGTCGACGTCGCGGAAGCGCACGCGTCCGATCCCCTCGACGCCGTCGAGCACGTTGACCGCTTCGACAAGGCCCGACTTCTGCCCCGGCGGCAGGTCGATCTGCGAGGGATCGCCGGTGACGATCATCCGCGAGTTCTCGCCCAGCCGGGTCAGAAACATCTTCATCTGCATGGAGGTGGTGTTCTGGGCCTCGTCCAGCAGCACCACGGCGTTGGTGAGCGTGCGCCCCCGCATGAAGGCGAGCGGAGCGATCTCGATCACGCCCGTCTGCAGGCCGCGATCGACATGGCGCGCCTCCATGAAGTCGTAGAGCGCATCGTAGATCGGGCGCAGGTAAGGGTCCACCTTCTCACGCATGTCGCCGGGCAGGAAGCCCAGGCGCTCACCGGCCTCGACGGCGGGCCGCGAGAGGATCAACCGCTCGGCATGCCCCTGCTCCAGCATCGAGACGGCGTGGCCGACAGCGAGCCAAGTCTTGCCCGTGCCGGCAGGACCCTCCGCGAAAACGAGTTCATTGGCGCGAAGGAGCTTGATGTACTCGCTCTGCGCCATGTTGCGTGCCCGCACGGCCCCGCGCTTGCGTGTAGCGATCTGCTCGAAGAGCGGACGGTCGGTCTCGGCCACCACTTCCGCCGAGGGGAACAGGTTGCCCTGGACCGTCACCTCTTGGATCGCGCCGTCGACGTCGCCGAGGGTAAGCGCCGTGCCGCCCTTGCGCACCCGGGCGTAAAGCCGCTCGAACACCTTCCGGGATTTTTCGGCTGCGTCGGGGGAGCCCTTCACGACAAGATGGTTACCGAGCGCGGTGGCCGTAACGGCGAGCCGCCGCTCGATGTGGGCGACGTTCTGATCGTACTGTCCGAAGACGAGGCTCGCGAGCCGATTATCGTCGAAGGTCAGCGAGACCTCGACGGCCTCCGCCACGCCCGCACGGGGGAAGCCGGCCCGTCCGGGGGCCACGTCAGCGGGTGGCACGCACAGATCCCGTCACTCGCATCCCTCTCATTTCGATTACGCGGCGACGGCCGCATCGTCGGCGACCTCGCCGAACAGGCTGTTGGCGCTGGTACCGACGATCCGCACCGGAACCAACGTTCCGATCGTGGAGGTGGGCGCATCGAACTGAACCGCCAGGAGATGCGGCGTCTTGCCCGCCACCTGACCCGGATGGCGCCCGGCCTTCTCAACAAGCACTTCCACCACCCGACCCACCATCGCCGCGGAGAAGGCATGGCGCTGCGCGTCCAGCAGGGTCTGCAGGCGAGCCAGCCGTTCGCTCTTCACCGCCTCCGGCACCGCGTCGGCCCGCTCGGCGGCCGGCGTGCCTGGGCGGGGGCTGTACTTGAAGGAATAGGCACTGGCGAAGCCGATCTCGGCCACGAGCCGCATGGTCTCCTCGAACTCAGCGTCGCTCTCGCCGGGGAATCCGACGATGAAGTCCGAGGACAGGGCGATGTCGGGTCGCACCCGCCGCACCCGCTCGATCAGGCGGCTGTACGCGTCGGCCGTGTGCTTGCGATTCATCGCCTGCAGCACGCGGGTCGAGCCCGACTGAACCGGCAGGTGCAGGTAAGGCATCAGCAGGGGCTGCGAGCCGTGGGCCTGGATCAGGTCCTCGCCCATGTCGTTGGGGTGACTCGTGGTGTAGCGCAGGCGCAGCAGGCCGGGGATATGGGCCAGCGCCTCCATCAGCGTGGGCAGGGAGGCGGGGGAGCCGTGCGGGCCCTCGCCGTGATAGGCGTTCACGTTCTGGCCGATCAGCGTGATCTCGCGCACGCCCTCGCGCACAAGCGCCTCGGCCTCGGCGACGATCGCCGCCACCGGGCGCGAGACCTCGGCACCTCGGGTGTAGGGCACCACGCAGAAGGCGCAGAACTTGTCGCAGCCCTCCTGCACGGTGAGGAAGCCGGTGACGCCGCGCGAGCGGCGGGGGGGCAGGCGGGCGAACTTGTCTTCGACGGGAAACTCGGTGTCGACGACGCGCTTGGTGCGCGAGGCCGCGAGCAGCTCGGGCAGGCGGTGATAGCTCTGCGGGCCGACCACCACGTCGACGGCGGGCGAACGGTGCAGGATCTCGGACCCCTCAGCCTGGGCGACGCAGCCTGCCACGACGATGCGCGTGTCGAGGCACTCTTTCGCCCGCTCGGCCTTGAGCACGCGCAGGCGCCCGACTTCCGAAAAGACCTTCTCGGCAGCCTTCTCGCGGATGTGGCAGGTGTTGAGGACGACGACGTCGGCCTCCTCCACCGAATCCGTGGCCGCGTAGCCCTCGGCACCCAGCACGTCCGCCATCCGAGCGGCGTCATAGGCGTTCATCTGGCAACCGTAAGACTTGACGAAGGCTTTTTTCACGGTACGGGCCTCGGGCGACAGGTGCTGCTGTCCGGATATCTCATCGCAGGCTGCCCTAACACGGTTTCGCTCCCGCGTCGCCGCAGCGGAGTTGTCGTGGACTTCTCGACCGATCCAGCTTTCTTCGCCCTGCTGGCGGGCTCTTACCAAAGGCTGGTGGGCCGGCCCCTGATCGAGCCCGGCCGGGACGCCGCGTGGCTTTACAAGCGCGCACCCTTCGCCGTGCTTGCCCACGACACCGCCCCCGACCCATGCTTCGTCTACGCCAACCGTACGGCGCAGGCCTGCTTCGGCTACGCATGGGATGCGTTCGTAGGCCTGCCCTCGCGGCTCTCGGCGGAGCCGCAGGCGCGGGCGGAGCGCCAGCGCTTGCTCGACGCGGTGGCGCGCGACGGGTTCGTCACGGGCTATGCCGGCATCCGCATCACCCGATCGGGGCGGCGCTTTCCCATCGCGCACGGCACGGTCTGGCAGTTGATCGACGCGGACGGCACGGGGCGGGGGCAGGCGGCGACCTTCCCCGCCCCATCCGTAGAATAGTGCAAAAACGTCAGATCGCGGCGGCTCCCGGCGCCGAGACGTCGGCATCCTCGCGGCCGGGGAGGGGGGCGGGCGCCGGCGCGCTCGTACGCCCCGCGTAGCCTTCCCGCAACGCCTGCCGGACACAGGCTTCGGCCCGCAGGGTGGCGACCTTGCGGTCGGTGCCGGCCTCGAAGGCGATGGGCATACCCCAGGCGACATGAACGTCGATCGGTCCGCCTCTCGCGAACAGGGCAAGGTGGGGCCTGAGCTCCATGTCTCCGTACCAAGCGATATCGGGTCGCTCGGCCCGCGTCAGGGGCAGCCCGTTGCGGCGGGGATAGAGGAGGGCGAGCGGCTGCAGCCGGATGCGCCCCAGGCCGCCCGTCTCCGCCGCGAGCGCCTCACGGGCCGCGCCGACGAGCGAGGAGCGGAACGGCAGCAGGCGCAGGCCGTCCCCGGTGGTACCCTCGGCGAACAGCACGATCAGCTCGCCCCCCGCCAGCCGGTCCCCCATCGCGGCGGTGACGTGGGCGGTGGCCCCCCGCTTGGCCCGGTCGATGAAGACCGTGCGCTGGAGCCGGGCCAGCGTCCCGACGAGGGGCCATCCCGCGATCTCGGACTTGGCCACGAAGGAAAGCGGGCGCAGCGAACCGAGCACCAGGATGTCCAGCCAGGAGATGTGGTTGGACAGCACCAGGGCCGCCTCGCCGGGGGCGGGCGGAGTGCCGCTTTGGGTCACCCGCACGGAGAACAGGGCAAGCACGATCCGGTGGAACAGAACCGGAAGACGCCCGGCCCAACGTCCGCGCCCGAGGCGCAGACTCACGACGTGAGGCCCGACGAAAAGGGCGAAGGCGAGGGCGCAGACCAGCAGGCGCAGGGCGATCCCGAGGCGCGTCATGGTCGGGTCAGGCCCGGCCTCTCACGACAGGGTCGCGCTCATGGTGAGCGCGGTGGCCCGCGCCCCGTCTGGCCGGGCGTAGTAGCCGGTGCGCTCGCCGACCTTGGCGAAGCCGTGGCGCGCGTAGAGCCGGAACGCCGGCTCATTGCCCTCGTCCACCTCCAGATGGACGGTCCGCACGCCCGTGAATGCAAGCGCGGTGAGGTGCTCGCGCAGCAGGCGGTGGCCGAGCCCGTTGCCCCGCGCGGCGGGCGCCAGGACGATCGTCAGGAGTTCGGCCTCGTCCAGCACCCGGCGGGACAGCGCGAAGCCGAGCACGGAGCGGTTGCGCCAGAGCGCGTGCGCCTCCGTGGAACGCTCGCAGAGCATTCGCTCGAAGGCGTGCGCATCCCAGGGTCGCGCGAAGGCGGTGGCATGCAGGCGCGCGAGCGTCGCGGCCTGGCCCGAATCCCGCAAGGGCGCGACGTAGGGGGCAGTGCCCCAGGCGTCCCACCACGCGCTCCACCAGTCGAGCGGCCAGAACGGGGAGGGGGCACGCGTCATCGCCGGGCGAGCCTCGCATGGTCCTGCGGCTGGGCGTCGGGGCCGCGCAGATAGAGGGGTCGGGGCAGGGCCTGCTCCGGATCGGCGACGAGCCCGAGCGAGGCGATCCAGGCGATCTGCGGCGCGGCCGTGTCGGCCAGCGCGGCCTCGGTCCCGGCCGCATTGAGCGCCTCGACCAAGGCCGGGGCACCGGAGCCGACCGCTGTCACGGCGCGGTCGCCGAGTTGCGCGACGGCGTCCGCCAGCGCGAGGTGGCGCGGCGTCACCACGACACCGCCTGCGATGCTCATGGCCTGGAGGTAGATCGCCCCGTGCCGGGCATCGATCGCCGCCGCGATCAGCCCGTCGCCGTTGAGCGCGAGCTGGGGCGGGAGCAGGGCCGAGAGGGTGGTGACGCCCACCACCGGCACGCCGGTGGCGAGACCGATGGCGCGGGCGGCCGAGAGCCCCACCCGCAGACCGGTATAGGAGCCCGGTCCCACCGTGACCGCGACCCGCGACAGGCTCTCGAAGCCGCCCTCGATGCGCGCGACCACCCGCTCGATCATCGGCAGCAGCGCCTCGGCGTGGCCGCGGGCGAGGGTGACCGACTCCTCGGCGAGGAGGTCGTCGCTCTCGTCGGTGGCGACGCAGACGGCGCAGGCGTCGAGCGCCGTGTCGATGGCCAGAATACGCACAATGGCTCCGATCGGCCGCCTGGGCGTGCGGCTCCCCCGCCGTGTTCTAGGACGAACACAGCCGCCCCGTCATGCCGGGGCGGCCCGATTCGCGAGCGAAAGGCACAGGGGTGTGGCGGGCGTGTCGATTTCCGCCCGACGCAGGGCTCAGACCGCCTGAACCTCCCGGATCTCCGGCAGGAAGTGGCGGAACAGGTTCTGTACGCCCTGGCGCAGGGTCGCGGTGGAGGAGGGGCAGCCCGAGCAGGCGCCCTTCATCTCCAGGTAGACCACGCCCTCCTTGTAGCCGCGGAAGGTGATATCGCCGCCGTCGCCCGCCACGGCCGGACGCACCCGCGTCTCCAGCAGGTCCTTGATAGTCACGACCGTGTCGTGGTCGGCCTCTTCGTAGAACTCCTCCTCGGAGGTCTCGTTGAGTACCGTGCCCTCGGCCATCACCGGCGCGCCGGACTGGAAGTGCTCCATGATCGCGCCGAGCACGGCGGGCTTGACCTGGGGCCACTCGCTGACGCCCTCGGCCTTGGTCACGGAGATGAAGTCGTGGCCGAAATAGACGCCCGCGACGCCCGCCACGTCGAACAGGCGTTGCGCGAGCGGCGAGACGGCGGCGCCCGCGGCATCCTTTGCCTCGAACGTCCCCTCGGCCAGCACCACGCGGCCGGGCAGGAACTTCAGGGTGGCGGGGTTCGGGGTTGCTTCGGTCTGGATGAACATGATTCGACAAATCCTCGTCCGCTGCGCCGGTTCAAGGCCGGCCGGGAACGGCGCGCGTCGCGCCGCCCCCCATGTGGACCGCCGTCCCGATTTTCTCAACTCGGGCCACGCGCGGACCCGCATCGACAACGCGGCCGGCTTCGGCTATGCGGGCGCCAATTCACAACAGGATGCCGTAATCCTGACGCCCGCGCCCATCCGGGGCCGCGCGGCGCTAACGGCCGGAGTCACCCATGAACATTATCGAGCAGCTCGAGCGGGAAGAGATCGCCCGCCTCGCCAAGACCATCCCCGATTTCCAGCCCGGCGACACGCTGGTCGTGAACGTCAAGGTCAAGGAAGGCGAGCGCACCCGCGTGCAGGCCTACGAGGGCGTGTGCATCGCGCGCTCCGGCGGCGGGCTCAACGAGAGCTTCACCGTCCGTAAGATCTCCTACGGTGAGGGCGTCGAACGTGTTTTCCCGGTGCACGGCCCGCTGATCGACTCGATCAAGGTGATCCGCCGCGGCAAGGTGCGCCGGGCCAAGCTCTACTATCTGCGCGACCGTCGCGGTAAGTCAGCCCGCATCGTCGAGCGCGTCGACCGGAATCGCGGCAAGGCCGACAAGGCCCCCGCCGCCGCCGAGTGATCTTTTGAGGATTTCCCTGCTCGGACGCCCGTTCGAGCGGTACGGTCTTCCCCGCGAAAAACCCCGGCAGGTCATCCTGCCGGGGTTTTTCGTGGGCCGATCGCAGGGGTGTCGAGTTCCCCCCGGTCCCTGTCGGGACGGTCGGGGGGCTGTGGCAGCCCCCCGCTTCCTGCCGTCAAGCCGTGCGCGACGCGCGGCGGTTGATGCTCAGCGCTGCGAGCGTGCAGACCGCCCCCGAGAGCAGGTAGACGCCAACCCACGCCAGACCGAACTCGCTGGACACGCTCAGCGCCACCAACGGCGCGAAGGCGGCACCGATCAGCCAGGCGAGGTCGGCGGTCAGCGCCGCGCCGGTGTAGCGGTAGCGCGAGCCGAAGTTGGCCGTGACCGACCCCGAGGTCTGGCCGTAGGAGAGACCGAGCAGACCGAAGCCGACGATGACGTAGATCGTCTGGCCTGCCGAGCTGTCGCCGATCAGGATCGGGGCGATGATGCTGCCGATCGCGAACACCCCGATCAAGCTGGCCGAGATCGCCACGGTGGTGCGCCGGCCGATCTGGTCGGCGAACAGGCCCGAAGCCACGATCCCGCCGGCCGCGACGATGGCGCCCGCGAACTGAACCATGAGGAACTCACTGGACGAGCGCTGCGTGAACAGGGTGATCCAGCTGATCGGGAAGATCGTCACAAGGTGGAACAGCGCGAAGCTCGCCAGCGGCACGAAGGCGCCGATCAGGATGTCGCGCCCGTGGACGCGGACAACCTGATGCACCGGGGTCGGATCGAGTTCGTGCATGTCGAGCATGCGAACGAACTCCTCAGTCGCCACGAGGCGCAAGCGGGCGAACAGGGCGACCACGTTGATGGCGAAGGCCACGTAGAACGGGTAGCGCCAGCCCCAATCCAGGAAGTCCTCGCGGGTGAGGTTGGACAGGAAGAACGCGAACAGGGCGCTCGCCAGCAGGAAGCCGATCGGCGCACCGAGTTGCGGCATCATCGCGTACCAGCCCTTGCGACCCTCCGGCGCGTTCAGGGCGAGCAGGGAGGCGAGGCCGTCCCAGGCGCCGCCCAGCGCCAGTCCCTGGCCGACCCGGAAGGCCGCCACCAGCCAGATCGAGAGCGCACCGATCTGCGTATAGTTCGGCAGGAACGCGATCGCCGCCGTGGAGCCTCCGAGCAGAAACAGCGCGATGGTGAGCTTGGCGCCGCGCCCGTGTCGACGGTCGATCTCCATGAAGATCGCCGTGCCGATCGGGCGGGCAATGAAGGCGAGCGCGAACAGAGCGAAGGCGTAGATCGTGCCCTGCACCGGGCTCGCGAAGGGGAAGAACACGCCGGGGAAGATCAGCACCGAGGCGATGCCGTAGACAAAGAAGTCGAAATACTCGGCGGCTCGTCCGATCACCACGCCGATGGCGATCTCGCCGGGCGCCACCGTATGGTCCGTCATCGTCGCCCGCGCATCGCTCTCAAGGGGCGACGAGGACGGCACCGCGTAGTCTGCACTCATCGGGAAAAACGGGCTCGTTGCTGGTACGGGAAGCGGGCACGCGGCACGCGTCTGCTGCGAGGGTTATGCGTCCGCCGACCTTTTGCGTCAAAGCGTGGCGCGATGCGACGTGATGAAGCGCGAGATCGTGCCCATGCAGGCGACGCACATACTGTGAACGCTTAGTGCCCTGTGTTAATCGCTCATGCCATGCCGACACCGCATCCCTCGCGTCTGTCGGTGGCTCTTGCCAGGGTAATGAATCGCAGCGCAGTGAGGCGCCGCGTTTGAACCCCTCGGCCCTCGTGACCCGGGCCGCAACCGAATCGAGTGCTCGCTAGGCGATCATGCCCGTACGAATCCTTCGCAGCCTTCCGCTGCTTCCGGTGCTCGCCCTGCTCTCGGGCTGCAACATGGTCACCCTGCAGCCGGCGGGCGACATCGCCCTGCGGCAGCGCGACCTGATCATCGCCTCCACCGGCCTCATGCTGCTGATCATCATCCCGGTGATCGCGGCGACCCTGTTCTTCGCGTGGCGCTACCGGCAGTCCAACACGGAAGCCCAGTATGATCCCGACTGGCACCACTCGACGCATCTGGAGGTGCTGATCTGGTCAGCACCCCTGGTAATCATCATCGCGCTCGGCGCGCTCACCTGGATCAGCACGCACACCCTCGATCCCTACCGACCTCTGAGCCGCCTCGACGCGGCGCGGCCGATGCCCGAGGGCGTCAAGCCGATCACGGTCGAGGTCGTCGCACTCGATTGGAAGTGGCTGTTCTTCTACCCAGATCTGGGCTTCGCCACGGTGAACGAACTGGCCGCCCCGGTGGACGTGCCGGTCACCTTCAAGATCACGTCCGCGTCGAACATGAACTCGTTCTTCGTGCCGTCGCTGGCCGGCCAGATCTACGCCATGCCCGGAATGGAGACGAAGCTGCACGCGGTGATCAATAAGGAGGGGGTCTACGAGGGCATGTCGGCCAACTACAGCGGCTCCGGCTTCTCGCGCATGACCTTCAAGTTCCACGGGCTCAACCGTGAGGGGTTCGACGCTTGGGTCGCCAAGGTGAAGGCCGACGGTTCGGCCCTGACCCGTGAGGCCTATCTCAAGCTGGAGAAGCCGAGCGAGCAGGAACCGGTGCGCTACTATTCCTCCGTCGACGACGGCCTCTACGGCTCGGTGCTCAATATGTGCGCCGTGCCCGGCAAGATGTGCATGAGCGAGATGATGCAGATCGACGCCAACGGCGGCGCCGGCAAGGACAGCCACGAGAACCGCGAGCGGCTCGAATACGACCATCGCCACGCTGCTGAAGGCGACGAGGCTCCGAGCGCGACCTTCCCCGCCTCGGGCCGTCCCGCCCGCGGCGATGTCCAGCCGGAGGGCATGAAGCCCGACTACAACAACCCGAAGGTCCACGGTGCTCCCGAGGAGCGCGGCGGGTCCCAGGGGCACGACCATCAGGGGCACGGGCAGTCCGATCATCAAGGCCACGGCGGGGCCGAGCCGCCTCACGATCACGGCAAGCCCGGTGACGAGCCCGGGACCGGCCCGGGCAAGGGTCACGGTACCACTGCCCCGTCACAGCTGAACGATTGAGTGCGGCGGCCCCTCGGGCCGTCGAGACCCTCACAAGAGTCGGATCGATGTTTTCCAATCTGGATCTTCAGACGCTCGTCTTCGGACGACTGACCTTCGAGGCCATCCCGCTTCACGAGCCGATCCTGCTCGTGACCTTCGCCGGCGTCATCGTCGGCGGCCTCGCGATGCTGGCGGCGATTTCCTATTTCCGGCTCTGGGGTCCGCTCTGGCGCGACTGGTTCACGAGCGTCGATCACAAGAAGATCGGCATCATGTACATCATCCTCGCGCTGGTGATGCTGATGCGGGGCTTCGCCGATGCGCTGATGATGCGCGCGCAGCAGGCGATGGCCTTCGGCTCCAACGAGGGTTACCTGCCGCCGCACCACTACGATCAGATCTTCACCGCCCACGGCGTGATCATGATCTTCTTCGTCGCGATGCCGCTGGTCACGGGCCTGATGAACTTCGTCGTGCCGCTCCAGATCGGCGCGCGCGACGTGGCCTTCCCGTTCCTCAACAACTTCAGCTTCTGGATGACGGTGAGCGGCGCGCTGACCGTGATGGTCTCGCTGTTCGTGGGCGAGTTCGCCCGCACCGGCTGGCTGGCCTACCCGCCGCTCTCCGGTCCCGCCGGCAGCCCGGGCGTGGGCGTCGATTACTACATCTGGGGCCTGCAGATCGCGGGCATCGGCACGCTGCTCTCGGGCGTCAACCTGATCGCCACCATCGTGAAGATGCGGGCGCCCGGCATGGGCATGATGCGGATGCCCGTGTTCACCTGGACCGCGCTCTGCACCAACATCCTGATCGTGGCCGCCTTCCCCATCCTGACCGCCGTCCTCACCCTGTTGTCGCTCGACCGCTACATCGGCACGCACTTCTTCTCGAACGACCTCGGCGGCAACCCGATGATGTACGTGAACCTCATCTGGATCTGGGGTCACCCTGAGGTCTACATCCTGATCCTGCCCGCCTTCGGTGTGTTCTCGGAGATCGTGGCGACCTTCTCGGGCAAGCGGCTCTTCGGGTACGCTTCGATGGTCTACGCCACCGTGGTCATCACGATCCTGTCCTACCTTGTCTGGCTGCACCACTTCTTCACGATGGGCTCGGGCGCTTCGGTGAACTCGTTCTTCGGCATCACGACGATGATCATCTCGATCCCGACGGGCGCCAAGATCTTCAACTGGCTGTTCACCATGTACAAGGGCCGCATCCGGTTCGAGGTGCCGATGCTCTGGACCGTCGGCTTCATGGTGACCTTCACCATCGGCGGCATGACCGGCGTGCTGCTTGCGGTGCCGCCTGCCGACTTCGTGCTGCACAACTCGCTGTTCTTGGTCGCGCACTTCCATAACGTGATCATCGGCGGCGTGCTGTTCGGGATGCTGGCCGGGATCACCTACTGGTTCCCCAAGGCGTTCGGCTTCAAGCTCGACCCGTTCTGGGGGAAGATGTCGTTCTGGTTCTGGCTGGTCGGCTTCTGGCTCGCCTTCATGCCGCTCTACATCCTCGGCCTGATGGGCGTGACGCGCCGCGTGAACCACTTCGATGACCCCTCGCTCCAGATCTGGTTCATCATCGCGGCCGTCGGCGCCTTCCTGATCTTGTGTGGCATCGTCTCCTTCGGCATCCAGCTCGTCGTGAGCTTCCTCAGGCGCGAGGAACTTCGCGATCTGACGGGGGACCCCTGGAACGGCCGTACGCTGGAGTGGTCCACCTCGTCGCCCCCGCCGGACTACAACTTCGCCTTCACGCCGATCGTGCACGATCATGATGCGTGGTGGGACATGAAGCGGCGCGGATTCGAGCGGCCTCGCCAGGGCTTCAAGCCGATCCACATGCCCAAGGGCACCGGCACTGGCTTCATCCTCGGAATGCTGAGCCTCGTCTTCGGCTTCGCGATGATTTGGTACATCTGGTGGTTGGCCATCGCGAGCTTCGCGGCGATCCTGGTCGTGACCATCGGCCATACCTTCAACTACGACCGCGACTTCCACATCCCGCAGGGCGAGGTGGTTCGGACGGAAGACGAGCGCACGGCGCTCCTGGCGGGACGGGCCTGAGAACTATGGCAATGCAGGCCGATACGACCCTGAGCCGGACCGACACGTCCGAGTTCCTCGACCTCTCGGGCGAGCACCATCCGGAATCGGGCACTGCTCTCGGTTTCTGGCTCTACCTGATGAGCGACTGCCTCATCTTCGCAGCGCTGTTCGCGATTTACGCGGTGCTCGGGCGCAACTACGCGGCCGGGCCCTCTCCTAAGGACCTGTTCGACCTCGGGCTGGTCGCCGTAAACACCTCGATGCTGCTGTTTTCCTCCATCACCTACGGCTTCGCCATGTTGGCGATGGAGAAGGGCAGGACGGCGCAGGTTCAGGGCTGGCTCGCCGTGACCGGCCTCTTCGGCCTCGCCTTCGTCGGGCTCGAACTCTACGAGTTCCACCACCTCATCCACGAGGGTGCCACGCCTCAGCGCAGCGCCTTCCTGTCCTCGTTCTACACCTTGGTTGGCACCCACGGCCTGCACGTGACTCTCGGCATCGTCTGGCTCGTCACCCTGATGATCCAAGTGCAGAAGCACGGGCTCGGGACCGAGAACAACCGTCGCTTGATGTGCCTGTCGATGTTCTGGCACTTCCTCGACGTGGTCTGGATTGGCGTCTTTACATTCGTCTACCTGATGGGAGTTCTCCAGTGAGCGCCGACACGCATGCCGGTCACGGCCACGACGACGGCGGCCACGGCTCGTTCCGGGGCTACGTCACCGGCTTCGTGCTGTCGGCGATCCTCACCGCGATCCCGTTTTGGCTGGTCATGGCCGACGTGCTGCACGACAACCGCCTTACCGGCATCGTCGTCATGGCCTTCGCCGTGGTGCAGATCGTGGTGCACATGGTCTACTTCCTGCACATGAACACCAAGTCCGAGAGCGGTTGGACGTTCATGGCGCTGATCTTCACCTTGACCTTAGTGATCATCACCCTGATCGGCTCACTGTGGGTGATGTACCATCTCAACAACAACATGATGCCGATGTCGCACGGGGATATGCATCAGCATCTTCCTTGACGGATCGGGCCGGGATCGCCTCGTGCGCGTGCCCGACCCGCGACCGGCCCGACGCCGGGCCACCATCCCGCTACTCGGCATCCTCGCCGTGGTCGGCTTTGTCGGCTTCGCGGCGCTCGGCACTTGGCAGATCGAGCGACGTGCCTGGAAGCATGAACTCGTCGCTCGCGTCGAGGCGCGGGTGCAGGCCGAGCCAAGTCCCCCTCCGACGCGCGCCGAGTGGTCGGCAGTTTCGACAAGCGACGCCTATCGTCGGCTACGCCTTGACGGCCGGTTCCTCAACGACCGTGAGACTCTGGTTCAGGCGGTGACCGAGTACGGAGCCGGGTCGTGGGTCATGACCCCGCTGGTCCTGTCCGATGGCACCACGGTGCTGGTCAACCGTGGCTTCGTACCCTCTGACCGGAGCGACCCGGCCTCGCGCGACCGTCGGGACGGGCCGGTTGTCGTGACCGGTCTGCTGCGACTGAGC
>Ga0182229_1000153_pt1 | contig 17862 bp, 18 predicted proteins | sample G6R1MG_32_FD_129663 | JGI IMG/M metagenome (GOLD analysis project Ga0182229, IMG submission 129663) | Miscanthus phyllosphere microbial communities from Michigan, USA - G6R4_MAIN_07NOV2016_LD1 MG | ecosystem: Host-associated > Plants > Phyllosphere > Phylloplane/Leaf | place: USA: Michigan...
CGAACCGCTCGAACTTCGGGAAGCTGCGGGTCATCAGCGTGCCGGCATCCGCCCGGTGACCCATCCACTTCTCCAAAAGCCCCGCGTTGGCGAGCCGCGCCTGGGGGGCGCCGTCCCGCCAGGGCAGGCCCTCGGCCAACGCGAAGACGTGGGCGTCCGTGAGCGTGCTCTGGCGGCAGCGCTGCAGCCGCACGCCCTTGCCGCGCGAGAGTTCCGACAGTTCGCTCACCGGGAACACCAGCATCAACCGGTCGGAGGAGCACACGGCGACGTGGTCGCCGTCCGCCGGCACCAGCAGCACGGCGGTCGCGTCGCCGTCGAGGCCGAGGATGCCCTTGCCCTTGCGGGTGTTGGCCACCAGCGCGTCGGCGGGCGCGATGAAGCCGCGCCCGTCCGAGCCCGCGATCAGCAGCTTGCCCTCGGGCCTGTAGGGCAGCGCCGCCACGATCTCGGTGCCGTCGTCGAGATCGACCATCAGCCGGATCGGATCGCCGAAGCCGCGCCCGCCCGGCAGCTTGGCGGCCTCCAGGGTGAAGACCTTGCCGTTGGAGGCGAGCACCAGGATCTTGGCCGTCGTCTCGCTGGGAAACGCCACCTTCAGCGCGTCGTCGCCCTTGAACGCGACCCCCGAGAGGTCGGCGACGTGACCCTTCAGCGCCCGGATCCAGCCCTTCTCCGAGACGATCACCGTGACCGGCTCGCGCTCGACCATCGCGGAGGTGAAGTCGATATGCGCGGTGTCGGGCGGGTTCTCGAGCGTCGTGCGCCGCGCGCCGAGCTTGGTCTCCGGCCCGAACGTCTTCTTCACGGCGCGGATCTGCCGGGTGATCTCGGTCCATTGCAGCTTCTCGGAGCCGAGCAGGCCGTCGAGCCCCTCCTTCTCGCGGGTCAGTGTGTCGAGCTCGCGCTTCAGCTCCATCTCCTCCAGCCTGCGCAAGCTGCGCAGGCGCGTGTCGAGGATGGCGTTGGCCTGCAGCTCGGTCAGCGCGAAGCGGGCCATCAGGGCGGGCTTGGGCTCGTCCTCCTCGCGGATGATGCGGATCACCTCGTCGAGGTCGAGATAGACGATGAGCAGGCCGCCCAGGATCTCGAGCCGCCGCTCGATCTGCGCGAGGCGGTGGCGCGAGCGGCGCTGGAGCACGACGCGGCGGTGATCGACCCACTCGCGCAGGGCCTCGGACAGGCCGATGACGCGGGGCACTTGGCCCCCCACCAGCACGTTCATGTTGAGCGGGATGCGGGCCTCCAGCTCCGTGAGCCGGAACAGCGATTCCATCAGGATCACCGGATCGACCGAGCGCGAGCGCGGCTCCAGCACCACGCGCACGTCCTCGGCCGACTCGTCGCGCACGTCGGCGAGCAGCGGCAGCTTCTTCTCCTGCAGCAGCTCCGCGAGCTTCTCGATGAGCCGGGCCTTGGGGATGCCGTAGGGGATCTCGGTGACGACGATGGTCCAGGTGCCCCGCCCCAAATCCTCCTTCGCCCAGCGGGCGCGGACGCGGAAACCCCCGCGCCCGGTGCGGTAGGCCTCCGTGATGGAGGCGGCCGAATCCACCAGGATGCCGCCGGTGGGGAAGTCCGGACCCTGCACGAAGGTGCGCAGCTGCTCCGAGGTCGCGCCCGGATGACTGATCAGGTAGAGCGCCGCGTCGCAGAGTTCGGCCGCGTTGTGGGGCGGGATCGAGGTCGCCATGCCGACGGCGATGCCCTGCGAGCCGTTGGCGAGCAGGTTCGGGAAGGCCGCCGGCAGCACGACCGGCTCCTCCTCCTGCCCGTCGTAGTTCGGGCGGAAGTCGACCGAATCCTCGTCGAGCCCGTCGAGCAGCAGGCGGGCGACCTCGGTCATCCGCGCCTCGGTGTAGCGCTGCGCGGCGGCGTTATCGCCGTCGATGTTGCCGAAGTTGCCCTGCCCGTCCACCAGCGGATAGCGCTGCGCGAAGTCCTGCGCCATGCGCACCAGGGCGTCGTAGGCCGCCGTGTCGCCGTGGGGATGGTACTTGCCGATCACGTCGCCGACGATGCGGGCGCACTTCTTGAACTGGGTGTTCGGATCGAGCTTGAGCAGCCGCATCGCGTAGAGGATGCGCCGGTGCACGGGTTTGAGGCCGTCGCGGGCGTCCGGCAGGGCGCGGTGCATGATCGTGGAGAGCGCGTAGGCGAGGTAGCGCTCCTCCAGCGCCGACTTCAGCTCGACGCTCTCGATGCCGTCGCCGGTCGGCGGCTCGAAGGGCTGACCCATCGGTCACTCCAGGTTCGCGAAAAAGTGGAACATACCACGAACGTCACGGCGTCGGCGAGGTGCCGATCGCGACGAATCGTGCCCGCTCCTCGGGGGGCCGGAGGTCGCGCGGCCCCCAGATGTGCTGATCGAGGAAGTAACCGGTCAAGGTAAACCCCTCGGTAACGTCGTGGGCGTCGGGCACCCGCCAGCCGCTGCCGGGCCGGTCGCGCTCGCGCAGGAACGGCGGCAGCGCCAGCAGCTTGTCGCGATACGGTTCGCCCGCCGAGGCCGACACGGCGCGCCCGCTGCGGGGCGAGACGTAGACCAGCGCGTCGTTGCCCCCCGTGGCGGCGCAGGCCGAGAGGTCGAGGCCGAAGCCGAGTTCTGAGAGCACCGCGAGTTCGAACCGCACCATCAGGGCCGGCGCCACCGCGCGATCGTCGAGGTGCTCGATCAGCACGCCCGCCGCCTCGTAGAGCGCCGGGTGGGGATCGCGCTCGGGCAGCAGCCGCAGCAGGGCGGCCATGTGCCCGACTCCGTACAGCGCGAGGCCCGAGCCCATCAGCCGCGAGGCCGCGAACGTGATGGGCTCCACCGCGAAGGAGCCCAGCCCCTCGTCGATCCTCGCCCGCCACGTCGCGCGCAGACGATTGCCGGGCTGGAGGGTCGGCTGCATCCGCCGCGATCGGCCCCCGTGCACGAGGCCGAGATGGCGCCCGTGCTCCGCGGTCAGCACTTCGAGGATGCATCCGGTCTCGCCGTGCCGGCGCACCCCCAGCACGATGCCGTCGTCGGTCCATTGCATGCTTTTGTATTATGCGCTCCGGCCGCTGTGCGCATGTCTTTCGAGAACGCGCGACCCGACAGCCTGGGGTTGTCCGATGCCGAAGGCTTCCCGCTCGCGCAAAGTGCAGTTAAGCTTTGCCCGTTCGGGGGGACGACGATGCAGGCAAGGCTGCGCGGGCCGGGATCGGGCCTCATGATCGCGCTGGCGCTCGTCGGTTGCACCGCGGCGCGTCCGCCGCCCGCCGCCACGACCTTCCGGGAGCGCGTCGCCGCGCTGGCGCTCCGGCAGGTGGCCTTCGGCTCGGTCTCGCTGCTGCCGGTGCGGTTCGCCAACAGCCGCATCTCCGCGCCGTTCGAGGATGGGGGGCGCACGCTCTACTGCGTGTCGAGCCGGATGCACGGCCGCAGCGTCGGCGAGCCCGAGCGGGCCAAGGTGGTGATCCGGGAGGAAATCGGCACGGAACGGCTCAGCGTGGTCGAGGACGACGAAGTCTGCTCCGGCCACGCGACGCAGCCCTTCCCGGAACTGGAACAACTGGGCAACCGCGCCAACTGATACGGCTCTCGGCCGATCGCGTCGGTTCGCGGCGCCCTCTGCCCCCATCCGGGGATGCCGGTCGCGCTGCGGACTCCGGGGAGCGGCGGTCCCGTCCTCGATGGCGGGACGGCCCGTTCCACGATGCCGAGCGTCCTCGGGCGCGGCCCGGAGGGAGCGTGGGACGGCGTGGGACACGCGGGACATCCGTCCCGATCGTTCGGTCCGGCGAACGATCTTGGCTCCCGAGGCCGTGATCGGAGGCGCTGTCCCCTGTCGCGGTCCGGCCGGTGCGATCCGAGAACGGGGTCGTCGCTTCGAGGTGGAGCGGTCCTCCCCTCGACGTGTCGGACGGGACACCTCGAAGCGGACGGAGGGGACCGCTCCCCCCTGAACCGGGCACGGGATGAGATCTTGCGCACCCGTGCCTGCGATGCTCGGATGCGCCGATGCCCCCGCCTCCGCTGTCGCTCACCCCCGACCTGATCGCCCGCGCCCATCCCTCCCCCGTACCCGACGACGAGACCGCGCTGGCCCTCCTCACCGACGCCGAGCTGGCGCCCGGCCTCGCCCGGGCGCTGGCCGCGCGTCGCGAGACGACGGCCGACCTCTGGGTGTTCGCCTACGGCTCGCTGCTGTGGAGCCCGGAATTCGCCGTGGCCGAGCAGCGCCTCGGCACCGTGCGCGGCTGGCACCGGCGCTTCTGCCTGCTGCAGCGGCGCTTCCGCGGCACGCCGGAGCGGCCGGGCTTCGTGCTGGGGCTCGACCGCGGCGGCCTGTGCCGGGGCGTCGCCTTCCGCGTGCCCGGCACCGATCCGCACGCCGCCCTAATGCCTGTCTGGCGCCGCGAGATGAAGGGCCGGGGCTACGAGGCCCGCTGGGTCGCGGTCGCGACCGATGGGGGCCCCGTCACCGCCCTCACCTTCGTGGTGAACCGCGCCAGCGACCGCTATGCCCGGTTCACGGACGACGAGCTCGCCGAGCGGATCGCGCTGGCCTGCGGCCATCTCGGCCCCAGCGCCGAATACCTGTTCCGCACGGTGGAGGCCTGCGCCCGGCTCGGCATCCACGACCGGCACCTGTGGGCGGTGCAGGCGCTGGTGGCGCGGCGTCTGGCGGGGTACCGACCCGCCGAGATATCGGAGCCACGTGTGGCGCGGCTCGGTAGGTAGGCCGGCAACGACAAAGGCCCCTCCCTTGCGGGAGAGGCCCTGTAAGCTTGTGAATCCGAACCTTACGCTGCGAGCGAGCGCAGCACGTAGGGCAGGATCCCGCCGTTGCGGAAGTATTCGAGCTCGTCCAGCGTATCGATCCGGCAGGTCAGCGGCACCTCCTGGGTGGTGCCGTCGGCGGAAGCGATCACGGCGGTGAGCGTCTGGCGCGGCTTCAGCTCGCCCGACAGGCCCTTCAGGGTGACGGTCTCGTCGCCCTTGAGGCCCAGCGAGGCCCAGGAGGTCTCGCCCTGGAACACCAGCGGCACCACGCCCATGCCGACGAGGTTCGAGCGGTGGATGCGCTCGAAGCTCTCGGCGATCACGGCGCGCACGCCGAGCAGCTTGGTGCCCTTGGCCGCCCAGTCGCGGGACGAGCCGGTGCCGTATTCCTTGCCCGCGAACACCACGAGCGGGGTCGCCTGTTCGGCGTACCTCTGGGCGGCGTCGTAGATGTACATCCTCTCGCCGGACGGCTGGAACAGGGTCCAGCCGCCCTCGACCACGGTGCCGTCGGCGTCGCGCACCATCTGGTTCTTGATGCGGATGTTGGCGAAGGTGCCGCGCATCATGACCTGATGGTTGCCGCGCCGGGTGCCGTACTGGTTGAAGTCCTGCACCCGGACCTGATGCTCCTGCAGGTACTCGCCCGCGGGCGAGGCCGCGCGGATGTTGCCGGCGGGCGAGATGTGGTCGGTGGTGATCGAGTCGAGGAACAGGCCCAGGATGCGCGCGTCCTCGATGTCGGTGATCGGGTCGGGCGTCTTGGTCATGCCCTCGAAGTAGGGCGGGTTCTGCACGTAGGTCGAGCCGCCGTTCCAGGCGAAGGTCTCGGCCTCCGTCACCTCGACGGCGCGCCAGTTGTCGTCGCCGCCGAAGACGTCGGCGTAGCGGGTCTTGAACAGCTCGCGGGTGATGTTGGCCTCGATGAACTGCTGCACCTCGGCCGACGAGGGCCAGATGTCGGCGAGATACACCGGCTGTCCGTCCGAGCCCGTGCCCAGGGGCTCGGTGGTGATGTCGATCTGCATCGAGCCGGCAAGCGCGTAGGCCACCACGAGAGGGGGAGAGGCGAGGTAGTTCGCCCGCACGTCGGGGTTCACCCGGCCCTCGAAGTTGCGGTTGCCCGACAGCACGGCGGCCGCGACCACGTCGTTGTCGTTGATCGCCTTGGAGATGGCCGGTGGCAGCGGGCCTGAGTTGCCGATGCAGGTGGTGCAGCCGAAGCCGACGAGGTTGAAGCCGAGGCTGTCGAGGCTCGCCTGCAGGCCGGATTTGTCGAGGTACTCGCCGACCACCTGGGAGCCGGGTGCGAGCGAAGTCTTCACCCAGGGCTTGGAGCGCAGGCCCTTGGCCACCGCGTTGCGGGCGAGCAGCCCCGCGCCGATCATCACGCTCGGGTTCGAAGTGTTGGTGCAGGAGGTGATCGCCGCGATCACCACGTCGCCGTGGCCGATGTCGAAGTTGGTGCCCTCGACCGGGTAGCGGCTGGCGAGATCGGCCGCGCGGCGGAACTCGGTCTCCATGGAGGTGGCGAAGCCCGGCTTGGCGCCGTCGAGCAGCACCCGGTCCTGCGGGCGCTTGGGGCCGGCGAGCGAGGGCCGGACCTCGCCCATGTCGAGGGCGAGCGTGTCGGTGAACACCGGGTCGGGGGTCTGCGCGTCGCGCCACATGCCCTGCGCCTTGGCGTAGGCTTCGACCAGCGCGATGCGGTCCTCGTCGCGGCCCGTGACCTTGAGGAAGTCGATGGTCTTGCTGTCGATCGGGAAGAAGCCGCAGGTGGCGCCGTATTCGGGCGCCATGTTCGAGATGGTGGCGCGGTCGGCCACGGGCATGTCGTCCAGCCCGGGGCCGTAGAATTCGACGAACTTTCCGACGACGCCCTTCTTGCGCAGCATCTGCGTGACGGTGAGCACGAGGTCGGTGGCGGTGGTGCCCTCCGGCAGCTTGCCCGAGAGCTTGAAGCCGACGACCTCGGGGATCAGCATGGAGAGCGGCTGGCCGAGCATCGCGGCCTCGGCCTCGATGCCGCCGACGCCCCAGCCGAGCACGGCGAGGCCGTTGACCATGGTGGTGTGCGAGTCGGTGCCGACGAGGCTGTCGGGATAGGCGACGTCCGAGCCGTCTTCCGATTTCGTCCACACGGTCTGAGACAGGAACTCCAGGTTCACCTGATGGCAGATGCCGGTGCCGGGGGGTACGACGGAGAAGTTGTCGAAGGCGGTCTGGCCCCATTTCAGGAAGGTGTAGCGCTCGCCGTTGCGCTGGTATTCCAGAGCCACGTTGTCGGCCAACGCCTTCGGGGTGCCGAACTCGTCGACGATCACCGAATGGTCGATGACGAGGTCCACCGGCACCAGCGGATTGATCTTCTGGGGGTCGCCGCCCAGTGCCACCATGGCGTCGCGCATCGCTGCCAAATCCACCACGGCGGGCACGCCCGTGAAATCCTGCATCAGCACGCGGGAGGGGCGGAAGGCGATCTCTGTCTCGACCTTGCCGCGGTTCTCGATCCACGCGACGGTCGCCTCGATGTCGGCCCGCTTCACCGAGCGGTCGTCCTCGAAGCGCAGCAGGTTCTCCAGGATCACCTTCATCGAGAACGGCAGGGCGGCGGCGTCGGCGAGCCCGTTTTTCTGGGCTTCGGGGATCGCGTAGTAGGTGTAGGTCTTGCCCCCGGCGTCCAGGGTCTGGCGGGCTTTGAAGCTGTCGATCGATGCCACGGCGGCGGGTTCCTTTGGCGGTTGGTCGAACACGCACAGGCATAGCCTGCGCCACACGGGTGTTCGGCTGGAAGCGTCCGGTTGAGAACGCGCGCCGCCCCGGGGGTGCCCGGGCAGGGTGGTGCGCGAGGGACGATTTGGACGCCCCGGAGGTCGCGCGGCGCAGCCTGCTCGCGGTATAGAACGTTTCGAATCTGGCCGCTACCGGGGGGCGTGACAGGGTGGTGCCGGTGTCGCCGGTCCACCGATCGTGGACGGCGACGGGTCGGGCTCGTACCCTCGTGGGCAAGGAGACCGCGATGCTTGCCGTTCAGGTGCCGCCCGGCATCGAGACCCGGCTCGACCCCCTCGGTCGGTGCACCGGCCGGAGCCGCGACGAGCACGTCCGTGACGCCGTGATCGAGCACCGCGAGACCCTCGAGGACGCGGCGCTGGCCGAGGGGCGGCTCGAAGCCGTCGGGCAGGGCGGCGACACCATCCCCCGGCCGAGTTGCTGAAGCGCTACGGCGCGGGAGGTTGAGTGCTTCGGAGTCGGCCGCGGCCCGACGTCATCGTCCCGCAATCCGCTTCACCCCCCGTCGGACGCCCCGCCGCCGTAGCAGCGCGCCACCGCCGCCCGGAACGCGTCGAGCTGTTCCGGCGTCAGCCGTGTCAGGCGCTCCTCCAGCAGCGCCCGCCCGGCGATGGCGTCGGGCGTCCGTTCGGCTTCCGCCTCGGTGAGCGCCCGCGGTCTGTCCTGGCTCATGCCGGCGTCCCTCCCGCCTCGTCGGGCCGCTCGGTGCGTGGGCCCTGCCCGCCGAAGATGCACCCTCGCATCGACGCACGCCAGCCGGGAATGATGCGCAGCGGTGACTGTGCGGTTCCGTCCGGCCCCGCAATCGGGCAAGGAAGTGCGCCGGGATCGTTGCGGCCAAGGATGTAGGGGCCGATGCGGACGGAATCGTGCGGCTGATCGTCGAGAGCCTCGCCTGCCGCCGCTCGGGGCGCCGGATCTTCTCGGGCCTGTCCTTCGCCCTCGGGGCGGGGGAGGCGCTGATGGTCACCGGGCGCAACGGGGCCGGCAAGTCGAGCCTGCTCGCGCTGCTGTCGGGCCGGCTCAAGCCCGATGCGGGCACGATCCGCGTCGAGGGCGTGGGCGAGGCGACGCTGCCCGAATGCCTGCACGTCGTCGGCCACCGCGACGGGCTGAAGGGCGCGCTGACGGCGCAGGAGAACCTCGATTTCGCCCGCGACCTCCTGGGCCAGCCCACCGCCGGCCCCCGCGAGGCCCTGGAGGCGCTGGGCCTCGCCCACGCCCTGCGGCTGCCGGTGACCTATCTCTCGGCCGGGCAGCGGCGGCGGGTGGCGCTCGCCCGCCTGCTGGTCTGCCGCCGGCCGCTCTGGCTGCTGGACGAGCCCACCGCCGCCCTCGACACCGCCTCGCAAGGCGTGCTCGCCGGACTGATGGCGAAGCATCGCGCGCAGGGCGGCCTCGTGGTCGCCGCGACCCACCAGTCGCTGGGCCTGGAGGACGCGCGGGAGCTGCGCATCGCGCCCCCCTCCCCCGACGCCGCCCTCGCCGAGTCGGACCCCTGGGCATGATCCGCACGCTATCCGCCCTGGTCCGGCGCGACCTGATGCTCGCCGCCCGCGTCGGCGGCTCGGGCAGCCTGTCGCTGGTTTTTTTCCTGATGATCGTGGCTCTGGTGCCGTTCGCGCTCGGGCCCGATCTCAACCTGCTCTCGCGGATCGGTCCGGCCATCCTGTGGCTTTCCGCCGTGCTCGCCACGCTGATCGGCCTCGACCGGCTGTTCCAGGCCGACGAGGAGGACGGTTCCCTCGACCTGATGACCGCCTCCGCCGCGCCGCTGGAACTCGTGGTGCTGGCCAAGGTGCTGGCACACTGGATCACCACCGGCCTGCCCCTGGCGCTCGCCGCCCCCCTGTTCGGGCTGCTGGTGGCGCTCACCCCCACCGCCATGGGCGCCACCGCGCTGACCCTGCTGATCGGCACCCCGGCGCTCACCTTCATCGGCGCGGTGGGCGCAGCGCTCACCGCCTCGATCCGACGCGGCGGGCTCATCCTGGCGATCGTGGTGCTGCCCCTGATGATCCCGACGCTGATCTTCGGGGTTTCGGCGGCGGAGTCGGCGCTGAGCTCCACCGTACCCTTCACCACCCCGCTCGCCATTCTCGCGGGGTTGAGCCTGATCGCGGCGGTGGTCGGTACGCTCGCGGCGGCGGCTGCCCTGCGCTGGGGCGAGTGACGCGTCGGCCTACTTGCTGCAGCCGATGCAGATGCCGCTGTCGATGGCGTCGCCCCGCTTCTCGTTCGCCGTGCGACCGCCCCCGTCCCGGCCCTTCTCGGGGGCCGCGGCCCGCCCCGGCGGTTTGGTCTGGCCCGTGGCGGTGGTGTTGCGGGCGGTGACCGCCGGATCCATGTCGTCTCCGTTGCCGGTTCGGGCGGTATCCTGGGTTGCCGCGGGCAGGATCGGCCCGAGCGCGATGAGGGCCAGACAAGCAAGACGATGGATCGGCATGGAGACTCCCGTTACAGGCACAACCCCGCTCTACTGCCCGAGTTCACGCGTCGCATCGTCCCCCCGCTTGTCCCCGGCCCTGCTCGCTTTAGCTTGATCGCAGCGAAGGCCGGAGGGGATGCCGATCGTGACCCTTGCCGTGACCCCTGCCGCGACACTGGCCGACCGGGTCCGCGCGGCGATCGCCGAGGGGCGTCGCGTCGCCTCGGCTCATTCCGGGCCGGCATCGGGCGACGCCCTGCCCTGGACCACGATCGCAGCCTTCGACGCCGACGTGCGCGGTCACGTCGAGCGCGACCGGCGGATCGAGGACGAGCGCGACCGCGTGCTGATCGCGGCGGTGACGCTCGGGCAAACCCGCGCCGAGGACGGGCCGGACCGGATCGCGGAGGCCCGGCGGCAACTCGTCGATGCGCTCGACTACCTCGAACAGGCGGTGCTGCGCTTCGGGCTCGTCAACAGGGTCGCGGCACGGCTCGGCTACGGCGAGGCCGGAGATCCGGTCGCGACGCGGCGGTGACGATGGAACCGGCGCAAGATCGTCGTGGGGGGAAGAGAATGTCGGCCGGGAACTTGGGAGTTCTTCCCTCGGTATCCCTGCCGCACTGGGCTTGCTCGGCAGCACTCGCCCACACGCATAACGTGCGAATCCGGGTGGTCCGCTGCGCCGGGGGCGTCTCGGCCCGGGTTCGTGGTCATTCGCACCGTTTCCCGCTATGGGTCGGCAAGGTCGCGCGGCCCTCGGGCCAACGATCCGGCGTGTGTTCCCCCCTCCCCGTTTCGTCGGGTGCCGGACGGGTCGGGACGATGCTGACGAACGTACCGCACCGAGCCGAATAAGAAGAGCCGTTTGATGGAAGAGCCTGACGCGTGGCGCCAGACGGATCGGTTGGAGACCGAGCACGGTAAGGGCGATCCGTTCGCCGCTGCCGTTCGGGCGACCCGTATGCCGATGATTATCACCAATCCCCGCCTGCCCGACAATCCGATCGTCTACACGAACGGCGCGTTCCTGCGCATGACCGGCTACGGGCGCGACGAGGTGGTCGGCCGGAACTGTCGGTTCCTGCAAGGCCACGAGACCGACCGGGGCGCGGTCCAACTCATCCGCGAGGCGGTGGCGGCCAACCGGGACATCTCCATCGACCTGCTGAACTACCGCAAGGACGGCACCCCGTTCTGGAACGCGCTCTATCTCAGCCCGGTCTCCAACGAGGGGGGGGAGGTGCTGTACTTCTTCGCCTCGCAGCTCGACGTGACCGACCGCATCGACGCTCAGATGAAGATCCAGCAGGAGAAGGATCACTTCGAGGCGGAGGTCGCCAAGCGGACCCGAGACCTGAGCGAGGCGCTGGCCGCGCAGACCATGCTGGTGCACGAGGTCGATCACCGGGTCAAAAACAACCTGCAGATGATCTCCTCCCTCCTCTCGATGCAGGCGCGGGCCATCACCGATCCGGCGGCCCGCACCGCCATGGAGGAGACCCTGACGCGCGTGGAGGCCCTCGGCACGGTGCACCGGCGGCTCTATCAGTCCAACAACGTGGAACGGTTCGACGTGGCCGAGTTCGCCCGCGATCTCGCCGCCGACCTTGTGCGCGGCTCCGGACGCCGAAACATTCGCCTGCATCTCGATCTGGAGGCCGTGGACGTTCCGGTGGCGAAGGCTCCGCCGGTAGCGCTGGTCATGAACGAGGTGATGACCAACGCCCTCAAGCACGCCTTTCCCGACGAGCGCGGCGGCCGGCTCTCCGTGGCGGTCGTCCCGGACCGGACGCATATCCATATCCGAATCGCCGACGACGGCGTCGGCATGCCGGCCGAGGTCATGGAGAAGCGCTCGTTCGGCAAGCGCCTGATCGGTACGCTGTGCCGGCAATTGCAGGCCAGCATCGCCTGGCAGGCCAATGATCCGGGCACGCTCGTCAGCATCCGGCTTCCGCGGGAGACGGCCGATGCATCGGAGGGCCGGTGAACGAGCCGCTGCGGATACTCGTCGTCGAGGATGAAGCGCTCATCTTGATGCAGATCGAGATGATGATCGAGGAAGCAGGGCATCTCGTGGCGGGGACGGCCACCACGGCCGGCGAGGCGATCGCCCTGATCCGCGAGACCTTTCCCGAGCTGGTGCTGATCGATCTGCGCCTGGGCGATGGATCGTCCGGCCTGGAGGTAGCCCGCGTCGTGCGCGACCTCGGCGGCATCACGGCGGCGTTCATGACCGCGAACGCACGGCAACTGGCGGACGACATGGAGGGTGCGGTCGCGGTCATCGCCAAACCGTTCTCCGGCGCGGTCCTCGCGGCCTCGCTCGCCTATCTGGAGGATTGCGTGCGTCGCCCGCCCCCTACCGAGCCTGCGCCCTACGGGCTACGGGTCGCGTCGGATCATCTGGCGGCGTTTGCCCGGATGCGCGGCTGATACTGAAACGCCGATACCGCAGCGAGGATGTCCTGCACGGTTCGGCCATCAAAAGACCGCGGCGTCGCTAAGGGTTCGTCAACCGAAAACCCGCATGTGCTGGTCAGTCGAGCCATCGCGCGGTCGATCCTGCGCCCCGCGATCGGTCTCTCCCACCTGGATATCCCGTGCGTTATCTCGTTACCTCACGTCTCGCGACCCGCGACTTCGCGTTCGAGAGCCCCTCGATGCTGGAGGCTCTGGAGAAGGGCTTGGCCCTGCTGAGCGGGGGGATGGAGGATGTCCGCATCGTCGAGGGCGGCCGTGCCCGATCAGTGGCCGAGTTCGGTGCCCTGCTGCGCGAGCGGGAGACGGTCCGCCCAGCGGTGCGGGCCCGCGCGGCCTGACGCCGCCTAGGGCTGCGGTTCAGGCGGTTTCGATCGTCTCGATATCGAGCGAAAGCCGGGCTCGCAGGATGCCGGCGCCGGCCTCATCCCGCACGATGGCCAGCACATCCTGACGCTCGGGTTCCGATGCGAACTCCTGGGCGATCCGCCCGAGGATCCGCACGAGCTTCAGGCGCGCGGCCGCGTCGTCGGCCAGATCGAACCCGTCCATGTCGCGGACGAAGTTCGCCCCGTCGTGAAGATCAATGAAGTAGCGTGGCATTTTTGATCCGGCCGTCCGGTGAATTGGCCGGGACCCCGCGCCTGTCGCACGGTCCCGGATCCCGGAGGACTGTCATAAGGCAGCTCTGTACTGTTTTGCCAGTGACCGGCTGCGCACGACCTCGTACGGGCGGTGCGTCCCAGGGAAGCGGGAGCGAGCCCCGGATCGAGCGGACGGCACTGTTCTGCCGCGCCCTCTCCCGCCGGGTCGGTGTGTGCTTAGACGGGGCCTTCGGTCTCCGCTTCCGCCCCTACGTGTGGATCACCCGGCCGTAGGCGTCCAGAACGCTCTCGTGCATCATCTCGCTGAGCGTGGGATGCGGGAACACCGTGTGGATCAGCTCTTCCTCGGTGGTCTCGAGGTTCATGGCGACCACGTAGCCCTGGATCAACTCGGTCACCTCCGCGCCGACCATGTGCGCGCCGAGCAGCTGTCCGGTCTTGGCGTGGAACAGTGTCTTGACCAGTCCGTCCGGTTCGCCCAGCGCGATGGCCTTGCCGTTGCCTGCGAAGGGGAAGCGGCCGACCTTCACCGGAATGCCCTGCTCCTTGGCCTTGGCCTCGCTGAGGCCCACCGAAGCGATCTGCGGCTGGCAGTAGGTGCAGCCCGGAATCTTGGCCTTGTCCATCGGGTGCGCATGCAGGCCCTTGATCGTCTCGATGCAGATCACGCCCTCGTGCTCGGCCTTGTGCGCGAGCATCGGGGGACCTGCGACGTCGCCGATGGCGTAGAGGCCCGGCACGTTGGTGCGCCCGAGCCCGTCGGTGACCACGATCCCGCGTTCGATGGTGACCCCGAGTTTCTCCAGGCCGAGGTTCTCGATGTTGCCGACGACGCCGACGGCCGAGATCAGCTTCTCGGCCGTGAGCTGCCGCACCGCCCCCTTGTCGTCCTCCACCGTGGCGGTGACGGAGCCGGACCCCTTCTCGACCTTCGTCACCTTGGCGCCTGTGAGGATCCGGATGCCCTGCTTCTCGAAGCGCTTGCGGGCGATGGCGGCGATCTCCGGATCCTCCACGGGGAGGATCTGCGGCAAGAGCTCGATCACCGTCACCTCGGCGCCCATGGTGCGGTAGAACGAGGCGAACTCGATGCCGATCGCGCCCGAGCCCATCACCAGAAGGCTCTTGGGCATCGTCTCGGGCACCATGGCTTCGTAGTAGGTCCAGATGAGCGACTTGTCCGGCTCGATGCCGGGCAGCACGCGCGGCCGCGCGCCGGTTGCGACGACGATGTGCTTGGCGGAGTAGCTACCCGCCCCCTTGGCTCCCTTCGGTGCCTCGGCGCGCTTCGTCTCCTTCACCGTCACACGGCCGGGCTCGTTGCCCTCGGCCGCGGACTCGATCGCGGCTTCGCCCCAGATCACGTCGACCTTGTTCTTCTTCAGCAGCATGCCGACGCCGCCGTTGAGCCGACCCGAGACGCCCCGCGAGCGCTTGACGATGGCGCTCGTGTCGAAGCCGACGTTGTCGGCCTTGAGACCGTAATCGGCAGCGTGCTGCATGTAGTGGTAGATTTCGGCCGATCGCAGCAGGGCCTTGGTCGGGATGCAGCCCCAGTTCAGGCAGATGCCACCCAGGTGTTCGCGATCGACCACCGCGGTCTTCAGCCCGAGCTGCGCCGCGCGGATCGCGCTGACGTAGCCGCCGGGCCCGGCGCCGATGATGAGGACGTCGTAGGTGTCGGACATCAAACCAGCATTCCCATCGGATTCTCGATCAGGCCCTTGAAGGCCGCGAGCAGTTCGGCGCCGAGCGCGCCGTCCACGACGCGGTGATCGACCGAGAGCGTCACCGTCATCGCCTGCACCACGGCCGGCGCGCCGTCCTTGGCCACCACCCGCGCCTCGCCGCCGCCCACCGCCAGGATGGTGCCGTGGGGCGGGTTGATGACCGCGGAAAAGCTCTTGATGCCGAACATGCCGAGGTTCGACACGGCGGTGGAGCCGCCCTGGTACTCCTCGGGCTTCAGCTTCCTGGTTCGCGCGCGGCCCGCCAGATCCTTCATCTCGGCGGAGATCGTCGAGAGCGTCTTCTGCTCGGCCCGGCGGATCACCGGGGTGAACAGACCGCCCTCGATCGCCACAGCGACGCCCACGTCGGAGTTCTTGAACTTCAGGATACGGTCGCCGGCCCAGACGGCGTTGGCGTTCGGCACCCGCTGGAGCGCCAGCGCCAGCCCCTTGATGACGAAGTCGTTCACCGAGAGCTTGAAGGCCGGCTTGCCGTCCTTGTCCTTGGCGGCACCCTCGTTGACCTGGGTCCGCAGCGCCAGCAGCGCGTCGAGCTCGACGTCGATCGACAGGTAGAAGTGCGGCACCGTCTGCTTCGACTCGACGAGGCGCTTGGCGATGGTCTTGCGCATCCCGTCGAGGGTGATTTCTTCGTAGCTGCCCGGCTCGAACAGCGCCTTGACCTGATCGGTGGTCATGCCCGTGGCGACCCCGCCCGCGGCCGGGACGGATGTCGGCTCGGGCTTGGTCGCCGCCGCCTCCGGCGTCGCCGCCTTCGCCGGTGCGGCACGTGCCTCGGCCGCGCCGCCCTCGATTGCCGCCTGCACGTCGCGTTGGATGACGCGGCCGTGCGGACCGGAGCCAGTCACGGCGGCGATGTCGATGCCCTCCTGCTTGGCGATGCGCCGCGCCAGCGGCGAGGCGAAGGTCCGGCCGCCGGCTCCTCCGGCCTCCGTGGCGCGGCCTGCACCGTTCGTCTTGCCTTCGTCAGGCTTGGCGCCGTCCGGTGCCTGATCGACCCGCGCGTAGGAGGCGTGCGACCCGTCCGGGCCGGCGTTCTGGTCGGGCGTATTCTTGGGCTCGGCGGGAGCGGTCTTGGGCCCGCCGTCCTTGGCACCGCCCGCCTTCGGCGTGGCGATGCTCGCCGGATCCTCGCCCTCCTCCGCGATCACGGCGATCAGGTCGTTGACCGGCACGTCCGCGGTGCCCTCGGGCACCAGGATCTTGGCAAGCACGCCCTCGTCGATGGCCTCGACCTCCATCGTCGCCTTGTCGGTCTCGATCTCGGCCAGCACGTCGCCGGACTTCACCGGATCGCCCTCCTTCTTCAGCCACTTGGCGAGGTTGCCCTTCTCCATCGTGGGAGAGAGAGCGGGCATCAGGACGTTGATCGGCATGGCGTCAGGTCTCGGATTGGGCGGGTGAGGCCGGATCGTCGAAGGGAAACAGGTCGTCGAATGGAAACGGCATGGCGTCGAAGGGCGGCAGGGCGACCGTTTCGCCGCGCTGAATGCTCCCCGTCAGAAGCCAGCGACCACCGTCGAGGGCGAAGCCTTCGAGCACGCCGTCGGCCGGTTCGATCAGCCAGAGATGGCCGACGCCTGCTCCCGCGTAGATGCGCCGCTTCGGCCCGCGGTCGAGCCGGACGGTCGAGGGCGACAGCATCTCGCAGGCCCAGTCCGGGGACGTCTCGACGAACGCCGCGTCGGGCTCTGTCGGCATCCGCTCGCGGCGCCAGCCGGCCACGTCTGGCACCACGACATCCGGTCCGAGATGCAGTTCGGGTTCGGTCATGAAGATCCAGCCGCCCGGTCCGCCGCGTCCGCGGCGGAAAGGCGGTCCGAGTTCTGCGTTCAGCTCCGAGACCATCGTCGCGTGCCGCGGTCTGGGCCACGGATGCGTCTCCAGCGTCCCGTCGATGATCTCGGCCACGGGGTGGGCGGGCACGGCTTCGAGATCGGCGTAGGTGGCAAGACGCCGTGCAGGGTCGGCCATCATCAACGCTCCCGTCGCGCCGGGCGCACGGGCCGGAACGTCCTGGGCGGAGTGAGGTGGCGTTCGTCCCGAGCTGGCATGGCCGTCTAGTTGAAGCTGCCGGGATCTAGGCTCTCGGCCTCGATGCCCGCGCGGATGCGCTCGAACGCCTCGCTTTCCGACATCTCCGTCTCCAGCGCGTAGGCGCGGGCGGCCTGCCGGGCGAGATCCATGAGCAGCCGCCCCCAGGTGGCGGGATCGTCGAAGGAGCGGCGCAGCGCGACGCTCACGGCCCCGTCGACCACCGCCGCGCGCAGGACTTCGATGCCGCCCTGTTCGAGGGCGTCGGGGGGAACGTCGAGGGCTTCGAATTTCTCGGTCATGACCCGGGTGCCACTCTCCTCCCCCACAGGGGGAAGGGAAGGATGAGGATGCGTCCCATCATCGATAGCAGACGGCCTTGGCCGCCTCGATCACCTCGGCGACGTTGGGCAGGGCCAGCTTCTCGAGGTTGGCCGCGTACGGCATCGGCACGTCCTTGCCGGTGATGCGCAGGACCGGGGCGTCGAGGTAGTCGAAGGCGTCGACCATCAGGCGCGCGACGATCTCGGCACCGACGCCCGATTGCGGGAACCCCTCCTCCACGGTGACGCAGCGGCCGGTCTTCTTCACCGACTCCACCACCGTGTCCGTGTCCATCGGCCGGATCGTGCGCAGGTCGATCACTTCGGCCTCGATGCCCTCCTCGGCCAAGGCCTGCGCCGCCTTGAGGGCGTAGGTCATGCCGATCGAGAACGAGACGAGGGTCACGTCCTTGCCGGTGCGGTGGATGCGAGCCTTGCCGATGGGCAGTACGAAATCGTCGAGCTTCGGCACCGGGAAGGTCTGGCCGTAGAGGATCTCGTTCTCGAGGAAGATCACGGGATTGGGGTCGCGGATCGCGGCCTTGAGCAGCCCCTTGGCGTCCGACGCGGTGTAGGGCGCGATCACCTTGAGGCCCGGCACGTTCGAGTACCACGCGGCGTAGTCGTGGCTGTGCTGGGCGCCGACGCGGGCGGCCGCGCCGTTGGGGCCGCGGAACACGATCGGGCA
>Ga0182229_1000154_pt1 | contig 17860 bp, 13 predicted proteins | sample G6R1MG_32_FD_129663 | JGI IMG/M metagenome (GOLD analysis project Ga0182229, IMG submission 129663) | Miscanthus phyllosphere microbial communities from Michigan, USA - G6R4_MAIN_07NOV2016_LD1 MG | ecosystem: Host-associated > Plants > Phyllosphere > Phylloplane/Leaf | place: USA: Michigan...
CCGTCGCGGGTGCTGGCCGGGGTGCCGGCGGCCCTGGACGACAGGATGGAGACCGCACAGGGCCGATCGGTGCGGATCGCCACCCGACGCATACGGCAACGGAGGCCGGTGTTCGTCCGTCTGGTGACAGGGGACGACGCAACCCATCGCCGGCCGTTCATCGGTCTCATGCTGTCTCCCGGCCGGGGGGACGCCGACGCAGCCGCAGCGCCAGCCAGACCAGGATCGCCAGTGCGATCAGGTTGAGCGCCACGGTGACCTCCTCGCGGGGCGCGAGGGAGAGCGCGTAGCCGGCCTTGCGCGCCGCATCGAACTGCCAGCCGAGCACGGTCGCGCCGTCCGCGCTCCGGTGCAGGAAGGCGTCGGCGACCAGCCAGCCGCTGGCGGAGATCCGAAGCGTGAGGGCAGAGCCCACCATCCAGACGACTTGGACGAGTTGCACCGGGACCGAGAGGGCGTAGCCGAGCCGGCGATCCTGCCAGAGCGCCACGCCCGCGACCACGCTCGCGGCGAGCGTCAGCCCGATCAGGAGAACCCCGGGCAGGAGCGGCGGCGGCACGGAGAAACCCGTCCCCGTGAGATCGCGCAGGAACGCCCACAGCCCCACGAGGCCGCCCTGGATCTCGATCAGCGCCACTCCGTAGCGCAGCCCGTCGCGGTCCCCGGTCTTCGTATCGGTCGCCATGCCAGGAGTTGAGTGCCTCTCACGACACTCCCGCTGCGCCGTCGTGGCCGGAGGGAGAACTCCAGCGACCGGGGGGTGTGCGAGGTTGCGCTTACCCCGAACCGGGGCATCGCGGCTACCCGAGGTCGCCCCCCTGGACAAAGCGTGCGCCAGCGGCAAGGTCCCCGCGCAACCTTCCAACCAGGAGACACCATGAGCGACCGCATCATCCTGCGCGCAGGCGAAGCCCTCGTCGCGGGCGGCCCGCCCAACACGGCTGCCGAGCCCGAAGTCATCATCGGCGAGCTCGACGGGCCCGTGGGCACCGCGCTCGCCACGCTCACCGGCGATCAGGTCGTGGGCCACAGCCGGGTCTTCGCGCTGCTCAACACCGACATCATGGTGCGCCCGGTGACGCTGTGCGTCTCCAAGGTAAGCGTGACGGAGTCGAAGTACACCTCGATCCTGATGGGCACGGTGCAGTTCGCCATCGCCAACGGCGTGCTGGACGCGGTGCGCGCCGGCTACATCCCCAAGGAGCGGGCCAACGACCTGGGCATCATCTGCTCGGTATGGCTCAGCCCCGGGGTGATCGAGGCCAAGGAGGTCGATCACAAGGCGCTGTTCGAGATCCAGCGCAAGGGCATGACGGAGGCGATCCGCAAGGCCATGACCAACGAGCCCTCGATCGATTGGCTGCTGGAGAACCAGGACAAGATCATCCACAAATACTACCAGATGGGCCTCGACGGTAAGATCTGATTTCTCGGGATTGGCGCTGCCGGCTGTGCCGGCGGCGTTCCGTTGCGTCCATGACCTCCGATAGCAGCCCATGACCGCCCCCGTCGTCATCCTCGTCGAACCGCAACTGGCCGAGAACATCGGCATGACCGCCCGCGCCATGGCGAATTTCGGACTGTCCGAGCTGCGCCTCGTCGCGCCCAAGAACGGCTGGCCCAAGAAGGGCGTGCGCGAGGCGGCCTCCGGCGCCACCCACGTGCTCGATGCCGCCAAGCTCTACGCCACCGTGCCGGAGGCCATCGCCGACCTGCGCGCGGTACTCGCCACCACGGCGCGCGAGCGCGGGCAGATGAAGCGCGTGCTCGCGCCCGACGCGGCGATGATGGAGGTCGCCGCCCGGGTCGCGGAGGGCGAGGGGGTCGGGCTGATGTTCGGGCGCGAGCGGGTCGGGCTCACCAACGACGAGGTCTCGCTGGCGGATGCCATCGTCACCTTCCCGGTGAGCGAGGCGTTCCCCTCGCTCAACCTCGCCCAGGCCGTGCTGCTGATGGGCTACGAGTGGCGCCGCGCCGCCGGCCTCGCGACACTCCGCTTCGACGGCGAGCTGCGCTCCCCGCCCGCCACCCGCGAGGCCCTGCTCTCGCTGTTCGCGAGCCTGGAGGAGACGCTGGCCTCGGCCGGCTTCTACCCGCCCGAGAAGCGCGAGATCATCGCCCGCAACATGCGCGACATGCTCCACCGCATGGGACCGACCGAGCAGGACGTACGGACCTTCCGGGGAGCCTTGCGGGCGCTCGCGCGCAGGATGGGGCGGCGAAGCGGCGAAATCAGCTGAACCGCCCTCGTCGGTCGAGACGATGCGGGCTTTTCCGCCCCGGCGCCCGGCCGTCCTCCGACAGTTCGCTCGCCTCCCACGTGAAAGCGGAGGTCGCCCTTATGCAAACATCGCTCGGCATCGAGACGGCGAAGAGCCGAGCCCGTCGTCCGGACTCGGCTCTTCGGTCATCGTGAGGGCGGATCGACTCCGGAAAGCCGACGCCTCGGCTTTCCGGAAACGTCCCTATTGGATCGGTCCTGGTGCTAGACGATGACCCAGCCCTGCTCGACAATGGGATCGAAGCGCACCTGCGCCTCCACACTCTGCGTGATCGCGGCGGCGACTTCGGCACGCGACACCCCGTTCTCCAGGGCCGTGGTGTAGGCCTGGAAGCCGCCCTCGTCGGGATCGCGCCCCAGGGCGTTCTCGTAGAGGCTGTCCACGAACTCGTCGTCGCTCAGGCCCGCGAAGTTCGCCTGATACTCAGCCGAATCGAGGAACACCTGCGCGGCCTGCGTCGTCGTGTTGCCGGCTTCGAGGAAGTTGGTGAAGTTGTCCACGCCCTCGGCATCAGGCGCCCGATCGAGCAGGCCGAAGTACAGCCGCGCCGCCGCCGCCGAATCGGCGTCCACCACGAAGATGCCGGTCTCGTCGACCGTCAGGCCCTGGAAGTTCTCCTCCGACAGAGCGATGCTGGCGGCGATCTCGGCTCGTGAGGTGCCGGCTTCGAGGGCTGCGAGGTTCGCCTCGAACCCACCCTGGTCCGGGGCACGTCCCAGCGCGATCTGGTAGATCTCGTTGATGAAGCCCTCGTTGGTCTCGGCGTCGACGTCGCCGAAGCGGGCGGTGTACTCCTCCGAGTTGAGCAGTCCATCGGCTGCCTGGATCACAGTCCCACCGCTCTCGAGCGCGTTGGCGAAGCCGATGAGCCCCACGGGATCGACCTCGCGGCCCAGGATGCCGTCGAACAGGGCCGCCACCTGCACGCCGTCGCTGTCGGTGCCGGTCTGAAGCTCGCCGTAGACCTCGGGCCGGAACTCGATGGTGATGTCGGTGAACTCGAACCGGTCGATGTTGGTCAGGCTGTCGGTGCCATTCGATCCGCTGAAGATTGTGGTCTCACCACCCTGGACGAGACGGGTGTCGGCGAAGCTCGTGGTGAAGATCGCCGTGTCGAAGCCGGTCCCGCCGTCGATGGTGTCGTTGCCGCCGCCGCCGATGAACGAGTCGTCGCCGGCGCCGCCGTTGAGCACGTCGTTGCCCGCGCCGCCGACGAGGAAGTCGTCGCCGTTGCCGCCGGTCACCGTGTCGTTGCCCTGGCCGGCGTTGAAGTAGTGGGCCTCGTTCTCGCGGCCGGCGACGCCGGTCAGCACGTCGTCCCCGTCCGTGCCGAACACCGCCACGCGGAACTGATCGCCGCGCTCCACGCCCGAGACGAGATCGCGCACGTCGAAGGTGAGGCCGGCGGTGCTGGCGACGAAGGTCATACCCTCGTCACCGAAGCGGCTGACCGGCCCGGTGAGTTCCCCGGACTCCCCATCCTCCGACTGGAGGCGAATGGCCAGGCCGCCATCCTGGTTCGTCATGGAGTTGGAATCGAACTGGCTGCCGTTGCCGACCTCCGACGAGGTGAAGGTCAGACGGACCTGTCCGGGCGCAGCCGCCGAGACGTTCACCCGGTCGTCGCCCTCGCCGAGGTTGACCTGATCGGCGCCATCCGTGGAGACGTTGAAGATCACCAGATCGTCACCGGACGAATCGCTGATGACGTCGTCGCCGGCGCCGCCGATGTAGCTGTCGTTGCCCGCGCCCCCGAACAACTGATCGTTGCCCGCGCCGCCGACGAGGAAATCGTCGAAGTTCGTCCCGAAGGCGATGTCGTCGCCCTGCCCGGCGTTGATGTAGACCGGGCCTTCCGCCTCGGCCGGGCTCAGCGGCGGAAACACGTCGTTGTCCTGCGTGCCCAAGATGACGCGCGTGAACTGGTCACCGCGCTGGACGCCCGACACGAGGTCGCGCACGTCGTAGGTGATGCCGGGAACGGGGCCGAAGGTGACGCCCTCGTCCGACGACCGGGTGATCGGCCCGGTCAAATTGCCGTCCTCGTCCTCGTCCTGGAGACGGACCGCCAGTCCCCCGTCCTGATTGGTCATCGTCCCCGAGTCGTTGGGATTCCCGTTACCGACTTCGGAGGAGGTGAAGGTCACCCGGACCTGGCTCATACCTGCAGACATGGATCATCTCTCCCATCCGGCACCGTCTGTCGACGACGCCATATGCTGATTGGGGACAATAGCGTGCCAGAGGGCTCGGACCGACTCACTGCAGTCGAGGCGCTCTGCACGCCAGTAGCGACCATACGGCCCGGACGATCAAGTCAAGGTTACAATCGAACGAAAAATATATTGTGAAGGATTAAGTTAGACAGCCGCGCGTGCGCAATACTTACTTCGATATTGCTGCTCATGCAAATATTGAGCCAGATTTTGGGACCCGCGAGTCTTGTCATGACAGGGCCGGGTCGAGGATCAGTTCGATCAGGAAGGGCGCGCCGGGATCGGCGAAAGCTGCGTCGAGGGCGGGCTCGATCTGCTCCGGTGCGTCCACCCGCACGGCGTTCACCCCCTGCGCCTGCGCGAGCCGATCGAAGCGCAAAGCGGGCTCGGCCAGGTCGAAGCTCTCGGGGAATGGCGCGTCCGGCGGCAGGCCGAGGCCGCGGCGATACTCCCGCAGGTTGAGCTCGAGGATGCGGTAGCTGCGGTTGTTGCAGACCACGATCTTGGCGCCGATGTCGTACCGCGCGGCGGTGGCCAGTGCCTGGATCGTGCTGATGCCGCCGCCGTCGCCGCAGAAGCCGACCACGGTGCGCTCGGGCTGCGCCACCTTGAGGCCGATCGCTCCCGGCAGGCCGGTACCGAGCATGCCCGAGCGGGTCTGGAAGTAGTGCCCCGGCTCGTCGCGGGGCAGGTGGCGCATCAGCTCGGGCGAGGACGTCAGGGCCTCGTCGAAGATCAGTGCGTCGGGCGGCAGGCGGGCCGCGAGCGCCCTGGCGAAGCGCGAGAGCGTCAGCCCGCCCCGCGCCTCGGCGGCGGCGTCCCGCGCCAGCGCCGCCTCGCGCGCGGCGGCCGTCTCGCGCCGGAGCCGATCGCGGCGGTCCCGGATCGCCTCGCGCCGGGGGCCGTCGATGAGGCCGGTCAGCTCCTCGGCGAGCGCGGCCAGCGTCAGCTTTGGGTCGCCCAGCGCGCCGATCGTCACCGGATGCGTCTTGCCGATCTCGGCCGCGTCGAGATCGATGTGGATCAGTTTGGCCCCGGCGGCGAAGACCGCGTCTGGCACCGGGAAGACCTCGGGGAACAGCGTGGTGCCGCAGACCAGCACCACGTCGGCCTCGGCGAGACGAGCCCGGTTGGCCTCGCCGAACATGTGGTCGAGGGGCCCGCGATAGAGCGGATGGGAGGCGGCGATGTTCACCTCCGAATCGTTGCCGCCCCACACCGTCGCGCCGACCCGGAGGGCGAGCTCCGAGAGTTCGCCTTGAGCGCCCGAGGCGGCGATGCCGTCGCCGATCAGGATCAGCGGCCGGGCCGCGTCCGCGAGGAGCCGCGCCGCGGCCCGGAGGGTGTCGCCGTCGGGTAGCACGCGGGAGGCCACGGGCAGGGTGCGCACCACCGGATCGGGAACCGGCCGATCCAGCACGTCCATGGGCAGGGACAGGAAAACCGGGCCGCAGGGCGGGGTGGCGGCGGTCTTGACGGCGCGGCGCACCAGCCGCAGCAGCGAGCGCTCGTCGACCACGCGCCACGCGCAGGGACCGTTGTGGTCGGACTTGACGAAGGGCCGGGCGATGGCGGTGAGGTCGGCGGCCATCTGGCCGTCGAGGGCCTCGTAGGCGAGGCCCGCCTCGCCCGCGATCACCACCATCGGCGTGCCGCCGCGCTTGGCCCCGTAGATCATGCCCAGCCCGTTCGCGAGGCCGGCATAGGAGTGCAGCTGCACCACGGCCGGGCGGCGCCAGGGCCGGAGGTCGCCGGGCAGCAGCCGGGGCGGCGAGGCCCGCGCGTAGGCGTCAGCCATGCCGACGACGCACGCCTCCTGCAGCCCGAGATAGTAGCGCAGCGAGGCGAATTCCGGGTCTTGGAGCGCGTCGAGCAGGTTCTCCTCCGAGCTGCCCGGATTGCCGAACAGGCAGGGGATGCCGTCGGCGATCAGTTGGCGAAGGAGCGCGAAGCGGCCCGTGGTGCGGTCGGTCATCGCGGCCCCCTACCAGCCGAAGCGCCGGAGCCCGTGCTCCAGCACGGCCACCAGCTTCTCCCCCGTCAGGGTGGAGTCGGGGGTCGAGCGGCCGGTGACGAAGGGGTAGTCCACGATCACCGAAGTGACGTGGCCGACATTGCCGTGGAACTGCCCCTCCGGCCCGACCGCGTCGCGCAGGATGTATTCCAGGGTGTAGAAGGGCGGCCCGAGGTTGACCCACTCCCCATCGGCCCGCGTCAGCAGCGCGCCGGTGCGCGGGTCGAGCACGCCGGTGTTGTCGCGGTAATCGTACTCGACGGCGTGCCCGGTCACGTGCTTGCCCGAGATGATGCTCTTGCGGATGCCGTAGTCGCGGGCCTGGGCGAGGCAGGCGACGCCGTAGCACTCCGCCGCGATCGGCTTGTCCGCGTCGAGGAAGCCGAGCAGGAGGTCGTGGACCCGGTAGTTGTTGACCATGTCCATCATCGGCCCGGAGCCGCCGACGAGGAGCACCGCATCGAACTCCGCCACCGCCTCGGCCTGGGCCCTGGCGCGGGCGGCGTAGTAGGCCTCCCATTGCCGCAGCACCGGCCGCTCGTCGGACGCTTGGCCGCCGGCGTCGAGCCCGCTCCAGTAGGGCCGCTCGGGAAACCACCCGGCGAGAGTCCTGGGCCGGTCGAGGCGGGTGTCGTCGGAACTGTCGATCCGCCTGACCTTCTCTGCCATGGCCGCGTCGGTGACGGATTTGCCGAGCGGCGGGTCGATGAAGGCCGGGTCCATGCTCGGCGGCAGGGCATGGGGGCGCCGGCCGGTCGGCGTGAGGAAGGTCGTGGCGTAGCCCTGCGCCTCGAACACGTCGAGCGGGCCGACCAGCTCCTCCCCCCAGAACCCCCATTCCGAGACGACGATCAGAATCTTCTTCATGTCACGGCCTCCCCGCGGGCTTGGGCGATGCGGCGCGCGATCGCCGCGATGAAGGGCAGCACCTCGTGCTTGCTGAAGCCCGTCACGAGGTCGCGGTCGGTGACGACCCTCTCGGGCGTGAGCGCGATCCGCGCGCCCGCGTTCAGGATGTCGGCCATCACCACCGAGTGGCAGATCACCTGTCGGTCGCGCAGCAGCTCCGGATGGGGCGTGAGCAGCCAGAGCCCGTGGCAGAGCGCGCCCTTGGTGATGCGCGGATCCGTCATGGCGTCCGCGAAGAACCTGACCAGCGGTGCGCCGCGCACGTGCTCGCGCGGATCGAAGCCGTCCCCGTCGGCGGGCAGTTCGCCGGGGTAGCGCAGACGCACGCTGGTGTAGTTGGCCGCCATCACCACCGCGTCGTACTCGCCGGGCGCCACCTGCGAGACGTCGCGCCGCACGGCGACGCTGTCGGGCGCCTGCCACGGCTCGTCGTCGCCGGGGTCGCAATCGCCGTAGAAGATCGCAGCGTCGGCCGGGGCCTCGCCCCAGCGGATCCGGGCGACCAGATCGACCTCGGCGCCGAGCAGCGGGAAGCCGCAGAGATAGGCCGCGATCTCCTGCGGGATGAACTTGTGCTCCACGAGCACGCAGATGCGGGTGCCCTCGATCCGGGGCACGCCGGAGAGCGCGGGAAAGGCCTCAAGCCGCGCCATGCCCGGCCTCCTTCACACCGAGCGGCTCGAACTCCACCACGACCTGCTGGCCGAGCTCGTCGGGCTTCAGGTCGATCTGGAAATGGTGCGGGTTGAAATCGCCGGTGCCGCGGGGAATGCCCCCCACCGTGACCCGGTGGATCTTCACGGCGCCCGGCGGCAGGAAGTCCGGCAGCACGTTGAGGGTGGTGTGGGCGCAGTGCGCGTCGGGCCGGAAGTACAGGCAGAAGTTCTGGTCGATCAGGGGGAAGTTCGACCGGCCCGTCTCGGTGCAGGATTCTCCCTCCGGCCGCACGTAGACGCGGATGTAGACGTGGGCGAGGTAGTTCAGCTCGAAGCTGTGATAGCCCGCCACCGCGTGCCCGGCCTTCTGGGAATAGGCGCCCGAGATCACCGGCAAGCCGTCGTCGGTGGTGCGGAAGAAGACCCCGCGGTTGTCGTGGTCGAGGAAGTGCAGGTTCCAGAAGCTCATCATCTCGCGGGCGAGCGCGAGGTGATCCGGGTCGCGCGTGGTTCCGTAGACGATCAGGTAGGCCAGCACCGCCTGCTCCTGCTGCCAGAAGTCCTTGGTGCTGCCCCAGGCGAACGCGATCGGCAGCCCTTCGGCGGGCGCGCGCTCCAAGGCGTCGAAACAGCCTCCGCGCAGCTGGTCGATACCGGCCCGGGTCATCCTGGCGACGATGTCGGCGGCGAGCGTCTCCAGTTTTCCGGCGCGCGCGCGGTTGTCGCCGGCCTTGGCCACGTCCTCACGCTCGATGCGCGCGGCGTCGGCGCGCAGGTAGTTCGCCACCCGGGTCATGTTCCAGGCGATCTTGAAGTTATGCCCGACGATGCCGCGGTTCTTCTGCCAGCCCCAGTCGTGGTCGGGGGTCCAGTCGGCGTGGAAGCGCTCGTTGACGAAGTCGCTGGTCCTGTCCGGAAACTTCTCCAGGATCAGCGTGCTGGTCTCGTCGAGGATCTTCCGGCAGGTGGCGAGCAGCCCCTCGGCCAGAGCCCGGTCCTTACCGTTCTCGGGCAGGGGGTCGAGGGCCAGGATCAGGTTGATCAGGTAGGCCGGGATGTGGTCGCCGATGGAGTTCCAGTTCTTCCTGAGCCGGTTCTGGCCGAGGACGGCGGCGTTGGGCCGGCGCGTCGCGTAGTCGATGTGCGAGAAGTAGCCGCCGGTGCCGCCGTAGCCGAACGTCGGATCGTCCCGGTAGAAGTCCTCGAAGCTCTTCACCGTGCGGGCGACGTCCTCCAGCACCTCCCAGTCGCCGGTGATGCGGTAGTACTGGCACAGGCCGGCGAGCGCGTAGATCTGCTCGTAGAGCGGGATCGAGCCCCGGTCGTCGGGGTTCTCGGAGGGCATGATCATCACCGCGCCGCGGTCGCGCTGGCGCTTGCCGAACTGCCAGAAGCAGTAGCGGCCGTCGTGGCTGAGCGTGCGGAAGGTCTCGCGCTGGTACTTCACCCCCGCCCGGGCCGCGAGCAGGTAGCGCTCGCCTCCGGTCAGCAGGTAGCTCGACGACAACCCGTAGATCAGCCGCGAGAGCGTGGCGCATTCCTGGATCTTGTCGTCCAAGGGCTGGCCGAGGATGTTGAGGTTGGTCCGGTAGAGCTTGGCGAAGTCGTCCCACTCGTAGGAGCGGCGATCCTCGAACAGGTCGTCCAGCCACTGGTCGGCGAAGGTGGCGATCTGGGTGAGCCACCAGTGGGTGTGCTCGAACACGAACTGGTCGGGCCGGCTCGCGGTCAGGATGACGCTGCGGGCATCGAAGCGCGTCGTGCCGAGATGCTCGATCTCGACACCCTGCACGGCGATCAATGCGCCCAGCGTGACGTACTTGCGGATCCGGTCGTTGGCAGAGGAGGGGTCGAAGCCCTCGGGATCGGGCACCCGGTCGACGTCGAGGTCGTCCATGTTGCGCACCACCGAGAAGGTGGTCTCGGAGCTCGCACGCATGTTGAACACGTCGCCGCTGCGGCAGCGCAGGGTGAAGGCGGCATCCTTGGCCTGTACGTCGGTGACGATGCCCAGCAGCGACATGCTCTGAGTGTAGTTGCGCCGGGGCGGGCGCTGCGTGGACGGCGCGGCGGATGGCTCGGGCATGGGGCTTCTCCTTGTGCGGGTGAGGGCACCGGGCTCAGGGGACGGGCGAGGGGACGGCCCCGAGCCGCGCGACCAGGGGATGGTCCGGCCCGAGCTTCTCCGCGGCGAGATCGCGGGCGGAGGTGCCGTCGTCCCCGACGAGGTCGGTGCGGGCGCCGGCGTCGAGCAGGATGGCGGCGCAGTCGGCGAAGCCGTGCCAGAGGGCGTCGAGGAGCGGCGTGTAGCCGTTCGAGGCGCCCCGTGCGTCGAGGTGGATCCCGGCCGCCGTCGCGAGTTGCCGCGTGATCCCGGCATGCCCGTTGTAGGTCGCCTTGTGCAGGGGCACCGCCCCGAACACCGGCTCGACCGCGTTGACGTCGGCGCCGGCCGCGACGAGGTCCGCGACGCAGTCCTCGTGGCCGTCGCGCGCCGCCACCAGCAGGGCGGTGTGGCCGTCCTCGAAGCCGCCGACGACGGGGAAGCGCTCCTCCAGCCCGGCCCCGGCCTCCAGCGCCGCCTCGAGGCCGGCCCGGTCGCCCGCGAGCGCGGCGCGCACGAGCGCCGCCCCCTCCTGCCGCCGCCGGTCGCGGGCGCGGCGCTGCGCCACGAGGTCCTGGATGCGGGCCAGGCTCTTCTGGTCCGTCGCCCCCCGGCTGACCTTGAGCGCGTAGGCGATGTGGTCGTCGAGGGTGAAGCCGTAATAGGTCTTCAGGTCGATGCGCGCGTCCCGGTTGAGCAGGTCGCGCACGATCTCCACCGACTTGAACCAGATCGCCTCCAGCAGTGGGGTGTGGCCGGTGGTGGCCACCTGCGCGTCGATCCAGGCGCCGGCCTCCACCAGCATCCGGGCCGCGCCCGCGTGCCCGCCCTGGCAGGCCTTGTGGAGGGCGGTCCCGCCGCCGCGCCGGTCCGTGAGGTTGGGCTCGGCGCCGTGGTCGAGCAGGCAGCGGACGAGGGGTTCGTGCCCGCGGGCGGCGGCAATCGCCAGCACGGCGAGCCCGCTCGTGGGATCGACGGTGTTGGGGTCGGCGCCGAACGGCAGGACCAGCATCGCCTCGTCGCGATCCCCGCGCTCGGCGGCCCGGATCAGGCGGGCGCGCATGTCGCCGCGGAACGGGACGATGCCGCGGGCGGTGTCCCAGTAGGAGTGCCAGGAGGCGATGCGGTCGTTCGCGACCCGGATGCGCTGGATGAACTCGATGTCGTAGTCGAGGCCCGTGGCCTTGATGGTCGCGACCTCGTGGATCACGGCGAACGCCTCGTCGCCGTTGAACACGACCTTGCGCACCTCGAATTGGCGCACCTGGGAGAGCTGGTTCCAGACCACGAAGCTCGCCTCGACGGCGGCGCGGCCGTGGAACTCCCCGAGCCAGGGCACGATGTCGCTCAGGCCCGCGATGCCGGGGCCGTTGAGCCAGACCACGTCGTCGGCGAGGCAGGCGAGCGCCGCCGCCCCGTCGCCCCGGCCGAGCGCTCCGAACCAGCGATCGACCACCGCCCGCGTCATCGCCTCGTTGGCCGGGGCCTGTGTCGGCGTGGGGAGCGCGGGCGGGCGTGCTCCCGGCGGCGGGAACTTCGCCTTCACGTCGTCGAGGAACCCCTCGTAGTCTCGCAGCGCCCAGACCGCCTCGAATTCCAGGTACTCGCGCATGGGCAGCCAGCCCATGGAGTTGCGGTCGAGGTCGTCCAGCGAATCCGCCCGGACGATGGCGATGATGCGGTGCTGCGAGACCACCTTGTAGAGCTGCACGAAGCCGGAGCGGACGCCCTCCATGCCGTGCTCGCCCTCCAGGGCCTCCAGGTCCCAGAGCTGATCCTGGGAGATCCGGCCCTGGTAGTTCCACCTCATCTGCACGAAGAACAGCATCGCGGTCTCCTGGTGGGGGCGTCGTCAGCGGGTGCGGATCACCCAGTGCTCCTGCGCGGCGAAGCCGAAGCGGTACTCGGGGTGGAGGAAGGGGCGCCCTGCGCTCAGGCGTTCGCGCAGGCCCGCGTCGAGGGCGGCGCGCAGGGCGGCGGCGTCGGCAAATCCCAGCACCTCGACGGCGTCGAAGCGCGGCTCCCCTAAGCCGTAGAGGCCGTCGCGGCAGAACCCGATCAGGTGGCGATCGGCCCGCGCGCCGCCGGCCCGGTCGGCGAGCAGGCGCTCGCGGAACCGGTCTCGGCTGAGGTCGGGGGCGCGCTTGAGCAGGCCGTAGAGCTTGGCGTAGGCGCTGCCGGCCGGCGGCTCGGGCTCACCGGTGAGCACCACGGCATCGGTGTCGAGGGCCAGGGTCTGCCAGAAGGCGGCCCAGCGCGGCTCGTCGGCCCGCGCGCCCTGCAGGAACTCAGGCGACTGGAGCGAGGCGATCTGCTCGTCGGCCTCAAGCCAGATCTCGGCGGCGCCCGCGAACCCTGGCACGTCGCGGCCGGTGTCGAGGGGCAGCGGCGTCGCCACGAGGTAGCGCCGGATCTGCGGGATCCTCGCCGCGTAGTCGGGGGCGTGGAAGTTCAGCCAGTAGCTCGCGAAGGCCTCGGGGGAGAGGCCGGGCTTCGGGGCGGCGAAGATGAACTGGTGGATCATCGCATCCTCACAGCCGCCGCAGCACGATCACGGCGTTGGCCGGGATGCGCAGGTTGAGCCGTCCGCCGCCGGACCAGAGCGTCTCGGGATTGGTCGGCGACGATCCGCCGTAGGGGATCGCGTCGCTGTTGAGCGCCTCGCGCCAGCCGCCGTCGGGGATCGCGGCGCTCTCCAGCCCGTAGCCGTCGGCGAAGGGGGCGTTGTTCAGGCTCGCCACCACCAGGGCGTCGTCGTCGCCCAGGGTGCGCCGGAAGGCGATCACGCGGTTGGCGTCGTGGGTGTGGACGATGGCGACGGCGCCCCGGCGGATGGCCGCATCGGACCGGCGCAGGGCGATCAGGTCGCGGTAGAACGCGAACAGCCGCGCGCCCTCGCCGCGTTTCAACGCGAGCAGGTCCTCGCGGTGGTCGATCCAGTCGTTGTAGCGGTAGGGTTCCTGCGCGCCGACCTCCTCGCCCATGAAGAACATCGGCACGCCCGGCGTCAGCAGGGTCAGCCCGGCGGCGACCCGGCAGCGCGCCTCGGCCCAGGCGCGGTTGCCGTCGAGGCTGCCGTTCACGGCGACCCGGATGGTGCGGGCGGAGGGCACGTCCCGGCCGTCGACCCGGTAGGTCGCGTTGCCGGCCTGGTCGTGGGACTCGTGGTAGATCACCTTGAGGGGCGTGCCCCGCACCACGTCGGCAAAGCGCGTCATCGCCAGCGGCTCGTCGCCGCCGCGTCCCGCCACGTGGATCAGCCGGGCGTTCTCGCCCGAATTTTGCGAGTCGCCGACGAGGTTGTGGTACCACTCGGCCCACCACGACGCGTCGAAGCCGATGCCGCCCGTGGCCTGCGGCTGCGTGATGGCCCGCCAGCCGGTATGGTCCTCGGCGGTGAGGATCACCGAGGGCTTGATCAGGCGCAGCGTGCGGACCCACTCGCGCAAGAGCTTGGCGCCGAAGGCGTTGGCCTCCGGGCAGGGACGGCCGTCCGCGTGCAGGACGTTGTCGCGGTGCATCGCCTGGGTCAGGTCGACCCGGAAGCCGTCGACGTGGAACTCGACCAGCCAGACGGCGGCGCTGCCCGTGAACAGCTTGCGCACGGCTTCGCTGCGGACGTTCGGCGTGAAGCCGGTGGAGCCGTTGTCGCAGTAGCCGCCCTCGGGGGCGGGCCAGTCGCCCTCGCGGCCCTCGTACCAGTAGTAGTGGTTCAGCTCGTGCCGAACCGTGTCGTAGAGCCACTGCGCGCGCTCGGCGTCGGCGACCCAGTGGTTGTAGACCACGTCGAGCAGCACCGCGATGCCGCGCTGGTGGCAGGCGCGCACGAAGTGCTTGAACTGGTCGCGCCCGCCGCCGGCGTACTCCGTGGCGAAGTGGTGCGAGGTGCCGTAGCCCCAGGTCCAGCCTTCCGCCTCGGCGGTGGGCAGCAGCTCGACGGCGTTGATGCCGAGATCGACCAGATGGTCGAGGAGCGCGATGGCGTGGGCGAAGGTGCCGGGGAACGGGCTGCCGGCGGCGAGCCCCTCCACGTGCAGCTCGTAGATCACCAGCTCCTCCAGCCGGTCGGGCACGGGGCGCAGCGGGTCGAACTCGTCGGCCCAGAACGCGGCCTCGTCGAGCCAGTGCCGCTCGGGCCAGACGTCCTCGGTGAGGAACTCCGTCACGCGCTCGGGGTCGATCACCACCGAGCAGCTCTTGGTGCCGAGCAGGTCCCGCCGGGTGCCGTCCCAGGGCGGTTCCGGGGGATCCGGCGGCGAGGTCCGCTCGGGGTTCCTGCGGCCCGCACCGATCTGGCAGCGGGCGTAGAGGTCGGTGCGGTAGCGGACCGAGCCGTCGTCGCGCGTGACCCGGTACATGTACGGCACATGGTCGAACGTCGAGAAGGCGGCGAGGTCCGGCACGGGATCGCTGTCCCAGATGCCGTCCGGTCCACGCGTCATCGCGAAGGAGCTTCGGACCCCGACGCCGTCGTCCGTGATGTAGCCGCTGGCGGGGTCTCCGATCACGGTCTCGACCGTGCGGGCCCGCGGGGCGAGGACGGAGAAGCGGATCGCGGGCTCGCGCGCCCCCCCGACAAACACCTTGTTGGCGCCGAGCCGGCGGCATTCGGTGAGGCGGTAGCGCTCCACCCCGTCCCCCTGGCCGAGGACGACGCTGCGGTACTGGGCCGTGGAGCCCGCATCCGACAGCTCGGTGGGGATGGCCCAGACGTTCACGGCCTGCGGGCCGTCCGCCACGACGCCCCAGTGGAAGCTCCAGCCGCGCTGGTCCGCGTCGAGATCGACCTCGGCGAACCAGGCCGGGCAGCCGTCGTCGGCCGTGAACGCCGTCATCGGCCGCTCCGACCAGCGGTCGCCGTAGCGCCCCGCCGTGTCCCAGCTCCCGCGCAGGCGCAGGTTGCGGAACATCGGCCGGCGCAGGCCGCTCAACCATTCGAACCGGACGCGGATCGTGCCCATGCGGCATGCCCCGGCGGGCTCCGCGCGGCCGGACGGCCCCGCGGAAGCAGGTTGCGAGAGATGGATCGGACGAAGATTGGTGGAGAAGACGCCTGCGCTCGCGAAAGCAGTCCAGACGCCGGACACAACTGATGCGTAGGATTTACCTACTTCAGGTTAAAAGACTGCTCAAGTGGCAATCTGAAATTAATTTTTTGTTCCGTATCGGCGGAGACACCGCCTCGACGCAACCTCAGGTGCGGTCGGCATCCAGGGCCTGCGCGAGGGCCACGAAGCCCGCCACGGGGATCTCCTCGGCGCGTGCCGTCTCCGCGATCCCGCAGGCGGCAAGCAGGCGGAGGGGATCGGGGGTGGCCGCCTTGAGGCTCTGGCGCAGCATCTTGCGGCGCTGGCCGAAGGCGGCCCGCGTCACGCTCTCCAGGGTCCGGCCCCGGCAGGGCAGGGGCGCGGCGCGGGGCAGCAGCTGGACCACGCTCGACGTGATCTTGGGCGGCGGCACGAAGGCGGTCGGGGCCACGTCGAACAGGATGTCGGCCCGCGTGCGCCAGCCGCAGAGCACGCCGAGCCGGCCGTAATTGGCGCGGTCGCTCTCGTCGGCGACGATGCGCTCGGCCACCTCACGCTGGAACATCAGGGTGGCGGAGTCCCACCACGGCGGCCACGCCTCGTCCTCGAGCCAGCCCGTCAGCAGCGCGGTGCCGACGTTGTAGGGGAGGTTCGCCACGATCCGCACCGGGCCGTCGCCGATCAGCGGGCGCGGGTCGAAGGCCAGCGCGTCGGCGTCCACCACCTCCAGGCGGCCGGGATGATGCGCGGCGATCTCGGCGAGCGCGGGCAAGGCGCGCGGATCGCGCTCGATGGCGACGACGCGCTCGGCCCCCTCCGCCAGCAGCGCGCGGGTGAGGCCGCCCGGTCCGGGGCCGACCTCGACCACGGTGACGCCGTCGAGCGGCCCGGCGGCCCGCGCGATCCGCCCCGTCAGGTTGAGGTCGAACAGGAAGTTCTGGCCGAGCGCCTTCTTCGGCTCCAGCCCGTGGCGCCGCACCACCTCGCGCAGGGGCGGCAGGCCGTCGGATGCGGTCTCGCTCATGCGGGGTTCGCCAGGCGGTGGGCCAGCCGCAGGGCGGCGATCAGGCTGTCGGGCCTGGCGATGCCGCGTCCGGCGATGTCGAAGGCGGTGCCGTGGTCGGGCGAGGTCCGGATGAAGGGAAGGCCGAGGGTGACGTTGACGCCCTCGTCGAAGGCGATCGTCTTGATCGGGATCAGGGCCTGGTCGTGGGTGGGGGTCAGGGCGACATCGTAGGCCGCCCGCGCGCGCGCGTGGAACAGGGTGTCGGCGGGCAGCGGCCCCCGGATGTCGATGCCTTCCGCGCGCAGCGCCGCGACGGCCGGCGCGAGCACGTCGCGATCCTCGGTGCCCATGGTGCCGGACTCGCCCGCATGCGGGTTGAGGCCCGAGAGCACGAGGCGCGGGGCGGACAGCCCGAAACGGCGCGTCAGGTCGGCGGCGACGATGCGGGCGGTGCGCTCGACGAGATCCTGCGTCATGAGATCTGGCACGCGGCGCAGCGCCACGTGGATGGTGATCGGCACCACGGCGAGCGTCTCGCTCCACAGCATCATCACCGGCAGCGGTGCGGGCTCGCCGGGGGGGACGGCGAGCGATGCCAGGAACTCGGTATGGCCGGGATGGGCGAAGCCGACCTTCGTCAGCACGAATTTGGCGATGGGGTTGGTGACCACGGCGCAGGCCCGCCCCGTCCGGACCAGATCGACGGCCGCGGTGATCGATTCGAGGATCGCCCCGGCGTTGGCGGTGTCCGGCGCGCCGGGCACGGCGGCGACGCGCGCCCCGCTCGGCAGGGGCCAGACGGGCAGCGCCCGGGCAAAGGTCTCGACCGCCGATTCGGGCTCGACCTCGGCGACCGGCACCAGCAGGTCGAGGCGGTGGGCGGCGGCCTCGATGAACTCGGGATCGCCGATCATCACGAAGGGCGGGACGCCGGCATCGACCCGCGCGCGCCACGCGGCGAGCGCGATCTCCGGGCCGATGCCGGAGGGGTCGCCCAGCGTCAGCGCAAGCGGTGTGTCGGTCATGGAGGTCCGATCGTGCGGGGCCGTCCGGGTCCGCACCGGTCAGCGGATCGTGGCGATGCCGTCGGCGGTGGTGGCGGTGCCGACGTTCTGGCGCAGGTCCGCCTCGCCCAGCGTCTTCAGCTCAAGCCGCAGCAGCACGGTCTGGTTGCGCTCGCGCAGACCGATCGCCGTGGCGATGGGCGCGACGATGTAGTTGAGCGAGATGGTGGTGCACTCGTCCTGATAGCCGGCGCCCAGGCTCATGCCCGAGAGGTAGAAGTGGTCGGGCCGCTCGTAGACCGGCGCCACCCCCACGGGGTTGGCGAGATAGGCGGCGTAGGCGTCCGTGAAGGTGTTGCGCACGTCGAGGTAGCGGGTCATGTCGAGCAGGGCGGAACCCGAGATGAACCAGTTCGGGGTGATGTGGTAGGTGGCCGACGCCGTGATGCCTTCGCGGCGATGATCGAACCCGAGCGCGGGCTGCGCCGCGTAGTAGGAGTAGAACACCGAGGTCTCGAGCGGCAGGAACGGCGAGAAGCGGGCGGTCACGCCGGTCTCGAAGCGGTTGACGCCGAGGTCGCCCTGACCCAGCCGGGCGCGGCTGATGAAGCTGATGTTCTGGTTGGGCGAGAGCTGGAAGCG
>Ga0182229_1000157_pt1 | contig 17623 bp, 13 predicted proteins | sample G6R1MG_32_FD_129663 | JGI IMG/M metagenome (GOLD analysis project Ga0182229, IMG submission 129663) | Miscanthus phyllosphere microbial communities from Michigan, USA - G6R4_MAIN_07NOV2016_LD1 MG | ecosystem: Host-associated > Plants > Phyllosphere > Phylloplane/Leaf | place: USA: Michigan...
CGACCATGGTGCGCTTGCGCTCGCGGGCGGCCGCCTCGTCGGCGGCGCGCTTGATCTCGGCCTGTTCGGCGGCCTTCTGGGCGACCATCGCCTTGATGCCCTCCACCGCCTTGCCGACGGCGCCGATCTCGTCGCCGCGCTTCGCCTCCGGGATCTGCGCGTCGATCTCGCCCTTCGCCATCCGCTGCAGCACCGTGACGAGGCTGTCGAGGGGGCGGGTGATGCCGTAGACCGCGATTCCGGCGAGGAGGCCGAAGGCCGCGAGAAGGCCGGCCGATGCCAGGACCGTCAGCGTCCGCGCCGCGTCGGCGGCGACCTCTTCGGCACGGTGCTTTTCCGCCTCCAGGGCCTCGACATTGGCGGCGACGCGCTGGTCCAATGCCTCGAGCAGGCCTTTTCGCGACGACCGTCCCTCACTGGACGAGAGGGCCATCGCCGCCTTCATGTCGTCGCGCAGAACGAGATCGACGACCCCGCGTGATGTCGCGAAGAAACGGGCCGTCAGATCCCTCAGCGTCTCGTTGATCGCACGCCGCTCCGGCGTGTCGGAGAGCTGGACGAGCGTGTCGACCGCCTGGGCGGCCGTCTTCTGCAACGCGGCGTGCTCGTCACCCAAGACCTGCCGGTCCGCCCCGCCCGTTATGATGAGGTTCTTCTCACGGATCGTCGCCTCATCCACGGCGACGGCGAGTTTCAGGACGAGGATCGCGCGCCGTGCGCTGTGATCGACGATTTCCTGCGTGTTCGCATCGAGGGTGGCGAGGCTGTTCCGGGCCAGCGTGACCATCCCGGCACAGACCGCGATCAGCACGATGACGGGGACTGCAAGTTTTACGATGAGCTTCGCGTCGTTGAGCGATTTCATGGCTCGCAACCGATGGAGGCGGTGCCAGTATGCCGCCCGCCGAGGCTGCGCCCCGAGGGCGCGTCCCAGGGTCTACTCCGCAATGTCTTAAAGCCCTCAAATTGGACGGGAGTAAATTCGACGATATTGTCTATAATCGGTTGATGGGGATTCGTTCTTTTCCCTATCCCCGCGCAACCCCGGCGCCTCGGCCGCTATACAACCTAGCATTTTAGGTCGCGCATCAGAGCGTGATCGGGCGCCCGCTCGACATAGCGCCTCGCACGCCCGCGACCCTGCCGTCAGTGGATCGAAATCATCGCCGCTGGTACCGATGGCAATATAAATAGTCTATCTCCAGATGTCGCGGCAGATTTTAATAAATCTAATTAGCAAACATCGTGATTGTTGGCCCTGTCTTGCTTGTGTAAGCCCCTTGTACTGGGTCTATCTCGTGAGGAACCTCATGGCCTCCCGAACCCTGTCGGGCAGCGATCGGGGGGCGGCGCTCGCACGGAGCTGCGCCGCCCATCTGCACAGGGCGCGGCGCATCCTGGATTGCCCGGCGCTGGCCGAGGACGTCGTGCAGGACGTGATGCTGCGGCTCATCGCCGAGCCGCCGGAGGGCATCGCGGGCGAGCCGGACGCCTATGTCGGGCGGATGGTCCGCAACCTCGCCCTCGACCGGGCGCGGCGGCGGGGCTTCGAGCGGCGGCTGTTCTGTCCCCTCGATCTCGCGCCGGACACGGCCGATGGCATCACCGGCACGCCGGAGGCGACGACGGCCACGCGGGACGCCCTGCGCCGGGTCGAGGCGGCGGTGGCGGCCCTGCCGGAGCCGATGCGCACCGCCTTCCGCCTGCACCGGGTCGAGGGCGTCCCGCAGATCGAGATCGCCCGGCGCCTGGGCGTCTCACGTGCCCTGGTGTGCGGCCTCGTGCGGCGCGGGCATCAGCATTGCCTCGCGGCCCTCGATCCGCGCTGCGCCGGCTGTCCGGCACGCGCCCGCCGCCCACGCGAGAAGCAGGACGAGGCCGAGCCCGTCGGCGAGGTATTCGGCGACGACGCGGCTCACGAGCACGCCCTCGTAGCCGAGGAGCGGCGGCAGGATCAGCAGGGGCGGGATCAGCGCCAGCCCCTGCGCCGCCAGTGAGACGGCGGCGGCCCGGCGCGGGGCGCCGATGGCCTGGAACAGGGCGGCGGCGGTAAGCTGCAGCCCGATGGGCAGGAAGGCGAGGGCGAAGACCGACACGGCCTCGATGCCCGCCCGCACCGTCTCGGCCTCCTGCGCGAACAGCCCGACCAGCGGCCCGGCGAGGGCGATCATCAGGCCCCCCGCCGCGAGGCCGTAGGCCAGGGACGCGGCGACGGTGAAGCCCAGCGCCCGGCGCAGCCTGTGCGGAAGGCCCGCCCCGGCCGCGTGGCCGAACACGACCTGCGCGCCGGCCACGAGGCCGAGGAGGGGCAGAGCCGCCACGAGGGTCAGGCGCAGGGCGATCCCCTGGGCCGCCACCGCCGCCGCGCCGTAGGGCGCCGCCGCCTCCACGAAGAGCGCCATCGCGAAGGCCGCGAGCAGGCTCGACCCCGTGACCGGGACCGCGAGGCGCAGGGCTTCGCCGAGGAGGCCCGGCCCGCCCCGGCGCGGAGAGACCAGCCGCAGGGCGCCCCGCCCGCGGGCGAAGACCCACAGATAGGCGAGGGCGCCCGCGACCTGCGCCCCGACGATGGCCCAGCCGGCCCCCAGGGTCCCGAGGCCGCAGAGGCGGATCAGCACCGCGTCGAGCACGATGTTGAGGCCGAACCCGCCGACCATGATCGCCCCGCTGAGGCGGGCGTGGCCCTGCGCCCGCACCACGAAACCGCCGACGATCATCACGAGCATCAGCCCCGTGCCGACCGTCGCGAGCGCCGTGTAGGGCGCGGCGGCGGCGGCCAGGGCGGCATCCGCCCCGAGGAGCCGCAGCCAGGCGGGGGTGTCGAGGAGGATCGCGACGGTCACGGCCAAGCCCGCCGGCAGGGCCAGCCAGAAGCCGAGGGCCGCCGCCGCGCCCGCCCGCGCGCCGTCCCCCGCCCCGAGGGCCCGCGAGACCTGCGAGGCCGCCGCGATTCCCGCGCCGTAGCCGAGGGCGGCGACGAGGAGCGTCACCGGGTAGGCGATGGCGATGGTGGCGATGGCCGTCGCTCCGAGGTCGGCCACGAACCACGCGTTGACCACCATCTGGAGGGCATGGGCCGAGATGCCGAGGATCGCGGGCCCCGCGAGGCGCAGGATCAGGACGGCGACCCGCGCGTCGTCGAGGGCGAGCGGCCGGCTCATCGCTGCATCGCCGCCGGCCGGATCGCGGAGCGGGCGGCCAGTTCCTCGCCGAGGATCGTGCGCGCGATGGCGCCCGCCCGCACCGGCAGGATCGAGAGCAGGGTCTCGGTCAGCCCGTGGGTCGGCTCGCTGAAGCCCTGGAGATGCAGGCTCACCCGCGCATCGGCCTTGACGAGGGGCAGCCGGTACTGCCGGTCGACGGTCTCGCCCGCCAGGAAGGGGCGCAGCGGATCGAGGATCGCCGGCACCGCCGCGCGCCGGTAGCCGGTGGCGCAGATCACCGCCGCGTAGGTCTGGTGTTCGAGCGCGCCCGTCAGGCGATCCCGCAGGGTCGCGCGGAGGCCCTCGTCCGTCGCGTCGAGGGCCGTCGCCTCGGTCGAGCGCCGCAGGCGGAAGCGCGTCACGCCGCTCACGGTCTGCTCGTAGAGGGTGGCGTAGAAGGACTGGATCAGGTCGGCATCGACCACCGCGTAATTGGTCGCCCGGTGGGCGGCGATCAGGTCCGCGCGCACCGGCGCCGGGGCGTCGTGGACCTTGTCCACGGCGGCCGGGTCGAAGATCTCGTTCACGAAGGGGCTGTCGTCGGCGGGCTTGAGCGCCGGGCCGCGGATCGCGAGGTCGATCAGGGCGCGGGGATAGCGCGCGCCGAGATCGGTGGCGATCTCCACGGCGCTCTGGCCGCCGCCGACCACGAGGATCCGCGCCTCCGGCCCGTCGAGGCGCGGCTCCCCGAGCGCCTGCGCGATCCCCGGCAGGTACCACGAGGAATGGATCAGCCGCCGGTCGCGGGCATGGGCGGCGAAGGGCTCGGGGATCGACGGATCGCCCCCCGCCGCCACGACGAGATGGCGGCAGCGCCTCAGGCGGTGCGCGCCGGCCCCGTCCCGCGCCTCCACGACGAAGGCGGCGAGGCGCCCGTCCCGGATCTCGGGCCGCACCGCCTCCACCGCCTCGCCATAGGAGACGGTCTCCGCGAAGTGCTCCGCCGCCCAGGTGAGGTAGTCGTTGTATTCGATCCGCGACGGCGTGAACGTCTTGAGGTTCAGGAAGGTGCTGAGCCGGCCCTTCCGGTGCAGGTAGTTGAGGAAGCTGAAGGGGCTCGTCGGATCGCGCAGGGACACGAGGTCCTTCACGAAGCTGATCTGCATGTCCGCGCCGGGCAGCATCATTGCCCGGTGCCAGCCGAAGCGCGCCTGCCGCTCGATGAAGCGGAAGGAGGGCCGCAGGGACGAGCCGGCGAGGGCGTCCCTCAGGGCGATGGCGAGCGACAGGTTGGCCGGGCCGAAGCCGATGCCGAGGATGTCGTCGGTGGTGGGCTGGTCGGTCATGCGCGGGTTCCCTCGGATGGGTCCTCGACCGGGACGGCGGGGGGGCGCGGCGCCGCGTCGGCGGCCGCCGCCCCCGGCACCCACAGCCGGTCGCGGACGAAATGCTCGCGCGACAGGGCCACCAGGGCCGCGCGCTTGTGCGGCAAGTCGATGGTCGCCACCGTGCCGAAGCCGGAGGCGTGCAGGTTGCGGATCTGCTGGGCGTGGTCGGCGCGCGGCTCGCCGACGATGCGCGCCGTGCGCGGCTCGTCGAGGAACAGGTAGTGCATCAGGGAGGGCAGCCAGGCCGACAGGTACGGGCGCCCCCGCACCGCCGGATCGCCGATGGCGACGTGCCAGCCGCGATCGTAGGGGCCGGATTCGTAGAGCGGGCCGAGGCGGCTCTCCCGCGCCCAGTACAGTTCGAAATAGCCGAAGGGCTGCCCGTCGAGGCAGCCGAACAGGGGCAGGGTCGCCGGATCGTCCTGCAGGCGGGCGATCAGGGCCGCGTGCGTGGCGAGGCTGCCGCTCTCCTCCCAGATCGCGGCGACGCGGGGGTCGTTCATCCAGCCGGAGAACAGGGCGATGTCGCCGGGCTCCGTCAGGGTGCGGAAGGTCAGCGTCCGGCCGAGCCAGGGGATCGCGCGGGCGTAGACGATGCCGGAGGGCGTCTCCGGCCGCAGGGGATGCCGCCGCCCGGCGGTGACGGTGAACAATTCGGGGAAGGCCGGGCGGGCCTGGGGCAGCCAGCGCCCGGCGCATTGCCAGAGCAGGCCCGGCAGGATCTCCACGCCGTCGCGGACCCGGCGGGCCGCGCCGAGGGCGCAGAGCCGCGCGCCGATGGCGGGGTCCGCCTCCACGAGGATGCGCTGCGCGCGGGTGTCGGCGGCGGTCAGGCGCTCGGCACCCGCGAAGATCGCCTCGACCGCCTCGGGCGACGGCGCGCCGGAATATCGCGCGACCGGGACCTCCCGGCTGCCGCCCCATGCGAGCCCGGCCGGCTCGCCTCCTGTGTCGGGTCTCGCCACGTCCGTCATCTGTTTCCCGTGTGTCCTCGGCACCTCCCTGACGGATGGACCCCGCCCCGGTTCAGCAGATTTTTTCCGCACGGCGGCGGCGTGAACGCCGCGTCCCGTCAATCGTCAGGTCTGTCGGAGCCCCTGGGGCGCGGGAGAGGATGCATGACCGGGCAGGACCACGATCCATCGGTCGCGGCGTGGATGGCGGGGCCTCTCGTGGTCGCGTTCGACGGGGCCGGGCACGGGGCCTTCTGGCCCGCCGGCCGCCCCCTGCCGGCGGGCTGGCGGCCGGCGCACGGCCCGTGCGGGCTCGCGGCCGCGCGGGACTGGATCGCCGCGCATGCTCCCGTCCCCGAGGGCGGCCTCCCGCTCCCGCCCGATGCGGATCGCGAGAGCGTGCCGGAACGGCTCGCTCGCCTCGCGGCGGAGGATCCGGGGCGCCCGGCCGTGATCTTCGGCGCCGAGACGCTGAGCCGCGAGGGGCTGGATCGCCACGCCGCCGCCCTCGCGGCGGGGCTTGGCCGACGGGGGATCGGGCGTGGGTCCCTCGTGGCCGTGGCCCTCGATCGCTCGCCGCTCCTCATCGCCACGCTGCTCGGGATCCTGCGCGCGGGCGCCGCCTTCCTGCCCCTCGATCCGGCCTATCCCCCCGCCCGCGTGCGGATGATGCTGGAGGATGCGGGGATCGTAGAGTGCATCGCGACCCCCGCCATCGCCGCCCGCCTCGACCTCCCGGCTGGGGTGAGGCGGCTCGATCCCGCCGCCCTCGCGCAGGCCTGCCCGGCCGGCGCCCCGGCGCGGATGCCGGAGCCGGGGGACCCGGCCTATCTCATCTACACCTCGGGCTCGTCGGGGCGGCCGAAGGGCGTGCTCGTCGCGCACGGGCCGCTCGCCATGCATTGCCGCACGACGGCGGCGGCCTACGAAATGGACGCGGAATCGCGCGAACTCCACGTCCTGTCCTTCGCCTTCGACGGGGCGCACGAGCGCTGGATGACGCCCCTCGTGGCCGGCGGATGCATCGTGCTCCGGGGGCCCGACCTCTGGACCGCCGCCGAGACCCTGGCGCAGATCCGCCGCCACCGCGTCACCCATGCCGGCTTCCCCACGAGCTTCATCGGGCAGGTGGCGGATTGGGCCGAGCGCCTGGGCGAGGCGCCGCCGGTCGCGGTCTATTCCTTCGGCGGCGAGGCCATGGCGCGCGAGACCTTCGCCCGCCTCGGCCGGGCCCTGAAGCCGCGCCTGCTCATCAACGGCTACGGCCCGACCGAATGCGTGATCTCCCCGCTGATCTGGAAGGTGCCGCCGGGGACGACCTTCCCGGAGCCCTACGCGCCCATCGGCGGGCCGGTGGGGGCCCGCGCGGTCTACGTCCTCGGGCCGGACCTGGAGCCCGTGCCGGAGGGGGAGACCGGCGAACTCTTCATCGCCGGGGGGCTCGCCGAGGGCTATTGGCGCCGCCCGGCCCTCACGGCGGAGCGCTTCCTGCCGAACCCGTTCCCCGAGGGTGGGCGGATGTACCGGACCGGCGACCGCGTGCGGCGGCGGCCGGATGGCAGCCTCGCCTTCGCCGGCCGGGCGGACGATCAGGTGAAGATCCGCGGCCACCGCATCGAGATCGGCGAGGTCGAGGCCGCCCTGCGCGGCCTCCCCGGCGTGGCGGAGGCGGTCGTCCTGCACCGGAGCGGCGTCGGCGGCGCGGTCCTGGCAGGCTACGTGGTGCCGGCGCCGGGGCAGCGTCTGGAGGCCGGGCGCCTGCGGATGGCCCTCGGCCGCCTCCTGCCCGAGCCGATGGTGCCGTCGAGCCTGACCCTCCTCGACGGGATGCCGGTGACGGCCAACGGCAAGCTCGACAGGGCCGCCCTGCCCGACCCCGCCGACGACAGGACGGGGCGTCCACCCTCCGGCGCCACCGAGCAGCGCCTCGCGCGGATCTGCTCCGAGGTGCTGGGCTTCCCCGTGCGCGTCGCCGACCGGCGCTTCTTCGACCTCGGCGGCGATTCCCTCTCGGCCCTGCGGCTGGTGGGGCGCCTGCGCCTCATGGCGCCCCAGGGCGGGATCGGCGTCGCCGACCTGCTGCGCAACCCGACCCTCGCGGATCTGGCCCGGCGGATCGAGGCCGACTCGGCCACGGAGGAGGGCGGCCCGGCCGCCACGGTGCGGCTCTCCGCCGGGCGGCCGGGGAGCCCGCGGCCGCTCCTCGTGCTGTTTCCCGGCCTGCTGGTCAGCACCCGTGAATACGAGCCCCTGGTCGCGGCCCTGGGGCCGGATCAGGAGGCCCACGGATTCCTCTGCGCGTCCCTGGTCGAGGAGGTCCGCCCCCTGCCGCCGGTCGAAGACCTCGCCCGCGCCTATGCCGGGCGGGTCCGAGACCTGATGCGGGGCCGCTCCGGCGCCTGCGTGTTCCTCGGCTGGTCCTGGGGCGGCGTCCTCGCCTACGAGACCGCCCGGCAGCTCGGGCCCGGCTTTCCCCTGGAGTGTGTCGGGATGCTCGATGCCTGCGGCCTCGAACCCGCCTTCGCCCTCGGCGCGGGCCATCCGCTCCCGCCGGATGAGCGCGCCGCCCACGAGGCGATGCTCGCCGCGTGGCTCGACCGCTCGCCCATGCGCGCCGACTGGGAGGCGTTGCGCGCGCGGATGGATGCGGAGGCGCGGGCGCAGTTCCTGCGCTTCATGGCGAGCGAGCCGCAACCCTTGCCCGCCGACGGCCCCGAGGTCGGCAGCCGGGAGCGCATCCTCTGGACGCTGGTCGATCACGCCCTGCAGTTCCGCGCCCTGCGGCTGGAGCCAAGTTCCGTCCCGATCCGCAGCTTCGTGGCGGAGGCCTCGCTCGCCCGCCGCCTCCCGGTGATCGACTGGGCGCCGACAACGACGCGCCTCCTCTCCGTCGAGACCGTGCCGGAGACCGACCATCTCGACATCGTGCTCTCCCCCGCCCTCCACGTCCGGATCGCCGCCCTGACGGAGCCGGCGCGCTCGTGGAGCGCCGCGTGAGCCTGGAGATCGCCTGCGACCCGACCTTCGAGACCCTGCTCCAGGCGCATGTCGCGGCGCTCACCGGCTCCCTCCTCGACGGGGCGGCGCGGGGGCCCGATGGGGCGGGCTTCGTCTGGTCGCAGGCCATCCCGGACCCGACCCTGAACTTCGCCTACGGCATCCGCACCCCCGCGCAGTTCTCCTGGGCGGGTGCGGCCTCCCTCGGGCGCGGCCGGCCGCCGGCCTTCCTGGCCAGGGACGAGGCCGAGCACGACAGGTTGCGCGCCCTGTTCACCCCGGCGGCGACGTTTCCGGCGAGCTGGATGGTGGCCCGGCCCCCGCCCGCGCCGGCACGGGCGGGCGATCCGGCCGCGCTCACGCTCTCGCCCCGGGTGGATGCGGCGTTCGAGGAGGTGTTCGCGCACTCCTTCGACGACGAGGCGGTGCGCAAGCACCTGCGCCGGACCTACTTGCCCGCCCTGCGCCGGGCCAAGCCGGGCCCCGGCCTCGCGCTGGTGCACCTGACCCTCGACGACGCGGCGGGCCCGGCGGCCTGCGCCACCCTCGCCCTGCGCGACGGCGCGGCCGGGCTTTATAATGTCAGCACCCGCCTCGACCGGCAGAAGCGCGGCCTGGGCGCCGCCCTCGTCCACGCCGCCTTGCGCGAGGCGAGGGCGCGCGGCGCGGCGTTCGTGTTCCTGCAATGCCCGGCGGGAGGGCCGGTCGAGGCGCTCTATGCCAGGGCGGGGTTCCGCACGCTCTACCGTCCGAGCCTGCTCTGCACGAGCCTGACCGCATAGGAGACCCGCCGCTACCAGCGGCGAGTCAGGGCGATGCCCGGAATGCCCGTTCCGGGGGGCGTCGCGTCGCGGCGGGCGAGGACGACGCCGCACCCGGCCAGGGCGACCCGCAGGTCTTCGGCGCAATCCTCGGCCTCCGCGAGCGTCAGCAGCTCGCCGCGCCGATACGAGGCGCCGGACGCCGCCACGGCGACCACCGCGAACCGGCCGTCGGCGCAATCGACGATGCTGTACGTGACCACGCGCGCCATGCACCCCTCATGTTGGCGTCAGGGACTTTTCAAACGCCATCGCGGCAGGGATCGATCCTCCGAGCCAGCGTGTTACATGTTCACTGTACACCGACTCGTGGCTCGCCAGGCGGAGGGACATCGATTGGACCAGATGCTGCTCGCAGGCGCACGCGATCCGTTTCGCCGGAACCGGAGAGCGGTCGACACGCCCGCCACCCTGCCCCAGGCCGTGCGGCACCATCTCGGGATGCACCTGCAGGCGGCCTATGGCGCCCTCGTCGCCGCCGACCCGCCGGACGACCACCTGCTCGGCCTCCTCGCGAGTCTCGACGGCGTTCTGGCCTCCCGCGCCGATGCGTGCAGCGCCGCCTTCCGCGAGGGGCTGATGAAGGCGCTGCCGGCCCTGCAGACCTACGCGCACTCCCTCACCGGGAACACGGCGCGGGCGGACGACCTCGTGCAGGAGGCGCTCCTGAAGGCCTGGGCCAACCAAGCCCGGTTCGAGCCCGGCACCAAGCTGATGGCGTGGCTGTTCACGATCCTGCGCAACCAGTTCTACAGCGATTGCCGGCGGCAGCGGCGCGAGGTCGAGGACATCGACGGCACGATCGCGGGCCAGATGATCACCCCCGCGCCGCAGGAGCACGGCTCGGACCTTCAGGTGGTGCTGGCGCATATGGCGCGGCTCCCGGCGGTACAGCGGGAGGCGTTGCTGCTCGTGGGCGCGCAGGGCCTGACCTACGAGGCCGCCGCCGAGATCATGGGCTGCCAGACCGGCACCGTGAAAAGCCGCGTGAGCCGTGCCCGCGCGTATTTGTATGAGCATTTGGCCGCGACGTCGGATTCGGCCTCGACTTGAACTGAGATTCGACGCGCCAGTACACAATGTCGGATCGCGGCGGCGCCGGAGAAATCAGTCGAGTACGTGACGATCAGGTCGTCTATAGGCTCGGTGGGCGCCGAGAAATGCCGCCCCCGATGACCTCGCGGAATCCCGCCCGCCGGGGCTTATACAGTGAAGGTCATAGCTTGAACTTTGGGACTAGACCTCGCATGACAGGGGCTGTCTTCCCCTCGAGAGGTATTGCCCGTTCGTGCAAAGGCCCCGCCGCGCATCCTATCGGATCACCGAACACCCGGACGGGCGTTTCACCATCACGGTGACGCTGGCCGGGGGCGGCACGCATACGCGCGACGGGCTGAAGACTCCGGCGGAGGTCGACGAGGCCCTGTCGCTCCTGCGCGATCTCATGACCGCCTGCGGCGCCCTGCTCGTCGAGGAGCCCACGCTCGGCCTCGCGGCGGAGTGAACCGCGCTTCGCCGTGAACGGGGGTCACTCCCCGAACAGGATCTCGAAGGTCTGCGGATCGTAGAACCGCATCAGGTTCCTGACGAAATCCCGCACATCGACCCCGAGGGCGTCGGCCCAGATCCGGTAGCGATCCGGCGGGACCCGGCCCCGCCCGGTCTCCAACTGCGAGATGAAGGTGTAGTAATCGGCGCCGACCTGTGCCGCGAGCTGCCGTTGCGACAGGCCGCGCTTCTCGCGCAGGTCCTTCAGGAAGCGGCCCCCCTCCCGGCGCAACTCCTGCACCTCTTCGGAGCCGAGACGTTGCTGGTGGACGTACACGCGTTCGATCTCCCGCCACCGCGCGCCCGGGGATGCCGCCGAGGGGTACAGTGATCTCTATATGTGGCGGCGGAAGGCGCCGTCCAGCCGGCCCGGCCGGCGCGGGACGTCTTGGAAACAGTTAAGACTGCTCTAAGATGCAGCCGGGAGTGGGGAAACGCCATGAACGGTCGCATGACCGACTCGGTCCTGAGGGATGGCCTGGCCGCGATCAGGCCCGTTCTGGCGACGGTGTTCGTCTTCGCCTTCTTCACGAACCTGCTCCTGTTCGCCGCCCCCCTGTACATGCTGCAGGTCTACGACCGCGTCCTCCTCAGCCGGAACGAGGCGACCCTCGTCGGCATCACCGCCATCGCGGCCCTGGCCCTCGCCGTCTACGCCGCCCTGGAGATGCTGCGCTCGCGCCTGCTGGTCCGGGGCGGGGTGATCTTCGACAGGGCGGTCGCCGGCCCGGTCTTCGGCCTCCTCCACCGGGCGACGCTGCTGCGTCCGCAGGCCGGGCAGGAGGCGATCCTGCGGGACGTCAACGTCCTGCGCGAGTTCCTGACGGGGGGCGCGCTGCTCGCCCTGTGCGACCTGCCCTGGGCGTCGCTGTTCCTCGTCGCCTGCTTCATCCTCCACCCGTGGTTCGGCTGGATGGCGCTGCTCGGCGGCGGGACGCTGCTCGGCCTGACGCTCCTCACCGACCTCGCCACCCGGCGCCCCCTCGACGCGGCGGGGCAGGCCGCCCGCGAGGCCGGCGACCAGGCGCGGGCGACCTTCCGCAGCGGCGAGGTGCTGCGGGCGATGGGGATGCTCGGCGCCCTCCAGGCCCGCTGGCACCGGCGCCACGACGCGGCGATCCAGCTCCAGGCGCAGGCGAGCGACCGCGCCGGCCTCCTCGCCGCCGCGACGAAGTTCGCCCGGATGTTCCTGCAGACGATGGTGCTGGGCCTCGGCGCCTATCTCGCGATCCACCGCGAGATCTCGGCGGGCTCGATGATCGCGGCCTCGATCATCATGGGGCGGACGCTGGCGCCGATCGAGGCCGTCGTCGGCCAGTGGAAGTCCTTCACCGCCGCCCGGAGCAGCTACGCCCGGCTCGCCGACATGGTGGCGCGCGTCGGCGCGGAGCCGGAGCGGGTGGCGCTGCAGCGCCCGCGCGGCCTCATCGAGACGGAGAACCTCGTCGTGACGGCGCCGGGTTCCGCGACGGCGATCCTGCACGACATCAGCCTCCGCCTGGAGCCCGGCAGCCTCGTCGGGATCGTCGGCCCGAGCGCGGCGGGGAAGTCGACCCTGGTCCGGGCGCTCACCGGAATCTGGCCGGCCGCCTCGGGCGCGGTGCGCATCGACGGGGCGGACCTGCGCCACTGGGATCCGCAGGCGCTCGGCCGGCATGTCGGCTACCTGCCGCAGGACGTGGAATTGTTCGACGGCACGGTCGCGCAGAACATCGCGCGGTTCGGCCCGCAGGACGACGCCGCCCTCGTGGCCATCGCCCGGCGCGCGGGCTGCCACGACCTGATCCAGGCCCTGCCGGAGGGCTACAACACCCGCATCGGCCCCGGAGGGCACGGGCTCTCCGGCGGCCAGAGGCAGCGCATCGCCCTGGCCCGCGCGCTCTACGGCGAGCCGAGCCTCGTCGTCCTGGACGAGCCGAACGCCAGCCTCGACCAGACCGGCGAGGCCGCCCTGATGGAGGCGATGGCCGACCTCCGGCAGCGGGGGACGACGGTCCTCGTCGTCACGCACAAGGTCGGCCTGCTCGCCGGCGCCGACCAGATCCTGATGCTGGAGGGCGGCACCCTGCGGGCGGCGGGTCCGCCGGACCACGTCTTCGCCATGCTCTCCGGCGCCCGGCCGGTCCCGGCGCTGGTCAAGGCCGGGCCGGCCCTGCCGTCCGAGGGCCGGCGCGTGGCCGAGCCCCAGCGCAGCGCGGGCTGAGCCGTGACGATGCCCGCCGCCCCGCCCCTGATCGCCCCGCCGGGTCCGGCCGCGATGACCGATTGGCGGCGCTACGCCGTCGCCGGCTACGCCCTGATCGCCGCGTTCTTCGGGATCGCGGGCCTCTGGGCGGCCTTCATCCGCCTGGACCGCGCCGTCGTCAGTCCGGGGGTCGTCGTCGCCGAGAGCAGCCGGAAGGTCGTCCAGCATTTCGAGGGCGGCATGGTCCAGGCCATCCTCGTGAAGGACGGGCAGTCCGTCCGGGCGGGCGATGTCCTCCTCCGCATCGATCCCGTCCAATCCCAGGCGAGCGCGGACCTGTTCCGGAACCAGCTCGACGCGGCCCTGGTGCTGGAAGCCCGGCTGCGGGCCGAGCAGGACCGGACGGACGCCCTGCGCCTTCCCGCCGACCTCGCCGCCCGCCGCGACGAGCCTGCCCTCTCCCGCATGATCGCCGATCAGACCGGTGAGATGGCGGAACGGCGCAAGACCCTCGACGGCCAACTCGCCCTGATCGAGGCCCGGATCACGCAGCTCAGGACGGAGATCGCCGGGCTCTCCGTCGAGAAGGCCTCGGTCGAGGCGCAGGTCGGCTTCATCCGGCAGGAACTCGACGGCCTGCGCAGCCTGCACGAGAAGAGCCTCATCCCCCTCTCGCGCCTCCTCGTCATGGAGCGGGAGCGGACGCGCCTGGAGGGCGTGATCGGGCGCTCGGTGGCCGAGCGGGCGAAGGCCGAGAACGCCATCGGCGAGGCGGGCCTGCAGAGCACCCAGCTGAGGCAGAAGGTGCAGGAGGCGGTGACGGCGCAGCTCCTCGAAACCCGCCAGAAGATCGGCGAATTGCGGGAGAAGCTCGTCGTCGCGCAGGACGTGTTCCGCCGCCACGAGATCCGCGCCACGCACGAGGGGGTGATCCAGGGGCTGAAGGTCTACGCCATCGGGCAGGTCATCCGCTCGGGCGAGCCCCTGATGGAGATCGTGCCGACGACCGACCGCTTGGTCATCGCCGTGCAGTTCTCACCCAACGACCTCGAAACCGTCCGCGCGGGGATGCGGGCGGAGATCAAGTTCCCGAGCTTCCAGGCCCGCCGCACGCCGACCCTGTTCGGGACGCTCGCGACGGTCTCGCGGGACCGGCTCGTCGATGACGGCACGAAGCAGCCCTATTTCGCGGGCACGGTCGCCATCGACGAGCCCGCGCTCCCGGCCGAGGTGCGCCAGCGCCTGCTGGCGGGCCTTCCCGCCGAGGTGGTGGTCTCGGCCGGCGAGCGGACGGCCCTGGAATACCTGTTCGCCCCCTTCTTCGACGCGATGGGACGCGCCTTCCATGAACGCTAGGGCAGGCACGCCGACGGTGAGCGGACGATGAGCGCGGTCATTCCCTTCATGCGCCCCACGGCGCGGACGACCAGCTGGTCGCAGCAGGAACTCGCCGAGTTCTACCGGGTCGAGGCCGCCCTCGTCCGCGCCGGGATCGGGATCGCCAGCGAGCACGGCGTGAGCGACGAGGGGGAGCCCTGGTTCGTCTTCTGCCGGCCGGACGGCGACGCGATCATGCATTTCGCGCGGATCGACGGCGCCTACCTGATCGCCTCCGAGGTGCTGGACCGCCCGGTGCGCGGCGCGGATTTCCGCGCCATGATCGACCAGATCGCGCGGCTCCATCCGCACCTGCTCCCGATCCCGGCGGTCGCCGCCGGGACGAAGCTGGTGGTGCATCCCGCTGCCCTGCTGGCCGCCCTCGTCGCTGCCGCCGCCCTCAGCCTGTCCTCCGGGGAGGCCCGTGCGGGCGAGATCGGGCCGGGCCTCGACCATGCCCCCGCGAGCCGGACGCCGGAGACCGGCGGGGCCGCGCCGGATCAGCCCGCCAGGGCCAAATCGGCGGCCGGGCCGGACGACCGGGACGACGGCCGCAAGCAGGCCGAGGCGATCATCCTCTCCACGATGATCTTCGCGGCGGAGGCGATGGCCGCCGACCACCGCGACGCGGGCGTGGATGTCGGGACGCTCCTGTCGGACCTCGCGGGCGGCACCGCGCATGCGGCGGGGCAGGGCGAGACCGCGTGGGGACCGGGCGGCGGCGGCGATGCCGGGCTCGGCGGCGCGTCGGCGGTTCAGCCCGCCGTCCTGACGGCGCAGGGCAGCGGCGCGAGCCCGGACGCCGCCGCCCCGGCAGGCCGGATCGATCCGGCGCCCATGCTTCACATCGACGGGCCCGCCGACAGGGGAGGGGCCCCGGGCCGGGAGGCCGAGCCCCATGCGCCGGGTGCGGCCAACGAGATCGGGCCGACCCACATCGCCGCCGATTCGGGGGCCGTCGGGACCGGGGGGCCACAGGTCGCGGTGTCCGGCCGGGCCGAGGGTGCCGCCGGGTCGCCGGCTCAAACCGCATCGGATCACGGCCCTGCCGCGTCGGCCTCCGAGGCGAGCCCCCAGACGCTCGTCGCCGTGACGGGACAGGCCGAGACCGGCCGGGCCGCGGTGAAGGAACTCGTGAAGGAGGTGGAGGACCGGGGCTCCGGCCACGGGCATGGCGCGCGCGCCGAGCTCCTGGCCACGGACGGAGGTTCCGCCGCGAAGGACGATCACCGGGGCCCCGGCGGCGAGGAGGGCAAGCATTCCGGCCCGGCGGACATCGATCAGGGATCGGGCCATGGCCATGGGCCGGGCGAGCAGCGAGGCCCCGGCCTCCGCGACGCCGATGCGGCCCAGCACACGCCCGGGCCGGCTGCGGCGTCGGGGGAGGGGGGCCGGCATTCCGCCCCGGAGACGGACGGGCCGAGCGCGAAGGCGGCCGAGCATCGGCCGGATTCCGCGGAGCCCGCCCCGCCGCGCGCGACAATCGACCCGAACGGAAACCTCGTCTTCCACGGCGACCCCCATCCGGGTGCCCCGCCGCCGAGCGCCGCCCACGGCCCCGACGATTCCGCCCCGCATCACGAGGTCGGTCTCGTAGGTGTTGCCGATCATGGCCATGCGGGGCATGGTCTGTTTATAGACAGGCACTGATCCTGGAATCGGCCAAGAGTTCCATAATGTTTATTATGCGAATACTTGGCGACGCATCCGGGATAGCCCTTTCCGGCAGCCCCACCACGAATGCAGGGCAGCCCTGCCGGGACGATCGCCGGCCCCTCGCCATGTAGGTACGGACCCGCCGGGGCTGATAGGCCCGGTGTCGCTTCGATTCCGTGTGCCTGCCGATCCGCAGGGAGCTGATCCCGACCGATGACCCTTGTCGCGCTTCCCGAGACCACGCCCCTCGACGCGGAGGTCGCGGCGGCGGCCGCCCCGCCCGTGGCCGCGCCCGGCCGCAATCCGACCCTGGTCCTCGCCGCCCTGGCGATGGGGGGCTTTTCCATCGGCACGACCGAGTTCGCGGCCATGAGCCTGCTGCCGGCCTTCGCGCCTGATCTCGGCCTCGATGCGCCGACGGCGGGGCACGTGATCAGCGCCTACGCCCTGGGGGTCGTCGTCGGCGCCCCCGTCATCGCGGTGCTGGCCGCGAAGATCGCCCGGCGCACGCTGCTCATCGGCCTGATGGTGCTGTTCGCCCTCGGCAACGGACTCTCGGCCCTCGCCCCGAGCTACGGCTGGATGCTGGCGTTCCGCTTCCTCGCCGGCCTGCCGCACGGCGCCTATTTCGGCGTCGCCGCCCTGGTCGCCGCCTCGCTGGTGCCGAGGGAGCGGCGCTCGCAGGCGGTCTCGCGGGTCATCCTGGGGCTGACCATCGCCACGGTGGTGGGCGTGCCGCTCGCCAACGGCATCGGGCAGGTCGTGGGCTGGCGCTGGAGCTTCGGCCTCGTGGCCCTGCTCGCGCTCCTCACCGCCGTGCTCGTGCGCGCCTTCGCCCCCCTCGGCGCCCCGGCGGCGGGGGCGAGCCCCCTGCGCGAACTCGGCGCGCTGAAGCGGGGGCAGGTCTGGCTGACCCTCGCCACCGGCGCCATCGGCTTCGGCGGCCTGTTCTCGGTCTACACCTATCTGGCCTCGACCCTGCTGGCGGTGACGCACGCCCCTCCCCTCGCGATTCCCGCCGTGTTGGCAGTATTCGGCCTCGGCATGACGGCCGGCAACCTGATCTGCGCCTGGGCGGCCGACCGCGCGCAGATGCCGGCGGCCGGGGCGACCCTGGTCTGGAGCGCGGCGGCGCTCGCGCTCTACCCATGGGCCTCGGCGAGCCTGTGGACGCTGACGCCCACCGTCTTCCTGATCGGCTGCGGCTGCGGCCTCGCAACCATCCTGCAAACCCGGCTGATGGACGTGGCCGAGGACGCGCAGACCCTGGCCGCCGCGCTCAACCATTCCGCCTTCAACGTCGCGAACGCCCTCGGGCCGTGGCTCGCCGGTCTGGCGCTCACGGCCGGGTTCGGCCTTCCCAGCACGGGCTGGGTCGGCGTGGCGCTGGCCCTCGGCGGTCTCGCGATCTGGGCGGTCTCCTACCGCCTGGACCGCGCCCGCCCGTAGGGGCCGCGCGCAAGGCCACGTTGGCGAAGGGCCGCGAAGGTCATACAGTCATACACATGACCGGGAACGCCACCCTTCCATCCGACCTGCGCCTGCCGCTCTACCA
>Ga0182229_1000158_pt1 | contig 17498 bp, 17 predicted proteins | sample G6R1MG_32_FD_129663 | JGI IMG/M metagenome (GOLD analysis project Ga0182229, IMG submission 129663) | Miscanthus phyllosphere microbial communities from Michigan, USA - G6R4_MAIN_07NOV2016_LD1 MG | ecosystem: Host-associated > Plants > Phyllosphere > Phylloplane/Leaf | place: USA: Michigan...
CAGGCTGCCGTCGACCGTCTCGCGGTTGTGCATCACCATCACCGGTGCACCGTGATCGGCCGCGACACGCGCGATGTCCGGCTCGCGCTGCAGCCCCCAGACGTCGTTGACGATGGCCGCACCCGCCGCGAGGGCCACCCGCGCGGTCGAGGCCTTGTAGGTGTCGATCGAGATCGGGACGGAGAGGGCGGGGGCGAGCGCCCGGATCGCCGGCAGGACCCGGGCCTGCTCGTCCTCGGCCGAGACCGGCGTGTGGCCGGGGCGGGTCGATTCGCCTCCGATATCGACCAGTGCCGCTCCCTCAGAGACAAGCGTCTCGGCCTGGGCGCAGGCGGCCGCGGCGTCGTCGAACAGGCCGCCGTCGGAGAACGAGTCGGGCGTGACGTTGAGGACGCCCATCACGAGGGTCCGCCGTCCCAGTTGGGGCAACAGGGTGCGAAGACGACTGTCGTTACGTGAAGACGGCACGGCCTGCCTGATCGAGAGGGGATCGGGATCACCCATCCTCTGACCGGATCACGGCGAACAGGCAATGCCGTACACCGGTCATTCCCCCCGCTTGAAGGCGAAGGGACCGCTCAGCCGCCGCGGTAGCAGCGGATCTCGGCCTCGGCCTGGGCACGGCGCAGATCGGCGACCTTGTCGTCGAACACCTTGGTGGACTTGAACTCGTTTGCGCGCTGTCCGATACCCTGCCGCATGGACAGCACGGTGCTCGCCTGAACGTATCTGTCGTAGGGCAGGATCGCGGCGAGAGCGTCGAGCGAACAGGAACACTTCTGCAGCGACTCTCGGGTCTGCCCGTTCGCGGCCATGCAGCCGAACACGTAATCGACGCGTGCGTCGGTGGGATAGTCGTTGTCGTCCGCCCGGGCCGAACCGCCAACGACGGCAACGAGGCAGGCGATCAGCGCGGTGCGCTCAACCAGCGTTCTGATCATAGCTCAACCTCTCTTCCAACAGATCGCCGCCGTCCGGAGTCTTCGCATGCGCCTCGATCGAGACGATCTCGCCGGGGATCTCGGGCGAGGTCACGAAGGTGTAGGTCGTGGCGTCGAACCCTCGCATCCTGTCGGTCTGAACGTCGCCCTCGAACGGCTTGACCTCGATCCGCCAGCCTTCGACCTGACGGCCCTTGAAGCTGACCTGGGTCGGGGTGACGGTGGCACGCTCGCGCAGGCCCTTGCGGATCGCGTTCTTGATGTAGCGCGGGTTCGCCCCGAGCAGTCCGGCCATGCCCTTGAGGTGGTTCTCGAGAAATAGCGGCAGGACCGGGTTCCCGGGCATGTCGACGAAGGGGCCGGCCGGGACGCGGTTCGCGCCCGAGAACATCCGCACGACGATGTTGCGGCTGCTCTCGATCTTCGACGGCTCGACCGTGAGTTGGATGGTATCCTCGATCGGCGGTCCGAAGGGGCCTTTCTCGATGCCGCTGCGGCGAAGGTAGCCGTAGGTCAACGTGCTGCCCGGAGCGGTGTTCTTCATCTGCGGTTGATCGAACAGTACGTCGGAGGCGTCCGGCGCCTTGCCCGCCGCCTGGGAGGGCGCGACGGCCGGGGGACCCGGGTCCGACGCCGCCCATGCGAAACCCGACAACCCCGCGAGGGCGAGGGCGGTGAAACCGATGCGTCTCAAAGAGGTGCCTTTTCCAGCAAAGGGTTTTGCACATTCGTCCCAATCGCCCGGTATATATAGTCGGGCGGTGTTTCGGCAGCCTCCTGCCCGGCAAGTTCGCGCATTTTCGAGTGCAGCGGCGAGAGCGAGCAGGCCGGATCCGTCGCCTTGGCGTCTCCCGCCAGCGCCATGGCCTGACAGCGGCACCCGCCCCAATCCTTCTCGCGTCGGTCGCAGGAGCGGCAAGGCTCCTGCATCCAGTCGGTTCCGCGGTAGGCAGCGAAGGCCGGCGACTGCGTCCAAATTTCGGACAGCGAATGGTCGACGACGTACCAGAATTCGAGCCCGGGGATGGTCTCGGCGGCGTGACAGGGAAGGACCTTGCCCTGTGGCGTCACGTTCATCAACTTGCGGCCCCAGCCGCCGGCGCAGGCCTTGGGATACTTGGCGTAGTAATCCGGCACCACGAGATCGATGACGAGTTCGCCCTTGAGTCGCTCACGGGCCTCCTCGACGATCCGGATCGACTGATCGACCTGGGCCTTGTCCGGCATCAGCGCGGCGCGGTTCACGTAGGCCCAGCCATAGTACTGGGTGTGGGCCACCTCCAGCCGTTTGGCACCGAGCTTGACCGCGAGGTCGATGAAGCCCGGCACCTCGTGGATGTTGCCACGGTGGATCACCGAGTTCAGCGTGAGCGGCAGGCCCAGCTCCGTCACGCGGGCGGCGAACTGCATCTTCTGTGGCTGGGCATTCTTGAGGCCGCCGATCCGTTCGGCGTTGGCCGCATCGACACCTTGCACTGAGAGCTGAACGTGGTCGAGCCCGACGTCGTAGAGCGCGTCGAGCTTCTGCAGGGCGCCGCCGACGCCCGAGGTGATCAGATTGGAGTACAGGCCGAGTTCGGCGCATTTCGCCGTGATCTCGACGATATCGTTGCGGGCGGTGGGCTCGCCGCCCGACAGATGGACATGCAGTACGCCCAGGCCCGCCGCCTCCGTTAGCACCCGCAGCCACGTGGCCGTGTCGAGTTCCCCGGAGCGGCGGTCGAGCTCCAGCGGGTTCGAGCAATACGGGCAACGCAGCGGACATCGATGCGTCAGCTCGGCGAGCAAACCGACCGGTGCCGGGCTGACCTGGGACGGGGAGGGGGCAGGCGTGGGCGCGTTCATCGCTCCAGTACCCTTTTCTGCGCGAGGTCGGCCAGCATCGGACAGATGTCGGCCTCGATCACCGAACGGTCGGCGGCGTAGGTCTCGGCGAGCCGGCCGGCGATGTCGCTCACGCTGCGCTGGCCATCGACCAGTTGCAGGACCGCGACGGCGTTGTCGTCGAGATCGAAGGTCCGCTCGGGCGCGAGCAGCACGTGCTTGCCACGCACGTCGTCGAAGCGCAGGCGCACGCCGCGGGGCAGCCGAGGCACGTCGCCCCCCGCGAAGGCGACCGAGCGTACGGCGGGGGCGGGGGCTTGGGCCACCAGACCCTCGCCCGGCTGCCACGCGTCCGGCGGGATCATGCCGGGCGCTACGTAGGCGAAGTACAGCGCGTCGAGCTGCGTCCAGAGCACGGTACACTTGAAGGTCAAGGCCGCCATCGCCTTGCGCTGCAGGTCCGGCGTGGTGGCGTGGCGCTTGACGTAGTCGAGGGCGAAGTCCGCGTCGCGCGGCGCCTGGGTTAGGCGCTTCTCGAAATAGGCGAGCGTGTCCTTCGTGATGAAATCGTAGTTCTTCAGCATCCCCGAGACGCGCTCGGAGATGATCGTCGGCGAGAACATCTCGGTCAGCGAGGAGGCGATGGCCTCCATCAGCGGCTTCTCGGAGACGAAGTGGACGTAGGCATCGACGGAGAACTTCGTCGCCGTGAGGATTCCCTTGGTGGACAGCACATAGTCGCGCTCGAAACCGACACCTTCGGCAAGCTTCAGCCAGCGCTCGATGCCACCGTCGCCGGGGCCGTCGCCATCGTGATCGACGATGCGCTGGCGCCAGATCCGGCGCAGCTCCGCCTCCTGCATCCGGGCGAGCACGACGGCGTCCTTCACCGGGATCATCGCCTGGTAATAGTAGCGGTTGAGCGCCCAGGCCCGGACCTGATCCTTATTCAACTTGCCGTCGTGTAGCAGCTGGTGGAACGGATGCAGGTTGTGGTAGCGGCGCGCGCCGATGTCGCGAAGGGCTGCCTCCAACTCATCCGGGCTGAGCAGGCGCTGTTCTACGTCGGCGACCGGGGGCGGAAATTGGGCGGTCATAGTCGTTTCCGGGTTCGTTCGTCGTGTGGAACGTTTCTGATCTAGGGCCGTGCGAGCGACGGACCAACGGAGCCGAGGACGCTACTGTATCGTGCACAATATATAGAGCCGGCGGCACAAAAATGCCAGCCGCCGTCACAGTGACAAGGTCAGTCCGTCATGGGCGACGGTCCAGCCGCTCGCCTCGACCGTATCGCGCTCAAGCGAGCCTTCCACCAGCACGGGATTGGTGTTGTTGATGTGCACGAACACGCGTCGGCCGATCTCGACGTCGCGCAGCGAGGCGATCGAGCCCGTCTCGCCGTTCATCTGGATGTGGCCCATGCGCCAACCGGTCTTGGTACCGACGCCGGCGCGGATCATGTCGTCGTCCTCCAGCACGGTGCCGTCGAACAGCAGGGCATCGACACCAGCGATGCGCCGCTTGAGGTCGTCGGTGACGCGGGCGCAGCCGGGGATGTAGGCGAGGCGCTTAGCCCCGGCCTCGATCATCGCGCCGACCGTGGTCTCGGTCTCGGCGCCAATCTCCATCGAAGCGTCCTCCAGCCAGAGTGGCACCTTGCCGGGGACGGCGAACAGGGTGACACGGAGGCCGGGCACCGGCTCGAAGCTCTCGTTCAGGGCTATGGGCCGACGCGTCACCGCTTGGGCCGACATCACGTCGAAGACCCGGTTGTCGTTGACCGAGCCGAGGATTCCGGGGGTCGCGTAGAGGGTGAAGGACTGGCCCTCGCGCAGGGTCAAAAGGCCGGCCACGTGATCGACGTCGCCGTTGGTCAGCAGCACCGCGTGGATCGGCGAATGGCGCAGGCCCTCACGCGGATGCATCTCGCGGTTGGCCTGGATCTGCTGGCGGATGTCGGGCGAAGCGTTCACCAGGAGCCAGCGGTCCCCATCGGGGGAAACGGCGATGCTCGACTGGGTACGCGGCTTGACGCGGGGATCCCCCTCCCACGCCAGCGTACAGATGGAGCAGCGGCAGTTCCACTGGGGAATGCCGCCGCCTGCAGCCGAGCCGAGAACCACGAGACGCATGGAATGAACCGACGCTGCCTATGATCCCCGGACGGCGCAAAACACCTCAGTTGAAGGTGTCGATCTCGGCGGACTCGTAACTGGTGACTTCCATGCCGACGCAGATCTCGGAAACGACGGGGGCAGCCCACTTCATGGTGTCTCTCCTGATATTTTGTCGTGTCGGCAGGGTCCGGATCCATCGATTAAGAGGATCCTAAGACACTGACGGCGCAGTGGTTTCTGTCGCGCGAGGTATATCGCCAATTCGCAGCCCCGCCGCAAGCGCTAAATTGCCATTTCTTCCCAGGAAAGCGTGAGGCGGAGACGGAGTAAGGTCCTGGCGAAGTGCCGCAGGTCGGGCCGGTCGCCCGGACTCAGTGGCGGAAATCTTGACCGCGCAGATCGAGCATGAAGCCCCGGCCGCGCACCGTCACGATGACCGGGCCGCCCAGCCTAACGAAATCCGACAGCTTGGTGCGTAGGTAGCCGACATAGACATCGACCACGTTGAGCGAGAGGCCGCCCTGATTGGCCCAGAGCTTGTCGAAGATGTCGCCGCGCGAGATCGGCTTGTTCACCTCGCTCATCAGCAGGCCCAGGAGTTCGGCCTCGCGCGGCGTGAGGCGGGCCGAGGCGTCGCCGAAGCTGACCTGCCGCACGTTGAGATCGAGAGTGAGGCGACCCGCCGTGAAGACCATCCGCGGTTCGTCGGATTCCCGGCGGCGCAGCAGATGGGTCTGGAGCCGGGCGAGCAACTCGTCGAAGACGAAGGGCTTCACGATGTAGTCGTCGGCGCCCAGCGCCAGGCCCTCGGCCCGGTCGCGGATCTCGTCGCGGGCACTCAGGAAGAGGATGGCACCGGGATAGCCGCCCTCGCGCAGGGACCGGCAGACGTCGTGTCCGGAGCCGTCCGGCAGAGTGATGTCGAGCACGACGGCGGCCGGCGCTTCGTCGCGCGCGGCGATCAGCGCATCCTCGACGCGTCCGGCGACGCCGACCGAGAAGCCCTCGGCTTCAAGGCCGCGGGTGAGAATACCGCGAATATCGCCGTCATCCTCGACAATCAGTACGCGCGTCATGCGACGACGACCCTCCCGTTCGCCCATCCGGTGACGTGCGCGATCGCTGGTTCGTAGACCGGCAGTTCGAGCACGACCCGTGCTCCACGACCGTCATCGGCGCGGGCGAGGCGGATCGTGCCATCATGCCGCTCCATCACCCAGCGCGCCAGTGCCAATCCGATCCCGAAGCCGGTCTCGCCCGATCCGCCCTCGCGCCGGAACCGCTCGAACAGGCCCTCGCCGTCTTCTGGGAAACCCGGCCCGTCATCCGTGATGGTGATCGAGGCCCGGCTCGCGCCTCCCTCCCGCCGGTCGCTCAGGGCGACCACGACACGGGTCAGGCCGGTGGCGTGGCGAAGGGCGTTGTCGATGAGACTCTCGACGACCTGGCGCAGCCACTCGGTATCGGCCAGCAACTCGACGTCGCGCTCGCCGGGTTCGAGGGTCAGGCTCACCCGGCGCCGCACGGCCTCCGAGCCGGCGCTGTCGACGGCATCGCTCAGGATCTCCACGGCGCTGACCACGCGGCGGTCGAGCTCGATCTGGCCGGATTCCGAGCGGGCGACGCGCAGGAGATCCTCGACGCGCCGCTTCAGGCGCTGGGCGCGATTGCGGATCGTCGCGAAGACAGGCGTGTGATCGACCGGCCGGGCCGAGGCGCGCCCGGCGAGATCGCATTCGCCCAGGATGACGGTGAGCGGCGTGCGCAACTCGTGGCTGACGTCGGCGAAGAAACGGCGGCGGGAGCGATCGACCATCTCCAGGCGCTCGTTGGCCGCGCGCAGGTCGGCGGTGCGGGCCTCGACCGTGTCCTCCAGCGCAGCGCGGTCGGCGGCGAGCCGGCCTTCGCGCCGGGCGAGGCGCGCGGCCATGCGGTTGAAGTTCGCCACCAGCAGGCCGAGCTCGTCGTGCGTGGTGACGGACAGTCTCGTGCCCAGCGCGCCGCGACCCACGGCGCCGGCCGCCTCCCGCACCGCCTCGATGCGGGCCAGCGTCGGTCGTGTGACGCTGCGGTAGAGCAGGGCGACGAGAGCGAGGGCGGCGAGCACTGCAGCGAGCGAGGCGATCCTCAGCCGGGCGGAGAGGCTGCGCGCCTCGTCCGATCCCGCGCTCATGCTGCGCCGCTCCGCCTCGATCAGCAGGGAGAGGGGCGGGCCGGTCATGGCGCCGAACCCGTTCAGGGCGCCCTGGATGCCGTTCTTGCGGCGCTCAGGATCGGTCTCGCGCTGGATCAGCGACACCTGCCGATCGAGGATGGCGCGTGCCGCCCGGATGTGGGCGAGCGGACGGGAGCGTGCGATGGACTGAATGCGGTTCGCGGGCGCGGTCTCGTTGCCATCGACCCGTGTCGCGGCCTCGTCGACGGTGTTGAGCGCCCGATCGACGGCGTCACGGGTGATCGACAGGGCCTCCGGCGGAGCCTCGGCGTTGCCCACCGTCTCGACCGCGGCGAGACCGTACTGGGTCAGGCGGCCGGAGAGTTCGGCGAGCAATTCGAGCCGCCCCTGCGCGGCCAGGGTACGGTCGATGGTACGCTCGGCCAACCCCGCCGACCACAGCACGCCGAGCGCGGCCAGCACCACGATCAGCGCGGTGCTGCCGAGCAGGAGCGCGAACCGAACCCTCAGCGAACGCATCGACCATTCCGCCCCCGTCCGGAGCGACGCCCCCCGACCGAGGCCGCGTCGCTCGCGGGCGGGGCGAATGTGTCAGCCCTCGCGCATGCCTTCAAGCAGTTGTGGACGACGAGCGCACCGATCAGAGCGTGCCGGGCCCCGCGCCCTTGGCGGCGCAGCGCCAGCGGGAGACGTGCCATTCCGGATGCTCCTCCTGCCAGCGGGCGAGCGTGCTCTGCGAATTGCGTAGGCAGATGAAGGGATTGGGATTGTCGGAGGGCAGGCTGATCCGCTCCTCCCGGCACTGGCCCGGCTGGGCGATCAGGCAAACGGACAGCAGGAGGAACATGCCGACGGACCCTCACGGAGGAACGGAACGGGGCAAGCGGATCCAGGCGCATCACGCGCGCCCACCGCCTGTCGCCCCGTAGATCTGGGACGATCAGGCAGTCGGGCAAGAGATATTGTGCAAGGTCCGGCAATCGGACGCCGTCTGCTGGTCCAATTCTTGTCGATCCGCGACGCCCCCGCCTCAACGTTCTCAGGCAGGCACGAACAGCTCGCCCTTGCCCAGCGTCGCGAGATCGCCGGAATACCTCCGCAGCGCCCCGTGCAACAACTCCGCATGCTGCGCGCCGCGACGCCTAAGGGAACGGGCAAGCAGGCGGGTGAACACGAGGTCCGGCGTCCCGGTCTCGACGAAGGTCGGGAGCAGACTGCCGTAACTTCCCGCCACGATGGTGCCTCGGCGCATGCCGTAACCGGGATTGTCGCCGAGTTTGCCCGCTACGATGGTGCCAGCAATCATGCGTGAACCCGCCAGCGCTCCGGCGGTCCCGACCAGGACCAGGCCGCGCCGCATGCGGTCGCCGAGACGGTCGCCCGCATGCCCCCATATCACTAGGGTGGCGCCGTCGAGCCCCGCCTTGGCGCCGTACACCGCTCCGCCCGCGCTCTCGCCGGCATCGCCCTCGATCGTGATCGTGCCGCCCGTGGCACCGGCCGCGGCGAAGGGTCCGGCGGAGCCCGTCACGCTGAGCGTTCCGCCGGCCATGCCTTCACCCAGGCGCTGGCCGACATCGCCCTCGACACGGATCGTGCCCTCCGACAGGGCCGCGCCGACCCTGTCGAGGCGGGACGACCCACCCTGGAAGGTCAGGCTGTCGGAGCGGTCGAGTTTGATTTCGAACACGTCGCCGAGCGTCAGACCGCGCCGGCCCGTGCCGACGGGCAGCTTGGCGGCCTCGGCCTCGGTGAGGGACGAGAGCACCAGCGGTGTGACGTTGAGGAGGTCGATCCGCTCAAGCGGTTCGGCGCGCAGGGTCAGGGTGCTCATGCCGACGGCGCCTCCAGAAGGTCGCGCAGATGGTAATGGTGCCGTCCGAGATTGCCGCCGTAATTGCCGGCGGTGACCGCGACGAGGCCGTGTTTGGCGCCAATCGCGGTGGCGGCGTGCAGCGCCGCGCGCATCGCGTCCGACACGCCCTGCGAGGTCAGCGCATCGATCACGATCTCCAGCACCACGCCGCATTCGGGGGGCAGGGCCGAGCCGGCACGCCCCTTCAGCGTGGGGCAGTAGGCGTCGTTGGTCGAGGCCATCATGCCCTTCGTGCGCCCGCCCACCTTCGAGCCCGAGCGCACGATGCCGCCGGGGAAGGGCAGGATCGCGCCGGGGACGGCCTTGGCGGCCTCCACGGCGATCTCGGCGACGACGAGCGTGTCGGCGTGTTTGCGGCCGAGGAACAGCAGGTTGCCTCCGCCGACCGCTCCGTCTACGGCGCGCACCGAATCCTCGCACAGGAACTCGCCGTCCATGACCGGGATGCGCCAGTAACGGCGCGTCTTGCCGGTCTCGTCCGTGAGGCGCTTGGCGATCGCGAAGCCGTCGCCGAAGAAGCGGATCGCGCCGCCGAGCTTGATCTTGGTCGGTCCCTCGACGCCCGCGTAGGCCGCGGTGCCGGGACAGGTCAGGATGCACTGGCCGACGCGCTTGAGAAGCTGCTCCTTCAAGCCGTTGGGCTCGAAGCCGAACAGCAGGATGCGCACGCCGGGGCGCCCGTCCGGCGTCTCCTCGGGGGAGAGTTCGGCGTCGATGCCGGCCTCGGCGCCGCAGCCGATTACCGAGGTGGCGAAGCCCGTCATCGCGGTCGCCGCGATCATCGCCCACTTGGGCGTGTCGTTGGTGACGATGATCGCGGTGCCCGCGACGTCGAAGGCCTCGGCGAAGGTGTCCTCCACCGTGATGCCGTTGAGGGTCAGGTCAGCCATGTCTAAGTCCCGTCCCCCGAACGCGTCCGCTCAGCCCTCACGCCCGGCATGCCACGTCCTCGAACACGTCCCGCTCGGGGAAGGCGGCGTCCGGTACCGCGAAGGTGTCGAGGCCGGCGCCGAAGCGGTCCTGAAGGTAGGTTTCGGCGCGCGCCTCGATGCCGGTCTCGGCCTCGACGTCGAGTTCGAGCGTCCGCCCGAAGCCCCATGCCACGATCTCGCCGTCCTCGACGATGGTCCGGCCGTCCTTGAGCACCAGCTTGGCGTTGGCGAACATCGCCGTGCGATCCTTGGAATCGCGGTAGACCGCGACGTCCGCCTTGGCACCGGGGCGCAGGTGGCCGCGATCGGTCAGGCCGAGGAGCTTCGCCGGTCCCGAGCGGGTCAGCTGCGCGATCTCGCTCAAGCTGTACTCGCGTTCGATGGTCGCCAACCCGGAGCGCTCCCTCACCACGGAGGGGAGGGTGGCGATCTCGCGCTCGCGCTCCTCGGCATCCATCAGCAGGTGGATGATGCGCGGGTATTCAGTGAAGACGCCGCCGTTGGGATGGTCGGTGGTCAGGATCGTGCGCTCGGGGTTGCTCGACAGCAGCATCAGCTCCAGGCCGATCGCCCATTGCAGGGACGACACGGGGCCGCGCGGCCGGTACAGGAACGGCACCACGCCGCCGCCTTCGGCGTCGCCCGCCGAAATCGCCCACTTCTTCGGCTTGGCGCCCTTGCGGCCGCCGAACTGGCGCAGGATGTCGAGCGAGATCGTCACGGTCTGGCCGAACACGACCTGGCCGACGTCGTAGGTGGCGTTGGGATGGGCGTCCATCGCCGCGTTGATGCGCTCGGCCGCCGAACGGAAGCCCCCGGTGTTCGGGTTCTCCGGATCGGCCACGCCGTAGGCGTAGAACTGGGCGTGGGCGAAATGGATGCGCCGACCTTCCGCCGCCTCCAGGGTAGCCACGAACGAGTCGTCGGCGCCCGGCAGGCCGAGGTTGTTGCAGTGGACGTGGAGCGGGTGCGGCACCTTGATCGCATCGACCGCATCGAGCAGCGCCGTCATGATCGTGCGCGTCGAGAGCCCGTAGACCGGGATCTCGTCGTCGAGGCTCAGGCGGAGCACGCCGTCCTTGAATGCGGAGGCGCCGCCTGCGTTGATGCACTTCACGCCAAGCGCCCGCGAATGGGCGAGCGTGTGGGTGACGAGGTCGCGCACCGCACTCTCGCCCTCGCCGTCGCGCAGGAGCTGGAGCAGGTGGTCGTCGTTGCCCATCACGGCCAGCCCGCCGCGGTCGAGCAAGGGAATGTCGGCAAGCTCGAGATGAGTAGCCAGCGCGTTCGAGGGCGGCAGGGCCGGCTCGATCGCCGTGGTGTACCCCATGCGCGCGTAGTTCGCGCCGATCCAGGCCCCCGAGCCGCCGGCCTGGGCGAAGGGATGGCCGTCGGGAGCGGCCTCGCTCACGTAGAGGTCGGGCAGCAGCAGGCGGCTCATCACGACGTTGCCGCCCGCGATGTGCGAATGCACCTCGACGCCGCCGGCCATGACCACGCAGCCCGAGGCGTCGATGGTACGGTCGGGCTCGCGCTCGGAGGCGGCGACGACGCAGCCGTCCTCGATCCAGACGTCGCCCACGCCGTCGCGGCCGTCGGTGGGATCGACGACCCGGCCGCCCTGGATACGGATCAGCATGAGGCGGCCTTCTTGGATGCCAGACGGTCTTGCAGGCGGTCCCGGATGCCGGCGAGCACGTCGGCCGCGCTCAGCCCGGCGGAACTGCGCCCGGGATCATCCTTGGGTTCGACATAGCTCACGACGCCGCGGCGCTCGTGCCAGAGCGCCCCGCCCAGCGACTCGCCGGGGACGCCGACGCTGAACACGATCTCGGCCGTGCCGGGGGTGGCCTCCGGGCTGCCCTCGCCGACGATGGCGATACTGGGCAGGCTACTGAGCCAGTCGGGACGCGGCGCGGGCAGCGAGGCGAGCCAGAGGGCGGCATCGGCCTCGCCGGCCGCGATCTGACGGGCGCTGTCGAAGCGCCAGGGATCGTGCTCGGGCTGATGCCGGCCGAAGCCGACGCGGGGCGGCTGCCCCGTGGTCCAGGCGGCGAGTTGCACCACGGCGCGGCCCTGGAACGGATCGGCCCGGCCGAGCCCGAAGAAGCGGGTGGTCTCGTTCAGGTCCTTGATCAGGCCCTGGAGCATCTCGACGCCGAGTTCGCCGATCTCGCCCGCGTCGTAGATCACGACCCCGTACTGCGCAGCGGACAGGCGCTTGGCGAGATCGCTCAGGGCCTCTTCGCCCGCCAGATGCCCTTTGACGAAGGCGCGTAGGTAGCCGAGCGCCACCGCGAGATCGTGGTTGCCCAGGCCGTAGGCGACGTGGCGGGTGGCACCGTTCTGCGGGCCGCCGAGCGAGAGCACGGCGCGCTCGGCGCCGGCCGTGCGACCGCGCGACGGGCTCGATCCCGCGACCTCGGCGACGAAATCCCCGGTCCAGGGGCGGGCACCGACCACGAGCACCAGATCGGCCCGGCCGAGCGTCTCGGCGGCGGTCGTCGCCATTCCGCCCGTGGCGGTGAGGGGTCCGAGTTCGGCGTAGAGATCGGCGCCCGCGGCCGGGTCGAGGGAGGCGCCGATCGTGTCGGCGAGGCGATAGGCGGCGCGCACCGCAGCGAGCTCGGCGCACAGCCCCGCGAAGACCGGCGTATGGGACGCCGCCAGCAGGCCGACCGCGGCCTCGATCGCAGCCTGCGTCTCCACCGCGCCTCCCTTGACCCAGGCTGCCATCTCGTGCGTCCCGTGGTTTCCTGCGCCGGACCGGATCGAGGCCGCGCATGTCAGATCGGTTGGAGCGATCCGCCGGGGCGCCGTTTCGGCGTCCGACCGCGCCCGGACCCGTCCGGGTCGGCGCTTCGGGGTTGATCGACCCCTTGCCGAGAACCGGCCGGCCGGTTTTGCATCCCGGGGTGGCCGCTCGCAAGCCCCTCCGGCGATTTCGCGGGCGAATCGCGCCGCCGTCCCGGTTCGGATGGGTCGCGAGGATCCTCGCGCCCGCCTTCGGCCGGATGGCGAGGTTGTCGCGGCCCGCCCCGCATGGGAGAAGCCGGCCGCGCCGCGACAGGCTCGGCGCGGCGTGAGGCCACGGAGGGGATCATCGTGAGCGAGGCCCCGGAGCGGACGCAAGCCATCACGCTGGTCCCCGCATCGTCGGACGGCGGCACGGACGCCGTTCGCGTCCACGCTCCCGCGCGCCTGCATTTCGGCTTTCTCGATCTCAACGGATCCCTGGGCCGGCGCTTCGGCAGCATCGGGCTCGCCGTCGACGCCCCCGGCATCCGGCTCGTCGCCCGCAGGAGCCGCAGGGCCACCGCCTCGGGGCCTGAAGCCGAGCGCGTGCGCAGCTACCTGCTCGCGGCGGCGGCCCATCTCGACGTGCCGGATGCGGCCGCGATCGAGCTGGAGGCGGCGATCCCGCCCCATGCCGGCTTCGGCTCCGGCACGCAGCTCGCGCTTGCCGTGGCCGCGGCGCTCGCCCGTCTGCACAGCCGCCCCTTCGCTCCCGCCGACTTCGCCGACGTGCTCGACCGCGGCAACCGCTCCGGCGTCGGGCTCGCCGCGTTCACTCACGGGGGATTGATCGTGGATGGCGGGCGCGACGACAGCGGGGCGCCCCCCCCGGTGATCGCGCGACTGCCCTATCCGGAGGCGTGGCGGATCGTGCTGATCCTCGACGACGGCATGACCGGCGTGCACGGTCCTCGAGAGACGGCGGCCTTTCGCGACCTGCCGGTCTTCCCCGACGCCCAGGCCGCCGAGATCTGCCGGATCACGCTGATGCAGGTGCTGCCGGCGGTGGCGACCGCCGAATCCCAGGGTTTCGGCGCGGGCATCACGCGGATCCAGCGGCTGATCGGCGATCATTTCGCCCCGCACCAGGGCGGTCGCTTCGCGAGCCCCGCCGTGGCGGAGGCGCTCCGTACGATCGCGGAGCAGGGCGTGGCCGGCTACGGCCAGAGTTCGTGGGGGCCGACCGGCTTCGCCCTGATGCCCACGGAGCGCGAGGCACGCGCTCTCGTCGCCGGCCTCGCGCGTCCGGGGCGCCTGCGCTTCGTCGTGGCCAGCGGCCGCAACACCGGCGCGACGGTCACGGTCGATCCCGCACGGCCGTCGTAAGCCCTTCTTGACGGGGACCACGAAAACCTTCGCTTGACCCGTACCCGCGCGATCGGCTTTGCACGCACGATCTGCCAGACCGCCGCCCAAGCGCGGCGAGGACCGGAGACTGACATGGCCCGCTCGATCCTGCACATGCTCACGCCGCTCAAGCACATGAGCCCGTTCGACGTGAACATGGCGATCGATGCCGGTTTCGAGACCATCGTGACCTACACCGAGGTCAGCCTCCCCGACGTGGTCTCGCTCACCCAGGATTCGATCTTCTCCCGCGCGCCCGGTGACGGGGTGCGCACCGGCATCTTCATCGGCGGCAAGAACGCCGAGGATGCCCTCGACATGGTGGATCGGGCCAAGAAGGCCTTCGTGCCCCCCTTCGCCAACCACATTTTCGCCGATCCGGCCGGCTCCTTCACCACCGGCGCGGCCATGGTCGCCGAGGTCTCGCGGGCGCTGAAGGCGAAGCACGGCACCGATCTCAAGGGCAAGCGCATCGTGATCTTCGGCGGCGCGGGCGTGGTCGCCTACGTCGCGGCGGTGATCGGCGCGCTGGAGGGCGCCACGTCGGTGCTGGTCGGCCATGACGGCGAGGAGCGCGTCAGCAAGATCGCCTTCACCATGAAGTGGCGCTTCGGCATCGAGGTGGGCGCCGTGGACGGATCGACCCCCGAGGCACGCCGGGCCGCGATCACCGACGCCGACGTGATCCTGTCGGCGGGTCCCGCCGGCATCCCGATCCTCTCGGCCGCCGATCTCGAATCCGCGCCCAAGCTCCTGGTCGCCTCCGACGTCAACGCGGTACCCCCCGCCGGCATCGCCGGCATCGACGTGAACGCCGTGGACGTGGCCCTGCCCACCGGCCGGGGCGTCGGCATCGGCGCGCTGGCGGTCGGCAACGTGAAGTACCAGACGCAGCGCCGGCTGTTCGACCGCATGCTGCAGGCCGACCAGCCGCTCTGCCTCGATTTCCGCGACGCCTACGCACTCGCGGTGGAGATCGCCGGCTGACGCCTCGCCGTGGCCGTCGTCGCGGGTGACGCGGTCCTGATCGCGGCCCAGTCCGGCCGGGCGCTGGCCCAGGCCGCGCGCCGGGCCGGACTGCGCCCCTACGTGCTCGACCTCTTCGGCGACCAAGACACCCTCGACCTAGCGCAGGCCCATCGCCCGTTGCCCGGCCGATTCGGCACCGGGCGGCTCGGGGGCCAAGCCGTGCTGGCGGGCCTCGACGAGCTTGCGGTGCTGGCCGGGGGGCGTCCCCTCGGCGTGATCCTGGGGTCCGGTTTCGAGGGCGCCCCGGACCTGATCGCCGCGATCGCGGCCCGCCACCGGCTTCTCGGGGCGCGGGCGCCCACCGTTGCCGCCCTGAAGGACCCGCTCGCCTTCGCGGCGCTCTGCGCGCGGCATGCGATCCCGCATCCGGCGGTGACGCTGGGGGCCGTACCGGACCCCGCCCGTTGGCTGCTCAAGCGCGTCGGCGGCTCAGGCGGCACCCATATCCGAGCGGCGGGCAGGCGCGCGGCGGCGCCCGGGCATTACGCGCAGGCCCGCGTGCCGGGCCGGGCGCATGCCCTGAACGTCTTGGCAGACGGACGCGACATCGCGGTCCTGACACTGACCGAGCAATGGAGCGCGCCGTCCCCCCTTCGCCCGTTCCGCTATGCCGGCGCCGTGGCGCCGGGGCGGAACGAGACGCCCATGATCCCGGACCGTCTGCTCGCTGCGATCACCGGCGCCGTGGCGAGGCTGGTCGCCGAGACCGGCCTTGTCGGCCTCGCCAGCGCCGACCTCCTGATCGACGGCGACACGTGGTGGCTCCTGGAGATCAATCCGCGCCCCGGCGCCACCCTGGACGTGCTCGACCGTCGCCCGACGCCCCTGCTGGCGCAGCACATCGACGCCTGTCTCGGAGTGAGCCCCCGCCTCGATCCGTCGCCGGAGGATGCGGCGGGCGCGCAGATCTGTTACGCGGCGCGGGATCACGCGACGGTTCCTCCCCTGAACTGGCCCGATTACACCCGCGACCGGCCCCGTGCCGGAAGCCGGGTCGCCGGGGACGCGCCGTTCTGTACCGTCACCGCGCGAGCGGCCACGGTGGCGGATGTGAGAGTGAGTTTGCGGGAGCGCGACCGAGCCGTGCGCGGCCTGATCGACGAGACGGAGAGTATGGATGACCGAGCCGAGATATCCCAGCGTCAACGCGCTGACGGCGCCGCTGGTGGAGCGCCTCGTCGCTGAGGCGGACGTGCTGCGGCTCTCCGTCGCCCACGAGCACGGGGCCCGCATGGTCGATGCCGGCGCCTCCGCCCGCGGGTCGATCGAGGCCGGACGGCGCATCGCCGAGATCTGCCTCGGGGGCCTCGGCACCGTCAGCATCAGCCCGGTCGGCCCGATCGCGTCCTGGCCCTACTCGGTGGTGGTGCATTCGGCCGATCCGGTACTGGCCTGCCTCGGCAGCCAGTATGCCGGCTGGAGCCTCGCCGACGAGACCGGCGAGTCCGGCTTCTTCGCCCTCGGCTCCGGCCCCGGCCGGGCGGTCGCCGTGGTCGAGGACCTCTACAAGGAGCTTGGCTACCGCGACGCCGCACAAAGCACCGCCCTGGTGCTCGAATCCGCCAGCGCCCCGCCGGCCTCCGTCGTCGCCAAGGTCGCCGAGGCCACCGGCCTGTCGCCCGAGGCCCTGACATTCATCTACGCCCCCACCCAGAGCCTCGCCGGCGCCACCCAGGTCGTCGCCCGTGTACTGGAGGTGTCGCTGCACAAGGCCCACACGGTGGGCTTCGACCTGCACAAGATCCTCGACGGCATCGGCTCGGCGCCGCTCTCGCCCCAGCACCCGGACTTCATCCAGGCCATGGGCCGCACCAACGACGCCATCATCTACGGAGGCCGGGTCCAGCTCTACGTGGATGCCGACGACGCCGACGCCAAGCAACTCGCCGAGGCGCTCCCCTCCACCACGTCGAGCGACCACGGCTCGCCGTTCGCCGAAATCTTCGGCCGCGTGAACGGCGACTTCTACAAGATCGACGGCGCCCTGTTCTCCCCGGCCGAGGCCATCGTCACCTCGGTCAAGACCGGCAAGACGTTCCGGGGTGGCAGGCTCGAGCCGTCCCTGGTCGACGCGTCCTTCGACTGACGCGGACAGACCCTCCCCTCGAAAGGGGAGGGACGAGGGAAAGCACCGGGTAAGACGATGCGGATCGGGCTCGCGGCCGACAACGGCAACTGGCACAAGGCGCGGCTGCGCGCGGCCCTGCGGTCCCTCGGGGTCGAACCGGTGCTGTTCTCGCTCGCCGACGTCGGCGTGGTCACCGGCGCGGGCGAGCCCCTGCGCGTGCCGGGGTTCGAGGACGGCCTGCCCGACGGCGTCCTCCTGCGCACCATCGCGGGCGGCACCTTCGAGGCGACCACGATGCGGCTCGGCGTGCTCCACGCACTGGCGGGCTCCGGCGTCACCGTGTGGAACGGGCCGACCGCCATCGAGCGCTCGGTGGACAAGGCCGCCACCTC
>Ga0182229_1000159_pt1 | contig 17481 bp, 19 predicted proteins | sample G6R1MG_32_FD_129663 | JGI IMG/M metagenome (GOLD analysis project Ga0182229, IMG submission 129663) | Miscanthus phyllosphere microbial communities from Michigan, USA - G6R4_MAIN_07NOV2016_LD1 MG | ecosystem: Host-associated > Plants > Phyllosphere > Phylloplane/Leaf | place: USA: Michigan...
CGCCGCGCGGGCCGCGCGCATCCCGCCGTCCCGACCCCGCACCGCTCGGCCGAGTTCACGCCCGAGGAGATCGAGGCCCTGTGCCGCGATCCGATCCTCGACGTCCGGTTCCTCGACTGAACGGCGGCGGCCATGGCCTACGCGCAAGCCTCCGACCTGATCGAGCGGTTCGGCGCGGTGGAGCTGATCCAGCTCACCGACCGCACCAACGTGCCGCCCTCGACCCTCGACGCGACGGCGGTCGCGCGGGCGCTCGGCGACGCGGCGGCGCTGGCGGACGGCTATCTCGCGCGGGTCTGCGCCCTGCCACTCCCGGCCGTGCCGCCGGTCCTCGTGCGGATCACCGCCGACATCGCCCGGTACTACCTGCGCGGCGAGAGCGTCGAGAAGGACGGCCCGGTCGCCCTGGCCTACCGCGACGCGGTGGCGTGGCTGAAGGACGTGGCGGACGGGCGCGTGCGCCTCGACGGCGGCGCGGGCGCGCCGGCCGAGCCCGCCCCCGGCGCCGCCGGCCGGGTCGAGGCCTCGCGCCCCGTCTTCACCCGCGATGGGCTGCGGGGGTTCTGATGAGCGGCGCCAGCATCCGTATCGAGGTCGCCGACGCCGAGGTCGCAACCGGGCTCCGGCGTCTGGGCGAGGCCGGGGGAGATCTCGGCGCCGCCATGGAGGAGATCGGCGCCGCGCTGCTATTCTCGACGCAAACCCGGTTCGAAACAAAGACCGGCCCGGACGGCGCGCCCTGGACACCGTTCGCGGGCTCGACGCTCAAGCGGATGCCGGCCCGACGCCGGATCGGCCCCCAACTCCTGCGCGACACCGGGCGTCTCTCCGGCAGCCTCGTCTTCAAAGCGGATGCCGAGAGTGTCGAGGTCGGCACCAACGTCGTCTACGCCGCGATCCACCAGTTCGGCGGCAGCGTCGTCATCCCCGAGCGCAGGGGCAGCGCCACCTTCGAGTATGTGGCTGAGGGGGCCGGCAAGGCGAAGGACGGACGCCGCGTCGGCTCCAGGCTCCGGTTCGCCACCGCCTCGACGCGGGCCAAGACCAAGCACACGCGCGCCTTCACCGTCCCGGCACACACCGTGTCGATCCCGGCGCGGCCGTATCTCGGCGTCAGCGACGACGACAGGGCCGAGATCCTGGCGATCCTGGCCGACCGCCTCGCGAAGGCCGGCGCGGAGGGCGCGCCGTGATCGTCCGGGAGATCATCGCGCGGCTGAAGGCTCAGGCCTCGCCGCCCTTCGCCCTCGTCGCCGGCTCCGCCGACCTCGCCGCGCTGGGCAGCGCCCGGCCGCCCGCGCTGCCGGCGGCCTACGTCTTCGTCTCCGAGGAGGCGGCCGGGGAGAACGAGCGGGTCAACGCCGTGCTCCAGCGCATGGAGATCGACGTCTGCGTGGTGGTGGTCGCCGGCAACGTCTCCGACGCCCACGGCGGCGCCGCTGCCGCCGACAGCGAGGCGCTGAAGCGCGCCGTCCGCGCGGCCCTCGTCGGCTGGCAGCCGCCCTCGGCCGAGGACGTCGTCACGAATGTCGGGGGCAAGCTCGTCCGCGCGGCGGGCGGCACGGTCTGGTGGGAGCTGACCTTCGGCACCGCCACCTACGAGGGAGCGTGAGATGGGTGTGCGTGAGGGCGGCAGCTACGTCGCCGATCCCGCGACCGGCGAGGAGAGCCTCGTCGCGCGCACCGCCCCGGCTGACGCGCCGCGACCGGCCGTGTCCGAGCCGCAGCCGGCCCCGGACCCGCCGGCCGCCGGGAAGCCGTCGCGCCGGCCAAGCGCCCCCACAGCCGAGCAGGAGTGACCCGTGGCCCGCCGCTACTACCGCAAGCTCGCGATCCTCGCGAAGGTCGAGGCCGGCTACGGCACCGACGCCGCCCCGACCGGCGCGACCAACGCCATGCTGATGACGGACGTGACCGTCACGGCCATGGAGGGCGACAAGGTCTCCCGCGACCTGCTGCTGCCGTACTTCGGCGATCAGGGCTTCGTGCTCGCGGGGCTCCACGCCAAGGTCGAGGGCTCCATCGAGATCGCGGGCGCGGGCGCCAAGGGCACCGTGCCGGGCTACGGGGCGCTGCTGCGGGCCTGCGGCCTGTCCGAGACGGTCACCGCCGGCGCCAAGGTCGAGTACCGGCCGGTGAGTGCGTCCCAGGAAAGCGTCTCGCTCTACGCCAACCTCGACGGGGTGAACCACGTCCTGCTCGGCGCACGCGGCACGGTGACGGCGAGCTTCACCCCGAAGCAGATCCCGAAGTTCCGCTTTTCCCTCTCTGGCCTGCTGGGCCCGGTGGCCGACACGCCCCTGCCGACGGCCTCGTTCGCGGCGTTCCAGAAGCCGCTGGTCTGCAGCAAGGCGAACACGACCTTCGCCCTGCACGGGCTGCAGCCGGTGATGGAGAGCCTGAGCCTCGACCTCGGCAATCAGGTCGAGCCGCGCATGCTGGTCAATGCCGAGAGCATCGAGATCACCGACCGCAAGGTCTCCGGCACCACCGTGATCGAGGCCGTCGCCCTGGCCGTGAAGGACTGGTTCACGGCGGCGCAGGCCTCGCGGACGGGCGCCCTGCTCCTCACCCATGGGGTCGCCGATGGCGGGATCGTGGAACTGGAGGCCGCCGCCGCCCAGGTCGGCCAGCCGACCTACGGCAACACGCAGGGCATCCTTAACACCTCCCTGCCGCTCGCCCTCTGCCCCGTCTCCGGGGACGACGAGATCACGATCCGCGTCCGCTGACCCGGCCCTTCAAGCCCCCTTCAACCGGAGTTCGACCCGTGTTCGCCATCGCCCCCAAGCGCCTGTTCTGGTGGCCCGTCACCGTCCGGATCCCGAGCCCGGACAAGCCCGGCGCGATCGAGGCGCACGGCTTCGAGGCACAGTTCGAGGCCATGCCCCTGGCCCGCGCTCACGCCCTCGACGAGGCGCGGGCCACGCTGCCGGAGGCCGAGCGCGTGGCGCGGGCCTTCGACTTCCTGTCCGAGATCGTCCGGGGCTGGCGCGACGTGGTCGATGCCGATGGCGAGAGCGTGCCGTTCGGGCGCGAGGCCTTCGAGGCGCAGTGCCAGTTCGTGTGGTTCCGCGACGGCATCCTGGCCGCCTACGCCGAGGCGATGAGCGGGCAGGAGGCCCGCCTGGGAAACTGAGGGCGGCGGCGCGGGCGCTCGCCTACGCCTGGACGGGCCGGGCCGACCCCGCGCGGGTCGCCGGCCTCGACGCGGAGGCGCGGGCGCAATTCGCCCGCCTCGGCGTGGACGCCCCGCCGGAGGCCGAGGATCCGGTCGGGGACAGAGTGGAGGTCTGGGATGATCTGTGGAACGCCTTCGCGATCTTCCGCGCCTGCGCCACGCAATGGCGCGTCGTGGCGACCCCGCACGCGCTCATCCATTGCGGCCTCGACTATCCGGCGGTCGAGGTGGTGATGCGCCGCCTGCTGCCTGAAGGGGCGGATGCCGACGCCGTCTTCGCCGACGTGATGGCGATGGAGGCCGCCGCCCTGCCGATCCTCAACGAGGCGCCGGTATGACGCTGCAACTCGCCGTCAGGATCACGGCCGACGCCTCGTCCCTCAAGCATGAGGTGGCCGAGGCGACGCAGGCCATCGCCCCCCTCGACGCGGCCCTCGCGAAGGTCGGCACCGGAGCCACGACCGGACTTGCCCAGGCGACGGCGGCGGCCGAGAGCTTCGCCAAGGCCCAGCGCGCCGTCGCCACCGCCGCGACCTCGGCGGCGACGGCGACCGCCAGCGCGCAGCGAGGCATGGCGGCGGCGAAGAGCGCCCAGGCCGCCGCGTCGGGCCTGCGCCCGGACCAGTGGAAGAACCTCGGCTTCCAGACGAACGACATCCTGACCTCGCTGTTCTCCGGCGCCCCCGTGACCCAGGTCATCGCCCAGCAGGGCGGGCAGGTGACGCAGGTGCTGGCCGATGCGCCGGGCGGCATCGCGGGCGGGCTGAAGATCGTCGCCGGCCGCGCCCTGGAGGTGCTGACCCCCGTCCGCCTGATGGCGGCGGGGTTCGCGGGCGCTGCCGCCGCCGTCGCCTATCTCGGCGTGACCTGGGCGAAAACGCAGGAAGAGATCCGCACCGGCCTTCTGGGCATCGGCGCGCAATCCCGCGCGAGCGTCGCCGATATCGAGCGGATCGCGGTGAACGCTTCTGCCGGGGGCAGGATGTCCCGGAGCGACGCGCGGGGCGTGGCCGGCGCCGTCGCCGCCACCGGTAAGGTCGACGTCTCGAACATCCCCGGCATCGTCGGCCTCGCCCCCGGCTACGCCAAGCTGTTCGGCAAGGATCTGGCCGACACGGGAGCCGATCTCGCGCGGATCTTCGCCGATCCCGTGAAGGGCGCCGACGAGCTGAACGCCCGCATCGGCGGCCTCGATGCGAACACGCGCACCTACATCCGCACCCTATCCGAGCAAGGCGATCGGCAGGCCGCGATCAACGCCACCGTCCGTGCCTACGCAGCGGAGGCCGAGAAGGCGGCCGAGAAGACGTCATTCTGGGCCAGGGCCCGCAACCTCATTTACTCGACCGGCGACGCGGTGGGTGCAGCGGTCGCGCGCCCCTTCACGGAAAGGACCGCCGCCGAGCGTCTGGAGGCGTCCCGCGAACGTCTGAGGCAGCTTCAGGGTGCGCAGACGCGGGAAACCCCGTCGTCGAGCCTGCTCTCCGGGCTGGCGCAGGATCAGCTTCGCTATCGGCGAGCGCAGGCCGCCTCGGCGGAGAGCGCGGCGATCAAGGCCGCACAAGAGCAGGTCCGCAAGGACGAGGAGGCTGCCGAGAAGGAACGCGCCGAGGCGACCGCTGCGGCACAGACCAAAGCGGCGTCTGACCTGTCCCAGCAGGCCGAGGCGGCCGTCCGCGCCATCCAGCCGGAGATCGACCAGCTCGAAGCGCTGAACGGCAAGATCCGCCTGTTGACGAAGACGCAGGGCGATCTGGACGCGCTCTCCAGCCTGTCGGCCGGCACACGCAGGCAGCTCACCGATGCGATCAAGGCGGCCAAGGGCGGCGTCGAGAGTTACGTCTCGGCCGAGGACAGGGCGCGGCTCTCGGCCGACCTGACCATCCGCTCGATCAACGCCCGCACCGATGCGGAGAAGGCGGCGATCGCCGCCGAGCGCGAGCGCCTCGCCCTCGCCGGGCAGGCCATCGGCGACGATAGCCACCGGCAGCAGATCGAGGCGGCACGGGCGGCGGTGCTCGCCCAAGGCACCCGCGAGAGCCAGGACCGCCTCCGCGACGCGGGCGACCGGGCGGCCTCGGCCGGGCTCCTCTCCTATCCGCGTCAGGTCGCCGAACTGGAGGCGCGCTACCGGGAGATCATCAAGGCGAGGGAGGGCAATCCCACGGCCCTCGCCGACGCCCAGAAATCCAAGGCGCTCGACCGGCAGGCCCTCGACACCGAGGCGATCGGCGGGCCGCTGCGCGAGGCCAACCGCGCGCTGGCCGAGCAGGCCGCCGCCCTGAAGCTCCAGCAGGACGCGTTCGGGGCCTCGACCGAGGCCGCCGCGCGGATGGCCGAGGCCCAGCGCCTCGTGAACCAGTATGCCGCCGCCGGCATCCCGATCGACGAAGACCTGCGCCGCGCCATCGACGCGCAGGCCGGCGCGACCGGCAAGCTCGCCGCCGCCCAGGACGATCTCGCCCGGCGCCAGCGGGCGGTCATCGGCGGCATGGACGACGTGCGCAACGGTCTGCGCGGCGGCCTCACGGGCGTGTTCTCTGACCTCTCGCGGGGCCGAAGCCCCCTCGACGGCCTCGTCTCCTCGCTGAACCGGACCACGAGCGGCCTCGTGGACCGGATGGTCTCCGGCCCGCTCACGGACGCCCTGCTCGGTCAGGAGGGCAAGGCCGGCGGCGGGCTGTTCGGCGATACGCTGGGCGGCCTGTTCGGCAAGGCCGCCGGCCTGCCGAGCGCCGACATCACGGCGGGCGTGGTCAACGTCACCGGCCCGGTCGCCGGCATCCCCGGCCTGACGGGAGCCGGCGGCGCGGCCGGCAGCGTCGCGGCGGGGCTCTCCGGCGACCGGGCCGAGGTCGCCGCCTATGTCCGCGAGGCGGCGATCCGGCGGGGCATCGACCCGGAGACCGCCCTGCGGGTGGTGAAGCAGGAGAGCGGCTTCGACCCCGCCGCCAGGAACCTCACCGCGCAAGAGCAATCCTACGGGGTGATGCAGCTCAACACGATGGGCGGGCTCGGCGCCGAGGCCCTCAAGGCCGGCATCGACGTGCGCGATCCGTCCACGTGGCGCCGGCAGGTGGAGTTCGGGCTCGACGTGGTGAAGCGCGACGGCTGGCGCCAATGGTACGGCGCCCGCGACGTCGGGATCTCCCGCTGGCAGGGGATCGGGACCGGCGGCGACCCGGCGCTGGGCAAGCTCGACGCCTCGCTGCAGCGGATCGAGACCTCGGCCGGCAGCGCCTCGCAGGGCGTCGCCAGCCTCGGCACCGACCTCACCGCCCTGCCGGGGCCGCTGGCGCAGACGAGCGAAGGGCTGGCCGAGGTCGGCAAGTCCCTTGGGTCCGGCTCCGGCGGCGGGGGATTGCTCGGCGCCCTGGCGAGCCTGTTCGGCGGCGGGAAGGAGGCCGCCGCGCCGGCCGCCGTCACGGCGGCCACGGGCGGCCATATCCGGGGGCCGGGCACGGGCACCTCCGACAGCATCCTCGCCCGGCTCTCGAACGGCGAGTTCGTGGTCAACGCCGCCGCCGCCGGCCGGCACCTGCCCCTGCTCCACGCGATCAACGACAACCGCCTGCCGGCCTTCGCCGGGGGCGGCCCGGTCGGCGCGGCCTGGGCGGCCCACGGCAACGGCATGGGCGGTGGGATGGGCGGTGGGATGGGAGGCGGCGGGTTCGCCGTCACCATCAACAACAACCACACCGGGGCCGCCGTCGCGGCACGCGAGGAACCGGACGGGCGCGGCGGCCGACAGCTGATCGTCCAGGTGGACGAGATGACGGCGGCGGCCCTGCGCCGGCCGGGCTCGAAGTCCGCCGCCGCCTTGGCGCAACCCCGGTTGGCCGCGCGATGAGCATCCCCGTCTGGCCCACGGATCTGCCGCGGCGCGTCCTGCGCCAGGGCTTCAGCCAAGGGTTCGCGGACGGCCGTCTGTCCACGAAGATGGAGGCGGGGCCGACCAAGAGCCGGCGCCGGTTCTCCTCCGCCGTGAAACCGATCCAGGCGGCCCTGGACGTGCCCCTCGACGGCAAGATGCGGCTGGAGCGGTTCTGGGACGAGGACACCGCCGGCGGCTCGCTGCCGTTCCTGATGCCCGATCCGATGAGCGACGGCCTGGCACTGCTGACGCTCGACGGTGTCCCGCTTCTCGATCAGGACGGCGCGCCGCTCCTCAACACCGCGATGTGGCTGGTGAAGTTCGGCGACACGCCTCCGTCCGCCGCGAACACGGCCGGCATCTGGTATCGCGTCACCTTCTCGCTGGCGGTGCTGCCCTGATGGCCCGCCTCGTCTCACTCCACGCCCGCGCGGCGATCCAGGGCCAGGAGACCGATCAGGTCCCGGTGATGCTGGCGACGATCACGCATCCCAGCCTGTCGGTGCCGGCCTACCTGTCGAGCGATCCGACTGAGCGGATCTCGGCCGATCCGCTGGTCTACGGCACGCGCCATGCCGGCATCGTCTTCCCGTTCGTGCTGATGGGCGCAGTCCTGCCCGATGATCAGGACAAGAGCCCGCCCAAGACCACGCTGGTGTTCGAGAACGTCGACGCTGACATGGGACGGGTGCTGCGCTCGATCCCGTCGCCGGCGAGCGTCGATCTGGCGGTGGTCCTGGCCGCCACGCCCGACGTTATCGAGCTTCAGTTCACCGGCCTGCGCGCCACGCGCGGCTCCTACGATGCCAATCAGGTGTCGTTGGACATCTCGCGCGAGCCGTTCACGTCCGAGCCGATGCCGGCAGGCCGCATGACGAAGGCCCGGTTTCCGGGGCTGCACCTATGATGCACTGGTCGGCCCCCTATGTTGGACTGCCCTTCCGCGACAAGGGCGACGCCCCGAACGGCGTGTCCTGTTGGGGCCTCGCGGTCCTGGTCTATCGCGAGGTCGCCGGACTGACCCTGCCGACTTTCGCCGACGCCTTCGTCAGCTCGGCCGAGCGCGCGCAGATCCACGCCATTGCGGCTCGCGCCGCGAGCGCATGGCCCTGGAGCGCAGTCGCCGCCGGCGGGGAACGCGATCTCGATGTGGTGCTGTTCCGCCGCGCCGGCCTCGTGACCCATGTCGGCATCCTCTGCGGGCCCGGCCGAATGCTCCACGTGTCGAGCGGCCAGGACAGTGCCGTCGTCGATTACCAAACCGGGCGTTGGGCGCCCCGCCTCGCCGGGGTCTATCGGCACGCCAGCATGCCGGAGGCGCGCCATGTCGGCTGACGTCTCCGTCCTTGCGATGCCCTGCCTCGATCCCGGCTTCGGGCGGGTCGAGGTCAACGTGGTGCCTGGGACCACGATCGCCGAGATGATCCGGCTGACGCTTCCGGCGATCACCGGCAAGGCGCGCGACCGTCTCCGGATCACGATCGGCGAGCATGTCATCCTGCCGGGCCTCTGGGCGGTGGTCCGTCCGAAGGCCGGTACGCTGGTGGTGATCCGGGTCGTGCCCGGTGATGATCTCCTGCGCACGGCGCTAAACATCGCCGTGACGGTCGCGGCCGTCGCCGCCGGCCAGTTCTACGCGCCGGCGCTTCTGGGTGCACTCGGGATCGGGGCGACGGCGACGACGACGGCTCTGGCCTCGGCGGCGATCAGCGCCACGGCCTTGCTCGCCGGCAACCTACTGCTCAACGCGCTCATCCCCCCGAGAGCGGATGCCAAGAACAAGCCGATCTACGCGATCCAGGGCTTGCAGAACCAGATGACGCCGGACGGGGTGGTGCCGCTGATCCTCGGCTTCGTGCGCTACGCGCCGCCCTACGCCGCCCGCCCCTACACCCAGTCGGTGGGTGACTACCGCTTCATCGTCGCTTCGTTCTGCTGCGGCTATGGTCCGCTGAACATGTACGACTGGCGCATCGGGACCACGCCGATCGAGCGCTTCTCCGAGGTCATCCTTGAGGTGCGCGGCGGCTACGCGAGCGACGATCGGCTGAACCTCTACCCCCAGCAGATGGTCGAGGAACCGCTCTCGATCGAGTTGCTGACGGCGCAGCTGCCCGCCGGCGGCCCGCAGATCCGGGCGACGGCGTCGGATTGCACCGGCTGCGAGATCGACACGACCTATCCCGGCGGCGTGTTCGGCACGAACAAGGACGGCGGCTACGTCCCCTTCACGGTGGCGATCGCCACCCGCTACCGCCTCGCCGGATCCGGTGATGCCGGGTGGATCGGCGGCCCGGCGATCGTGGTCACGGCCAAGATGCCGAAGGCGCTCACCCGCACGACCCTCATCACGTTCCCGGCCCGAGGCCGCTACGAGATCGAGTTGACGCGGGTGACCGTGGACTGGGACGAGGCCGATCAGTCGAAGAAGGAGATCCGTCGCTCCGGCCGCTCGTCCTGGTCCGCGATCCGCTCGATCCGGCCGGAATACCCGATCGCCTTCGACAAGCCCCTGGCGCTCGCGGCCGTGCGGATGCGCGGCACCGGCCAGCTCAACGGGATGCTCGACAGCCTCAACGTCGAGATGCGCTCGATCTGCCCGGATTGGGACGCGGCCAGCGGCACCTGGATCGTCCGAGAGACCAACAACCCGGCCTCGCTGTTCCGCTATGTGCTCACAGGCCCCGCCATCACGTACCCGCTGGCCGATGACGAGATCTCAGCGCTCGGCGACTGGCACACGTTCTGTGCGGCCAAGGGGCTGACGTACAACCGGGCGCACGATTACGAGGCGTCCGTCCTCGACGTCCTCGGTGACATCGCCGCCGCCGGCCGGGCGAGCCCCCAGGACACGGGCACGACCTGGGGTGTCGTGATCGACCGCGCCCTCAGCACGGTCACCGCTCACATCTCGCCCCGCAACTCCTGGGACTTCTCGGGCGAGCGGCCCTACGCCGTGTTCCCGGACGCCTTCCGCGTGCAGTTCCTGGATGAGACCTTCGACTTTGCGAAGGCCGAGCGGGTGGTGCCGTGGCCGGGCTTTGAAGGCGACGTGAAGGTCACCGAGAAGCTCGATCTGCCTGGCGTCACCGATCCGGATATGATCTGGCGGGAGGCGCGGCGCCGCCAGTACGAGCTCATCCACCGGCCCGATACCTATACGGTCAATCAGGACTTCGAGAGCTTGGTGGTGACCCGCGGCGACCGGGTGCAGTTGAGCCACGACGTCATCGACCGGGCGCAGGTATCGGCTCGCGTCAAAAACGTGGCCGGCGGGGTCGTCTACCTCGACGAGCTGGTGTCGTTCGAGGCCGGCCAGTCCTACGCCTGCCGCTTCCGGCGGGATGACGGCTCGACGCTCCTGCGCACCGTCGTCGGCCGCGGGGAGACCCAGGCGATGTTGCTGACCGGGGCGGGCGATCTGCCGGCCCCCGGCAACTTGGCTTTCTTCGGCGTCGCCACCCGCGAAAGCCTCGCCTGTACGGTGAAGGGTGTCGAGGCGATGGAGAACTTCACCGCACGCTTGACCCTCATCGATCACGCGCCGGAGATTGAAGCGCTGGTGGATGCCGAGGTGCCGCCGGCCTGGAGCGGGCGAGCCGGAGCCGAGGCGCAGATCGTCGTCGGCGCGCCCCAGGCTCCGCTCATAACCGATGTGGTGTCCGGGCGGCAGGCGGCCGATCAATCCTCTTTGGCGAACCCGTATCCGGTGGTGGTGCTGCTCCAGGCGGCGACCGGGGAGGTTCAGACGGTCGCGAGCTTCGACGTGCAGCATCGTCCGTTCGGTGCCAGCTCGTGGTCCATCGCGTCCGGCGCCGCATCCGCCGGCGCGGTGCTGGTCGCAGGCTATGCGAAGGGCGACCGGATCGAGGTCAGGGCGCGGGCGGTCAGCAGGGCCGGTTTGGCGGGCCCTTGGACGGCGGTGGTGTCGTCTACGGTCGGCGCCACCGATCCGGCCGCGCCGAGCCCGCCCCAGAGCATCACCCTGGCGAGCCCTTTGGCGGGCGTCATCCAGGTGACTGTCACGTCCAGCGCGTCGGCGCAAAGCGTGTTCACCGTGATCTACATGGCCAGGGGTGCCGACAGCCTTTTCGCCAGCGCACAGCCGATCGGCGACCCCATCGCCAGCGGTCCCAACGTGACCCTCCCGGCGATCGACGCCCTGAACCTCGTGTCCGGCCAGGTCTATCGGTTCTGGGCGGTCGCCCAGGACGCCAGTTCGCCTCCGATCCAGTCGGCTCCCGCCGGCCCCGCCGCGACGGCTGCATCGTGATGCGAGCATCCGCCCCCCTCCTTAGCCGAAAGGCCTAGATCGAATGTCCGAAGGTATCCGGACCGCCAACATCCCTTCTGGCATCCTGACCGAACTCCTCGGGCATCAAGATCTCGGCGGCGGCGTGCTGAAGACGGCGCGGATGCCCCTCGATCTGTTCGTGGCGCTCGTCCGCGACGTCGCCGCGGCCGACCCGTCAGGCGTCGCCGGCGTGCTGACCAAGGTCACCGATCTGGGGAATAAGCTGACGGGCGAGATCACCGATCGCTCCAGCGACACGGCTTCCCTCCAGAAACAGATCGCCGATGCGGGCACGGCGATCATCGCGGTCCAGGCGCTGGCCAAGGGGGCGAGCGACGGCGCCGCCACGTTGCAGCAGCAGATCGTGACCCAGGGCAGGGCCGTCATCGATATCGATACGCGCCTCGTCCAGACCAAGGCTGTCGTCGATGGCAACACCGCCGGGATCGGCGTGCTCCAGAAGCAGATCGTGGCGATCAGCGAAGCGATCGTCGATCAGACGTCCGGCCTCGGTGCGAAGCTGTCGCTCGGTGACAGCGACGCGGCGGCCCCCAGCGATCGTCCCGGTGAAGCCCGTCTCTACTTCACCACGTCCCTGGCTGGTGGCGATCCATCTGGGCTGGCCGCACCGGACCCATCGCTCTGCTCCAGCGGCAACAACGGGCGGGTCCTGCGCCTGACCGGCACGAGCGTGGTCGCCCGGCGCCGTCTGGAGCCGATCGAAGCCGGCCGCTCATACCTCACCCGCGTGGCCGTTCGCCGCCGGGTGAACGGCTCCGACCCTTCCAACGACGGCGTGCGCGTCGCCGTCGCTTGGTACGATCAGAACCGTCTTCCGCTGGTGGGATCGACCGCGCGGACGATCATCACAGACATGCTCGACCTCACCGTGGGGCGTGGTCGCCAGCAGGCCGGCGCGATCGTCTCGACAGCCGGCGTCACGGCATCGGTGAAGCCTCCGGCCGGTGCCTGCTATGCGCGTCTGTTCGTGCAGTTCTTCGGGACGGACCACGTCACCGATCTCGAAGTGATGGCGTGGCGGGACGTCACCGATAGCCAGGTCTACTCGCCCGACCTGACCGCCTTCACCGGACGCCTGACGGCGATCGAGAGCGGGGCTTACGGTGACCGGATCGGCCTGCTGGAACAGAACGCCGCCGCGCCGCTGTCCTCGGGCTTCAGCTCGGCCGCCGCCGCCGCCGCTGGGACCGTTCCTGCTGCGGTCACCATGCTGGACATCTTGGGCTTCAGCGACGCCGGCGATGGTGCCGGCGCCCGTTACAAGCGCGCCGCTTACCAGCCGACCCATCCATGGGCCGTTCGGTCCAAGGATGGTTCGTGGTTCGAGCAACAGGGTCGGCGCACCCTGGAGCAGATCGGCGGCAAGGGCGACGGCGCGACCGACAACCGGCCGATCCTGCTGAAGGTGGCGGCCGGCTCGATGGTCAACATCGACGCTCCCGGCACCTACCGGTTCGCGGCCGGGCCACTCGGCGGCGCGGGCTCGATCCTCTCGGCGGGGCCCGGCGTGCGGTTCGCCAGCCCGCAGGGGACCGGGGCGCTCAACTTCGCGAAGGGCTCGCGGTTCGAGGCGTGGCACGAGGGCGCTGACGGGCAGGTCCGGTACTTCGGGCATCGCCCCACCGGCCCGCGCGCCATCGGTACGGGGGCGCTCGACGCTGGCTTCTCGGCCGCCTCGTGGATGTTCGATGTCCGCGACGACGACAGCGACGTGGGCAGCAGCTTCCGCAACGGGACGGCCTTCCGCCACATCATCACGGGCGGCAAGGGCGGTGTGCAGGCGCTCTACGCCTCGTGCTTCTTCAAGGGCACTACCGGGGCGCACTTCAATCCGAACTACACGGCGGGGCAGTTTTCCTACTATCAGCAGGCGCCAGACGGGGGTTATCCGAATTCCGACCCGAACGTGAATGGCGGCAAAAACGTCTATCGCGGGGCTGGCTTCGGTCTCGGCGCGGCCTGCTACACCGATCCGCAGGCAACGTTCCTGCTCAACCAGACCGCCGCCGAATTCAACGTCTTCGGCGCGGCGTACAATGCGGCCATCGGCGGCCCCTCGGTCTCGATTTGGACCAACGTCCAGGCGGTCAGCGCGCGGGCCACGCGCGGCATCGACGTGGACATCGGCTACGTCCTCGGATCGCAGGGCACCAATCAGCAGTACGGCCCGGAAGTCGGCTGGCGTTACGGCTGGGGGGTCACCGATGTGTTCGGCGGCATCCCGCTCGCTCCGGACAGCGCAATCTTCGGGTCGGAATGGAAGTACCGCACCACGCCCCTAGCGGTCCGGGCCTTTGCCGACCTGACGGGCTTCTCGTTCTCGGACGCGGTCCTCAAGACGAACCACATGCGTCTGAACGAAGGCGCCCTCCTATTCGACGACAAGCAAGTCATCGGGAAGCGTCAGGCGGCCGTCGCCAACGCGACTGACGCGGCCTCGGCCGTCACCCAGCTCAATGCACTGCTTGTCGCGATGCGCACCCACGGCCTCATCGCTTCATAGGGAGAGAAGACATGCGACAGTTCATCATCAGGGAAGACGTCCTCGGCGCGGTGGCACAGTGTATCGGCGCGGCGACGCACGGTGTGCCCTACGGCCAGGTAGCGGCGCTCGTGGCGCGCCTCGACAGCCTGCCGGAGGTGCAGCCCGGCCAGCCGGACAAGGCGAAGGCCAACGAGCCCGCACCGGAGGGGGCGCGGCAGGCTTCAGAGGGGGCCGCCGCCGGCAGCACGGAAACCACGCCGCCTACCGCAAAGCCCGGAGCCGCGCGGAGGGCAGCTCCGCAGGCGAAGAACGTCTGACCATGCAGCCCGCATCGGCAGACTTCCAGATCCGCCGCGGAGACAGCGAGGCTCCGCAGGTGGCACTCCGCACCGAGGAGCCAGTCACCTTCCTGCGTGGCAACCTCGTCGGGCCCGGTGACGTGGTTCAGTGGACGGTGGGGGCAGGTCCGGCCAAGACCTCTGCGCCGAATGGCGGCCTCGTGCAGGACGCCGCTGATCCGGGGCTGTTCAGCTATCCGCTGACGCCTGCCGAGGCCAATGCGCTCTCGGCCGGCGCCACGCCGTACCGCGTTCGCGTCGTCCGCAGCGACGGGACCGAGATCACGCCGCTCGTCGGCAATTTCATCGTGAGCTGACCCATGGCTTCCTCGACAGCCCCTGTGCCGATCGGAGCATCCACCGTTCGTGCGGTGAAAGACCCGTGCCGGAACGTGGTCGAGGTGGTCGTGCCCATTCTGCACGACACGCTCAGGGCCTGCGAGGAAGCCGCGAACGCCTACGTGGACGACAAGCTCGCCCACCTTCAGATCGCGGATATCCCCATCCTGGAGACGCGCTTGGCGCAACAGGACGCGCAGATCGCCGCCGCCCGTTCCGACAGCTTCGTCTACGCCTTCCTGTTCGGTTGACGCGCCCGTGTACGAGGATCGCCCATGAAGACGCTCATCACGACCGGCGTGGTCTTCACGCCCTCCTCACGCTCGCTCGATTTCTCCGCCATCAGCGGTTTCGACCCGTCCCGGCTGTATGGGGTCATCAATGCAACGGCGGGCTCCAAGATCTATGCTCCCGGCATCACCGGGTTCGGCTACCACGCCTACGCGAACGGGGTGTTGAGCCTGGAAACCGACACGACGGCGATGGCCAGCACGGACATCCTGCTGATCGCCTACGAAAGCTCCGCCAGTCAGAAGGTGGACGGTTCCGGTGTCACCCAGCCGGTATCCGCGCTCGCGCTCCCGCTTCCGCTCGGGGCGGCGAAGGACGCCAGCCTTCAGGACATTCTAGCGGCGATCCGTGCGCAGCGGTTCGAGACGATCTGGACCGACGACACCGGCGCCCGGTTCATCCGCCTGGACAATGGCGGCACGATCTCCTGGACCGACATCGCCGGGAACGCCTCGGCGGCCCCAGGCACGGGCGTTCGGCCCGACAGCGACAGCGGCACTGTCGTGTCGCGATACACCTACCTCGCGAGCGCCGCCGGCACCGGCTACGTCTCCGGCGATCTGCTGGACCACATCATCGTGGTTGACGGCGACGCGGGCGACCTCGTCTCGAACTTCTGGGTCAACATCACCCAAGGGACGAAGATCGCGGGGCCGACGAACGGCACGTTCTCCCCGGTCGATCAAGGAACCGATCCGGCCTCGCCCGTGGTGGCGAACCAGGGCACCGGCACACGGGGTTGGCTGGCGACCATCGCGGGGCTGCTCAAGCGAGGCGCCACCAATATCGCGGGGGCGTTGTCCTTCGCGCCGGCCACCGATGTCTCGAACCTCGAACCGGCCGGTGTGAAGGCGACGGCGGCGACGATGCAGGCCGGCGGCGTCGGCCTCACCGGCTGGCTGTCGTCACTCTGGATCGCGCTCATCCAGCGCAGCACGTACTTCCAGCCCTTCACAGCATTCGCGACCTCGGCCAACGGTACCGCCGCCGTGGGCGCTGCGATGAGCGTGGGGGCCTCGCCTTCCCCCTGGGCAAAAGCCAGGGCTATCTGCACGGCGACGGCCACGGGTGGCACGTTCGCACTCCAGGGCTCGAACGATGGGTTCGTGGCGTCCTTCTTCTATCTCGCTCAGGCATCCGTCACGACCGCGAGCGTCCCGATCCCGCTGGAAGCGCCGGCCTGCATGACTGGCGTGCGGCTCGTCTACACGCCAGGGGCCAACGCCGCGATCATCACCGCCTCTCAGTCGCTGCACGTCGCATGACCCTGACGGCCATCACGGGCGCTTCAGGTCGCATCGGTCGGCGCGTGGAGGCGGTGGCCCGAGCTGCTGGTATGACCGTCCAGCCGCTTTCCCTGCCGACCCATGATCTTCTCCACTCCGGCGAGTGGCAGGGCGTCGTCGCCTCGGCCGATGTCCTGATCCATCTGGCCGGCATCGTCGAGAATGGGGCGGACGTAGCCAGCGCGCAGGCGTCGCTCAACATGCTGGTGAACGTGCTGGGATGGTTCCAGGGCAGGCGTCTGATCATCGCGAGTTCGCTCGCGGTCGAGCCAGAGCGGTTCGGCCTTCCCTATCGGTTCAACTATTACGGGGCACGCTGTCTCGCGTCCGAGGCCTTCTCGCGAGCATGGGGCGAGTGTAGGCCTACGCGTCGCGTCGATGTCCTGCGGTTCGGACAGTTCGGAGCGCGGTCCTCCGACATAGGTCATGCCGCTACTTGGCTATCCGCCGACATGCTGGATGCAACGGTGGGCGCGGTTCTGTGCGCCGAGTTACCGGGCTTCCATGTCCGGTATGTCGTGGGCTCCGCCGGACCCTTCATGGGGCATTTAAGGCCGCCTCACGGTCCGCAAGGTGATGACATTTGAACCTGCGCGCCGTGCCATTTGAATTTGCGCGCTACACAAATCCGCGACCAGCTCCGCGCCTAGGTCGACCGGGAGCGGAGGGCACGATCCCCTCATCGGCGACTGGTCCTATCCCACGGAGAAGCGTGAGTGCCTCAGCGGCCCACTCTTTTCGTCGAACCCCATCTATAGTGAAGCAGCAGACACGGGCTCCGGCCGTACCAAAAATCAGGGACCGGTCACTCCCCAACCCATGATTTGTTGCAATGCAACATTTGCGGCAGCTAGCTGTTGTTAGACTGCTACCCTCGCATCGCCGCGTGAGGGACGGCACCGGGTCGCCCGTTCGTCGGACGGGGCTGCGGCGCTGCCATCCTCCGAAAGCGACACGATGCGCCTCGCAATGAGTCTGGCCGCCCTGGGGCTCGCCGCCCTTCCGATCCCCGCCATGGCATCCTCCTGCGCCGAGCAGATCGGAACCATCGAACGCCGCCTCGACAGCGCGGGCGCCGTCCAGGTCACGGGCTTGCAGGCGGGGCATACCCTGCGGACGGGCTCGCCCCGCGGCGTGACCACGGTCCGCCTGGACGCGCCGAGCGACCCCGATACGGTCTCCACCGCCGTCCACGTCGCTGCCGCACGGACCCTGATCGCCCGGGCGGTCGCGGAGGACCACCGGGGCGACCAAAGAGCCTGCGAGAACACCATGACCGTGGCCAAGGGCATGATCGGCGCCCTCCCGTAGCGTCTCGTTCGCCGGGCGGCTCGCGCGCGGACCGGCCAGCACAAGCACGAAGGAAGCGTGA
>Ga0182229_1000160_pt1 | contig 17459 bp, 12 predicted proteins | sample G6R1MG_32_FD_129663 | JGI IMG/M metagenome (GOLD analysis project Ga0182229, IMG submission 129663) | Miscanthus phyllosphere microbial communities from Michigan, USA - G6R4_MAIN_07NOV2016_LD1 MG | ecosystem: Host-associated > Plants > Phyllosphere > Phylloplane/Leaf | place: USA: Michigan...
CAGACCTACCATTGCACCCCGTGGGGCAACCCGACCCGCACCGTGTTCGGCTGGCAGAAGCCCTGCTACCTGCTCGGCGAGGGCTACGCGGCGACCTTCAAGGAGCTGATGGACAGCACCGACTGGGATTCCTACGGCACCGGCAACTACGAGAAGTGCGCCGACTGCATGGTCCACTCGGGCTACGAGGCCTCCTCGGTGGTCGATTCCGTCCGCAAGCCGTGGAAGCCGGTGGTGCAGATGCTGCGCGGCATCAAGACCGAGGGCGACATGGCCCCCGACGTCAGCCTCGCGAACCAGCGCCCGGCCGAGTTCGTGTTCTCGCGCAACGTTGCGCAGAAGCTGTCCGAGATCAAAGCCTCGGGCGTGGACACCAAGCAGGAAGCCCGCAAGCGCACCGCCGCCTGAGGCGCTTCCCCTCACGAGACAAAAGGGCCGTCGCGGTGCACCCGCGACGGCCCTTTTTTCATGCCGCTTCCGGCGGCTCGTCGTCGCCGGGCGCGGCGGGTGAGTTGAGGAGATCCTCCAGCTCGTCGATGAGCCGGTCGATCTGATCCTCGGTGGCGAGCACCTTCAGCACTTCGCCGGTCTCGGCTTCGACGGCCAGCTCGATATGCGGCCCGACGCGGACCGCCAGCATCCGCGCGAGTATCTTGATGGCGCTCATCGAGTCAGGTCCTCCGCGATAAGGCCGACCGCCACGGCCGGGCCACAGGTTGAAATCCAGGTGGACGCCGCCTCCCCCGCCCGCGCGGCGAGGAGGTCGGCGAGGCCCGTGCGCGACCGCCCGAGCCGAGCCGCGAGCCGGTCGCCGACGAAGGCTCCGGCGCCGCAGGTCACGAGGGGGGCGCCCGCCGGCATGTCGGGCCGCGAGAGCAGGGTCGCCGCCGCATCGTGCAGGAGGCGCAGCTGCGCCTCCGCGAAATGGCCCGCGAGGGCGGCCCAGGCGTGGGCATCGCCCTCCCCCCGGTCGCGGCCGACGATGCGGGCGAGGCGCGTCTCGCTCTCCGCCACCGACTTGCCCTTGCGGTCGCCCGTGCCCTGCTGGTCGGCTTCCGGCGGCAGGTCGCCGAGGATGCGGTAGACATCCGCCGCGTGGGCGAAGGTCTCGGTCATCAGCCGGGTGCGGCGTCCCAGGAACGGGGCATGGTCCGTCAGGCCGATGAGCGCCGTGCGCACCACGCCGGTATAGACGAGTTCGCCGGTCTCCAGCCGTTCGGCGTCGCTGTAGCCGGTGGCGGCCGGGCGTCCGCCGATGACGGGGATGAGGTCGGCGGTGGTGGAGCCGATATCCACGACGAGGGCATCGGGGGCGAGCTGGCCCACCAGGGCGGCGGTGGCGTACCAATTGGCGGAGGCGATCTCGAAGGACGCGGCGGCCGCCTCCTCCGGCGCGACGAAGCCGGCGCGGCCGGCGAAGATCCGCACCGGACCCGTGAGCCGTTCGGCGGCCCAGCCGGCGAGCGCCGCGACGCCCTCCGTCCGGTCGGCGAAGCAATCGGTGAGTTCCCCCGTCATGGTGACGGCGTGGTGCGCCTCCTGGCGCGTCCAGTCGGGCAGCGTCGCCAGGGTCGCGTCGAGTGCCTTGATTCCCTGCCACAGGGGACAAGGCGCCTGCACGGCGGCCTGTACGCGCCCGTCGCGAATCAGCGAGGCCTTGACGTGGACCCCGCCGAGGTCCCACCCGACGATGGTGCTGGCAATCGACATGCGCGGATGACGAGCTTTGAGAGAGTGGGGGACGCGGCCGGGGCTCCCGGCTTCGCGGTGATTCCGGTGCTGGACCTGCGCGGGGGCCGCGTGGTCCGGGCGCGCCGGGGCGAGCGCGCCACCTATGCCCCGATCGAGACGCCCTTGGCAAAGGGATCCGACCCCGGCGCCGTGGCGTCCGGTCTGCTGCGGGCATGGCCGGCGCGGTGCCTCTACGTCGCCGACCTCGACGCCATCATCGACGGCGCCGCGCCGGACCTCGCGGCGTTGCGCGCCATCGCCGCCGCCTGCCCCGGCACCGGCCTGTGGGTCGATGCCGGATTCGCGCGCGCCGTTGGGGTGGAGGCGTTCCTGGCCGAGGGGCTCGGGCGCCCGGTGATCGGCACCGAGAGCCAGGAGGATGCCGCCCTCGTGACGGCCCTCGGCGACCGGGCGGTGCTGTCCCTCGACACGCGCGGCGGCGAGCGGATGGGCCCCGACAGCCTGCACGAGGACGCGACCCTGTGGCCCGCCGACGTCATCGCCATGACGCTGGCGAGCGTCGGCGCCGGGTCCGGTCCCGACCTCCCCGCCCTGGCCGCCATCCGCGCGCGCGCGCCGAGCCGCCGCGTCTACGCGGCGGGCGGGGTGCGGGGGCCGGAGGACCTGCGGGCGCTGGCGGCGGCGGGCATCGCGGGCGCCCTCGTCGCCTCGGCCCTCCACGACGGCACCCTGCGGCGGGAGCACGCCTGAACTTCCGGCCCGGCCAAGAGGCTGCTACACCGGAGCGATTCCAGAAACCCGACCGGCACCAAAGAGACGATGGACAAGTTCACGACCCTGGAGGGCGTCGCGGCGCCCATGCGGACGATCAATGTCGATACCGACCGGATTATTCCGGCCAAGTATCTCAAGACGATCAAGCGCACCGGCCTCGGCAAGAGCCTGTTCGCGGAGATGCGCTACCGCGAGGACGGATCCGAGAACCCGGATTTCATCCTGAACCAGCCGGCCTACCGCCAGTCCAAGATCCTTGTGGTCGGCGACAATTTCGGCTGCGGCTCGTCTCGCGAGCACGCGCCCTGGGCGCTGGCCGATTTCGGCATCCGCTGCGTGATCTCCACGAGCTTCGCCGACATCTTCTTCAACAACTGCGCGAAGAACGGCATCCTGGCGATCCGCGTCGCGCCGGAGGATCTGGAGAAGCTGTTCGAGGATGCCGAGCGCGGCGCCAACGCCACGCTGACCGTCGATCTCGACGCCCAGACGATCCGGGGCCCGGACGGCGGCACCCTGCATTTCGACATCGAGCCCGGCCGCAAGCACAACCTGCTGAACGGGCTGGACGAGATCGGCACGACCCTGGAGCGCGGCTCGGCCATCGACGCCTACGAGCAGAAGCTCGCCGCGCGTGAATGGGCCTGAGGCGTCGGGCGAGAGGGGGTGACGGGCGTTTCGTCACCCTTCGTTAACCCTCATGCCGCCTGAATCCGCGCCCAGATTCCGCCTGCCGACATGAGGATTCCCGCCATGCCGAAGCCGACCAACGGACAGGGGCTCGCCGTGGCGCTGAGCCTTCTCGCCGGCCTCTCGGCGGCGCCGGCCCGCGCCGATTTCGACGGGTGTCTCGCGGGCCTGCGCGCCCAGGCCTCCGCCGCCGGCATTTCGGGCCGTGCGTTCGAGGCGGCCACCGCCGGCATCGCCTACGACGACAAGGTGATCGAGCTCTCTCAGGCCCAGCCCGAGTTCAAGACGCCGATCTGGGATTACATGGCCGCCCTCGTGGACGACGAGCGGGTCGAGGATGGGCGCGCCGCCATGCGCCAGCACGCCGACGCCCTCGCCCGCGCCGAGGCCCGCTACGGCGTGGACCGCTACACCATCGCCGCCGTGTGGGGCGTGGAATCGAACTTCGGCAAAAACCTCGGCAAGATGCCGTTGGTGCAGTCGCTCGCCACCCTCGCCTGCTCGGGCAACCGCCGCCGGGACTTCTTCCGGGGCGAGCTGATGGCCACCCTGAAGATCATCGACCGGGGCGACATCGCGCCGGACCGGCTGACCGGCTCCTGGGCCGGCGCCTTCGGCCAGACCCAGTTCATGCCGACCACCTACCAGCGCCTCGCTGTCGATGGCGACGGCGACGGGCGCCGGGACGTGGTCGACTCGGTGGCGGATGCCGTCGCCTCGACGGCGAACTTCCTGCACGTCGCCAAGTGGCAGAACGGCCAGCCCTGGGGCTACGAGGTGCGCCTGCCCTCCGGCTTCAACGTGTCCGCCGCCGGCCGGAAGAACAAGAAGCCGGTCTCGCACTGGGCGTCGCTCGGCGTCACCCGCCTCGACGGGCGCCCCCTCTCCGGTGAGGGCGCGGCGGGCATCATCGCCCCGGCCGGTGCCGGCGGCCCGGCCTTCCTCGTGACCCGGAACTTCGACGCGATCTATTCCTACAACGCCGCCGAATCCTACGGCCTCGCCATCGCCGTCCTGTCCGACCGCCTGCGCGGGCGTCCCGGCGTGCAGGTGGCGTGGCCGACCGACGATCCGCCCCTGTCGCGGGCCGAGCGCCGCGACCTGCAGGTGCGCCTCACCAGCATGGGTTACGATGTCGGCGAGCCGGACGGGAAGGTCGGCCAGAAGACCCGCGACGCGATCAAGGACATCGAGCGCAAGCTCGGTATGCCGGCGACCGGCCGTCCCGGCGGCAAGGTGCTCGAAGCCCTGCGCCGCTGAGCCGGCGCCGGGACCGGCCCTAATAAAAAGCCCGCCTCGGTCAAGCCGGGCGGGCTATTTCGTTTCGGCCTTGGCGCCGAGGGATTACTCGGCGGCGGCGGGAGCCGGGGCCGGAGCACCCTTGGCGGGCTTCGCGGTGCGGTCGCTGCGCTCGACGATACGGGCCGACTTACCGCGACGGTCGCGCAGGTAGTACAGCTTGGCGCGACGCACCTTGCCGCGACGGACCACCTTGATCGAATCGATCATCGGGGAGTGCACCGGGAAGACGCGCTCGACGCCCTCGCCGTAGGAGATCTTGCGGACGGTGAAGCTCTCGTTGAGGCCGCCGCCGGAACGGGCGATGCAGACGCCCTCGTAGGCCTGGACGCGGGTCCGCTCGCCTTCCTTCACGCGAACGTTGACGATGACCGTGTCGCCCGGCTCGAAATCGGGAATGGTCTTGGCGAGGCGCGCGACTTCCTCGCGCTCCAGCTGCTCGATGATGTTCATGACAATGCTCCAGCCGTTGCGCCCAACCGCCCCGAGGGTGGCGAGCACCAGGATTTCGGCGATCCTGTTGTGAGTTGGCGCGGTCCCTACACCAGCGCGGCGCTCTTGTCGACCGTTTGGTGTTCGGCGCGTCACGGCCGCCAGAGCGGCTTCAGGATCTCGTCGCGGATTACGAACGGATCGAGACCCACCTCCCGGATCTGATCCGGGTCGAGGCTCGCCAGGGCGCGCCGGTTCCGGAGGCGGCGCAGCCAGAGGCTTGGCCATGCGATGCCGTCCTTCGGCGGCGTCAGGGAGACCGGGCGGGCGGAGATCACGAAGTGCGCGGACATGATGACTGATCCGGTGGTGAGGAAGCAGTCCGGCCGGGATTGCGTGCTCCGATGTGCTCCGCTAATTGCATCGGATCAATCGGAACATTGTGCTCGGAGCAATTATGCCGTCGACGGACTTCCGGGGCGTTGCCGATGAGGTCGCCGCCGAAATGGCGGCGGGCAGGCTCCGGCCTGGCGATCGGTTGCCTCCCCAGCGGGAGTTCGCCTACGCGCGGGGAATCGCGGTCTCGACCGCGAGCCGCGTCTATGCCGAGCTGGCGCGCCGGGGACTCGTGATCGGAGAGGTCGGGCGCGGGACTTATGTCCGCTCGGACCTCGGTACGTCGCGGGCGGTCCCCCCCGAGCCGCCGCCCAGCGCGGTCGACCTGCAGCGAACCCTGACGTACCTGCCCGAGCAGGAAGCGGTTCTCGCCGAGACGCTGGCCAAGCTCGGACGCAGCGGCGCGATCGAGGCGGCGCTCCAGCAGCATGGCCCAACCGGCACGCCGCATGCGCAGGCGGTGGCGGCGTTGTTCCTCGCGGCGGAGGGCTACGCGCCGGCGCCGGCCGACATCCGCTTCGCGGGCAATGGCCGGCAAGGCATCGCCGCCGCCCTGGCGGCCCTCGCCTCGCCGGGCGAGCGGATCGGGTGCGAGCCGCTCACCTACCCGGTGGTGAAGGGGATCGCATCCCGCCTCGGGATCGCCCTCATCCCCCTCGCCATGGATGACGAAGGCCTCTGCCCGGACGCTGTCTTACAGACGCACCGTGTCACGCCGTTGAGCGGCCTCTACCTTCAGCCGAGCTTGCAGAACCCCCTCGGCACAACGATGGGCGCGCAGCGCCGGGCGGATCTCGCTGCCGTCCTGCGGAGAACCGGCATCGTCGCCATCGAGGACGCCGTCTACGGCTTCCTTGCGGATACGAAGCCGCTGGCGGCTCTGGCGCCGGAGAACGTGATCTTGATCGACAGCCTCTCGAAGCGGGTGGCGCCGGGGCTGACGATCGGAATGCTCGTGGCCCCTCCGGGATTGGGCGAGCGGCTCGGCGTGTCCCTGCGCCAGGGGGGCTGGTCGGCGACCGGCTTCTCTCTCGCGGCGGGCGTCCATTGGATGAGCAGCGGCGACGCCGAACGTCTCGCCGCCATCAAGCGCAAGGACGCGGCGGAGCGGCAGGCCATCGCGCGACGGGTGCTGGCGGATCTCGAGATTGCCGGGGATCCCCGCGCCTATCACCTGTGGTTTCGGCTGCCCGACCAGTGGCGCGCGGAGGCCTACACCAATGCCGCCCTCCGGCGCGGCATGGCGATCATCCCCGCCTCGGCCTTCGCGGTGACGCCGGGCCATGCGCAGAACGCGGTTCGGATCGCCCTCGCCTCGCCGGGCCGCGACGACCTCGCCAGGGCTCTCGGGCAGCTTCGCACCCTCGCCTTGGCGGGCGACGAGCAGATCATCGAGTAGGGCGAACGGACCCGCGCCCGTCAGACCTCGCCGGCGGCGGCTTCGATGCGGTCCATGTCCTCGTCGGAGAGGCCGAAATGGTGGCCGATCTCGTGGACCAGCACATGGGTGACGAGATCGCCCAGCGTCTCGTCGTGCTCGGCCCAGTAATCGAGGATCGGCCGGCGATAGAGCCACACGGCGTTCGGCATCCGCCCCGACTCGACCTCGCCGGACTGCGCGAGCCCGACGCCCCGGAACAGGCCGAGGATGTCGAACTCGCTCTCGCAGTTCATCTCGTCCAGGGTCTGCTCGTCGGGGAAATCCTCGACATGGATCGTCACCCCCGCGCACCGGATGCGGAAGGCCAGCGGCAGGGCGGCGAAGGCGTCGTGCGCCAGGGCCTCGATCTCGGCGAGGTCCGGCGCCCGCATTCCCGCGAGGCCGCTCATGCCGTGCCGACCGCCGGCTGCACGCAGGTGGTGAGGAAGCCCGCGAGGTCGTCGGTGATATGGTCGATATGCGGCTCCTGCACCGCCTCCTGCTCGAACGCCTCCCGATAGGGGTCGATGATCCGGGGCACCACGAGCACCGTCGCCATGCCGAGGTCGTGCGGCACGGCGAGGTTGCGGGCGATGTCCTCGAACAGGGCCGAGCGCGTCGGCTCGACGCCATGCGCCTTCAGGAATCGCTCGTAGGTGACGCGCTCGGGCTTGGGCACGAAGTCGGCCGCCGCGATGTCGAACACGTCCTCGAAATGGTCGAGGATGCCGAGCTTGGCCGCAACGTTCTCCGCGTGGCGGCGGGAGCCGTTGGTGAGGATCAGCTTGCGGCCGGGCAGCTTCTCGATCGCCGCGCCGAGGGGGACGTCGAGCTTGATGGTCGAGTGGTCGATGTCGTGGGCGAAGTCGAGGAAGTCGTGCGGGTCCACGCCCTCCTCGACCATCAGCGCCTTCAGGGTCGTCCCGTAGCGGTGGTAGAAGTGCTTCTGCAGCGCCCGCGCCGAGATCGCGTCGAGGCCGTAGAGGCGCATCACGTAGAGGGTGATGCGCTCGTCCACCTGTGGCCAGACCAGCGCTTCGCTCGGGTAGAGCGTATTGTCGAGATCGAACACCCAGGTGTCGACATCGCCGAAGCCCCGGGCGCCCGGGGCAGTGAAGTGGTCTTGCGTCGGCTGATACAAGGAATCCGTCGCAGGAATGAGGGGCGGCCCGAGGCCGGGCGACGACAATGCGCGGAGACGGTCGAGGTTGCTAGCCCCGCCGAATCAGCGTTCCGGCGCCGTAATTCGTGAACAGCTCCAGCAGAACCGCGTGGTTCACCTTCCCGTCGAGGATGACGACCGCCTCCACGCCCCGGTCGAGGGCGTACATGCAGGTTTCGATCTTCGGGATCATGCCGCCGGTGATGGTGCCGTCCGCGATGAGGCGGCGGCAATCCTCGACGGTGAGTTCGGGAATGAGCTTCTTGTTCTTGTCGAGCACGCCCGGCACGTCGGTCAGGAGCAGCAGGCGCTTGGCCCGCAGCGCCCCGGCGATGGCGCCCGCGAAGGTGTCGGCGTTGACGTTGTAGGTCTGCCCGTCGGCGCCGTAGGCCACGGGGGCCAGGACCGGGATCAGTTCCGCCTTCAGCACCGCGTCGAGGACGCCGCGCTCGACATGCTCCGGCTCGCCGACGAGGCCGAGGTCGAGCACCTGCTCCTCGTTGCTCTCGGGATCGCGGAACGTCTTCATGGCGCGCTTGGCGCGGACCATGTTGCCGTCCTTGCCGCACAGGCCGATGGCCCGGCCGCCCTGCCCCGAGATCCAGCCGACGATCTGCTTATTGATGGAGCCGGCGAGCACCATCTCCACCACCTCGACGGTGGCCGCATCGGTGACGCGCAGGCCGCCCCGGAATTCGGACTGGATGCCGAGCCGGTCGAGCATCCGGCCGATCTGCGGCCCGCCGCCATGGACCACGAGGGGCTTCAGGCCCGACTGTTCGAGAAGGACCACGTCCTGCGCGAAGGTCTGCGCCGCCTCCACGTCGCCCATCGCGTGGCCGCCGTACTTGATGAGCACGATCTCCTGATCGTAGCGCTGCATGTGCGGCAGCGCCTGGGCGAGGATCTCGGCGCGCACGTGCACGTTCGGCAGTTCGGTCATCGCGGTCCTATGCCTGCTTTCCCGCCCAGGTTCGGCGGGGGCTCGGGTCTCAGGGCGGTGTGCTTCTACAGGACTTGTCCGGGCCGTTGAAGCCGCCTTCGGTGCGTGGCGCGCATTCGTGCGCTGTCAAAAAACCGTCGTGATTTCGCGGTGTTGCTGCGTGGCTACAGATCGGGCCGCGTGAAGGCGGCCCGGTTGCGCCGACGCCGTGTGCGGCACATGCTGCGATGCGGCACGCCGCCCGGTCGGCTGCCGGGAGATTGGCATGCGTATCGCAATGATCGGGGCGGGCTATGTCGGGCTGGTGTCCGGCGCCTGCCTCGCGGATTTCGGCCACGACGTGGTCTGCATCGACCGTGATCCGGCCAAGATCGCCGCCCTCGAACAGGGCCGGATGCCGATCTACGAGCCGGGGCTCGAATCCCTCGTCGCCGACAACGTGCGCCAGGGCCGGCTCTCGTTCCGCACCGAACTCTGTGAGGCGGTGGCCGGCGCCGACGCCGTGTTCATCGCGGTGGGCACGCCCTCCCGCCGGGGCGACGGCTTCGCGGACCTGTCCTTCGTCCACGATGCGGCGCGCGAGATCGCCGGGGCGCTATCGGGCTACACGGTGGTCGTGACCAAGTCGACGGTGCCGGTGGGCACGGGCGACGAGGTGGAACGCATTATCCGCGAGACGGTGCCGCAGGCCGAGTTCGCCGTGGTGTCGAACCCGGAATTCCTGCGTGAGGGCGCCGCCATCGGCGACTTCAAGCGCCCCGACCGGATCGTCGTCGGCACCGAGGATCCCCGCGCCGAGGCGGTGATGCGGGAGGTCTATCGCCCGCTCTACCTCAACGCCTCGCCGATCCTCGTGACGGGACGCCGCACGGCCGAACTGACGAAGTACGCGGCCAACGCGTTCCTGGCGGCCAAGATCACCTTCATCAACGAGATGGCCGACCTGTGCGAGGCGGTCGGCGCCGACGTGCAGCAGGTGGCGCGCGGCATCGGCCTCGATGGCCGCATCGGCACGAAGTTCCTCCATGCCGGGCCGGGCTATGGCGGCTCGTGCTTCCCCAAGGACACGCTGGCGCTGGCCAAGACCGCGCAGGACCACGGGATGCCCCTGCGCATCGTGGAGACGGTGGTCGCCGTCAACGACCAGCGCAAGCGCGCTATGGCGCGCAAGGTGATCCGCGCCTGCGGCGGATCGGTGCGCGGCAAGACCATCGCCCTCCTCGGCCTCACCTTCAAGCCGGACACGGACGACATGCGCGAGGCGCCCTCCCTCGCCATCGCCGCCGGGCTGCAGGATGGCGGAGCCAAGGTGCGGGCCTACGATCCCGAGGGGATCGAGCAGGCGCGTCCGCTCCTGCCGGCCGTCTCCTTCGCGGAGGATGCCTATTCCTGTGCAGAAGGGGCCGACGCGGTGGTGATCGTCACCGAGTGGAACGCCTTCCGCGCCCTCGATCTCAAGCGTCTTCATACGGTGATGCGCACGCCGGTTCTGGTCGATCTGCGCAACATCTACGACCCCGCTATCGCAGCGCAGCATGGATTTGCCTATCAGGGCGTCGGACGCAGCGCCGGGACGGGCTCGACGTCCGAAGCCTGACGGACCCTCACCGTCGTACGACCGAGCGATACTGGCGATGACCGTGGGTCGGCGCGGCCGTGATTTGCCGTCCGTCAACGGATAGACTGTCGCAGCACAATGCTTCCAAGCAGAGCAGTACCGCCTTCGGATGATGAATCAATCATCACGACACCGCTGCCCTGGATTCGAAATTGGCTTTTATGGGGCAGCGATTGTGGATTGCGCTGATGAATACATGTCACATCGCGGAGCAAATTCTCTCTAGGTGGAAGTCCTATCCCAGCGCGAGGTTGGACACCGCATTGACGCCATACTAAGGGACCAGATGGTCCTCACTCGTCGAGAGCCGAGCCACCTTACCTTCACGAGCGCCCGCGAACCGAACGTGACACAACGCACAGACATCGCGATCGTCGGACGCGCCTGCCGACTCCCTGGGGCGCCGAGCGTCGAGGGCCTGTGGCAGCTGCTTTCGGAGGGCCGCTGCGCGGTCACCACCCTGCCCCCGGACCGCTTCTCCCTCGAACGGTTCCTGCATCCCCGCGCCCATGAGCGCGGCAAGAGCTACACCTTCGCGGCGGGCGCGCTGGAGGATGTGTGGTCGTTCGATCCCACCGTGTTCGGCATCTCGCCCCGCGAGGCCGAGCAGATGGATCCGCAGCAGCGGATGCTGCTGGAACTGACCTGGGAAGCCCTGGAAGATGCCGGCCTGCGGCCCTCGGCCGTCGCGGGCAGCCAGATCGGCGTGTTCGTCGGCGCCTCGTCGCTGGATCACGGCAACCTGCGCATCATGGATGCGCCCTCGGGCGACGCCTACACCGCCACCGGCAATACGCTCTCGATCCTCTCGAACCGTATTTCGTACATCTACGACCTGAAGGGTCCGAGCTTCACCGTCGACACGGCCTGCTCGTCCTCCCTCGTCGCCTTCGACAACGCCGTCCAGGCGATTCGTTCCGGCCGGATCGACACCGCCATCGTGGCGGGCGTGAACGTGCTGGCGAGCCCGTTCAACTTCATCTGCTTCTCCGCCGCGCAGATGCTCTCGCGCACCGGCCTGTGCCAGGCGTTCTCCAAGAACGCGGACGGCTACGTGCGCTCCGAGGGCGGCGTGGTGCTGGTGCTGCGCTCGGCTGAGGCGGCGCGCCGCGCCGGCTCCACCGTGCGCGCGGTCGTGGCGGCCTCCGGCGTGAACTCCGACGGCCGCACCACCGGCATCTCCCTGCCCTCCGGCTATGCCCAGGCGGCGCTGCTGGAGCAGGTCTATCGCGAGGCGGACATCGCCGTCGATGACCTCGCCTTCATGGAGGCGCACGGCACCGGCACGCCGGTCGGCGACCCCATCGAGGCGTCGGCCATCGGCACCAAGCTCGGCAAGGGGCGCGGCGTCCCGCTGCCCATCGGCTCCATCAAGTCCAATATCGGCCATACCGAGCCGGTCTCGGGACTCGCCGGCCTGATGAAGGCGACGCTCGCCCTCGAACACAACCTCGTGCCGCCCTCGCTGCACGCCGCCGAACTGAACCCCGAGATTCCCTTCGGCGACCTGAACCTGCACGTCGTGCGGCAGGCGCTGCCGATCACCCGTGGCAGCCGCCAGCGCTTCGCGGGCGTGAACTCCTTCGGCTTCGGCGGCACCAACGCCCACGTCGTCATCACCGATGCCGACCCGGTCCCGGCCGTGGCGGGCGAGGCGGCGCGTGCGCCGCAGGTGCTGATGATCTCGGCGCAGAGCCGCGCCGCCCTCAACGAACTGGCCCTCGATTACGCCGAGCGCTTCGAGGCCGAGCCGGAGGCCGTGGCCGAGGTCGCCGCCGCGATCGCCCACCGCCGCGAGCGGATGCCCGCGCGCCTCGCCGTCTCTCTGGATGGCCCGGCCGGCGTGGTGTCGGCCCTGCGCGCCGTGGGCGAGGGCGAGGATTCCGAGGTAGCCCACACGGGCACCGCCGTGGACCGCGCCGCCGAGGTGGCCTTCGTCTATTCCGGCAACGGCAGCCAGTGGGCCGGCATGGGCCGCGAGGCCTACGAGCTGAACGCGGTCTTCCGCGAGGCCTTCGACAAGATCGACACGCTGTTCCAGACCTACGCCGACTGGTCGCTCAAGGACGCGCTCTACGCCGACGACCTCGATGAGCGGCTCGCCCTGACCAGCGTCTCGCAGCCGCTGATCTTCGCCATCGAGAGCGCCTCGACCACCTCCCTGCGCGCCAAGGGTCTCGTGCCGGCCTACGTGCTCGGCCACAGCGTGGGCGAGATCGCGGCGGCGGAAGCGGCCGGGATCCTTACCCTCGAGGATGCGGTCAAGGTCATCTACTACCGCAGCCACCATCAGGAGACGACGCACGGCCAGGGCACCATGGCGGTGCTGCTGATGCCGGTGGAAGAGGTGCCGGCCTTCCTCAAGGATTTCCCGAGCCTCGACCTCGCGGCGACCAACAGCCCGAAGGCCGTGACGGTGGCCGGGCCGGTGGCCGACATCGACGCCGCGCTCAAGGCCCTGTCGCGCAAGCGCCGCCGGGGCCGGAAGCTCGACCTCGCCTACGCCTTCCACGGAAGGCTGATGGACCCGACCGAGAAGCCGCTGCTCCGTGACCTCGCCGGCCTGCGCCCGCAGGCGGGCGGCACGGCGATGATGTCCACCGTGACGGGCGCGAAGCTCGACGGCTCGACCGTCGGGCCGACCTACTGGTGGCGCAACATCCGCGAGCCGGTGCGCTTCAGCGACGCCGTGCAGGAGGCGACCCGCCAGGGCGCCCGCGTGTTCGTGGAAGTCGGCCCCCGCGCGACCCTCATGTCGCATGTCGGCGACGCGGTGGAGCCGCTGGGCATCGAGATCGCCACCGTCGGCGTCATGCACCGCAAGGCGTCCGGCAGCGATCCCATCGCCAAGGCGGTGAACGCGGCCCTGGTGCTCGGCGCCGCCGTCGATGACGACAAGCTGTTCGGCTCCGCGCCGCGCGGCGACGTGCGCCTGCCGACCTATCCCTGGCAGCGCCGCCCCTTCCGCCTGAACGACACGACCGAGAGCGTCGGCGCCCTGAGTCCCCGCCCCTACCACCCGCTGATCGGCTCGCGGGCCGAGGCGGATGGCCTGGAATGGCACGGCTACGTCGACCCCGAGACGCTGCCCGAGCTGGAGGATCACCGCGTCGAGGGGCAGGTCATCATGCCCGGCGCGGGCTTCGTGGAAATGGCCCTCGCGGCCGCCCAGATCGCGCTACGCGACGATTCCGTAGTGCTCTCCGAGTTCGAGATCGTCGCGCCGATGATCTTCGCGGAGGACGCCCTGCGCGAGGTGACGGTGCGCTTGGCCGGCTCCGGCAACGGCATCCAGGTGCTGAGCCGTCCGCGCCTGACCCAGACGCCCTGGCAGCTTCATGCCCAGGCGAAGATCGTCGAGGGCGCGTTCTCGGCACCGCGCAAGCCGGACCTCGACGGGTTCGACTTCGACACGGCGGGCGACCACGTCCTCTCCGGCGAGGCCCTGTACGGCCGCGCCGAGGCGGCGGGTCTCGGCTTCGGCCCGAGCTTCCGGCAGGTCGCCATGGCGGCGCGCCTCGATGAGGCGACGATCGTCGCCGACCTGAAGCCCGCCGAGGCCGATTCGCGCTTCACCCTCGTGCCGTCGCGGCTCGATGCCTGCTTCCACGGCCTGATCCTGCTCTTTGCCGACCTCCTCGGGGACGGCGCGGGCAAGGCCTACATCCCCGTGCGCTTCGGCGAGATCCGCCTCGTGCGGCCGGGCGCCGTCATCGCGCGGTCGGTGATTCGCACCCGCCGCGCCAACGAGCGCTCGATCCTCGCCGACTTCACCCTGCTCGACGCGGAGGGCGAGGTCATCGCCACGATCCGCGAGGGCCGGTTCCAGGCGCTGCGAACCAAAAGCGGCGACGAACTCGCGGCCTACGCGATCACGCAGCGGGCGGAACTCGCCACCGAGCCGACGGCGATCCCGATGGAGCGCCGCCCGAGCGTGGCGGCGCGCCTGCGCCCGCTGACGCAGCCGGTGAAGGGCTCGGCCGACGCCACGCTCTCGCCGGGCCACCTCCTGCTGGAAGGCTGGGCGACGTCGCTCGCCTTCCGCCTGGCCAAGGGGCTGGCGCAGAAGTCCGGCCATGTGGCCCTGAGCGATCCCCGCCTGCCGGCGGCGCTGCGGCCCTGGCTCGTCAACGCCCTCTACGCCCTCGAAAGCAGCGGGCTCGCCGAGCACGAGACCGATGCGTGGCGCCTCGGCGACGGCTCGGCCCTGCCCGCGCCCGACGAGATCATGCGCTGGATCGCGGCGGACCATCCCGACCTCTCGGCCGAACTGGTCCTGATCGCGGATGTCGGCGCCACGGTGGACCGCATCCTGGCGGGCGACGTCACCGACCTGCCGAACCTGCCGCAGAGCGCGGTGGATGCCTTCATCCTGCGTTCGGCCACGTCCCGCCACTCGGCCAACACCCTGGCAAGCCTCTTCGACGGGGCCCTCGGGCAGCTTCCGAAGGAGCGGGCGTTGCGGGTGCTGCAGGTGGGCTACGGCCCGCTCTCGGCCCAGGCCGCCGCCTTCGCCATTTCGGCCGAGGCGCGCTTCACCATCTTCGAGACCGACCGGCGGCTCGCCGAGCGGGCGCGTCTCTCCTTCGGCCGCGCCGCGACCCTGATCGAATCGGCCGACGAGCTCACGGCCGGCGGGTTCGACCTGATCATCGGCGCCGGCAGCCTCCACCGGGGCGAGCGCGGCCTCGTGGGCAACCTCTCGACGGCCCTGGCGACGGGCGGCCTGTTGGTCGCCGTGGAGCCCGGCATCTCCCTGTTCCGCGACCTCGTCTTCGGGCTCACCCCCGATTGGTTCGAGGACGGGATGGGTGGCCTTCCCGTGGGCCGGCTCGACGATGTCGGCGGCTGGCAGCGCACCCTGAGCGCGGCGGGCCTCGTCTCGGTCTCCGTCGACCGGGCGATCTCCGGCAACGGCGACGACCTGCTCCTCGTGGCCGAGGCGCCGGCCCGTCCGGTTCCGGCCGCCGCGCAGAGCTTCGCCTTCATTATCGGCTCGGACGACGATTTCGCCGCCGAGACCGCCTCTTCCCTGGCGACCCTGCTGGTCGCGGGCGGCGTCCATGTCTCGATCATCCTCGATTCCGAGACCTCGCTGATGGAGCTGGAGAAGGAGACGCCGGACACGGTGGTCTTCCTGGCCGGCGCCTTCATGCGCGGCGGCGAGGCGGCCGAGCGCCTGCGCGACCGCTGCCTGAGCCTGAAGCGCTGCGTCGAGCATCTCGGCGCCCGCCAGACCTGCCTCTGGGTCGTGTCGCCCGGCGCCACCCGTGATCGCGGCGGCCAGGCCACGAACGTCGAATCCGGCGTGTGGGCCTTCACCCGCACCCTGGCGAACGAGGTGCCGAACCTCGACATCCGCCGCATCGATCTCTCGCCCGAGATGTCCTCGAAGCGCGCCTCAGAGCGCCTGCGCGACCTCATCCTCTCCGGCACGCCGGAGACGGAGATCGTGTTGGACGACGAAAGCACGCAGGTCGTGCGCTTCCATACCGGCCGGCCGCGCCACCGCGACCCGGCCGATACCGTGCCCGCCCCCGCCGCGCGGCTGGAGCGCAGCAACACGGGCGGCCTCAACGAGATGGTCTGGGGCCCGGCCGAGCGTGTCGCGCCCGGTCGCGGCGAACTGGAGATCGCCGTCGAGGCGACGGGCCTGAACTTCCGCGACGTGCTCTGGGCGCTCTCGATGCTCCCGGAGGAGATCCTGGAGGACGGCTTCGCCGGCCCGCGCCTGGGCCTCGAATGCGCCGGCCGCGTCACGGCGGTCGGGCCGGGGGTGAAGGGCTTCAAGGTGGGCGACGCCGTCGTCGCCTTCGCCCAGTCCGGCTTCTCCACGCATATCGTGGTGCCCGACCTCGTCGTCGCGCCGATGCCGCAGGGCGTCGATCCGATGGCGGCGGCGACGGTGCCGGTCGCCTTCCTCACCGCCTACTACGCCCTCGTCTCCTGTGCCCGGATGCGGCGCGGGGAGTGGGTGCTGGTCCATGGCGGCGCGGGCGGCGTCGGCCTCGCGGCCCTGCAGATCGCCAAGCTCAAGGGCGCCCGCGTCATCGCGACGGCGGGCTCCCGCGAGAAGCGCGCCCTGGTGAAGGCGCTCGGCGCCGAGCACGTCCTCGATTCCCGCTCGCTGGCCTTCGTGGACGACGTGCGGGCCATCACGGGCGAGGGCGTCGACATCGTGCTGAACAGCCTGTTCGGCGAGGCGATGGAGCGCTCCCTCAACGCACTCCGGCCCTTCGGACGCTTCGTGGAATTGGGCAAGCGCGACTACGTCGCCAACACCCATATCGGCCTGCGGCCCTTCCGCCGGAACCTCAGCTATTTCGGCGTCGATCTCGATCAGGTGATCCAGCACCAGGGTGACGACGGCGCGCGGATGTTCCGCGAGGTGATGGCGCTGTTCAACGACGGCGGCCTGAAGCCCCTGCCCTATCAGCCCTTCACGGCGGCCGAGACCTCGGACGCGTTCCGGCTGATGCAGCAATCCGGCCATATCGGGAAGATCGTGATCAGCCCGCCCAAGGCCGGCACGGTCCTCAAGGATGTGGCCAAGCCCTTCACCGTCTCGGGCGAGGGCGTGCACCTCGTCACCGGCGGTCTCGGCGGCTTCGGCCTGGAGGCGGCGCGCTGGCTCGCGGATCGCGGCGCCAAGCACATCGTCCTCTCCGGCCGCAAGGGCGCGACCACCGACGAGGCCAAGGCGCTGCTTGCGGAACTGACCGGGCGCGGCGTGAAGGTCGAGGCCAAGGCGGTCGACATCACCAGCCGCTCGGCGGTGGACCGGATGCTCGCCGAGATCGAGCGCGGCGGCACCAAGCTCGCGGGCGTGATCCATGCGGCGGCGGTGCTGCAGGACGGCCTGATTGCCAACATCGACGTCTCGGCGCTCGACGCGGTGATCGGCCCGAAGGTGATCGGCGCCCAGCACCTCGATGCGGCGACCCGCGACCGTTCGCTCGACTACTTCGTGCTGTTCTCCTCGGCCACGACTTTCATCGGCAATCCGGGCCAGGGCTCCTATGTCGCCGCCAAC
>Ga0182229_1000161_pt1 | contig 17323 bp, 12 predicted proteins | sample G6R1MG_32_FD_129663 | JGI IMG/M metagenome (GOLD analysis project Ga0182229, IMG submission 129663) | Miscanthus phyllosphere microbial communities from Michigan, USA - G6R4_MAIN_07NOV2016_LD1 MG | ecosystem: Host-associated > Plants > Phyllosphere > Phylloplane/Leaf | place: USA: Michigan...
GAATCCGTCCCGCCGCTGGTCGCGGCGGACGGGGAGGCGCTGCTCGCCGCCTTCCGCGCCCGGCTCGACGCCCTGGCGGCGGATCGGGCGGTGGTGATCGACGCGGCGACCCTCGACCCCGATCCCGCCCGCCCGGACCTGCCGCGCCTGCGCGGGATGCTGCGCGGCACGGCCGAGGGCCTGCACGGGCTGGTTTTCGCGCTGGAGACCGGCGCGCCCCTCGTCGCCCTGGAGGAGGCCGACCTCGGCATCGAGCGCCCGGCCGACGGGGAGATCGGCCGCCCGACGCTCCTGCGCCTCACCCTCGTCACGCGCGGCGTGGTCGCGTCGCCCGCGCCCTCGCCCCGGAGGACACCGTGACGGCCCTCATTCGGATGCTCGCCGCCAGCGGCTGGGGATCGCGCAGCGCCTGCGCCCTGGCCGGTCTCGCGGCGCTGGCCGCCTTCGCGATGCCGGCGGAGGAGATCCCGGCCGTGACCCGCGCGGCCTCCATCGCCCCCGCCCCGGCCGAGGGCTCGGCGGTTCGCCGGCCGCTCTTCGACCCCGAGCGCCGCCCCTGGACGGCGCAGGGCAGCCGCGACCTGATCCTGAGGCCCGACCCGGCGGCGCCGGTCCTGGTGCTGCGCGGGCTGCGCCTCGACGGCGGCCGGGCGAGCGCCTTCATCGACGACGGCAGCGGCGCCCAGGGCTGGCTCGCGGCGGGCGAGGGCAGGGGCGACTGGCGCGTCGCGGACATCCACGCGGACCGCGTCTCCGTGATCCAGCGCGGGCGACGCTACGAGGCCGCGTTCCTCGGCCGCCCGGCGACCCTGCGCCCGGCCCCGTTCGCGGATGCCCCGCCCGCCCTGAGGCCATAGAGAGGACGAGCCTGCGCGTGACTTGACGCGGCGAGCAAGATCCGTTTGGCAACACGAAGTGCAATGCGATACGACATCGTCGTCATCGGAAGTGTACGTGCTCGTGCTGGACGATCTTTACAAGTATAACATACTGGAAGTTGCGCGGGATGACCGCGCGGCCAAGCCGGGCCAGCCCCCGGACGTCATCGATGAACGCTATGATGGGCTGGTCGATCATACCGCGCCCTGGTCCGAGTGGAAGCGCGCCAACTTCGCGATGCTGCGCCGGATCCGGCCGAGCAAGACGGCGGCGGTCGTCGCGACGGTGCGGAACGAGGGCATCTACCTCGTCGAATGGATCGCCCATTGCCGGGCGATCGGGTTCGAGCGCATCTTCCTTTACACGAACGACAACACGGATGGATCGAGCGGCCTCCTGCAGCTCCTGCACCGGCAGGGCGTCATCCGGCTGATCGAAAACCGATTCGTGCCCGGCCTTCATCCGCAGATAAAGGCCTTCGAACATTCCCTGCACTTCCTGCACGAGTTGAGGGACTACGAATGGGTCGCCTATCTCGACGCTGACGAATTTCTCATCCCGCACGCCGATGCGGGCCATACGGTCGGCGGATTGATCGCGGCGCTGCGTGAGAGATATCCCGCTCAGACCCCCCTGGCGATCTGCCTGAATTGGTTCTGGATGCCCTCCGATGGGATCATCGAACGGCAGGCCGGGCTCATCCACGAGATCTTCCGGTCCGGTTTCTTTCACTCACATGTGAAATCGATCGTTCATCTGGCGAGCGTCAGCACCATGTGGGCCGTCCATATCCCGGATCCTGCCAGGAACTGGTGCGTGAATGGCAATCTCGATCCCATCTACATGGGCGGTGTCGATACCGATCCTAGATTCCACTATGCGCGGATCAACCACTATTATAATAAATCCTTCGAAGAGTACGCCTTCAAGATCGAGCGTTCCAAGGCCGGCGGGCCTTCTTTCGCCGGTAAGTCATACGAGACGTTCTTCCTGATGGACCGTGCGCCTAGAATCGTCTCCTGGCCCATTCCGGAGGGTATCTCCCTGCGGACGAAGGCGGAGATCGGGGTCCTGATGGACCTGCCGGGCATCGGCGAGGCCGTCGCCGAGGTGGAGCGATGCTTCCGCGAGCGCAGCCAGGCGATTTTCGTGGAGGGAGTGGACGCCGCGTATCGACAGGCGCGCGAGATTTTCGACGGCGCGATCACCGCCGGAGCGTGAGCGGTGCGCGATCTCGCTCGGTCGTGAGGCGCTCCAGCATGGCCGCCAGCGCCTGGGGATCGACGGAGAAGGATTTCTGGTGGAGGGGGCGCGGGTCGTCCGCGTCGGGCACGCCGAACAGCGCGTGGTAGGGCTGGCCGCAGGCGGCCGCCGCGTCCCAGAAGAAGGGCTCGGCCCAGCCGCTCGGCGCGAGGCAGAGGAGCGGCGTGCCGGGCGGGCTGAACACCGTGTTCGTCATGCCGGCCCCCATGATGCCTGCGACGATTCCCGCCCCCGCGAAGGCCGCGATCTGCTCCCGCAGCGACAGGTCGTCCGTCACGATCTCCTCGAAGCCGTGGTCGCGCAGGACCGGGGCGAGGTCTGCGAAGTTGCTCAGGCGGCGGGGCCACCGCTCCCCGCGGTTCACGAACAGGCGCCGCTCCGACGCGGCGGCGGGGGCCGCGCGCTGCCCGAGATCCCGCAGGTAGGCCAGGGCCTGGGGGTTCTTGACGAACGGGTGCTCGGAGCACGGCGTCACGTAGAGGAGGTCGCGCACCCTGAGGGGGATGTCGCGGTCCACGAAGCGGCAGGCGGAGGCCTGCGGCCCGGCGGCCAGGGCCACGCCCTCCTGCCGGATCCGGTCGATCGCCGGGTCGAACGACGAGAACAGGCACAGCGGGGGCCGTTCCGCCTCCGCGAGCACGGCGTAGCGCGGGAAGTCGTCGACGAGCCAATGGCCGTAATTGAACGATCCCACCGAGCCGTAGAAGATCACGTCGGCGCCGCCGCTGTCGAAATCCAGGATGGCGTGGCCCTTCAACTCTTCGGCGACCGTGCCGCCCCGCTCCTGCCTGTCGATGATCCGGAAGGTCTCGTAGAGGGGGATCGTGTCGCCGCCGGCCTCGACGAAGATCATGTTCCGCCAGACGACGGCGCTCCGGATCCGCACCCAATAGGAGGGGCTGGCGCTGGCATGGCTCCGGTTGACGTCCGCGTAATGGGCGCGCAGCGCGGCGATGTCGCCGGGCGACGGCCCGTCGAGGGCCGCCGGCATCGGGCGCTCCACCGCGTGCCGCCCGAAGACGGGCCGCAGGATCTCGAAGGCGGACCCGGCGAGGGCGGAGAGGGCGTGGATCCGCGCGAAGGCGATGTGCGGATCGTGCCATTCGGCTTGCGTGTAGAGGTGATGGGGGGCGCACGACACGCCCTCGTGACTCGTTCTCCGCATCGCGCGCGGTCGCTCCCGGAACTCCCGCGCGATCCCCGATTCCCCCGAGCGTAATGCGGTGTCGAATGAGGCTTCGCGCAAGAAGAGTTGGCTATAAGGAGCGGGTCGAAGCCCGGTCCATTCCGCACAATACGCGAATTTACGCCCCGGTGGAAGAATGGGCGGGGTCTTCGTCTAGTCCATCATGCGCCGGAGCACGCCCTCGGTGCCGGGCAGCGGCATCGCCATGGGCGGGGGCGGGGGGACCGGGCGCACCGGCATCATCGCCCGGAACTGCTGCCGGAAGTCGTCGGCGATCCTGTCCGCCTCGGCGGTGCCGCGGATGACCTTCGGGCGGATGAAGACGATCAGTTCCGTGCGGACGCGGATGTCCGAACGGTTGCGGAAGGCGGTGCCGATGAGGGGCAGGTCGCCGAGGATCGGCAGACTCTCGTTCGAGAGCTGCGACTTCTCCTGCACGAGCCCGCCGAGCGCCAGGGTGTGGCCGTCGTTCACCGCCACGCTGGTCGCCACCCGCCGCTGGCGGATGGTCGGCGAGTTGATGGTCGAGGTGGTGGTCGGCACCACGTCGCTGACCTCCTGGTTGATGTCGAGCACCACGAGGCCGTTCTTGTTCACCCGCGGCGTCACCGAGAGGATGACGCCCGTGTCCTTCAGTTCGATCTGGTTCAGGATCGGCGCGCCGGCGGCGAGCGCGCTCTGGCCGCTCTGCCTGACGATCGGCACCTGGTCGCCGATCTGGAGCTTCGCCGTGCGGTTGTCGAGCACGGTGATGTTCGGCGAGGACAGGACATGCACCGTGGTGATGCCCTGCAGGGCGTTCAGCACCACGTTGAAGTTCGAGCCGCTCATCAGATAGTTGAAGCCGGGGATGCCCCGCGTCGCGGCGCTGATGAGCGCGGCGGTGCCGCTGACGGCGGTGCCGGTGCCGGTGACGGGCACGGCGGATTCCGCGAGGCCCGCCGAGGCGTTGGAGGCGAGGTTCAGCCGGTCGCCCCGGTTCTGCAGGAACCATTGCACGCCGAACTGCAGCTGGTCGTTCAGCGTCACCTCGGCGATGACGGTCTCCAGCAGCACCTGCGTCGGCATCGCGTCGAGGCGCCCGAGGATGCGCAGGATCTTGTCGTACTGGTTGCGGGTCGCGGAGACGACGAGGCTGTTGTTGGTCTCGTCGGCGACGATGCCGATCATGTCCCGGCGCGGCAGGCCGGCGGCCATCCCGCCCCCCGCCATCCCGTAGCCGCCCCCGGCCTCGGCCCCGTAGCCGCTCGCGAAGCCCGAGGCGAAGCCGGCCCCGCCCGGCGCCCCGCCCCCGAATCCGGCCGGCTGCGCCCCGGCGCCCTGGCCGAACCCGCCGCCGCCGCCGAGCGGCGCCGTGGCGGCGAGGCTGCCCGCCCCGCCCGACACCCCACCCGAGGGGCCGCCGGAGAACCCGGCCTGCGCGCCGGACCCGGTCGCGGGATCACCGCCGAAGCCGGAGGTGCCGAGCCCGGCCCCGATCCCCGATCCGTCCGCGCCGAAGCCCGCCCCGCCGGCGGCGGCACCGAGACCGCCCGCCCCGAACCCGGCGCCGGAGGAGACGTTCACGCTGGTGCCGGTCTCGGCGGCGACGACGCTCTGGAGCACGGCGGCGAGTTCCTTCGCCGAGCGGTTCTGGATCCGGTAGACGAAGAGCTGCCGCTCCCGGTCGGCGGCGAGGGATTCCAGTTCGCCGAGCCAGATCCGGGCGCGGTCGAGATAGGCCGCCCGCGACGTGACCACGAGCACCGCGCTCAGGGCCTCGTTCGGCACGAAGCGGATGACGTCGCCGGTCCCGGCGGTCTCGCCGCCGAAGATCTGGGTGAGGTCGCGGGCGATGGCCCGGGGATTGGAGCTGCGCACCGGCAGCATCGCCGTCGACATGCCGCGCATCCAGTCGACGTCGAAGACCGCGATGGTCTGGCGCAGGGTCCGGATCTGGCCGGCATCCCCGGTGAGGATCAGGACGTTGCGCGCCCGGTCGGCCCGCAGCACCACCTCGCGCGGGGCGACGGCGGCCAGGATCGCCTGCATCTCGGCGGCCGAGATCCAGCGCAGGGGCACCACCACGGCGCCGGCCTCGGCGCCGACGCCGCGCACCGGCTGCAGGGCGCCCGCCCCCGCCGCCACGATCTGCGCCATGCGGCCCCGGCGCCTCAGGGCGAGGCCCCGGCTCGACAGGGCACCCTCGAACAGCGCGAGCAGGGCGGCGCGGCTCACCGGCCCGCCGGTCTGGAGGGTGATCGGCCCGCCGGCCTCCGCGTCCAGGGTGTAGCCCCAGCCGAGGGTGTCGGTGAGCACCGCCTTGGCCGCCACGGGCAGGGGCACGTCCACGAGGTCGAGGCTCACCATCCCGGCGGGGAGGGAGTCCGGCGCGGCGCTCTCGCTGCCGACGAGCCGGTCGTTGCCCCGGACCACGATCCCGGAAGTCCCGCGCAGCCCGGCCCCGGGGATGTCCGACAGGGGTTCGGCGGCCGGCGCTGCGGTGGCCGCGGCGCACAGGAGTGCCGCGCCGATCATCTGTGCGCGACCCTTCATACGACCTACGGTCCCCGCTTCGGCTCTGCGTTCCGGGGACAGGAATAGGATTTCGTGGTTAATAAATCGCTTATTTACAACTTACGATCATTTCTAACACCCGATAAGCTCCTAAAACCACAGAGCAAGTCAAAATTGAGCGGACACTGAGCGACCGATCACACTGTTTGGAGTTGCATCACCTCTCCATCGAAGATGCAATCTCGGGTTACATCAGAACAACAGTCCATCCCTCCGCGACCCACCCTTGACGCGGTTCGGAGCGGGCGGGATCGGTGGGCGCATCCCCGACTTACTTGCCGCACGGGCCGCGCGCGGGGGCCGCAGGACCCGCCGAATCGATTTACCCTGGCGCCGGGAATCGGCTGGAAGGGATAGTTTTCGGCGCTGCCTGTCGCTTAAAACAGGACTGTTCATCGCGATTGGATTGTCTATCGCACAATCAATTTGCCGTGAAAGCAGTTCATTCCGCTCGAGGCGCCGGGCGGAGATCCTGAGAGTAGCGCGCCGCTCCGTTCATTACCCCGAGGAACATCATGTCCCGTGCCGCTCCCCGGCCCCTCCGGCTCCGCAGCGCCCTGCTCTGCGCGACCGTGCTCGCCAGCGGCCCCGCCCAGGCCGCCCTGTACGGCATCGTCGTCAATCCGGTCGCCGACCCGCTGCTCGCGGGCCTGTCGATCCCGGCCTCGGCCCCGAGCGCGGGCCTGTTCTCGCCGGTGCGCGACTGGCCGATGAACGCCGTCACCCTCGGCCTGCTGCCGAGCGGCAAGGTCGTGTCCTTCGGCACGCCCGGCGGGAATCCCGGCGTACAGGACGGCCGGACCTTCGACATCTGGGATCCGACCCTGGGCTTCACCGGGGGCAGCCACAAGACCCTGCCGGGCATCACCGGCGTGAACAGCTTCTGCGGCGCGCAGGCCTTCCTCGGGGACGGGTCGCTGCTCGTGGCCGGCGGCATCTTCGACAACGGCAACGACAAGGGCAGCGTCGTCCTGAACAACCAAGCTTCGGGCCTCGGCGCCCTGCAGGCCAAGCTCGCCAACGACCGCTACTATTCCACGATGATCACCCTGCCCGACGGGCGCCAGCTCATCATGGGCGGGTCCTATCCCTATCTCGGCGGGTTCAACGACCCCCAGGGCAGCATCGACAAGGGCTACATGACCGGCATGACGCCGGAAATCCTGGCCGGAGGCCAGTGGAGCAGCCTGTTCGGCGCCAAGAGCCGCGACGCGTTCGGGCCGGACAACAGCCGCTGGTGGTATCCCCGCGCATGGGTCGCGCCGAACGGGCAGGTCTTCGGCATCTCCGCCGACAAGATGTGGGTCCTGAACGCCTCCGGCACCGGCTCGGTGACGACATGGGCCTTCAAGCAGCCGCAGCGCAACGCCGCCAGCGCCACCGACGCGCCGAATGTCGGGCCGGTCTCGACGGCGGTGATGTACGACACCGGCAAGATCCTCCAGGTCGGCGGCAACAGCTACACCAACGGCGACGGGTTCCTGTCGTCGAGCCTCGCCACCACGATCGACGTGAACGGCGCCACCCCCGTCGTCGCGGACACGGCGCCGATGAGCGTGGGCCGGGCCTGGGCGCAGGCGACCGTCCTGCCCACGGGGCAGGTCGCCGTCACCGGCGGCAGCAAGTACAATGATCAGGCGGGGGACAACGCGGTCCTGCAATCGGAGATCTGGGACCCCCGCACCGGCAAATGGTCGGTCGGCGCCTCGGGGGCGGTCTATCGCGGCTACCACTCGACGGCGATCCTGATGCAGAACGGCGCCCTGCTGATCGCCGGGGGCGGCGCGCCCGGCCCGGTGAACAACCAGAACGCCGAGATCTACTACCCGCCCTACCTGTTCACCGCCGCCAACGGCACCGCCGCCCTGGCGACGCGGCCCCGGATCGTCAGCCTCGCCTCGATCACGCCGGGCTACGGCCAATCCCTGTCATTCGAGCTGAACTCGCCGAACGGCCTGTCTCAGGTGGTGCTGGTCGGGCTCAGCGCCGTCACCCACAGCTTCAACGCCACGCAGCGGCGCTACGTGGCGAGCTTCAGCGTCTCCGGCCAGGGCGTCACCGCCAGGATGCCGGCCTCCGGCGCCGTCGCGCCCCCCGGCTATTACCAGCTCATCGCCATCGACACGAAGGGCGTGCCCTCGCCGGGCGTGATCGTCGGCCTCGGCGGCGTCACGGCGCCGGTCCAGGTGATGACCCCCGTCGCCCCCTCGGCCGTGGCCTCCAACGGCGGCGGCACCGGGACCGGCGGCACCGGCACGGGTGGGACCGGCGGCGGCGGGACCGGCGGCACGGGCACCGGCACCGGGGGCAACGGCGGCACGGGGAGCCTCGGCGCCACGATCGGCCCGGTCGGCCTCGCCCTCAGGGCGGCGCAGTCCGGCCAGTGCCTCGCCGTCCCGGCGGGCAACACCGCCGACGGTGCCCCGGTCACGCAGCAGCCCTGCACGGGGGCGGCCGAGCAGACCTGGCAGGTCGCGGCCGGCAATGGCGGGCGGACCCTCGTCAACGCGGCGACCGGCAAGTGCCTGGACATGACGCTGGCGGGGACGCCGGGGCCGGCCTCGCAGGTCTACCAATGGACCTGCAACGGCGGCACGAACCAGGGTTGGACTCCCCGCGGCCAGGGTGCGGGTAACGCCCTCGTCTCGGCCTACAACGCCAACCTCTGCCTCGACGTGAACGGCGCCTCCACGGCGGCGGGGGCGGGGGCCATCGTCTGGTACTGCCATGGCGGCGCCAACCAGACCTTCACCCCCGGCCCGGCGCGGATCGCCCTGAAGGCCGCCCATTCCGGCCAGTGCCTCGCGGTCCCGGCGAACAACGGCAACGACGGCGCCCCGGTGACGCAGCAGCCCTGCACCGGCGCGGCCGAGCAGGCGTGGCAGGTGAAGCTCACCGGCGGCGGCCAGACCTTCGTCAACGCCGCCAACGGCAAGTGCCTGGACCTGACCCTGGCGGGGACGCCGGGCCCGGCCTCCCAGGTCTACCAGTGGGGCTGCCACGGCGGCACGAACCAAGCGTGGCTCGGCCGGGCGCAGGGCAGCGGCGCGTCGCTCGCCTCGTCCTACAATGCCGGCCTCTGCCTCGACGTGAACGGCGCGGCGGTCACGAGCGGCGCGGGAACGATCGCCTGGACCTGCCAGGGCAGCGCCAACCAGACCTTCGGCGCGGTGGCGGTGACCTCCGCGACGCAATAGGCCCCGGCGGGGGCCCTCACCGTTCCTTCCAGGCCTTGGCGATCTGGTCGGTGAGGGGCTTCGTCAGATAGGAGAGCACCGAGCGCTCGCCGATCTGCATGTAGGCCTCCACCGGCATGCCCGGCACGAGGCGCAGGGCGCCGAGGGCCTCCTTGGCGCTCGGCTCCAGGCGGACGCGGGCGGTGTAGTAGGATTGCCCGGTCTTCGGGTCCTGGGTCACGTCGGCCGAGACCCGTACGACCTCGCCCGCCACCTCCGGCGTGGTGCGCAGGTTGAAGGCCGAGAAGCGCAGCATCGCGCTCTGCCCGAGGCGGACGTTGTCGATGTCCTGGGGCTGGACCCGCACCTCCACGAGGAGCTGGTCGGCCTGGGGCACGATCAGCATGGCGGGCTCGTTCGGGGTGACGAGGCCCCCCACCGTGTGGACCGTCAACTGGTGGACGACGCCGTCCTGCGGGGCGCGCATGTCGATGCGCATCAACTGGTCCTGCGCCGCCACCCGCTTCTCGATGAGCTCCGACCACTTGCCCCGGATCTCGGCGAGGTCCTTGCCCACCTCGGTGCGCATCTCCCGGTCGATCTGGTAGATCTGCAACTCGGTCTCGGCGATCTTGCCGCGCGAGGAGGCCGTGGCGGCGACGAGCTGCCCGCGCTCGCCCTCCAGCCGCGCCGCGTCGCGCTCCAGCCCCGTCACCCGCGAGATCGGCACGAGGTTCTTGGCGAAGAGGTCGCGCACGCCCGTGAGTTCCTGCTGGATCAGGGCGATCTCGCGGTTCTTGGCGCCGGCCTGCTCGCCGAGGCCCCGGATCTCCTGGCCCAGCTGCGCGATGCGCTCGGTCAACTGCGCCTTCTGGCCCTCGCGGGCGGCGACCCGCGACTGGAACAGCCGCGCCTCGCTCTCGATCAGGTGGGCGATGGTGGGGTTGCCGCGGGCGCGGGAGACGAGGTCGTCGGGGAAGGCGACCGCCGTCGCCCCGTCGCGCTCGGCCTCGTCCCGCGCGCGGCGGGCGGCGAGCTCGTCCAGGGCGTTCAGGACGATGTCGAGGTTGGTGCGGATCTGCGTCCCGTCGAGGCGCACGAGGACGTCGCCCGCCTGGACCCGGCTGCCCTCGCGCACCAGGATCTCGCCGATCACGCCCCCGGTCGGGTGCTGGACCTTCTTCACGTCCGACTCGACCACGAGCAGGCCGGGGGCGATCACCGCCGCCGAGAAATGGGTCAGGGCCGCCCAGCCGCCGATGCCCGGCACCAGCACGAGGCCGAGGCCCAGCGCCGCGATGAGGTGGCGGCGGATCGAGGGCAGGGCCAGCGCCGGGGGCGGCGCGAGGGGCGCCCCGAGGGAGCCGATGGCGGGGATGGTGGTCGTGCTCATCACGCGCTCTCACGCAGGGTCGCGACGGCCTGGGCCGGGGAGGGGGCGGGAACCGGGGTCGCCGGACGCAGGACGTGCTTCAGCACCTCCTCCTTGGGCCCGAAGGCCTGGACCCGTCCGTCCGACAGGACGAGGACCATGTCGAGGGCGGCGAGCGCGCTCGGCCGGTGGGCGATCACCACGCAGATGCCGCCCCGGCGGCGCACGCCGACGATGGCCTCGGTGAGGGCGGCCTCGCCCTCCGCGTCGAGGTTCGAGTTGGGCTCGTCGAGGACCACGAGGAACGGGTCGCCGTAGAGGGCGCGGGCGAGGCCGATGCGCTGGCGCTGGCCCGCCGAGAGGCCCGCGCCGTTCTCGCCGATGCGGGTGTCGTAGCCCTCCGGCAGGCGCAGGACCATGTCGTGGACGCAGGCCGCCCGGGCCGCCGCGAGCACCTTGGCCGGGTCCGCCCCGTCCTCGAATCGGGCGATGTTCTCGGCCACCGTGCCGGGGAACAGCTCCACCTCCTGCGGCAGGAAGCCGAGATGCGGGCCGAGGGTCTCGCTCGACCATTGGTCGAGGGCCGCGCCGTCGAGGCGGACCTGGCCGCGCACCGGCGCCCAGATGCCCACCAGGGCGCGGGCGAGGGAGGACTTGCCCGAGGCGCTCGGGCCGATCATCCCGAGCCCCTGGCCGGCGGCGAGGGCGAAGGTCGCCTCCTGCACCGCCAGCCGCCGGGAATTGGGGGGCGAGACGGCGATCCCCTCGACCGCCAGCGAGCGCATGGGGGCGGGCAGGGCGTGGGGCCGGGGCGCCTCCGGCAGGCGGGTGAACAGGTCCGACAGGCGGCGCCAGCTCTGCCGCGCGGCGGCGAAGCCCTTCCAGTGCGCGATGGCGAGCTCGGCCGGGGCGAGGGCGCGGGAGACGAGGATCGAGGAGGCGATGATGATGCCGCCCGTGGCCTCGTTGTGGATCACCAGCCACGCGCCCAGCGCCAGCACGCCCGATTGCAGGGCGGTGCGGAACACCTTCGACAGGGCGCCGTAGCCGCCCACCGCGTCCGAGGCGCGCTGCTGGGTGAGGGCGTAATCGCGGTTCACGAGGCCCCAGCGCCGGCCGAGCCGGCCCTGCATGCCCAGCGCCGCCAGGGATTCGGCGTTGCGCCGGGAGACCTCCGCGAGGACGCTGCGCTGCTGGGCGTGGACGGCCGATTGCACGGTGGGCTTGCGGGTCGCCCGGTCGTTGAGCAGCGTCACCGCCACCAGGACCAGCATGCCGACGACCGCCGCCACGCCGATGAGCGGGTGGAACAGGAAGCAGATGGCGAGGTAGACCGGCATCCACGGCAGGTCGAACAGGGCGGACGGCCCGCCGCTGGACAGGAAGGCCCGCAACTGGTCGAGGTCGCGCAGGGCCATCGTCCCGTCGAGGCCGAGGCCGCCCCGCAGGGGCGCGCGCACGGTGACGTCGAAGACCCGCCCGCTCAGGGATTCGTCCAGCGCCATGCCGATGCGGACCAGCACCCGCGCGCGGATCGCCTCCAGCAGGCCCTGCATCACGTAGAGGATGAGGGCGAGCACGCAGAGGCCGATCAGTGTCGGCACCGACCGGCTCGGGATCACCCGGTCGTAGACTTCGAGCATGAAGAACGAGCCGGTGAGATAGAGCACGTTCACCAGCGCGCTCATGCACGCCACGCCGATGAAGGCCATCCGGCAGCGTTCGAGCGCCGCGACGAGCGTGGGAGGACTGCCTGTCATCACAGCCGTAACTCGCGTGGAGTGGCGTTTCAGGCGTTTTACTTGTGCGGATGCTTGCAAGTACGCCGGATCGTCGCCGTTGCCGACGAATCGGGACCATGATCGCGATTGGTTAAGATTTTTCCGTGACATCCGCGGCGTCGGCGCCGCAGGGGCATCGGCCCAGGCCGGGCGCCCCAGCCCGCTGAGAAACAGCCACGTTTCCGAACGCCGAAAATTTTTTGGGCCAGAATGTTTTCCAAACCGGGCCGCGCGCGCCGGGACCCGTCGAACCGTCCAGGGCCGTCCCGAAACCGGAATACCGCAGTGCAACCTGGGCCTTGCCGGCAACCCTCGCAGTATTCAGTCAAGCTTCGAGATTTGAAGAATATAGTCCTGGAAAATTCTGAGTTGCGAAACCGTTCCACACTCAAATTCAAAAAATTAGGCAAAATGCCCCAAGTCTCGCCTTGAGTTGTGCAACGCAATCTGGCAATCGAAACTTAATACCCCGTAAAAATTGACGACCACATTTGTGTGTCGAGAAGGATGCGGCATGCTGCTTCACAACCTGTCTCCGGTCGCGTGGCGATCCCGCAAGGTCGCCACCGGCACACAGACCGGGGCTGGGTATGGCCGCAGCCTCATCCTGGACCGGGCGCCCAAGCGTCTGTTCGACCTCAGCGTCGCCCTGAGCTGTCTCTTCCTGCTGCTGCCGCTCTTCGTGCTGGTGGCGTTCCTGGTCTGGGCCGTCGATCGCAAGTCGCCGTTCTACAGCCACCTTCGCCTCGGGAGAGGTGGTAAGACCTTCGGCTGCCTGAAGTTCCGCTCCATGCGCATGAACGGCGACGAGATCCTGCGGCGCCACCTCGCCGAGAATCCCGCCGCGATGGCGGAGTGGACGCAGAACCGGAAGCTCAAGAACGACCCCCGCATCACGATCATCGGCCATGTCCTGCGCAAGACCAGCCTGGACGAGCTGCCGCAGCTCATCAACATCCTGCGCGGCGAGATGAGCCTCGTCGGCCCGCGCCCGATCGTCGATGCCGAGTTGGAGAAGTACGGCGACGCGGCCTCCGCCTATTTCGCCGTGCGGCCGGGCCTGACCGGCGCGTGGCAGATCAGCGGCCGGTCGGATACGACCTATGCCGAGCGCGTCCGCCTCGACCGGCAATACGTCGAGTCGCGCAGCTTCGCCGGCGACATCGCGATCATCCTCCGCACGGTCCCGGCGGTGTTCATGGTCAAGGGCTCCTACTGAGCCCCACGCCCACCTCGGATCCGGTTCGACGAACCCCCGCGCGGTCGCCCGCGCGGGGGTTTGTCGTTGTGCGGCAGGGCTGTCCGGGATCGGGAAATCGCATTATGAATGAATCTTGTGCCACTGATCTATGTAATCGTGGCTGTGATCCGTTTTCCGTCATGCTGCGGATCGGGCACGGCGCTCACGGCGTCGTGCTGGTGTGAATTGTTTCGATCTCGGAAAATTGTCTTTCTTTTCGGGGGTCGAATGCGGACAAGGCACACCTATATGAGTTTCTTTATGGATGCGGCGCATGGTGTCCGCATCAGGCACGGATGAGACGCCCGGATCTCGCTGCCTAGCCTTCGCGATGCCGTGGAACCGGAAGTCGGAGTAGACCGATGGAGACGACGGGAGTTCTGGGACTCTTCGGCCTGTTCGGAATCGTGTGCGGCTTCTACGTTTCCGTGGTGGGCTTCGCCGTGACCGCCGTGGCGATCGTGAGCGTGCTCGGCCTCCTGGCCCTGTTCTTCGGGGGGCTGCTGGGGGGCTGGATGCCGGCGGGCGCCTTCGTCGCCATGCAGGTCGGCTACTTCCTCTGTCTCGTCGGCACGGCCTTCGTCGGCCATCTCCGGGGCCTGTCGCCCAAGGATGCGCGCCGCACCGAGCGCGACCTGCACATCCACCACGAGTAGGGGCCTTACCCCCCGGATGGGAGGGTGAGCACCGCCATCCGGCCCGATTCGTCGATGGCCACCGGCACGAGCGGGCCCGCGCCGCAGGCCCCGGCCGGCACGCGCACCCGGTAGCCGATCCGCCGCTGGCCCATGCCCGCGAAGCCCGGCTGCCCGGTCAGGTCCCGGCGCAGGCGGCGGGGCCGCTCCACGGCGACGAGCCGCCCGCCGCAGAACAGAGCCAGCTGCATCCCCCGCCCCGGCTTCGCCGGATCGAAGGCGTAGGCGCCCACCAGGATCTCGTCCGCCCCGAGGGGCTCCAGGCTCTCGACCCGCGCCAGCAGGGTGTCGGGCAGGGCGAGGCCGCGCGCGGCGATGGCCGTGCCGGCGGAGGCGGGCGACGCGAAGGCGTCGGGGGGCAGGGCGGCGAGGGCGCCCCTGGCCCGGAACTCGGCCCAGTCGTTGCGGGCGGTCTCGGTGCTGCCCCAGAGGGCGCAGGCCGTGAACACGACGAGGAAGGCGCTCACGCCCCGCGACAGCGCCGCCGGGCGCGCCCCGTCGAGGCGCGCGCGCAGGCGCCGGTAGAGGGCGACGTCGAGGGGCCCGAGGACCGCCGCGACCGCCAGCGCCCCGGCGAGGCTCACCGCCGCGTAGGCGGCCCCGTTCCAGTGGGGCGGGCAGGCCCAGTTGGCCAGCATCAGCACCGGCGGGTGGGCGAGATAGAGCACGTAGCTCCAATCCCCCAGGGCGATCAGCCCCCGCGCCGTCCGGCCCTCGCGGCGGATGGGCGTCGCGGTGACGGCGGCGCCGACCAGCAGCACCGCCGCGATGCCGCCGAGCCAGCGCGCGGCGGCGGTGTCCACGAAGAAGCACACCGCCGCGAAGGGCAGGATGAGGAGCGCCGCCGGCGGGCGCACCCAGCCCGCCGCGATCAGGCGCGGCAGGAGCAGCCCGCCCGCGAAGGGCACGCAGGCGGCCGTCACCGGCACGAGGTAGAGCGGCGGCGGCATCATGTTGCGGCTGTCGGGGGGCAGCAGCGGGAAGGCCACGGCGAGCAGCACGAGCCAGCCGGCCGCGACCGGCACGAGGCGCCGCGCCTGCCCGGCCAGGGCGAGGAGGAACAGGCCGACGTAGAACGTCACCTCCAGGACGAGGGTCCATTCCACGTTGAGGGGCGACGAGCGCGGCCCCCCCGGCGCGAGGGACAGGGCGAGCACGGAGAGGCCGCCGAATTCCAGGCGCAGGGCCGCGAACAGGGCGGCGAACAGGGCCACCACCGCGAGATAGGTCGGGAAGATGCGGCTGACCCGGTGGGCGAGGAAGACGAGGGGCGGATCGCGGGTGACGAGCCGCGCCATCAGGAACCCGGACAGGGCGAAGAAGATCGCCACGCCCCAGACGCCCATCAGCCCGTCGAGGGCGGCGAAGGGCCGCCCGGCCCCGCGCAGGGTCTGCCCGTAGACGGCGACGTGGTGGACGAGGACGAGGCTCGCCGCCAGCGCCCGCAGGAGCTGCAGGTTGGTGAGTTCCCCGCCCGCCCGCGCGATGCCCTCGGCCGGCGCCACCGCGCCGGGCGCGGAATGGGGCGCGGCGGCCGCGATCTCCGGAACGTCCCGGCTGAGGCGTGTCGGCATGGTCCTGGTCCCGGGCGGCACCGGTCCCCGGCCGGCGCGCCCGTGCCCGATGGGCAAGAAACATGGCTCCCGTGTGGTCGGCCCGGCAGGGGATGGGGCGGGGATGGGGCGGCCGGCCGCACGGAACGTGATCGGCCCTGCCCGGTTGGCCCCCCACACCCACCCCCATCGACACCCGAAGGACAAGAGCCATGGCCAAGGCGAGCAAGCACAGCGTCGGCTCGGGCGCGCAGGGCAAGGGCTCCGGCTCCGGCGCGATGACCGAATTGCCGGACGGCGTCCTCCCCGAGAACATGGTGCTGAGCAACCGCGACAAGGCTCAGCACAGCGACGAGCGCGGCCTCGACGGCAAGAACGTCCAGACCGAGCAGTACCAGGACCACGCGGGCAACCGCCGGAGCGACGACGGCCAGCAAGACGGCTGAGCCCGGCTCGGATCCCGGCTCAGATCCCGACTCGGCCGAGGCCGGGGAGCTTCAGGCCGGGTCGGCGCAGGTCGAACCCGGCCACCGCCCCGAGGAGGTTCACCTCGACCCCCTCCACCCAGGCCACCGTCAGCCCGACATAGCCGCCGAGGTTGATGCGGAAGCCGGTGCCGGAGGGGGTGGGGCCGACCCAGCGCCCGTCATAGGGGAAGTCCTTCCCGATGGCGGTCGCGGGCAGGCTCGCCCGCATCTCGGGCACGGCGCTCATCACCGCCGCCACGAAGGTGTTGGAGTTCGGCCCCGGCCAGAGCCGGTAATCGCCGATCTTCGCGTAGCGGTAGGTGGCGATGGTCTCGCGGATGCGCGGCAGCATCCGTTCCGCCTCCGCGCCGTCGGCGGCGAAGACCACCTCCGGCACGCTGCCGAACCAGCGCCCGTCCGGCACGAAGCGGTCCACCCAGATCGGCAGGCCCCAGGCGGTGTAGTCGAAGCGCCGGTAGGCGCGCTCGCCCGGCCCCTTCACGACGATCCAGCTATGGGTGGCGACGATGCCGCGCCAACTCACCGTCCGCGCGGAGAACACGCGCACCACCGCCTCGGGCTTGCGCGCGGCGGGGGGCAGCAGCCCCGCGCTCGACCGGTCGGCCGAGCGCCAGTCGGCGATGTCGTTGCTGAGGTAGTAGCGCGCCGCCGAGACGGCGATCGGCGCGAGGAACACGATCACGAAGGCGAGGAAGGCGATACGGAGCACGGGTCTCATCCGGGGGAGGGGGACCTCGCTGATCTAGGCGCCCGCGACGGCCGGCGGCAGGGCCGTGCGACCCCGCGTGTGCCTCAGAGCCACAGCAGGATCGCCCCGATGACCAGCACCACCGCGAGGCCGGCGAACAGGACGACCCGGCCGACGCCCTCGTCCCCGGGATCCGCGCGGCCCGGCCCCGCCGCCGGGGGCGGCTGCGCCCCGGGGGCGGGCCTATCGCCGGGACGGGTGGAGGCGAGGGCGGGGGGCGGATCGGGGTCCGGCGCGGCGAGGGTGAAGCGCGGGGCGGCGACGGTCTCGCCGCGCGGGCCGAACGCGTCCGGCTCGACGCTCACCCCGGCCGCCTCCAGTTCGAGCATGACGAGGACGAGGACATCGACATCGAGGGCCTCGACCGGCAGGGCCGCCTGAAGCTC
>Ga0182229_1000162_pt1 | contig 17231 bp, 21 predicted proteins | sample G6R1MG_32_FD_129663 | JGI IMG/M metagenome (GOLD analysis project Ga0182229, IMG submission 129663) | Miscanthus phyllosphere microbial communities from Michigan, USA - G6R4_MAIN_07NOV2016_LD1 MG | ecosystem: Host-associated > Plants > Phyllosphere > Phylloplane/Leaf | place: USA: Michigan...
CGAGGCACGGAAGAGCCTTGCGACTAGCATACTTCCACGGACCGCTTGAACCGCCCTTGAACGGGCAGGCATGCGGCGCGCCCAGCCTGTCACGACGGGGCGAGGACGATCCTCACACCCAGCGCCAGCCGGCCTCCTCGATCACCAGAACGCTGCCCTGGCGGATGCCGAGCCGCGGGGCGGCGCGGATGTCGATATGGCCGAGGCTCACCAGCAGGGAGCGGGCGACGCCGCCGTGAGCGACCATCACGGTGGGACGATCGAGGTCGGTGACCGCCGCGCCGACGCGCTCGGTCACCATGGCGTAGCTCTCCGCCCCCGGTCCCTTCGGCCGGTAGCCCCAACGGTCGCGGTCGCGCGCGGCGGCCCCGGACGGGTCCCAGCGCCGGATCTCGGCCCAGGTCGAGCCCTCCCAGGCTCCGAAGCCGATCTCCCGGAGGCGCGGGTCGGTGCGGTAGCCGCCCGGCGACAGCCCGAGGCCAGCCCGCAGCACCTCCATGCTGGTGCGCGTGCGCAGGAGGGGGCTGGCGACGTAGTCCGCCTGCGCCAGAGCCGCGCCCGCGATCTCGCGCAGACGCACGGCCACCTCCGCCACCTGCCCGCGGCCGACGGCGTTGAGGGGTGTGTCCCGCTGGCCCTGGAGGCGGCGCTGGGCGTTCCAGTCGGTCTGGCCGTGGCGCACGAACCAGATCGTCGGCACCCGCCTCATGCCGCCGTCCTGCCGGAACGGCGCACGCGTCGCATCGGTTGGGACTTCAACCCGTTCGTCTCCTGGCCCGCGGAGGCGTGGGCCAATACAATCGCGAGCGACGGACTTTTGCCATGGCACGGGGAAACGGCAAGCGATCCGTCCGATCGGACGCGGGAAAACGGGGCGGCCGACGCGCGCAGGGTGCGATAGCGCATCCCCCCGATTCACCATCGTGGTCGCGGAATGCGGACGAGGCGTCGGCCCCGGCCGGCGCGCACCGTCGCGCGCCCGTGCCGGCCGCACCCGGTATCGTCACCGTCGAGCCGGGCCGGCCCTTCGACCTCGCCGGTGTCGATCCCGATGCCACGGCCGGCTACGAGAAGGAGGCGGCCCGCGCGGCGCTCGGCGGCGAGCGGGCCAGGATCCGGGCGGTGCAGCAACGCCTCTACGCCGAGCGGCGGCGGAGCCTGCTCGTGGTGTTCCAGGCCATCGACACAGGCGGCAAGGACGGCACCATCCGCAACGTGTTCGAGGGCGTGAATCCGCAGGGCTGCCGGGTCTCGTCGTTCAAGGTGCCGAGCGCGGACGAGCTCGGGTATGACTTCCTGTGGCGCTACCACAGGCAGGTCCCCGGCCACGGCATGATCGGCGTGTTCAACCGCAGCCATTACGAGGACGTGCTGGTGGTGCGCGTGAAGGACCTCGTGCCGGAGCCGGTCTGGCGCGAGCGCTACGGCCTGATCAACGACTTCGAGCGTTTGCTCTCGGTCTCCGGCACCACGGTCCTCAAGTTCTTCCTGCACATCTCCCGGCAGGAACAGAAGGAGCGCCTGGAGGCCCGCCTCGCCGACCCGGCCAAGCGCTGGAAGTTCGATCCGGCCGACCTCGTCGAGCGCGAGAGCTGGGACGCCTACCAGGACGCCTTCGCCGACGCGCTCACGCACTGCTCCACGCCGTCCGCGCCCTGGCACGTCGTGCCGGCCAATCGCAAATGGCTGCGCAACCTGCTCGTCGCCCGCACCATCGCCGACACCCTGGAGGCGATGGACCCCCGGTATCCGGAGGCGAAGGATCTGGCGGGCATCACGGTGCCGGACTGATCTCCCCGCCCTTGCCGGATCGATCCGGAGCCGCTGATATGGCCCTCGCCGGGAATGTCGGGGGAATTAATGCTGGCGGTTCGGGAGGTCGACGCAGCCGGCTACCGCTCGCTGCGCCACATCCGCTTTCCGGTGGCGCCGCTGTCCGTCTTCGTCGGCGGCAACGGGGCGGGCAAGACCAACCTCTACCGGGCGCTGACCCTGTTGCAGGCGGCCTCGGTCGGGACGCTGACGCGGGAGCTCGCCGCCGAGGGCGGCATGGAAGCGGTGCTCTGGGCCGGGACCCGCCGTCGCCACGAGCCCGCCCGCGTCCGCCTGCGCGCCGAGCTCGCGGACGACGAGACGGGGCAGAGCTTCGCCTACGAGGTCGAGATCGGCCTCGTGCCGCAGGACGAACACGGGACGTTCGGCGCGGCCTTCGCCCGGGAGCCGCAGATCAAGCGCGAGCGCCTGACCGTCCGGGCCGGTGCGCGCCCGGTGGTGGTGCTGGATCGCGACGGGCCCGCCGGCTTCGTGCGCGACGAGGACGGACGCAAGTGCCCGATCGGACCCCGGCTGCTCGCCACCGAGACGGCCCTGAGCGCCCTCCAGGATGCGCTGCGCCTGCCCGAACTGCAGGTCGTGCGGCAGGCGATGGCGGCGTGGCGCTTCTACCATGCCGTGCGCACCGATGCGGGCTCGGCGCTGCGCCGGCCGTGCCTGGCCGTGACCAGCCCGACGCTGGCCTCCGACGGCTCCGATCTCGCCGCGGTCCTCGCCACCCTCGTCCATATCCGGGGGGACACCGCCGATCTCGATGCGGCGATCGACGACGCCTTCCCCGGCGCCCGCCTCGTCGTGCCCGAGCCGGGCCGGTGGGCGAGCTTCGGGCTCGTCTTCCCGGACCATCCCAGGCGCGTCTTCGAGGCCTCGGAGCTGTCCGACGGGACGCTGCGCTACCTGGCGCACGCGGGCGCCCTGCTCTCCTACCGGCTCCCGCCCTTCGTGGCGCTGAACGAGCCCGAGACCAGCCTGCATCCCGACCTGATGGCCCCGCTGGCGCGGATGATCGCGCTGGCCTCGCGGCGCACGCAGGTCTGGCTGGTGACGCATTCCGAGCGGCTCGCCGACGCCATCGCCGAGCACGGCGGCGCCGGCCCGCGCGTGGTGCTCAAGCGCGACGGCGCGACCTGGATCGAGGGCCTGCGGCTGGCCGGAGACTTCTCGGACGAGGACGGGGAGTGACGGCGCCTCAGCTCCGGTCGAGCGCCAGGTCCGGTGCCTCGGGGTTCTTCATGCCGACGACGTGGTAGCCCGCATCCACGTGCAGGATTTCGCCGGTCATGCCGCGGGACATGTCGGAGATCAGGTAGGCCGCCGTCTCGCCCACCTCGTCGATGGTCACCGTGCGGCGCAAGGGGGCGTTGTACTCGTTCCACTTCAGGATGTAGCGGAAGTCGCCGATGCCCGAGGCGGCGAGCGTCTTGATGGGACCCGCCGAGATCGCGTTGACGCGGATCTTGGAGGGACCGAGGTCGGCGGCGAGGTAGCGCACGGAGGCTTCCAGCGCGGCTTTCGCCACGCCCATGACGTTGTAGTGCGGCATCCATTTCTCGGCGCCGTAATAGGTCAGCGTCAGCAGCGAGCCGCCGTTGACCATCAGCTTCTCGGCGCGCTGCGCCACCGCCGTGAACGAGTAGCAGGAGACCAGCAGCGAGTTGGTGAAGTTCGCCTGCGAGGTCTCGACGTAGCGTCCGGTCAGCTCTTCCCTGTCGGAGAAGGCGACGCAGTGGACCACGAAGTCGAGCCCCTCCGGGAACACTTCGGCGGTGGCGGCGAAGACCGCGTCGATCGAGGCCGCGTCCGTCACGTCGCAATGGCCGACGACGTGGGCGTCGAGTTCTGCCGCCAGCGGCTCGACGCGCTTCTTCAGGGCGTCGCCCTGGTAGGTGAAGGCGAGCTTGGCGCCGTGCGCCGCCGCGGACTTGGCGATACCCCAGGCGATGGAGCGGTTGTTGGCGACGCCCAGCACGAGGCCGCGCTTGCCCGCGAGCAACCCGGTTCCGGCGGACGAGCCGCCGTGAGACGCGTGAACCGGATTCGTGTCCGACATGAAGCCCCCTGGCCTTTAGTTCGCGACGGCCGCCTCCCCGCGGGGCGACCGTCTTACGCCGGGAGCATCCTTAGCGGAGGGGCGACGGGGGGGAAAGCCTCGACGACGCCTCGCGATGGCGGCCGGGCCCGGCCGTCCCCGGTCCGCGCGGACCAAGCGGGTTTCGGGAAAGTGCCATCCGGTTTCCCGACGAAAACCTGCGACACGGCGATGGCCGCTCAGGCCTGATCCGGGCCGGCCTTGGCCTCCCGGCGCCCCCGCGCGTAGGCCGTGAGCGCGGCATCCTCGCCCGCCGGCAGGGCCACCGCCGTGGTGGCGAGCAGGTCGCCGCGGCTGCCGTCCTTCTTCGGCAGGCCCTTGCCGCGCAGCCGGAAGGTGCGGCCGGACCCCGTCATCGCCGGGATCTTCATCTCGACCGTCCCCGTCAGCGTCGGCACGCGCAAGCCCCCGCCGAGCACGGCGTCCTCCAGGGGAAGGTCGACGGTCACGCGCAGATCCGCCCCCTCCGCCTTGAAACGGGGATGGGCCTGGACGCGGATGGTGAGCAGGGCGTCGCCGGGCTCGGCCCGCGGCGAGCCGGGTTGGCCGAGCCCGCGCAGCCGGATGGTCTGGCCGTCGACGACGCCTCTGGGCACCACCACGTCCACCTCGCGGCCGGTGGGCAGGAGGAGCCGCAGCCGCTCCTCGCTCGCGACCTGCTCCAGGCTGACGGAGAGTTCGGCCGCCACGTCCTCGCCGCGCTGCGCTCCACGCGCGCCACCCATGCCGCCTCCCATGCCGGCCGGGCCCGCCCCGCCCGCGCGGAACGCCTCGCCGAACAGGTGCGAGAAGATGTCCTCGCCGATGCCACCGCCCCCGCCGGCCCCGCGCCCGCGGGCGCCGCCCTCGAAATCGAAGGCGCTGCCGCGTCCGCCGCCGAACCCGGAGAAGCCCTCGAAGCCGGTGGCGCGCGGCTTGCCCCCGGCGTCGATCTCGCCGCGGTCGAACTGGGCGCGCTTGTCCTTGTCGCCCACGATCTCGTAGGCGGCGCTCGCCTCGGAGAAGCGGTCCTTGGCCTTCGGATCCTTGTTGCCGTCGGGGTGGTAGGTCTTGGCGAGCTTGCGGAAGGCCTTCTTGATGTCGGCCTCGCTCGCGCCCTTGGGCACGCCGAGCACGTCGTAGGGGTTTCGCATCGTCGGGTCTTCAGGGGGTGGCGGGCGGCCGGAGAAGCGCCCTGGTTAGCATCCCTTCGAGGTGGGACGCGCGTTGCTTTTTTGCAACGAACCCCGGGGCGAACTCTCAGGTTTTCTTCGCCGGCTTGCCCGCCTCGCCCCTGCTCGCGCGGATGCGGCGCAACTCCCACTCGCCCCCCGAGGGCTTGCAGCCGGTGCCGCGCACGAAGCGGCTCGCGGCCCCCTTGATCACGGAGGCGAGGAAATCCCGGCAGACCTCGTCGCGGGAGACGTAGGGCAGGCCGGTCGGGTTGATCTGGCCGCGCATCTCGGTCTCGGGGTTGTCCCACTTCACCGGGCGGCCGTTGCCCTGCGGATCGAGGGCCACCCCCAGCGCCGCGTGCGCCCGGCGCCAGTCCTCCTCGCCGAGGTCGCGGCCGAAGGTCGTGGGGATCCTGGCGATGCTGCCGGTGCTCGGCGGATCGCCGGGCAGTTCGCGGGTCTCGCTGCGGAAGGTCAGGATCGGGCCGTTGCAGGCCGACAGGACGGCGCAGGCCAGCGCCATCGCGAGTCCGGCCACCGGCCTCAGGCCCGGCGCCCGGTGGTCCGCGCCCGCAAGCCGCGGTGCGGTCGCGCGGGGATGGGCTTTACACGGGTCTCGACGCATTCCAACTGAACTCACGACCTCAACGGACCCGACGGGCGTGCGTGCTCCCCAACGTCGGTGCCCCCGACCCGGATGTCACAGCGAAGGACTAGAGCGTGGATCGGTTAAGGATCGATGATCCGGAGAACCTTTCGCCCGTGCCGGCGGACTTCACCCTGAGCGAGGATCCCTGGTCGCTGTTCGCCGCCTGGATGGCCGAGGCGGAAGGCGCGGAGCCCGCCGATCCCAACGCCATGGCATTGGCCACCACCGGCACGGACGGGCTGCCGGACGTGCGCATGGTGCTGCTGAAGGGCGCCGACCGGCGCGGGCTGGTGTTCTACACGAACCTCGATTCGGCCAAGGGCGGGGAACTCGCGCAGAATCCCCAGGCCGCGATCGTGCTGTACTGGAAGTCGCTCGGCCGCCAGATCCGCGCCCGGGGCCCGGTGAGCCCCGTCACCGGAGCGGAGGCCGACGCCTACTTCGCCAGCCGCCATCCCGACAGTCGGCTCGGCGCCATCGCCAGCCGCCAGTCCCGCCCGCTCGCCGACCGCGCCACCCTGCTCGCCGAGGTCGAGGCGCTGGCCGCCCGCTACGAGAACGGCGCGATCCCGCGGCCGGAGACCTGGAGCGGCTTCCGGATCGCGCCGGTCCAGATGGAGTTCTGGCGCAACGGCGAGTATCGCCTGCACGACCGCGTGCGGTTCACGAAGGCGGGTGAGGGCGAGGGCTGGAGCCGGTCGCGCCTGTATCCGTAGGCCGATGCCGCAACGCAGCACAGCCGCTGGATTTTGGGCAGGGCAGCGCTTAGACCTGTCGGGCTCGGGCGATGCGCCGCCGGACGCCCATCGCCCCCGGACAGGTTAGGGAACGACCTTGGCCCAATCCAACGAACGTCGGCGCGTGATGCTGCTCACCGGCGCGAGCCGGGGGATCGGCCACGCCACCGTCAAGCGCTTCTCCGCCGCGGGCTGGCGCGTCATCACCTGCTCGCGCCACCCGTTCCCCGAGAACTGTCCCTGGGAGATGGGGCCGGAGGATCACCTCCAGGTCGATCTGGCCGACGCCGCCGACACCGAGCGCGGCGTGCGTGAGGTCGCCGAGCGGCTGGAGAAGGAGGGCGGCCTGCTGCACGCGCTCGTCAACAATGCCGGCATCTCCCCGAAGGGTCCGGAGGGTGAGCGGCTCGGCGTGATCGGCTCCTCCTACGAGACCTGGTCCAAGGTGTTCCACGTCAACTTCTTCGCCCCGATCCTGCTGGCGCGGGGCCTGTGCCACGAACTGACCCGCGCCAAGGGCTCGATCGTCAACGTGACCTCGATCGCGGGCTCGCGGGTGCATCCCTTCGCAGGTGCGGCCTACGGCACCTCCAAGGCGGCTTTGGCCGGCCTCACCCGCGAGATGGCCGCCGATTTCGGGCCGCTCGGCGTGCGCGTCAACGCGATCTCGCCGGGCGAGATCGACACCGCGATCCTCTCCCCCGGCACCGACAAGATCGTCCAGGGCATTCCGCAGCGGCGGCTGGGCACGCCGGACGAGGTGGCCAAGGCGATCTACTTCCTGTGCACCGAGGCCTCGTCCTACGTGAACGGCGCGGAGCTGCACATCAACGGCGGACAGCATGTCTGACCCGAAGGCGGCGGGCGCGGCGCTCGCCGCCCTGCTGCTCCTGTGCCCCCTCCCCGCCGCGGCGCAGGCCACGCCCGTCACCCTTACCGTCCGCATCCTCGACCTGCCGTTCAAGGCGCAGGCGATGCGTGGTCCCGGCAGCGAGGTGGCGTTGGCGGTGGCGACCTCGGGCCTGATCCCCCTGGCGCGGCCGAAGCCGGCCTCCGCCGACCCGAAGGCCCAAAGGTCTTCCGACGCGGCCTCCGAGCCGGATCCCGCCCCGATCGCGGTGGTCTGGGGCGAGGGCGGCGGGGCCGTGCTCGGTCTCGCGGACGGCGCCGTGCGGGCGACGCTCGTCGGCGCCGAGGCGATCGAGGGTCTGGCGCTCGCCGAGACGCCCCGCGGTGCCCTGCCCGGCTCGCACCGGGCCCTGTCCGGGGGCTTGAGCGCCTATCTCTCCGGCCCGGCGCGAGCCGGCGGCGCGTCCGGCCTCACGGTCCGCGAGCGCCGACCCGTGGCGGTCACCGCCGAGCCCAAGGCGGTGCCGGTGGCGAGCGAGACCGTGGCGCCCGGCCCCGACCTCGTCTTCGCCCCGCGCCGTCCGCGCATCGCCCGGATCGACGGGCGAGCCGTGATCCTGGCGGTCGCGGCGGGCGCCGACGGAACCTCCGCGCTGGCGCTTCTGGGCAAGGACGCCGAAGGCCGCTGGTCGGTCGCCGGCCGTTCGGCCCCGCAGGCCGGCGCGGGTCCGCAGGGCGCGCCGCTGGCACCCGCCGCGTTCGCCGACCTCTCGGGCAAGGGACGTCCCGAGATCGCCGCCGTGCGCGCGCCGGACGGGACGGGCACGCTTCAGCTCTGGACCGTGGCGCAGGACGGCCTGCGGCTCGCCGCGGAGGCCCCCGGCTACGCCGCCGCCGCCCCCGGCGGGGCGGAGCTTGCCGCCGTGGTCGAGGCGGGGTCCGGCGGGGCCGAGCTTGCGCTCCCCACCCTCGACCGGGGATCGCTCGCGCTGCTCTCGCTTCACGACGGCATCCGCGAGCGCGCCCGCGCCGCCTTGCCCTCCCCGGCCGCGCTCGGCGTGGCCGTGCTCGGCCGGGGGGCGGGCGCGCGCATCCTGGTGGGCCTGTCCGACGGCCGCATCGCCGTGGCGGAGCCGGGTCCGTGAGCGAGCGCCTGTTCCCCGCCCGGCCCCTCGTCGGCGTCTCCTGCGCGGTGATCCGCGCGGGCCGCGTGCTGCTCGCCGCCCGCGCCAACGAGCCGATGCGCGGCGTCTGGACCCTCCCCGGCGGACTGGTCGAGCCCGGCGAGCGCTTGGCCGAGGCGGCCCTTCGCGAACTCGACGAGGAGGTCGGCGTGCGCGCCGAGATCGTCGGTGCGAGCCTCACACCCACGGAGATCATCCTGCCCGACGCCACGGGCCGCGCCCGCCATCACTACGTCGTCCATCCCCACGCCGCCCTGTGGCGCTCGGGCGAGCCGGCCCCCGGCCCCGAGGCCTTGGACGTGCGCTGGGTGGTCCCCGGGGAGATCGTCGGGCTGGAGACCACGCCGGGCCTCGCCGCGACCCTGACCGAGGCGTTTTCGCGACTGGCGCAGGGCGTGGGAGACGCCGCGTGAGGCTGCCCTTCATCCTGACCGCGCTGCTCGCCGCCTCGGCCCTGGCGCCGTCCGACGCCCTCGCGCAGTCCCGCGGCGCGTCCCCCCGTCAGGCGGCGCGCCCCCCGGAGAAGCCGGCCGAGAAGGAGCCCCCGCCCCCGGCCGAGCCGCCGCCCGCGCCCTACGACCGCGACCTGGCGCGGCTCTCCGAGATCGTCGGCGCGCTGGCCTTCCTGCGCGGCCTGTGCGGCGCGCCCGATGCCGCCGAATGGCCCGCGCGCATGAAGGCGATCATGGAGACGGAGGGCGTGACGGCCAACCGGCGCGAACGGCTCGCGGGCGCCTACAACCGCGGCTATCGCGGCTACAGCCTGACCTACCGGATCTGCACCCCTGCCGCCGACGAGGCGATCCGGCGCTACATCGCCGAGGGCGAGCGTCTGTCCCAGGGCATCGCCGGACGGTTCGGCGGTTAGGGTTTCGTGCGCAGCCTCGACCGCTTCCGTCCGCGATCCGGCGCGCGGGCGCGCGGCGTGGCGGGGATGTCACAGGACCGAACCATGCCCGAGGGGTGAAGAAAATCGTCGGTATTTGCCCCTGTGAATTAACCTCTTCGCAATTCCCCGCTGGCCCGCCCGCCGGAGTGCAACTATCGTGAATCGGGCCTGCCGGACTCTCTCCGGCGCGGAACGATGCTTGCCGCCATGATCCATGAACAGACCGCCGACACCTTCGGGGTGGATTCCGACGACAAGCGCGTGGCGCTCGGCCTCGTGACCGAGGCCTTCGCCGAGGGTAGCCTCGACGGGCTCGACGGCGACTGCATGGCCCAGGCCGCCCTGTTCGCCGCCTTCCAGGAACTCGTCGCGACCTACGGCGAGGACGCCACCGCCCATTACGCCGAGGGCTTGGCCGAGCGCATCCGGGGCGGCGCCTTCACCACGGCGCAGCATCATTAGGAGGGAAGGGCTGAGGGGACGCCGGCTCGGCGTAAGCGTGCGTTCCGGACGGATCTCCGTCCCGACGCCACGCCAACTCGCATCGCGGCCGGGCCGACGAACGCGTCGGCCCCGACCCGAGCCAGCGACGCGCAACCCTTGGCTCTCGGCCGTCGACGCGACGGGTCAGGGGGCGCGGTGTCATCGGTCCCGGCCGGCCCGATCCAGCCGGAACAAAATCCACCGCCACCCATTCGGGTTTTCGGGTCTGTCGACTCGCGGGCCACGCGGGTCGTCCGTACGATGGCGCCGCCCGGTCGGTCGCCACATCAGCCTTCAAGGAACACGCCCCTCGTGCCGAACTCCCGGCAACCCCTTCAATCCGCGCCGGCTGCGGCCGAACCCCTGCGGAGCCTGCGTCGCGGCGGTCAGCTGTTCGAGACGGAGCGGCGCCTCAACGCGGTCCTGAACAACGCCTCGGTCGCGATCTTCCTGATGGATGACCGCCAGCACTGCATCTACATGAACAGGGCCGCCGAGCTGTTGACCGGCTACGGGCTCGACGAGGTGCTGGCGCGGGATTGTCCGCTGCACGACGTGGTGCATCACACCTACCCCGACGGGCGGCCCTTCCCCCTGCACGAATGCGCGATCGACCGCGCCTTCCCGGAGAACAACCAGGAGCGGGGCGAGGAGGTCTTCGTCCACAGGGACGGCTCGTTCTATCCCGTCGCCTTCACCGCGAGCCCGATCCGGGACGACGCGACCAACATCATCGGCACGATCATCGAGGTGCGCGACATCACGCAGGAAAAGGCCGCCGCCGAGCGCCAGAGCCTGCTTCTCAACGAGCTGAACCACCGGGTGAAGAACACCCTCGCCTCGGTGCAGGCGATCGCCGCGCAGAGCTTTCGCGGCACCGATGGGGCGGCGCTCTCCGTGTTCAACGCCCGCATGGGCGCGCTCTCGACCGTGCACAACGTGCTGGTCGAGGACAGTTGGGAGGGCGGCAGCCTGCGGCAGGTGATCGAGCGGGCGCTCGCGCCGCACCTGCTCGCCGAACTCGACGCCGAGCGGTTCCGGTTGGACGGCCCGGACGGCCGCGTGCATCCCAAGGTGGCGACGACGCTGGCCATGGCCCTGCACGAGCTGATGACCAACGCCGCCAAGTACGGCGCCCTGTCCGTGCCGGAGGGACGCGTCGGCGTGGACTGGTCCGTGACCTCGGACGAGGCGGGCACCGAGCATCTGGGTCTGACCTGGCGGGAGCGGGGTGGTCCCCCCGTGGCACCGCCGGCGCGCAAGGGCTTCGGCTCGCGCCTGATCGAGCGGCAACTGCCGATGGAGTTCGGCGGGCAGGCCGCGATCACCTACGATCCCGCAGGGGTGGTCTGCCGGCTCGATATCCCGCTGACCGCGTTGGGGTGGCATGGGCGAGAGAAAATCACGGAGCAACCAGCTCAATGAGTAGGTTGCAGGGACGGCGCGTGCTGCTCGTCGAGGACGAGAGCATGGTCGCGATGATGATCGAGGACATGCTGCTGGATCTCGGCTGCGAGGTCGTGGTGGCGATGCGGCTCGACCAAGCGCTCGCCCATGCCCGCGCTCACCCCTTCGACATGGCCGTGCTCGACGTGAACCTGGGTGAAGCGCGCAGCTATCCCGTGGCCGATCTGCTCTCGGAGCGGGGTACGCCCTTCGCGTTCGCCACCGGCTACGGCCTGGTCGGCCTGGATCCGGGGTATCGGGCGGTGCCGGTGGTGCAGAAGCCCTATCAGCAGGCCCAGCTGGCCGTCCTGCTGGAGCGCTTGCTGACATGCCCCGTCCACCCGTGGACGGGGGGCTCGGGCGAGCAAGCGTGGGCCGGGGCCGGCCCGACCTGCTCGTGCGGGAGAGGCGCCCTGGGCGGTGCCGGTCAGAAATACCAGGCGGATGTCGCCCATTGAGGATGCGGGTGGTCTGCCCGGACCGGAGACGCATCGGGACGGGATGATCCGCCCGGCTCGGCCCGCATGGTGGTCCCGAGGACGGGGGCGGACGACGACAGGCATTCAGTAGTCCGTGCGGTGATTGCTCGATGATCTCGAAGTTCGAGCTCCGTATTTTACGAAAACATATTCCGAGATTTTGATAAAAAACTGCGGGTATTAGTTATCATATCAGTTTTCCAGCCGCGCACTGTCAATGGGGAGATGAAAACCGTCCTTCGGTTGTATAGCTTAATCGTTACCCCATTGCTGGAGGTTTCCGAGGATGGCTTTCGCGATCAAGCTCCGTAAGATCGACCGGGACGGCGATCAGAATCCGCAGACTTTGGCGATCGACATCGAGACCCGGGAGCAGGCGGGTGGGCTCGTCGAGCGTCTGGCCGGGTCCTATCCCGAAAACGGGCGCGAGTTGCCCCCGCTCACCCGCTGGTTCCGCAGCGCGGCGGGCCTGCACGTGATCTGGGTCCAGCCGCAATAGGCCGGGCCGTGCCCGACACGCCGTTCACCCCTGTGGAGGCAGCGTCTCCTCGAACCACACCGCCTCGCCCTGCGACGGCCCGACGAGGTCGCCCTGCCACATCACGGTCCGGCCGCGCACCAGGGTGCCCACCGGCCAGCCGGTCACCGCGACGCCGTCGTAGGGTGTCCAGCCGCAGGTCGAGGCGATCCAGTCGTTGCGGATGGTCTCGCGGCGCTTGAGATCGACCACGGTCACGTCGGCGTCGTAGCCCACCGCCAGCCGGCCCTTGCGGGCGATGCCGAACAGGCGCTGCGGCCCGGCGCTGGTCAGGTCCACGAACCGCGCCAGCGAGAGGCGGCCGGCCGCGACGTGGTCGAGCATGATCGGGACCAGGGTCTGCACCCCGGTCATGCCGGAAGGCGAGTCGGGATAGGGCTTGGCCTTCTCGGCCAGCGTGTGGGGGGCGTGGTCGGAGCCGAGCACGTCGACGATGCCCTGGCTGAGCCCGGCCCAGATGCCGGCGCGGTGGGCCGCATCGCGCACCGGCGGGTTCATCTGGACCAGGGTGCCCAGCCGCGCGTAGGCCTCCCCTCCGTCGAGGGTGAGGTGGTGGGGCGTGGCCTCGCAACTCGCCACGTCCTTGGCCTCCCCCAAGATCGGCATCTCGTCGGCCGTCGAGATGTGCAGGATGTGGATGCGCGCGCCCGTCTCGCGGGCGAGCGCGATCAGGCGGGTGGTGGCCTTCACGGCGGCCTCCGGCGAGCGCCAGACCGGGTGCGAGGACGGGTCGCCCGGCACCCGCAGGCCCTTGCGGGCGCGCAGCATCGGCTCGTCCTCCGCGTGGAAGGCCGCGCGGCGCCGGATGCGCTTGAGGATCTCGCGGACCCCTTCGTCGTCCTCCACCAGCAGCGAGCCGGTGGACGAGCCCACGAACACCTTGATCCCGGCCGCGCCCGGCAGCCGCTCCAGCTCGGCCACCTCGTGCGCGTTCTCGTGCGTGCCGCCGACCCAGAAGGCGAAGTCGCAATGCATGCGGTGGCGGGCGCGGGCGACCTTGTCGGCGAGCGCCTGCGCGCTCGTGGTCTGCGGATCGGTGTTGGGCATCTCGAACACCGCCGTGACGCCGCCCATCACCGCCGCGCGCGAGCCGGATTCGAGGTCTTCCTTGTGCGTCAGCCCCGGCTCGCGGAAATGCACCTGACTGTCGATGACGCCGGGCAGCAGGTGCAGCCCGCGGCAGTCGCGCCGCTCGGCGGTGGGAGCCCCCGCGAGATCGCCGATTCCCGCGACGCGGCCCGACCGGATGCCGAGGTCGGCCTCGTGGGCGCCGTCGTGGTTGACCACGGTGCCGCCGGAGAGGACGAGATCGAAGGGGGTCTCCATCGGGGCCGCTCCTGAGGCTGTCGCGCGTGTTGAGACGAGGGTGCGGGCGGCTTATGTCAGCGCCTCGCGGTGCGCAACGTGAGGCGGGCCGCCCGAGTGTGCTCGAGGAATCCCATGCCGATCGCCCTCCTGGCCGACCGCAGCGTCGTCACCGTCTCCGGCGAGGAGGCCGGCCCGTTCCTGCAGGGCATCCTCACCTGCAACGTCGAGACGCTGCCCGAGGGCGAGGCCCGGCTCGGGGCGCTCCTGAGCCCGCAGGGCAAGATCCTGTTCGATTTCCTCGTCTCGAAGAGCGAGGGAGGCTTTCGCCTCGACACCGCGGCGGGGCGCGTGACGGACCTCGTGAAGCGCCTGACCCTGTACAAGCTGCGCGCCAAGGTCCAGCTCGCGGCCGATCCGGCGCAGGGCGTCGCCGCCGCCTGGGACGGGGCCGGGACCACCGCCGACTTGGCCCCCGTCCGCGACGGCCGCCTCGACGCCCTGGGCGAGCGCCTCTACTTCGCGCTGGGCGCCTTCTCGGCCGACGCCACGCAGGACGATTATCACACCCACCGCATCGGCCTGAGCGTGCCGGAGGGCGGGCGCGACTTCACGTTCGGCGACGCCTTCCCGCACGAGGCGCTGATGGACCAGCTCGGCGGCGTCGATTTCCGTAAAGGCTGCTACGTCGGCCAGGAGGTGGTCTCGCGCATGCAGCACCGGGGCACCGCCCGCACCCGCATCGTGCCCCTGGTGTTCTCGGATGGCGCAGCGCCGGAGCCGGGCGCCGAGGTGAGTGCCGGCCAGAAGAGCCTCGGCGTCACGGGAAGCGCCTCGGGCGGGCGGGCGCTGGCGATGCTCCGCCTCGACCGGCTCGGCGACGCGCTGGCCGCGGGCGAGCCCGTACGCGCCGGCGGCATGATCGCCGGCGTGGAGCGGCCCGCCTTCGCGACCTTCGCCTTCCCCGCGGACGCTGCGGCGCCGGCCGGCTGACCATGGCGGACGAGACCGGGCTGCTCACGACCCATCCCGACGGCTGCCCGCGCTGCGCCTGGGCCGGCCTCGATCCCCTCTACGTCGATTATCACGACCGCGAGTGGGGCGTGCCGGAGCGCGACGGACGTGCGCTCTACGAGAAGCTGGTGCTGGACGGCTTCCAGGCCGGCCTGTCCTGGATCACGATCCTGCGCCGTCGCGAGGGCTTCCGCCGGGCGTTCGAGGGGTTCGCGCCGGAGCGGATCGCCCGTTACGGGGACGAGGACGTCGCCCGGCTGATGCAGGACACGGGCATCATCCGCAACCGCGCCAAGATCGTGGGCGCCGTCGCGGGCGCACGGGCGTGGCTGCGCATCGAGGAGAGCGGACCGGGCTTCTCGCACTTCCTGTGGGATGTCTGCGACGGCGTGCCGATCCGGACCGACCCGCGCAGCAAAGCGGACATCCCCACCGAAACCGAACTCTCAAGGCGCTTGTCCAAGGCGCTGAAGGCGAAAGGGTTCAGCTTCGTCGGACCCACCATCGTCTACGCCTTCATGCAGGCGGTGGGCATGGTCAACGACCACGTCGTCGCCTGCCACCGTCACGCCCCCTGCGCCGCGCTGGGTCGGCCCGCATGAGACCAATCGGGGTTTCGAAAGGGCAAGCCCTTTCGTGGGGTTCGGGGCGAAGCCCTGAGATCGTCGGGTCGATCATCGGACTCCTGCCGACACCGGCCAAAGGGATGATCCCTCTGGAAACCCATCCATGAGCGTGTCCAAGCCGCCGCGGGCGTGGCAGCGCATGCTCTCGGGCCGGCGCCTCGACCTGCTCGACCCCTCGCCGCTCGACGTCGAGATCGCCGACATCGCCCACGGGCTCGCCCGGGTCGCCCGATGGAACGGGCAGACTGCGGGTCCGCACGTCTTCTCGGTGGCGCAGCATTCGCTGCTGGTCGAGGCGATCGGCGGCCGTCTCCCCGGCGGGGAGGGGGCGGCGGCGCGGCTCGAGCTCCTGCTGCACGACGCGCCCGAATACGTGATCGGCGACATCATCTCGCCCCTCAAGGCGGCGATCGGCGACGCCTACAAGGGGGTGGAGCGGCGTCTGCTCGCGGCGATCCGGACCCGGTTCGCGCTGGCTCCACCTTCGCCCACCCTGGCCCGGCTGGTGAAGCGGGCCGACCGGATCGCGGCCTTCGTGGAGGCGACGCGGCTCGCGGGCTTCGACGTCGAGGAGGCCCGCCGCATCTTCGGAAATCCCGCCCCGATGCCGGAAGACCTCTCTGCCGAGATCGCCGGGCTGACCGAGTGCTGGCCCACCGCGCGGGCGCAGGCCGCCTACCTCGCCCGGTTCGAGACGCTGATCGGTGCGTCGGACGGATCGCACTGAGCATGGCGAGCCTGCACGTCTGCCCGCTCTCACGCCTGACCGAGACCCTGGCGGGCACGGGAGCCGACCATCTCGTCACCCTGGTCCGGCAGGACACGCCCGTGCAGCGGCCCCACGGCATCCGGCCCGAGCGCCATCTCGTCGTCGGCGTCAGCGACATCGTCGCGCCGCTGGAGGGCCATGTGCTGCCGGACGAGACGCATATCGCGCCGCTGATCGCCTTCGCCCACGCCTGGGATCGCCGGAGGCCCCTCGTCCTGCACTGCTACGCCGGCATCAGCCGCTCGACGGCCGCCGCCTACATCGCGGCCTGCGCACTCGATCCTGGGCGGGACGAGGCGGCGCTGGCGCGGACCTTGCGCCGCGCGGCCCCCTCGGCCACGCCCAATCGCCTCTTCGTCGAGATCGCGGACCGGCTGCTCGGGCGGGGAGGCCGGATGAGCGCCGCCGTCGCCGCGATCGGGCGGGGCGCCGACGCCTTCGAGGGCGTGCCGTTCCGGCTCGACCTGAGCTAGAGCATCGTCCCGGATATTGTATCCAAGACGATGCTGTAGGTTGTTGTGATGCATCGGCTTTTCGGAGAGCCGGCGTGCCCCTTTCGGGCCGATGCTCTCGGGCCGACGCCTGTGGCGCAAACGACGCCGTCGGCCGCGAATCCGATCTCGTCCGGGGTGCGGACGGCCTGCGGGGTTGTCTGCCCCGGCCACGCCCGGCATAACGCGCACGATGGAATGCCAGGGATGACCGCAGCTCGATCCACCGCGACGCCGCCCGCGCTCGCCGACGTGTCAACGGACATGCCGTTCGAGTCCGCCCTCGAGGAACTCGAGGGCATCGTGCGCAGCCTCGAGAAGGGCGACGTGCCCCTCGACCTGTCCGTCACGATCTACGAGCGCGGCGAGGCCCTGAAGCGCCATTGCGACGCCCTGCTCCGCAAGGCCGAGGCGCGGATCCAGACGATCTCGCTGGGCCCCGACGGTCGCGCCGCGGGCACCACGCCCTTCGACGCAGGCTAGGCCGCGATGGCCCGGCCTTGCATCCGATCGAACACTTTCGTGGCAGCGCAGCCTCTTGCGTGCCGTTCCTCTCTCCGGACATGAGGTCGGTTCGGTGGCCCTAGTCGATACCACGATCCTTGACGGCATCCCGACGCCGGACCTTTTGCGGCAACTGCCGGAGAGCGAGCTTGCGGCGGTGGCCGACGCGGTGCGCGCGGAGATGATCGACGC
>Ga0182229_1000163_pt1 | contig 17205 bp, 18 predicted proteins | sample G6R1MG_32_FD_129663 | JGI IMG/M metagenome (GOLD analysis project Ga0182229, IMG submission 129663) | Miscanthus phyllosphere microbial communities from Michigan, USA - G6R4_MAIN_07NOV2016_LD1 MG | ecosystem: Host-associated > Plants > Phyllosphere > Phylloplane/Leaf | place: USA: Michigan...
CCTGACGGCCGGGACGGGGGATTAGTCCGCGCGTTGTTTTTCCATGTGTGTGGGCGCACCGAGCAACGACAATAAAAGGATTAAATTACAGCTGGATATACTGTGCGTATGCGCACTTATACGTTCGGAAATAGGCGCTATGTTCTTCTCATCGGCGCAGGACAGCGGGTCCGGCGCGAAGACACCTCGAAGGGGTTATTGAGATGAAGCGCTTTGCGATCCTGGGCCTGGCCGTCACCGCTCTGGCCCTGCCGTCCCTGGCCCGTGCCGAAGGCGGCGACGGCAGCCGCCAGGCGGCCGGCGGCGGGCACATGAGCAGCTACGTCAACGACCCCTACCACAACCCGAAGTCGCTCCACTCCCAGCGGATGGGCACGGGCCAGATCGCCGGCGCGCCGATGTTCCACGACGGGAACCGCGCCACGGTCAGCCGCGGCGACGTGGTCGCCCCGCACTGGGCCTCGGGCACCGCGCCCCGCCGCTCCCACCGCTAAGCGCACCTGAACAGAAGAACCCCCGCGATCCGAGGATCGCGGGGGTTTTTTGTTGGAGTAAGCGAAGACGAAGATTGAGGAAGGGGCGGTTATCCGCCCTGTTCCCGTGTCACGAGGGTGCGGTTGGGCGCGACGTCCTTCTTGTCCTGGTAGAGGGGGACGATGGCGCGCAGCCAGCCGCGGGTCTCGTAGCCGCCGTAGTTGCGCTCGATCACGTCGCGGGTGACGTAGGCCTGCAGGTTCACCGGGCCGAAATTGTAGCCGACGAGGGCGCCCACCGCGATCTGCCCCTGCCGCTGGTAGCCGGTGACGTTCGTCGGCAGGTCGGTGGAGCCGAAGGCCACCGGGCCGATCTCGAACTTGCCGAACTTCTTCGTCGCGGTGATGTCGAGGTTCAGATAGTCCGGGTAGAGCACGCCGAAGGGCGAGCGGTCGTTCAGGAACGTGCCGTAGAGCAGGTTCGCTGTCAGGTTGAAGCCGTTGCCGGTGTAGCTTGCCGCGAAACGGTGCGAGAGCGAGGCTTCCTGCGTGAGGAAGCGGGTGTCGATCGGCAGGTAGCCGCCGAACAGGTAGCTCACGCCGAAATCGTTGCCGAGGTCCCAGGCGAGCTGCCCGGCGAGCAAGGGCTGGCCGATGCCGCTCTGGTAGGGGCCGCCGCGCGGGCTGGACGCCACCACCGGCTGCGTGAAGAAGAACTGGACCCGCGCGCCGAGCACCGTCCAGGGCGTCGCGAGGGCGAGCGTCGGCAGGTTGACGTTCGATTCCGACGAGGCCGGTGAGGTGTCGCGCACGCCGAAGCTCGACAGGTTCACGAAATACAGGCCGACCGGCAATTGCGCGCCGGTGGGCAGGCCGATGGTCTGGCCGGGCTGGGCCGCCGAGCCCGCCTGCGCCGCGCCCCCCGCCAGGGCCGCACCCAGCCCCAGCCCGAGGGCCGTGGCCCGCTTCACACCACTTCGCATTCACGCCTCCGCGCACCATCCCTGTCCGATGAGACGGCTACGCTTCGCGGATTCATCCGGCTGGGGCAGGGAGGCCGGGCCGGCGGCGTGTCCTATGGCACGGGGCGCTCAGCCCCGTTCGCCCAACGCGGAAAGGATTCGCGCCCAGGACCGTGTGCCCTTGTGGAAGCTCGTGAGGTCGTACTTCTCGTTCGGCGAGTGGATGCGGTCGTCGTCGAGGCCGAAGCCGATGAGCAGCGTGTCCTTGCCCAGCAGCCGCTTGAAGTCGCCGACGATGGGGATCGAGCCGCCCGCACCCACCGTCACCGCCGGCACGCCCCATTCCTCCTGCAACGCCGCCTTGGCGGTGGCGAGTTCCGGCATGTCGAAGGGCAGGCTGATCGCCCGCGAGCCCTTGTAGGTGACGACCTCGACGGAGCAATCGGCCGGCACGCGCTCGCGCACGAACGCCTCGAAGCTTTTCGCCAGCGCCGCCGGGTCCTGGTCGTCCACGAGGCGGAAGGAGACCTTGGCCGAGGCGGTGGAGGCGATCACCGTCTTGGTGCCCTCGGCGGTGTAGCCGCCCCAGATGCCGTTCACGTCGCAAGCCGGGCGCGATTGCACCAGTTCCAGGGGCAGGCGGCCCTTCTCGCCGGCCGGCTCCTTCAGGCCGATGGGGCCGAGCAACGTCTCCGCGGTCATGCCGAGGCCGCGCCATTGCTCGATGACGTCCGCCGGGCGCTCGTGGACGCCCTCGTAGAAGCCGGGGACCGTCACCCTACCGTCGGCGTCGTGCAGGTCGGCGACGATGCGCGACAGGACGTGGATCGGGTTGCGGGCGGCGCCGCCGAAGAAGCCCGAATGCAGGTCGCGGTCGGCGCAGGTGACTTTCACCTCGAAGTAGCAGAGGCCGCGCAGCGACGAGGTGATCTGCGGCGTCCTCGGGTCCCACATCCCCGTGTCGCAGACGAGGACCACGTCGCAGCCGAGCCGGTCGCGGTTGGCCGCGACCCATTCCGGCAGCCCCTGCGATCCGCTCTCCTCGGCGCCCTCGATGAGGATGGTGACGCCGCAGGGGAGTTCGCCGCTCATCGCGAGATGCGCCCGGCAGGCCTCCACGAAGGTCATCACCTGACCCTTGTCGTCCGAGGCGCCCCGGGCGACGATTCTTTTATGACCCGCCGCGTCGGTGGTGAGGCGCGGCTCGAAGGGCGGGTGCGTCCAGAGGTCGAGCGGATCGACCGGCTGCACGTCGTAATGGCCGTAGAACAGGACATGCGGCGCGCCGGGCTTCGGCTTGTGGGCCAGCACCACCGGGTGGAGGGAGGTGTCCTCCACCGAGGTCTCGAAGCCCAGCGCCGTCAGGTCCGTGGCGAGCCACTGGGCGGCCTCGCGGCACTGGCCGGCATGGGCCGGGTCGGTCGAGATCGAGGGGATGCGCAGGAAGGCGAAGAGCCGTTCGAGCGCGTTGTCGAGATCCGCGTCGATGTCGTTCAGGATCGCGTCGAGTCCGGCCATCGCTCTCTCCGCCGTGTCGGGGACAGGCGCAGGGTTAGCCGAGGCCGGCGCCGGGCGGCAATGCCCTTCCGTCGCAGGGCGTCCCTCTTCGGAACAGGCTCAGTTTGGAATGGTTATCGACGGAACCGGTCGTGCACGGGCCATCGCGATGCGCCCCGCCGCCGAACCTTCGTCATTCCCGCCGGCTCCGCCGGCCCTTTTCGCGGACGACGCCATGCAGCTTGAACAGAGTCCGCCGGTCTCGGCGGACACGCCCATCGGCATCACGCTCACCATCAACGGCCAGCGGCGCGAGTTGCAGGTCACGCCCTGGACGACCCTCCTCGACCTCCTGCGCGAGCGCCTGGACCTCACCGGCACCAAGAAGGGCTGCGATCACGGCCAGTGCGGCGCCTGCACCGTGCTGGTGAACGGCACCCGCGTGAATTCCTGCCTCACCCTCGCGGTGATGAAGGACGGCGCCGAGATCACCACTGTCGAGGGTCTGGCGAGCCTCGGCGAGCGCAAGGGCAGCAACGCCCTGCACCCGATCCAGGAAGCCTTCATCGAGCACGACGCCTTCCAGTGCGGCTACTGCACCCCCGGCCAGCTCTGCTCGGCGGTGGGCATGATGGAAGAGGGGCACGCCCATAGCCGCGAGGAAATCCGCGAGGCCATGAGCGGCAACATCTGCCGCTGCGGCGCCTACACCAACATCGTCGATGCCATCGAGGACGTGATGCACCAGGGGGGCGCACGATGAACCGCTTCGAATACGTCCGCGCCGGCACGGTGGCGGAGGCGGTCGGCGCCTTCGGGGCCGGCGCCCGGTTCATCGCCGGCGGCACCAACCTCCTCGACCTGATGAAGTACGAGGTCGAGAAGCCCGGCCGGCTCATCGACATCACCCACCTGCCCCTCAAGGGCATCGAGGAGGCGAACGGTGGCCTGCGCCTCGGGGCGCTGGCCACCAACGCGAACGTCGCCTACGATTCCCGCGTGGCGGAGCGCTACCCGCTCCTGCGCAACGCGATCCTGGCCGGCGCCTCGGCGCAGCTGCGCAACGCGGCGACGACCGGCGGCAACCTGCTCCAGCGCACCCGCTGCTACTATTTTTATGACGCGGGCACGCCCTGCAACAAGCGCGAGCCCGGCTCGGGCTGTCCGGCGATCGGCGGCGTGAACCGCATCCACGCGATCTTCGGCACCAGCGACCAGTGCATCGCCACGCACCCGTCGGACATGTGCATCGCGCTCTCCGCCCTGGAGGCGACGGTGCAGGTGAGCGGGCCGGACGGCGAGCGGTCGATCCCCTTCGCCGAGTTCCATCGCCTGCCGGGGAACGAGCCGCAGAAGGACACGAACCTGAAGCCGGGCGAGATCATCGTCGCCGTCGATCTGCCGGAGCAGGGTTTTTCGCGGAACTACACCTACCTGAAGCTGCGTGACCGGCTCTCCTACGCCTTCGCGCTGGTCTCGGTGGCAGCCGCCCTCGACCTCGACGGCGACACGATCAAGACCGCCCGCCTTGCGCTGGGCGGCGTCGCCCACAAGCCCTGGCGCAACATTCAGGCCGAGGCCGAACTCGCCGGCAAGCCCGCCACGCGGGAGACCTTCGCCAAGGTCGCCGACATGATCGTGGCTGAGGCGAAGCCTCAATCCGAGAACGGCTTCAAGATCGAACTCGCCCGGCGGGCTATCGTGCGCGGCCTCGAACAGGCCGCCGCCGGCACGCCCCAGTCGCTCAGCGACAAGCGCATTCAGTGAGGTCCCGATGACCATTCAGATCAGCCCCGCCGCCGGCAGCGACCGGCATGTCGGCAGCCCGCGCAGCCGTGTCGATGGCCCCGCCAAGGTGACGGGCCTCGCCAAATACGCTGCCGAGTTCACCGCCGAGGGTCTCGTCCACGGCTACGTCGTCACGAGCACCATCGCCCGTGGCACGATCACCGGCCTCGACACCGCCAAGGCCGAGGCCGTTCCGGGCGTCGTGAAGGTGCTCACCCACGAGAACCGTCCGGACATGGCCGCGGACCCGAAGGCCTATCAGGACATGGTCGGCCCCCCCGGCGTGCCCTATCGCCCGCTGTTCGACGCGAACATCCTGTTCTCCGGCCAGCCGGTGGCGGTGGTGCTCGCCGAGGATTTCGAGACGGCGCGCTACGCCGCCTCCCTCGTCAACGTCACCTACAAGGCCGAGACGCCCAAGACCGACATCGATGCCCTCGTCGGCGAGGCCTACGACCCGCCGAAGAAGCGCGACGGCATCAAGCCGCCGCCGGAGCCGTGGGGCGATGCGGACGGGGCCTTCGCCAAGGCGCCGATCCGGGTCAACCAGCAGTACCGGATGGCCAACGAGCACCATAACCCGATGGAGCCCCACGCCACGACGGTGGTGGTGGAGCCGGGCGGCAGCTTCACGGTCTACGACAAGGTCCAGGGCGTCGCGAACACGCAGCAATACCTGACCGGCGCGTTCGGCCTGAAGCCGGAGCAGGTGCGGGTGCTCAACCCCTATCTCGGCGGCGGCTTCGGATCGGGCCTGCGCCCGCAATTCCAGGCCTTCCTGGCGATGCTCGCGGCCCGCGACCTCGACCGCTCGGTGCGGATCGTGCTCACCCGCGAGCAGATGTGGAGCTTCACCTACCGGGCCGAGGCGGTGCAGACCGTCTCCCTCGGCGCGGGCCAGGACGGCGCCCTCCAGGCGCTCAAGCACGATGCCGTCCACGGCACCTCCCGATACGAGGATTACCAGGAGAACATCGTCAACTGGTCGGGCACGCTCTACGCCTGCGACAACGTCAAGCTCACCTACAAGCTCGCCAAGATCGACACGGCGACCCCCGGCGACATGCGTGCCCCCGGCGCGGTCTCCGGCCTGTTCGCCCTGGAGAGCGCCATGGACGAGCTGGCGCAGGAGCTGGGCAAGGACCCGATCGAGCTGCGGCTCATCAACTACACCGACCGCGAGCCCATCGAGGACAAGCCCTTCGGCTCGAAGGCGCTGAAATCCTGCTTCACGCAGGGCGCCGAGCGCTTCGGCTGGGCCAAGCGCACCCCCGAGCCCCGCTCCATGCGCGACGGGCGTGAGCTCGTCGGCTGGGGCGTCGCCTCCGGCATCTGGGAGGCGCTGATGATGCCCTCCAAGTGCCGCGCGGTGCTCACCGGCGACGGGAAGCTCGAACTCGGCAACTCCACCGGCGACATCGGCACCGGCACCTACACGATCCTCACGCAGATCGGCGCCGACACGCTGGGCCTGTCGATGGAGGACGTGACGACGAAGCTCGGCGACACGTCGCTGGCCGAGGCCCCCGTGGCGGGCGGCTCGTGGACGGCGGCCTCCTCCGGCACGGCGGCGATGAAGGCCTGCCGCGAGATCGCGGCCCAGGTCTTCGTGCTCGCCCGGCAGATGGACGATTCGCCGCTCGCCAACGCCGATTTCGAGCGGGTGGTCTTCTCGAAGGGGCGCATCGCGCTCGCCGACGATCCGTCCCGCTCCGTCGCCATCGTGGATGCGATGAAGGCCGGCGGCCACGACCGGATCGAGGTGGTGGGCGAGGCCGGGCCGGATTCGGACTTCGCCAAGGAGTTCGAGTGCTTCACCCACCAGGCGGTGTTCGTGGAGGTGAAGGTCGATGAGGAGTTGGGTCAGGTCCGCGTGACGCGGGTGGTCTCGGCCATCGCGGCGGGCAAGATCCTCAACCCCAAGACGGCGCGGAGCCAGATCATCGGCGCTACGGTGATGGGGATCGGCTCGGCCCTGCACGAGGAATCGATGCTCGACCACAGGCTCGGCCGGTTCATGAACCGGAACCTCGGCGAGTACCATGTGCCGGCGCATGCCGACATCCACGACCTCGACGTGATCTTCGTGGACGAGGAGGACAAGGCGAACCCGCTGGGCGTGAAGGGCGTGGGCGAGATCGGCATCGTCGGCACGGCGGCGGCCATCGCCAACGCGGTGCATCACGCCACCGGCAAGCGTGTCCGCGACATGCCGATCACCATCGAGAAGCTGCTCTGACCTTGAGAGTCCGGCCCCTCCTCCTCGCGGGGGAGGGGCCGGTCGGTAAGCCGGATCGTAACCTTTCCCGCCGATCCTCGGATCTCAATGCGGGAGGTGACGATGGAATGGGTCTATCGCGGCTTCGAAACGTCGCTCCTCGCCCTGACGCTGGCGCTGGGCCTCGCCGCCCTGGCGAGCCTCGGACCCCCGAAGGAGCCCGAGGCGGCCTTGCGCGTCACCCTGCCGATGCTCAGCGTGACGGCGTCCCGGTAGACGGGCTCAGCCCTCCTTGAACCCGTATTCCGGCGTGCCCTCGTCGTTGCCGTAATACTTGTAGGGCAGGAACTTGCCCGACATGGTCAGCTTCACGCGGTCGCCCTTGTTGTTGGCCTCGCGCGCCATGTCCATGTTGAAGTCGATGGCCGACATGATGCCGTCGCCGAACTCCTCCTGGATCAGCTCCTTGAAGGTCGTGCCGTAGACCATCACCAGCTCGTAGAAGCGGTAGATCAGCGGATCGGTCGGCGGCATGGACGGGATCGAGCCGCGATAGGGCGCCTCGTTGATCATGCGCTCCTCGGCCTCGGTGAGGCTGAACAATTCGGCGGCACGCTTCGCCTGCGCCTTGGGCAGCTTCATCTGGCCCATGCAGGCGGCGGTGATCAGGAAGGGCGACAGGCCGCCGATCTGCTCGTGAATGTACTTCCAGCTCCAGCCTTTTTCCCGCTTGATATCGAGCAGCTTCTCGGTGAGGTCTTCGCGCTTCATCCTGTCCTCCGCACCGTGACGTGCCTTCGTTGGTGTCACGGCGTTCCGCCGTGGCAAGCCCCGTGCCAGCCTGGACCAGGAGTTGCGGGCGTGCTTTCCCTGCACCGCCCCGTCGCGTTACCAGCGCGGCGGCGGGATTGGGCTTGCATCGGCCCCTGCTTTACGGACCATGCGCGCAAGCTCGCGGAGGTAATTTTGGGCGGCGACGATCAGGACGTGCGCGAGGAATCCGGCGAGGCGGGATCCGCCTGGGAATTCGTGTTGCCCGATGAGATGGCGACCGAGGACCTTGGCCTGTTCCTGTGCGAGTTCCTGCTGCCCGGGGACCGGGTGGCGCTCTCGGGCGGCCTCGGGGACGGCAAGACGACGCTCGCCCGCGCCATCATCCGCGAATTGACGGGCGATCCCGCCCTGGAGGTGCCCAGCCCGACCTTCACCCTGATCCAGCCCTATACGGCCCGCGACGGGCGACCCATCGTCCATGCCGACCTCTACCGGCTGCGCGACCCGGACGAGCTGGTCGAACTCGGCTTCGAGGAGATGGCCGAGGGGGCGATCACCCTGGTCGAATGGCCGGAGAAGTTGCCGGCCCAGGGCGGCCCCCTCCTCTCCGTCACCCTGGCCCTGCGGCCGGAATTCGGCGAGGGCTCGCGCTTCGCCCGGATCGAGGGCTTCGGCGGCCTGCAGGCCCGCATCGACCGGGCGCGGGCGGTGCGCAAGCTCCTGGCCCGCGCCGGCTGGGACGATGCCGAGCGCATCCTGATGCAGGGCGATGCCTCGTCCCGCGCCTACGAGCGCCTGCGCAAGCCCGACGGCACCACGGCGGTGCTGATGATCTCCCCGGCGCGGGCGGACGGCCCGCCCGTGCGCGACGGCAAGCCCTATTCGGCCATCGTCCACCTCGCGGAGAGCGTCCACGCCTTCGTCGCCCTCGACCGGGGCCTGCGGGCGCTCGGCTTCTCGGCGCCCAAGGTCTACGGCGAGGACCTGAACGAGGGGCTCCTGATCCTCGAAGACCTCGGCAACGAGCCGGTGATCGAGAACGGCGCCCCCCGGCCGGAGCGCTACGCGGAGGCGGTGCGGCTGCTGGCCAAGCTCCACGCCACCGATCTGCCCGCCGTGCTGCCGGTGGCGGAGGGGATCGACCACGTCATCCCCCCCTACGACAAGGAAGCGCTGCTCTTCGAGGCGGAGCTGCTGCCGGAATGGTACGCCCCCGCCATCCGGGGCGTGAGCCTCACGCAGGAGATCCGCGACGAGTTCGTCGCCCTGTGGCGCGAGGCGCTGGACGGCGCCGTCCCCACCCGCCCGACCTGGACCCTGCGCGACTACCATTCCCCCAACCTGATCTGGCTGCCGAACCGGGAGGGTCTGGAGCGGGTCGGCGTCATCGACTTCCAGGACGCGGTGATGGGCCATCCGGCCTACGACGTCGCCTCGCTGCTGCAGGATGCCCGCGTCGACGCCAGCGCCGACTTCGAATTGCGGCTGCTCGGCCTCTATGTCCGCGAGCGGCGCGCCCGCGATCCGAACTTCGACATGGGCGCCTTCGCCACCGCCTACGCGCTGCTGGCGGCGCAGCGGGCGACGAAGATCCTCGGCATCTTCGCCCGGCTCGACCGGCGGGACGGCAAGCCCGGCTACCTCGCCCACCTGCCGCGGATCGAGGGCTACCTCGCCCGCAACCTCGCCCACCCGGCCCTGGCGGCTGTGCGGGACTGGCATGAGCGGCACCTGCCCGGCACCGTCGGCGACAACCCAGAGGCCTGACCCCCGCGACGGCCAGGACAACGAGCATGAGCGACGTCTCCGAGACCCCGATCACCCGCGCCTTCGTGCTGGCCGCCGGCCTCGGCACGCGGATGCGGCCGGTGACGGACACCCTGCCCAAGCCCCTGGTGGCGGTGGCGGGCAAGCCCCTCCTCGACCACGCCCTCGACCGGGCGGCAGAGGCGGGGCTGGCGCACGCGGTGGTGAACGTCCACTGGCTCGCGGAGCAGATCGAGGCGCATCTCGCCCGGCGGGCGGGGCCGCCGCGCCTCACCGTCTCGGACGAGCGCGAGGCGCTGCTGGAGACCGGCGGCGGCATCCGCAAGGCGCTGCCGCTGATGGGCGAGGCGCCCTTCGTGGTGCTGAACTCCGATTCCTTCTGGCTCGAAGGCCCGGAGCCGAACCTGTCCCGCCTCATCGCCGCCTGGGACGGCGCGCGCATGGATGCGCTCCTCCTCGTGGCGCCGACCACGACGAGCCTCGGCTACGAGGGCGCGGGCGATTTCCTGATGGCGGCGGACGGGCGCCTGGAACGGCGCGGCGAGCGCAAGGTCGCCCCCTTCATCTACGCGGGCGTCGCGATCCTGAAGCCCGCCCTGTTCGCGGACACGCCGGAGGGCGCCTTCTCCCTCAACCGGCTGTTCGACAAGGCCATCGCCTCGGAGCGGCTCTTCGGCATGCGCCTCGACGGGCAATGGCTGCATGTCGGCACCCCAGAGGCGATCCGCGCCGCCGAGGAACGGGTGCGGGCCAGCACCCGGACCCCCTGAGTTCAAGGGCCGCCGGGCCCACCCCGCGACGGAGATCGCATCGTGCAGGAAACCCCAAGGTCGGCTGAAGGCCGCATCGCCCTCGTGACGGGCGCGGCGCGGGGCATCGGCCTCGCCAGCGTGGAACGCTTCCTCGCGGAGGGCTGGAAGGTCGCCCTTCTCGACATCGACGGCGGCAACCTGGAGGCCACGATGGGCCGCCTCGCCAAGCCCGACGCGACGCTGGCCATCGTGGCCGACGTGTCCGATCCGGCGCAGGTGAACGCGGCGGTCCGGCAGGTCGAGGAGCGGTTCGGCCGCCTCGACGCCCTCGTCAACAACGCCGGCATCGCGATCTTCAAGCCGCTCCTGGAGACGACCTTCGAGGATTGGTCGAAGGTGCTCGCCGTGAACCTGTCGGGGCCGTTCCTCTGCACCCAGGCGGCGGCGCCCCTCATGGCGGCCCATGGCGGCGGGGCGGTGGTGAACCTCACCTCGATCTCGGGCCTGCGCGCCTCGACGCTGCGGGTCGCCTACGGGACCAGCAAGGCCGGCCTCGCCCAGCTCACCAAGCAGCAGGCGGTCGAACTCGCCCAGCACGGCATCCGCGTGAACGCCGTCGCCCCCGGCCCCGTGGACACCGCCATGGCGAAGGCGGTCCACAGCCCGGAGATCCGCGCCGCCTATCACGACGCGGTGCCGCTGGCCCGCTACGGGCTGGAGAGCGAGCTGGCGAACGTCATCGTGTTCCTGTGCTCGGAGAAGGCGTCCTACGTGACGGGGCAGGTGGTCGCCGTCGATGGCGGCTTCGAGGCCACCGGCATCGGCCTGCCGGCCCTGCGCGGGCACAACGGGTGATGGCGGAAACAGAATTCGCGGAATTTTCGACAGTATCGTCGGCGGGACAACTTTAAGGCAACGTCTTGCCGCTATTGCGGGCGACGGAGGCGGCGGCGGCCACGACAGGTGCGCCGCCCGCCTGCCCAGGAACCCCACCCGTGCAATACACCGTCACTGCCCGCTGCGCCGTCGGCCGCCGGGACCATCGCCATGCCTCGCTCCTGGCGGCCCTGGATCAGGCGATGAGCCTGTCGGCCGCCGGCCTCGCGGAGGTGGCGATCATCGACGGCGACGGGCGCTCCGTGACGCCGGGCGCCCTCTACCGGACCCTGTTCGGCCCGCGCCCCGCCGCGCAGCCAACGGCGAAGGCGGCCTGAGCCGCCCGCGTCTCAGCCGACGCTGCGCAGATAGACCGGCCGCCGGGTGGATTCGGCGGCCATCTCGCGGATGAAGGACGCGATGCGCGGCGCGATGATCGCGCGGTAGCGCGAGCCGTTGAACACGCCGTAATGGCCGACGCCCTCCTGCAGGTGGTACGCCTTGCGGGCGTCGGGCAGGTTCGGCGTCATGTCCAGGGCGGCCTTGGTCTGGCCGACGCCGGAGATGTCGTCGTTCTCGCCCTCGACGGCCAGGATGGCGCAGCGGCGGATGGCGGCCGGGTCCACCGGCACCCCGTGCGAGACCATCTCCCCCTTCGGCAGGGCGTGGTTCACGAACACGGTCTGCACGGTCTGCAGGTAGTATTCGGCGGTCAGGTCCATCACCGCGAGGTACTCGTCGTAGAAGTCCCGGTGCTTCTCGGCCGAGTCGCCGTCGCCCCGCACCAGATGGTCGAACATGTCGGTGTGGGCGGTGACGTGCCGGTCGAGGTTCATCGCCATGAAGCCCGACAATTGCAGGAAGCCGGGATAGACCCGCCGGAAGGCCCCCGGATAGATCGGCGGCACGAGGCTGATCGTGTTCTGCTCGAACCATTCCTGCCCGCGCTCCTGGGCGAGGCAGTTCACGGCGGTGGGCGAGCGGCGGGTGTCGATCGGCCCGCCCATCAGCGTCATCGAGACGGGGACGTGCGGCTCGTCCTCGGCCTCCATCAGCGCCACGGCGGCCATCACCGGCACGGCCGGCTGGCACACGGCCATGACGTGCAGGTCCGGCCCGAGCTCGGCGAAGATGTCGCGCAAATAGTCGATGTAGGTGTCAAGGTCGAAGGGTCCGGCGAGCAGCGGCACCATCCGCGCATCGGTCCAATCGGTGATGAACACCTGATGGTTCGGCAGCATCGCCTCGGCGGTGCCGCGCAGCAGTGTGGCGTAGTGGCCCGACATCGGCGCGACGATGAGCAGCTTCGGCTGCGGCTCGGCGGGCGGGGTGCGAAAGGCGCGGTCGAAGGCGATCACCCGGCAGAAAGGACGCTCCGAGACGACGCGCTCGGTCACGGGCACCGTCTGGCCCTCGACGACGGTCTCGGTGAAGCCGAAGGCGGGCTTGCCGTAGCGCCGCGTCACCCGCTCGAACATCTCGCAGCCCGCCGCGATGGAGCGGGCGTAGGGCGAGTAGGCCATCGGGTTGGCCGGGCTCTTGATGCTGTGGCGGGTGATGTCGGCTGCGAGACGCGCCGGAGCCATCATCATCCGCGCGCCTTCGAACAGTCCATAGGCCAGCAGCATGGTGGATCCCTCGGCGACGGGGCTCTCCCCGCCAGGACAGCGGCAACACCCTGCGCAGGATGATGGTTCCCCCTGAACGGGGCCGTAACGGCGCGGCGCCTCGTCCCACCTGCGAGTGAAACCACGGATTGTCCGGGCTTTCTGCGCCGATCGATTTCGGTTCTGGCCGGAGCACCCTAGTTTCCGGGGATGCATACGATCCAGGAGCGACTGACCGGACTCGACGGCAGGGCGCGGCAGCTTCGGCTCGATACCTTCGTCAGGCTCCGCTGGCTCGCCATCACCGGGCAGAGCGCGGCCGTGGTCGGGGCCCAGTTCGGGCTGGGCCTGAACCTGCCCTTCGGCTGGTGCTTCCTCGTCATCGCCGCCTCGTCCTGGCTGAACCTCGCCCTGCGCATCCGCTTCCCGGCGAGCTACCGGCTGAACGCCGATTCGGCCGCCCTGCTGCTGGCCTTCGACATCGTGCAGCTGGCCGCGCTCCTGTTCCTCACGGGCGGGCTGCAGAACCCGTTCTCGCTCCTCTTCCTCGCCCCGGTGCTGATCTCGGCCACCGCCCTGCCGCCGGAGCGCACCCTGGCGCTGGGGCTCCTCGCCATCGGCCTCGCGACGCTGCTCGCCCTGGTCCACCGGCCGCTGCCCTGGTTCGCGGACGGCAAGATCGAACTGCCGTTCCTCTACGTCTCGGGGGTCTGGACCGCGATCCTCCTCGGCACGGCCTTCACGGGCGTCTACGCGTGGCGGGTGGCGGAGGAGGCGCGCCAGCTCGCCCAGGCGCTCGCCGCCACCGAACTCGTCCTGGCCCGCGAGCAGCACCTGTCGCAGCTCGACGGGCTCGCGGCGGCGGCGGCGCACGAACTCGGCACGCCGCTCGGCACGATCATGGTCGTCTCGAAGGAGCTGATCCGCCAGCTGGGGCCGGATGCCTCGCCGGCGGTGGCGGAAGACCTCGCCCTCCTGCGCGAGCAGGTCGACCGCTGCCGCAGCATCCTCGGCAAGCTCACCTCCCTCGACGGCGAGGGCGATGGCGACGGGGGCGACTTCCTCACCACCGTCACGTTCAGCCACCTCGTGGAGGAACTGGTGGCGCCGCAGCGGGCGCTCGGCGTCGTCATCGACGCCTCCTGCCGCGGGGAGGGGCCCGAGCCCTCCTGCCGCCGCAACCCCGGCGTGATGTTCGGCCTGGGCAACATCCTCGACAACGCGGTGGACTTCGCCAGCACGCGGGTCGCCATCGCCGGCCAGTGGAACCACGAGCGGGTCTGGATCGAGATCCGCGACGACGGGCCGGGCTTCTCGGCGGAGGTGCTGCTGCGCGCGGGCGAGCCCTATGTGACCACCCGCAGCACCGAGCAATCGCAGGACGGCGGCAGCGCGACGGTCGGTCTCGGGCTCGGCCTGTTCATCGCCAAGACGTTGATCGAGCGGTCAGGCGCGCAGATCGGCCTGTCGAACGCGGCCGGCGCCAATGCCCATGGTGCCATCGTCCGGGTTTCGTGGGCGCGGCACATCTTCGAAAGAGGAGCCGTTCCGCGCCATTCTCCGGAGATAAGTGGTTCCGCGCCCCTGCCGCCGCGCGACATCGTGCCTATATAAAGGTTTCAACAGAGACATCTTCGAAAGGGACCCCCGATGCTCACGCAGTCCGGGACCTCCGCGGCGACCGATGCCGCGATCTTGAGCGATTCCGATCCGCTCGCCGCCTTCACCGATCGCAGCCTGCTGATCGTGGATGACGACAAGCCCTTCTCCACCCGCCTCGCGCGGGCGATGGAAAGCCGCGGCTACCATGTGCAGGTGGCCGAAAGCGTCGCCGAGGGCGTGTCGGCCGTCGAGTCCCATGCCCCCGCCTTCGCGGTGATCGACATGCGCCTCGGCGACGGCAACGGCCTCGACGTCATCGCCCGGCTCAAGGAGCGCCGGCCGGAGGCGCGCGGCGTCATCCTCACCGGCTACGGCAACATCGCCACGGCGGTGACGGCCGTGAAGCTCGGCGCGTTTGACTACCTCGCCAAGCCGGCCGACGCCGACGAGATCCACGGCACGCTCATGGCCCAGCCGGGCGAGCGCGCGGATCCGCCGGAGAACCCGATGTCCGCCGACCGGGTGCGGTGGGAGCACATCCAGCGGGTGTATGAGCTTTGTGGTCGCAATGTCAGCGAGACGGCGCGCCGCCTGAACATGCACCGCCGGACGCTTCAGCGCATCCTGGCCAAGCGCGCCCCGCGCTGAGCGGGCGAGACGGGGCGGCGCTGCTTGCGCCGCCTGCCCGCCCTGAGGTAGCAGGACGCCTTGCGAGCCCGTTCGACGGGCGGCGGGAAGGGTTGAACTCGTGAACGCACGCAATGCGGTCACCATCCTGAGCATGATGGTCCTGGTGGGCACGGAGGTGTTCGCCGTGGCGATCGCGGCTGGCTGGGCGCTGGCGGGTCTGTTCGACCTCGGCGACCGGGTCGGCCACGTCCTGATGGGCCTGTTCAGCCTGTTCGCCGCCTGGATCATGCTCCAGCTCTGGCGCCGCGCCACGAGCATCGAGCCGATCACCCGAGCCAAACGGTCCTGAATCCTGCGTGCCGTGCAGGATGGCGGACCCCTCTCAACGTTCGACAAGGTGAGCGGGCTGATCTAAGGATCGCCGGTCACGTTTTCGATGTCGCCGGCGCGGTGCGCGCTCGGCAACCGGTGAGTTAAACAGCGATGAAAGCCCGAATCACCGTCACCCTGAAGACCGGCGTGCTGGATCCCCAGGGCAAGGCGATCGAGGCGGCCCTGAAGTCGCTCGGGATCGCCGGCATCGAGGGTGTCCGGCAGGGCAAGGTCTTCGATCTCGAGGTCGCCGCCGCCGATTCCGCGTCGGCCCAGGAGACTCTGAAGGCGGCCTGCGAGAAGCTTCTCGCCAACACCGTCGTCGAGAATTACGCGATCGAGATCGCCTGATGCACGCGGCCATCGTCGTCTTCCCCGGGTCGAACCGCGAGGCGGATGTCGCGCGGGCGCTGCGGCTCTCGGGGGCGAAAGTCTCGATGGTGTGGCACGCCGACACGGCGCTGCCCGCCGGCACAGACCTCGCCGTCCTGCCCGGCGGCTTCTCCTATGGCGATTACCTGCGCTGCGGCGCCATCGCGGGCCGGGCCGCGGCCATGGATGCGGTGCGTGCCCACGCGGCCCGGGGCGGCCTCGTGCTCGGCATCTGCAACGGCTTCCAGATCCTGTGCGAATCGGGCCTGCTGCCCGGCGTGCTGATGCGCAACGTCGACCGCCGCTTCATCTGCCACCGGCAGACCCTGCGGGTCGAGCGCACCGACACGCGCTTCGCCCGCGCCTACTCGGCGGGGCAGGTGATCGACGTTTGCGTCGCCCATGGCGAGGGCAATTACTTCGCCGACCCCGACACCGTCGCCCGGATCGAGGGCGAGGGCCGCGTGGCCTTCCGCTATTGCGACGAGGCGGGGCAGACCACCGTGGCCGCCAACCGCAACGGCTCGCTGAACAGCATCGCCGGGATCTATTCGGAGAAGGCCAACGTCCTCGGGATGATGCCCCACCCGGAGAACTTCGTCGAAGGCCTGATCGGCGGCACGGATGGGCGCGGCCTGTTCGAGAGCTTGGCGGCCTGACGCCGTTCACTCCCGGTTTCGGCGCATCTTCGACCTCATCCTGAAGTGCCCGCCGAGGCTGCTTCGCAGCACCTCAGGATGAGGTTTGAGCTCGGATAGACTGATTTCGAGCAGCGCTGTCGTGTCCGCCGATCTTTCCTTAACAGCCCGTTAAGGTTTTTACTTCATGAAGAAGGCATCCAGTTGTCTGGATGTCGAGTGCGACCCGGTTTCGTCCACTCTGTTTGATGCCTCCCTGATGACTCGCTCAGCCGCCCCTCGGGGCGGCTTTTTTCGTCGCCCCGGGGAGAGGGGAGCGCCGCCTCACTCGGCGGCGCTCGCGTGGATGCGGGGCGCGGGGCTCTCCTGCGCGGCGGCCTGCTCGCCCTCCCGCACCGCCTTCCGGCGGAAGATGCGCATCACCACCACGAAGAAGACCGGCACGAAGAACACCGCGAGCACGGTCGCCGTGATCATGCCGCCCATCACGCCCGTGCCGATGGCCTGCTGGCTCTTCGAGGCGGCGCCGGTGGCGATGGCCAGCGGCACCACGCCGAAGATGAAGGCCAGCGAGGTCATTACGATGGGCCGGAAGCGGAGCGTCGCCGCATCGATGGCCGCCTTCACCACGGAGGTGCCGGGCTTCCACAGGTCCTTGGCGAATTCCACGATCAGGATCGCGTTCTTGGCCGAGAGGCCGATGATCGTGATGAGACCGATCTTGAAATACACGTCGTTGGGCATCCCCCGCAGCATCACCGCCGCCACGGAGCCGATGACGCCCAGAGGGATGACGAGCAGCACCGACATCGGGATCGCCCAGCTCTCGTAGAGGGCGGCGAGCAGGAGGAAGACGATCAGCACCGACAGGGCCAGC
>Ga0182229_1000164_pt1 | contig 17146 bp, 18 predicted proteins | sample G6R1MG_32_FD_129663 | JGI IMG/M metagenome (GOLD analysis project Ga0182229, IMG submission 129663) | Miscanthus phyllosphere microbial communities from Michigan, USA - G6R4_MAIN_07NOV2016_LD1 MG | ecosystem: Host-associated > Plants > Phyllosphere > Phylloplane/Leaf | place: USA: Michigan...
CGCCCCGGCGCCCGAGCCCGAGCAGCCGCCGGCCCCCGAGGCCGCCGCGGACGAGGCGCCCGCGCCGAAGCCCCGCCGCCGCCGCCGTCCGCGCTTCGAAAGCGCCGCCGCCGAGGCGGGTGAGGGCGGTGCTCCGTCCTCCGACGAGACGCCCACCGAGTGAGCCTTCCCCCGCCGCCCCGCCTTCATGCCGGGGCGGCGGGGATTGTCCTGCACCCCAGGGCTGTCTATCTCGCGTCGGCCGTGAAACCCTGGATTCCGATGGCCGCTCTGCCCCGACGTCTCCTCGCAGGCCTGCTGGTGCTCGCGAGCCCCGCGCTCGCCGCCCCCGCCACGCCGGAGCCTTCCGAGGCGCCAGCGCCCGCGCAGGCCCCGGTCGTCCTGGCCAACCACCGGGCGGTCTACGACCTCTCCCTCAGCGGCAGCACGAGCACCCGCGCCGTCGAGGCGGCGCGCGGGCGGATCGTGCTCGACTTCCGGGGGGATGCCTGCCGGGGCTACACGATGCAGACGCGGCAGGTCACGGAGCTGACCTCCGGCGAGACCGGCACCCGCGTCTCGGACCTGCGCAGCACGACCTTCGAGAGCGGCGACGCGCGGGAGTTCCGCTTCAAGACGACCACCGTCTCGGACGGCGACAACGCGGCCCCCGTGGACGGCACGGCCACCGTGGATGCCAGCGGGCTCACGGTGAAGCTGAAGGGCAAACCGAAGCCCGTCACCGCCTCGGGGCCGGTGCTGTTCCCCAGCGCGCATATGCGCAGGCTCGTGGAGATGGCCCGGGCCGGGCAGACCACGCTCTCGGTCAAGGTGTATGACGGCTCCGACGACGGCCGGAAGGTCTACGACACCTTCGCGGTGATCGGCCACGAGGCGGTCTCCGGCACCGATCTGGAGAAGCCACTACAGACGGGGCCCATCGCCTCGGCGAAGCGCTGGCCGGTGAAGCTCACCTACTACACCGAGGGCGCGGGCGAGCGCACGCCGATCTACACCTTGAGCTTCGACCTCTACGAGAACGGCGTCAGCGGCCGGATCAAGCTCGATTACGGCGAATTCGTCCTGGCCGGCACGATGACCACCCTCGATCTGGACACCTCGCCGCCGAAGGCGGGCAAGGACTGCACGCCGTAGACCTCACGCCCACTCGTCGTCGGGCCGGGGCGACAGGCGCTGCCACGCGGCGACGATCCGCTCCGGCTTGATCTCCAGGGCCTGCGCGCAGGCGAGCAGCACCGGCTCGTTCCCCGCGACATGATCGAGCACACCCGCGAGGAACGCGGGGTCCTTGGCGCCGGCCCGGACCGCCTCCAAATCAAGCCCCGTGGCCGCGAGGAAAGGAAAAAGCCGGTCTTCGTCCCCAAGGATCCACAGCAGAACATCGAGGGCGATGCCTTCCGCAGGGTCATCCGCTTGGTGCAATTTGCCTTTCGTCAACATGTAACCCTTAAAACCGACGCAATGGGGCTGATGGGTCCTTAATCATGATCGGCTCTGACCGAGGCAAGGAACCATGTCGAAGACGGTGCTCATCGTCGAGGACAACGAACTGAACATGAAGCTGTTCAACGACCTCCTGGAGGCGAACGGCTACGCGACCCTGAAGACCGCCAACGGCATCGAGGCGATCGAGCTGGCGCGCGCCCATCATCCCGACCTGATCCTCATGGACATCCAGTTGCCCGAGGTATCCGGCCTGGAAGTCACGAAGTGGCTGAAGGAAGACGACGACCTGAAGTCGATTCCGATCATCGCCATCACGGCTTTCGCCATGAAGGGCGACGAGGAGCGCATTCGCGAGGGCGGCTGCGAAGCCTATCTGTCGAAGCCGATCTCGGTCGCGAAGTTTTTGGCAACCGTTCGCGCGTATCTAGAACCGAAATGATGCGGCGCAGCGTCGTCTCCCCCGTCGCGAGACCTTGAGTCGCGTTCGAGGGTTGGCGGCGGCGAGCGACGCAAGCGAGGTAGCATGTCGGCCCGCGTCCTGATCGTCGATGACCTCTTCCCGAACGTCAAACTGCTCGAAACGAAGCTCGGCCTGGAATATTTCGATACCCTCGCGGCGATGAACGGCCCCGATGCCATCGCGATCTGCGAGAAGGGCCTCTGCGACATCGTCCTGCTCGATGTGATGATGCCGGGCATGGACGGATTCGAGGTCTGCCGCCGCCTCAAGAGCAACCCCGTCACGGCGCATATCCCGGTGGTGATGGTCACTGCCCTCGACCAGCCCTCCGACCGGCTGAAGGGCCTCGATGCCGGCGCCGACGATTTCCTGACCAAGCCGGTCGACGACACCGCCCTGTTCACCCGCGTGCGCAGCCTCGTCCGCCTGAAGGCCGTGACCGACGAGTTGCGGCAGCGCGCGCTCGCCTCCCGCGCCATCGGGATGGGCGACCCCCTCACCACCGCCGCCGCCGAGACCGGCCTCGACGCCCGCATCCTCCTCGTGGAGGATCGCCCCGGCGCCACGGAGCGGATGGCCATGGCGCTGAGCCAGCTTCACCGCGTGACCGTGGAGGCCGACCCGCTCGTGGCGATCCAGGTGGCGGCCGAGGGCGATTTCGACCTCGCCCTGGTGAGCCTCGACCTTCAGGGCCATGACGGCCTGCGCCTGTGCAGCCAGCTTCGCTCCCTCGACCGGACGCGGGGCATGCCGCTGATCATGGTGGCGGAGGCACACGACCGCGCCCGGATCGTCCGGGGCCTCGATTTCGGCGTCCACGACTACCTGATGCGGCCCGTCGACCGGAACGAGCTGCTGGCCCGCGCCCGCACCCAGGTCCGCCGCAAGCGCTATTCCGATGTGCTGCGCGGGGCGATGCAGGCCTCCCTGCAGATGGCGGTGACGGACGGCCTCACCGGCCTGCACAACCGCCGCTACCTCGACAACCATCTGGGCGTGCTGTTCTCCGAGGAGGCGATGCGCCACCGGCCGCTCGCCGCGCTCATCCTCGACATCGACCGCTTCAAGGCGATCAACGACACCTACGGCCATGAGGCCGGGGACGAGGTGCTGCGCGCCTTTGCCGAGCGCGTGCGCCAGCACACGCGGCCCATCGACATCGTCGCCCGCTACGGCGGCGAGGAGATCGTGGTGATCCTGCCCGATTCCGGCCTCGCCGACGCCCACGCCATCGCCGAGCGCATCCGCGAGCGGATCCAGGCCGTGCCCTTCGCCGTCCAGCGCGACACGCGCAGCCTGTCCGTCACCGTCTCCATCGGCGTCGCCACCCGCTGCGCCGACGACGCCTCGCCGGGGGACATGCTGCGCCGGGCCGACGAGGGCCTGTACGAGGCCAAGGCCGGCGGGCGGAACCGGGTCGTCGCGCAGGCGGCCTGACCCGCCGCAGAGGTTGACACCGTCGGCCTTTGCGCCAACACCTCGCGCCGGCCGCGGCCGGGCTCCCCACCGGGCGTGCGACATCCCACGACTCGGTTACGGAACTCCATGGCGGTCACGCGCTCCTATCTCGACTTCGAGAAGCCGGTGGCTGAGCTCGAAGCGAAGCTCGAAGAACTGCGCGCCGTCGGCAACCAGGACGGCGCCGTCTCGATCAGCGAGGAAGTCGGCCGGCTGGAGGCGAAGGCCCGCCAGGCCCTCGCGGAGATCTACGCCGCCCTCACGCCCTGGCAGAAGACGCAGGTGGCCCGCCACCCGCAGCGCCCGCATTTCGTGGATTACTGCGCCGGGCTCATCACCGAATTCACCCCGCTGGCGGGCGACCGCACCTTCGGCGAGGACGAGGCCATCGTCGGCGGCTTCGGCCGCTTCAACGGCCGCCCGGTCTGCGTCCTCGGCCAGGAGAAGGGCGCCACCACCGAGGCCCGCCTGCGCCACAATTTCGGGATGGCCCGCCCCGAGGGCTACCGCAAGGCGGTGCGCCTGATGGAGACCGCCGACCGGTTCGGCCTGCCGGTCATCGCCTTCGTGGACACGGCCGGCGCCTATCCCGGCATCGAGGCCGAGGAGCGCGGGCAGGCCGAAGCCATCGCCCGCTCCACGGAAGCCTGCCTCGGCCTGTCGGTGCCCAACGTCGCGCTGGTGATCGGGGAGGGCGGCTCGGGCGGCGCCATCGCCATCGCCACCGCCAACCGGGTGCTGATGCTGGAACACGCGATCTACGGCGTGATCTCGCCGGAGGGCGCGGCCTCGATCCTGTGGCGCGACGGCGGCCGGGCGCACGAGGCGGCCACCGCCATGAAGATCACCGCGCAGGACCTGCTGCGGCTGGGCGTCATCGACGGCATCGTCCCCGAGGCGGTCGGCGGCGCGCACCGGGACCGCGAGGGCGCGGTGCAGGCGGCGGGTCAGGCCATTGCCGAATCCCTCGCCATGTTCGACGGGCTCGACGGGGCCGCGATCCGCGGGCGCCGGGCCGACAAGTTCCTCGAAATCGGCAGGCGCCTGTGACAGCAGCGGCCGGGCTGCGCGGTGCGCTCGGCCGGCTCGGCCGTCGCTTCGGCCGCCGCGACGGCCGCGAACCGGGGGCGTTCAACACGATCTCCCTCGGCTGCAATTGCCAGATGGCGCATGTCCTCAAGACCCTGGACCTGCGCACGTGGTCCGGCCCGTTCGACTGGATCTTCACCCTGCCGGGCATGGTGCGGGATTGCCTGGAGGACGATTTCGCCGCGCTCACCGACCGGCGCGAACTGGAGAGCATCCCCGCGCCTGAGCGCCGGGGCGAGGGCATCTGGAAGGGCCGCCACCGCCTCTACCGCGAGCGGCACGGCCTCGAATGCGTGTTCAACCACCACGACCCGGCCGCCAACCCGGCCGATTACGCCTTCCTCACCGAGGGCGTGCGCCGGATGCGCGTGGCCCTCGACACGCCCGGCACGCGCAATCGCCTGTGGATGATGACCCATCTCTACACCCCCCGCCCGGTGGTGGAGGAGATCGACGCGATCCTCGGCCTGCGGGCGAGCACCAACCATCTCACCTTCGTGCAGCTCATGCCCGGTCACGCGCGGGTCGAAGTGACCGAGGCCCGAGATGTTTCCCAAAGCCTGCGCTGTCTGACGATCCACAGCCCCACGGAGCCCGTGGGCCTGCGCCTCGCCGATCCAGCCGACGACGCGGCCCTCGTCGGCATCCTCCGCGCCGAGGCGGGACGACTCCCCGAGCGGCTGGCCTGAGGGGCCGCCACTACGGCGTCGTGTCGCCGCGCAGGGCTTCGACCAGAAAGTCGATCAATGCCCGCACCCGCACCGGCATGGAGGAGCCGCCGACGAATACGGCATGAATCGCCTCGCGATCCTGCGGGTTGAACGGCTCCAGCAGCGGGACGAGGCGCCCGTCGGCCAGGTCCTCGGCAATGTGGAAGTTGCCGACGCGGGTGATGCCGACACCGCGCAAGGCGAGTTGCACCAGCGTCTCGCCATTGTTGGCGGCGACGTTCCCGCGCACCGGCAGGATGAAGTCCTGCCCATCCTCGCGGAACGGCCAGCCTGGCTCGCTGCGGCGGAAGCTGAAATCGAGGCAATTGTGGGCGGCGAGGTCGGAGGGCCGGCGCGGCCTGCCCATCCGTTCGAGATAGGCCGGCGACGCCACCACCGTCCGCCCGGTCTCGCCGAGCCGGCGGGCGGTGAGGGGACTGTCGGCCAGCGGCCCAAATCGGATCGCCACATCGGCCCGGCCGCCGAGCACGTCCGCGAGTTCATCGCTCAGGTCGATCTCGGCGACGATGCGGGGATGGCGCGTCACGAACTCGGCGAGCAGCGGCACGATCACCAGCCGGCCGTGGGCGGTGGCCGCGCTGATCCGCACCCGGCCGCTCGGGCAGCCCCGGTCGGCGAGGGTGCGCTCGGTCTCGTCTAGATCCGCCAGGATGCGCCGGGCGGCCCGTCCATAGGTCTCGCCCTCCGCCGTCGGACGCAGGGTCCGCGTGGTGCGCACCAGCAGGCGCACGCCGAGCCGTGCCTCGATCCGGGCGACGATCCGGCTGACGGCGGACGGTGTCAGGCCGAGCTTGCGGGCCGCGCCCGAGAGGCTGCCCGCTTCCACCACGGCGACGAACACCGCGAGTTCGCCGAACCGGCCGGGAGAATCGCGATCCATCTATGAATTTTCGGCATAGATCATGGTCCGTTCCGGCCTCTACCGCACTCAATGCGAATCCGCCACTCACCGGATCGGAACGAGTGAGGGCGCGACACAATGACCACCAAGCTACCTCTGCTGTCCCTGGCGATCGGCGCCTTCGGAATCGGCGTGACGGAATTCACCCCGATGGGGATGCTGCCGCTCATAGGCGGGGATCTCGGCGCCTCCATCCCGGCCATGGGCCTCGTCGTGAGCGCCTACGCCCTCGGGGTCCTGTTCGGCGCACCTCTGATGACGCTGGCGACGGCTGGGATGCCCCGCCGCCGGCTCCTGGTCGGGCTGATGGGGATCTTCGTCCTCGGCAACCTCATGGCCGCCCTGGCGACCAGCTATGAAATGCTCGTCTTCGCCCGGGTGATCACGTCCCTGAACCACGGTGCATTCTTCGGCGTCGGCTCGGTCGTCGCCGCCGGCCTCGTTGCGCCGGAGCGGCGCGGTGCAGCGGTGGCGACGATGTTCTCGGGGCTGACGGTCGCGGCCATCGTCGGCGGCCCGCTGGCGGCCTGGATCGGCGAGGTCGCGGGATGGCGCACCGTCTTCTGGATCATCACGGCCGTCGGGCTCGCGGCGATGACCGCTCTCCGGTTCGCCCTGCCGCCGCTCCCCGTCGAGGGCCGGGCCGACATGCGGTCGGAATTGCGCGTGCTGGGCCGGGGCTCCGTCCTCGCCGCGCTCGCCCTGACGACGATCAGCTTCAGCGCGATGTTCACCGTGTTCACCTACATCGTGCCGATCCTGCGGACCGAGACGGGAGCGACAACCTCGTTCGTCTCCCTCGTCCTGTTCCTGAGCGGCGTGGGGCTGGCTTTCGGCAACTGGCTGGGCGGGCAACTCGCAGGACGGTCGGTGGACGGGACCATCCTGTGGTCCCTCGTGCTCCATGTCGCCATCCTCGTCCTGTTCGCGTGGGGCATGCGCAGCGCCGTGCCGGCGACCCTGCTGGTCGTCGCTTGGGGCGTGGCGTGCTTCGCAACCGTCTCCCCCCTGCAAATGCGCGTCATGGAGGCGGCGGTCGAAGCACCCAACCTCGCCTCGGCGATGAATATCGGCGCCTTCAACCTCGCCAACGCCATCGGTGCGGCGCTGGGCGGTGCCGTGATCGATGCCGGGTTCGGATACCCAGCCGTGTCGTTCGCCGGCGCGGGCATGGCTGGCGCGGGGCTGCTCCTGCTGCTCGCCCTGCACCTCCGGCGGCCCGTCATGTCGGTGACGGCGGGCTCGTGAAAACAGGGGATCGACGCGCATGGCGCCGGCCCGGTGTTGCACCGGCGCCCTTGCGGTAACGAAGGCGCAAGCTTAACGACGGTAGACGGTTGGGGAGTGACGCCCGAAGCCGGCCGATACCAACGGCCTCCGGGCGAGAGTTCGAGGACGAGGTTCCCCATGACGGCGCGTCCCGCGACTGCGAGGATGCTGGCGGCCGCTGCCTTGACCGCCCTTCTGCTCGGCGCCTGCCAGGATGGCAGCGGGATCAACGGTCCCACGGCCCGCAGCATCGCACCCATCGCCCCGCAGACCCTGGCTCTGATGCAGACCAAGGGGATGCAGCAATCCGACCCGATCCTGATCCGCGCCTACAAGAAGGAAGCGGAGATGGAGGTGTGGAAGAAGGGCGGCGACGGGAAATACGCCCTGCTCAAGACCTTCCCGATCTGCCGCTGGTCCGGCCAGCTCGGCCCCAAGACCCGCGAAGGGGATCGCCAGACGCCCGAGGGCTTCTACACGATCACGCCGGGCCTGATGAATCCGAACTCCTCGTACTACCTCTCGTTCGATACCGGCTTCCCGAATGCCGTGGACCGGGCGAACGGCCGTTCCGGGCGCTACCTGATGGTGCACGGCACCTGCTCGTCGGCGGGCTGCTTCGCCATGACCGACGCCACCATCGCGGAGATCTACGCGGTGGCCCGCGAAGCCTTCATCGGCGGCCAGCGCAGCTTCCAGTTCCAGTCCTACCCGTTCCGGATGACGGCCAAGAACATGGCCAAGTTCAGGAACGACCCGAACGCCCCGTTCTGGCGCAACCTGAAGGAAGGGTCGGACTACTTCGAGGCCCTGCGCGAGGAGCCGAAGATCGGCGCCTGCGGCACCCGCTACGTGTTCGGCGGGGCGGATGTCGCGGCCGGCTCGTGCAAGCCGAAGGTCGACCCCCTGGTCGCGGAGAAGCGCGCGGAGGACGAGCGCGAGATCGCCGAACTGGTGGCCAAGGGCACCCCGGCGGTGCGCATGGCCTATCAGGACGGGGGCCAGAACGCGGTCTTCCGCCCGCAGAACAACCCGCCCACCTTCGCGAGCCTCGGCGGCACCGAGACGGGCCTGCCCTACGACGCGAAGGAATACGGCCGTCACAACCTCGGTGAGGTGAGCCGGCCCGAGACCCTGGCCGCCGGGCCGGAGGAGGTCGAGATCGACGTGAAGGGCCGTCCGGTGATGCTCGCCGCCGTCCCGTCGCCGACCACCACGTCCTCCACCACGCCGAAGGCCGTGGCCGCCGCCAAGCCGGGGGAGAAGGCGAAGGGTCCCCTGCGGCCGGCGCCGACGACGCTCATGGCCGCCCGCCCCGCGGAGCCCGCCGCCGAGCCGGAGAAGCCCGCACGGATCGCCGTGGCGGATGCGGACGGCGATTCAGACGGCTACCAGCAACTGCTCGGGAAGCTGTTCACGAAGGACAGGCCGGCCCCGGTCGTCACCCCCGCCACCGACGCGGCGACGGTGGAGCCGATCAAGGTCGCGGCGCGGATCGAGCCCCCGGCGGCGAAGCCCGCCCCCAAGCCCGCCCATGCGGGCAAGGAGCATCCGGAACACAAGGCCGAGGCCAAGAAGACCGAGACCAAGAAGGTCGAGGCGAAGAAGGCGGATGCGAAGCCGTAACGGCTCGCATCCTCAGAGCAGCGGCCGGTCGCGGTTCATCAGCCACAAGGCATGGACCGTGCCGGGCAGCCAGCCCAGGATCCAGAGCACGATGTTCAGCAGGAACTGAATGCCGAAGCCCGTCGTGACGAGCACGGCGATGGGCGGGAAGAAGATCGCGAGTAGGATACGGATCAGGCTGGACACGGGAACTCCGTGGGAGAAGAGGGCCGTTGCGCTGCAGCAACGATGCGGGGCAGCGCCGGTTCCGCTGAGAGCCTCGCCGCCTTGTTGGCAATGCAGATTCGCCTTACCTTCCGCTTGAAGGAACACAGGCGGATGGCGATTCTCACCGTGACGGCGCGAGGCCAAGTGACCTTCCGCAAGGAAGTGCTCCAGCACCTCGGCATCAAATACGGCGACAAGATCGAACTGGAATTCCTGCCCGATGGCCGGGCGGAGCTTCGCGCCGCCAAGCCTGCCGGCGGCTGGCGCGACCTGAGCGGCTGCCTCAAGGGCAAGGGCAACGGCGCTTCCCTGTCCCTCGACGACCTGAACGAGGCGATCGCGGCGTTGGGCGCCGAGGCGGGACGCGGACAATCGTGAAGATCACCGCTGATACCAACGTGCTGGTCCGGCTGCTCATGGCCGACGACGCGGCACAGAACGCCGTCGCGGTCCGCACCGTCGAGGAGGCCGGCACCGTGGCCATCGGCGTGCACAGTTTCTGCGAACTGGCCTGGGTGCTCCACCGGCATTACGGCGTGTCGCGCCCCGATATCGCGCGGGCGATCCGCCAACTCAGCGAGGCCCGCAACGTCGTGATCAACCGCCCCGCCGTCGAAGCCGGGCTCGAGGTACTGGAAGCCGGCGGCGACTTCGCGGACGGCGCCATCGCCTATGAGGGGCGATGGCTCGGTGGCGACACCTTCGTCTCGTTCGATGCGAAGGCGGTGAAGCTCCTCGAACGCCAGGGCAAACCGGCGCTCGTCCTCTCCTGAGCCGTAGCCCGCACGTTACTTCGGCGGCGTGGTCGCGCCCGGCATGGACGTCGGCACGTTCGCCGCCTGCTTCTCCGGGTTCTTCACTTGGCTGTAGGCGACGTTCGAGAACGTACCGATCACCGCCGGCCAGCTCGGATTCGCGTATTGCGGGTCGTCGCGGCCGACCTTGCAGAAGGCGGTGGTGAGGCCGTTGACGATGTCGTCGTCGGTCACGCCGGTCGGCTCGGCCTTGATCTGCGGCGTCAGGCGGGCCAGCGTCGGCACGAAGTCCTGCTGCTTCAGACCCTTCAGACTGTCCTGAATGTTCAGCTTGTCGAAGGCGGCCTTGAGCTTGTCCTGCTCGATCTCGGCGCAGGGCGCCGTGCCGGAGAGCATGGTCTTGGTCGCCGCCCGCGCGTCGGAGGCCTCGGAGCCGGACAGGACCGGCGCCCTGTTGCCCCAGGCGTTGCGAATGTAATCGGTGACGTTCTTCACCTCGACATCGGTCATCTGCTGGCCGATGGCGACCATCGGCGCGAGGCCGCTCTGAGCGGCGAGGCCGCCATAGATCACCCGCAGCACGGTCTCCGGCCCATGGGACTGCACGGAGGTGTTGCCGGCCAGCGCCGGCACGGCGCCCTCGATGCCCTTGCCGTCCGGCTGGTGGCAGGAGGAGCAATAGGTCAGGTAGGTCGAGGCGCCGGGGGCGTCCTTGGTGTCGAACGCGGCGAGGTCCTTGGCCTTGTAGGTCTGCTTGGCGGGCACCGTGCGCAGGTAGGCCACCATGGCCTTCAGATCCTCCTCCTTCACCTTGGAGAGGGATTCCATGATGGTCTGGCGCATCGGGCCGGCTGCGACGCCCGGCCGGTCGCCGGGGGCGGTGCCGGTCTTGAGGTAGGTCACGACCTGCTCGTCGGTCCAGGCGCCGATGCCCTGGTGGCCGTCCGGGGTGATGTTCGGGGCGTACCAGCCATCGATGACGCCGCCGCCGAAGCGGCCCGCGAAGCTCGAATTGCCGACGAGCTTGTTTTCGTTGTGGCACATGGCGCAGTGGCCGAGGCCCTCGACGAGGTAGGCGCCGCGGTTCACCTCGGCGCTGGCATTCGGATCGGGCTCGAAGCGCTTCTCGGTGAAGAACGCGGTGCGCCACGTGACGAGGGCGGTGCGGACGCTGAACGGGAACGGGATCTGGCTTTCCTGCCGTTTCTCGTTCACCGCCGGGACCGACTGGAGATAGGCCCAGATCGCCTTGGTGTCCTCGTCGGTGACCTTCGTGAACCAGCCGAAGGGGAAGGCCGGGTAGAGATAGCCGACATTCTTGCTGTAGCCATGACGAAACGCCTTGTCGAAATCGTCATAGCTCCAGTTGCCGAGGCCGGTTTCCTTATCGGGGGTCAGGTTCGGGGTCATGATGACGCCGAAGGGCATGTTGAGGGCGTAGTTGCCGGCGAGATACTTGCCGCCGGGCGCCGTGTGGCAGGCGGCGCAATCGCCCATCGTGACGAGATACTTGCCCCGCTCGACGGGGTCCTGGCTGTCCTGCGCCCAGGCGGGCGCCCCGAGGATGGTGCCGGCGAGCAAGCCGGACGCAAGGACTAAGCTGCGCTGCATGGCCTGCACCTCCGGGGCGAGGACTTTAAAAGAATTCAAAATGGTTGCCGCGCGTGAACGCGGGGTCGGAAACTGTTGTTCCTGCCGCGCTAGCCGCGAACCTGCGGCCAAGCGTCCTTTTGCGGGGCGCCGTGCTTGGATGCCGCAGGGCGCAGGCTCTTCCGGCGCAGGATCAGGTCGGCGACGTGGGCCACGAGCCCGACGAGCATGAAGCCCGCCACCACCGGCCACGCCGAACCGGTGAGGGCGGCGCGCAGGGCGAGCATCAGCGCGGCCCCGGCGGCGATGGTCGCGCCGAAGGGGGCGAACCGGACCGCTCCCCGGCAGAGGATGGCGAGCAGCACCGCCTCGGCCGCGACGCCGACGAGGATGAGATCCACGATGCGGCCGGAGGCGAACAGCCCCTCCATCACACGAGGCTCCGGCGGGGGTTCAACTGCACGATGCGCAGGTTGAGGCAGGCCGCGACGCTGACCCAGGCGAGATAGGGGATGTTCAGGAGTGCGGCGGTCGAGCTGGTGCGGCCGACCGCGACCATCAGCGCGAGGATCGAGAGCCACAGCATCGCGACCTCGACCAGCGCCCAATCCGGCCGGCGGAAGCGGAAGAACAACACGCTCCACGCGATGTTGAGCACGCCGTTGACGGCGAAGACGGTGGCGATCAGCGGCCGGGCGGCCGGATCGGCGCCCCAGGCGATGACGCCGGAACTCGCGGTCATGGCGAAGATCGTGGTCCAGACCGGCCCGAAGGCCCAATCCGGCGGCTTCCAGGCCGGCACGCGCAGGCGCTGGTACCAGCCGTCGGTGCGCGTGGCGACGCCGCCGGCCACGGCGACGAGCACGGCGCAGACGGCGGCGACGAGGGCCGTGGGCCAATCCACCTGCGCCAGGGCACTCACGGGGACACCCAGCGGAACAGGTGGGCGAGGTCCTTGAAGAAGATGCGGACATGCGCCGCCGGCTTCGCCCGGACCAATTCCTTGTTCATGTAGGAATCCCAGGTGAGCTGCTGCACGTCCTTGTCGCGGCAGATCGAGACGAAGCGCTCGCGCAACCCGTCGCTGCGGTACCAGACCCATTGCATGATGCCGAGGATCAGGAACACGCGGCCGTGCTGCTTCATGAAGCGACGGCGGGCGAGGCCGAGCGCCTTCGCATCGCCTGTCGCGAGGAACGCCTCCGCCGCTTCCGCCGCGAGTCGCCCGCCGAGCATGGCGTAGTAGATGCCCTCGCCGGAGGCCGGCGCCACGACGCCCGCCGCATCGCCCGCGAGGAGCACGTCGCGGCCGTTGTCCCAGCGCTTCAGGGGCTTCAGGGGCAGGGGCGCGCCCTCGCGCCGAACCGTCTCGGCGTCGGCGAGGCCGGTCGCCTCGCGCAGGGCGCGGATCGAGGAGCGGAGCGAGAAGCCCTTGCGGGCGCTGCCCGTGCCGATGCTCGCGGTCTCGCCGTGGGGGAAGATCCACGAATAGAAATCCGGCGAGTGCCGGCCCTGGTAGAACACGTCGCAGCGCGCAGGGCCGATGGCCGCCTCGCCGGCCTCTCCGGCGCGGGGCACCCGGACGATCTCGTGATAGGCGAAGACCTGCCGCATCTTGTCGTGGCCCGGCACCTCCGCCCGGCCGACCGGCGAGGTGGCGCCGTCCGCGCCGACCACGAGCCGGGCGCGGACGCTGTGGTGTTCCAGGCCCTCGCCCTTGCCGGTTGTGAAGTGGACCACCGTCGAGCCGGCATCCGGCCGGGAGAGACGGTCGAAGGCGGCCTCGCGGAGGTCGGCGCCGGCCTGCGCCGCGCGCTCCCGCAGCCACGGGTCGAAATCCTTGCGGTCGACCATGCCGACGAAGCCGTCGCCGACCGGCATATCCACCTCCTTGCCGCTCGGCGCGATCATCCGCGCGGCGCGGATGCGGGCGACGAGGAGATGGTCGGGAATCGCGAAGTCGCGGATCAGGCGGGGCGGGATCGCGCCGCCGCAGGGCTTGATCCGGCCCGGCTTGTCGAGGAGCAGCACCGAGCGGCCGGCGGCGGCCAGATCGTGGGCCGCCGTCGCCCCCGCCGGCCCGCCGCCGACCACCACGACGTCGAAGGTTTCGACCGCGCGTTCGTGTTGGGTCATGGCCTCACCTCGCCTCGAATGCCGGATTGAGCGGGAAGGAAGAGGGCGCCGCGTCGAGGCGCAGGGCCACCGCGACCGCCACGAGGAACAACATGCCCTCGGCCACGAAGACGGTGGCGTAGGCATGGACAGGATCGGCCATGACGAAGCGCATGGCATCGACGGCGAAGGCGCCGAGCACTCCGCCGCCGCCGAAGGCGACGCCCTGCGCCGCCCCCCAGACGCCCATGCGGGTGCCGCGTTCGCGCTCGCCGCCGCTCCCGGCCAGCGCCATCATCGAGCCGATGGCCGCCACCGCGTAGATGCCGTTGGCGAGGCCGAGGGCGAAGACCGCGCCGCGCAGGGGAAAATCCGGCCCCGAGGGTCCGCCCGCCGCGATGGCGAACAGGGCGAGTCCCGAGGCGCCGCAGCCGATGGCGATCCAGAGCCGCAGGGAGGCGAACGCGGTGCCCTTGGCGAGCAGCGTCACCGCCGCCACGAGGAGCATGCCCGCCAGCACGCCGCCATGCTGGAGCCCGGCGAGCTTCGTCGTGGCGCCCGGGCCCATGCCGAAGACGAGCCCGGCATAGGGCTCGAGGATGAGTTCCTGCGCGCTGTAGGCGAGCATGGAGACGAAGACGAAGACCGTGAAGCGCCGGGCGACGGGATCGGCCAGCACCTTGCGCAGCACCAGCATGAAGGGCGGCTTGGCCTCCGGCGCCTCGGGCCGGGCGGCCGGAAGCCGGGCTTCGATCCCCATCACCGCGAGGCTCGCGACACAGAAGGCGATGAGGGACACGCTGCCGGAGACGGCCACGAGGCGCATCACCGTGAAGGGTTCGAGGAAATGCCCGGCGAGCGGCGCGGTGAGCGCGAAGCCGAAGATCATCATCACCCAGACGAGGGTCGCCGCCGCCCCGCGCCGGGCCGGGGCGACGCCGCCCGCGAGCAGGACGAGGAGCGAGGTGCCCGCCGCCCCGGCACCGAGGCCGACGAGGAGGAAGGAGAGGGCGGCGAGCGCCAAGCCGGCGACGAGATGCGTCTGCGCCAGCGCCGTGCCGCAGGCCGCGCCGAAGCCGCCGAGGCAGAGGGCCGCCATGCCGCCAAGGATCCACGGGGTGCGCCGGCCCGTCCGGTCGGAGCCGTAGCCCCAGCGCGGGCGCAGCACCTGCACGGCGTAGTGGATCGCCACCAGTAGCCCCGGCACCAGGGCCGGCAGGGCGAGTTCCACCACCATCACGCGGTTGAGCGTCGAGGTCATCAGCACCACGACGCCGCCCAGGGAGGTCTGCACGAGGCCGAGCCGCAGGATCGACGTCCAGGACAGGTGCACGGGTTCGCGGGCCATCAGGCGCCTCCCACCAGCGGGCGCAGGGCGAAGGCGGTGGCGAGCATCCCGAGCACGTAGAGCGTCGTGCCGGTGCCGTTGTACCACGCCGCCCGGCCGCGGGGGTCGTCGAGGAAGCGGGCCATCAGGGCCGCCTGCCCAGCGAGCAGCGCGACGATGATCGCGGCATGCCACGGCCGCCCCCAGGCGAAGAGCAGGCCAATCACCACGACCTGCGGCAGCGCCATGACGAGGCAGGCGAAGCGTGCGGCCCGCGCCGGGCCGAGTTGCACCGGCAGGGAGCGCACGCCGGTCGCGATATCCCCCTCCACCGACTTGAAGTCGTTCAGGGTCATGATGCCGTGGGCGCCGATGGAATAGAGCAGCGCGGTGAGGAGCACCCGCCAATCCGGCATGGCGGCGGCCATCACCGCCGCGCCGGTGAACCAGGGCAAACCCTCGTAGCAGATCGCCACCGCCGAATTGCCCCACCAGCCATTGCCCTTCAGGCGCAGGGGCGGCGCGGAATAGACCCATGCCAGCACCAGCCCGAACAGGGCCGCGCCGAGGATCCACGGGCCGAGGGCCGCGGCGACGACGAGGGACAGGGCGGTCCAGCCGAGGGCGAGGTAGAGGCCCCAGCGGCCGGGAATCCGGCCCGAGGGAATCGGCCGGTTCGGCTCGTTGATGGCATCGACGTGCCGGTCGAACCAATCGTTCGCCGCCTGGCTCGTGGCGCAGACCAGCGGCCCCGCCAGCACGATCCCCGCCGCGATCACCGGCCATTGGCCATGCGCGGGGACGCCGGACGAGACCACGCCGCAGGCGAACGCCCACATCGGCGCGAACCACGTTAGCGGCTTCAGAAGCTCGACGACGGCACTGGGAGCGGGCGTGGCGGCCATGGCGGGAGGCTATGCGAGCCCCGCGAGGTGTCAAGTCAGAATGACACCTCGCGCGTCATGTCGCGGTGGTTTACCGGGGAATGTGAAACCCGCCGGCGTAACGGATTTAATATTCGTCTACTTGTCAGACGTCGTCGCCGGCATCGAGATCGCCGACGCCGTAGCGGCGCATCTTGGCGTAGAGACCCTGACGCGACAGGCCCAGCATCTCGGCCGCCGATGCCCGGTTGTCGCGGGTGATCCGCAGGGCGGCCTCGATGCACAGCTTCTCGATGAGGTCGGTGGTCTCGCGGACCAGGGTCTTCATGGAGACGCGGCCGACGAGTTCGGCCATCTGCTCCACCGAGCGCGGCTCGGCGCGGGTGCCGACGTTCAGCGCCGAGCGCGGCGGCAGCGCCCGGATCGAGAGGCCGATGCAGGCCGGCGAACCGGCCGAGGCCACGGCCGCGACCTCCACATCCTCCATGCCGCCATAGGCACCGCGCACCACGGTGGCGAACCGGCGGACGGAGCCGTGATCCTGCAAGGTCGCGAACAGGGTGCGCGCCTCGGTCTCGTCGCGGGCGAGCCATTCCTCGATCGGGCGGCCCCGCGCCTGCCCCTCGGCGGCGAGTTGCGCCAGTTCGAGGAAGGCGGCGTTCGCCCAGACCACCTTGTGCCCCGAATCGGTGATGACGAAGCCCTCCGGCATCGCCTCGATCAGGGCACGGGTCGGCAGGGCGGCGGAATTAGCCTGGTTGAGACCGTCGGATGCGCCTTGTTCGGGGATCAGCCGCAGGATCGCGCTGGTCCCGCCCTCGCCCCGGAAGAGGGAGGCCGAGATCGTCACCTCGCCCCGCCCCTGGAGCAGGGCGGCGCGGATGTCGGCCGCCTGACCGGTCGCGCGCAGCGACCCGTGCTGCGCTTCGAGGGTCCGCAGGCTCGCCGGATCGAACAGCTCGACCATGTCGACGCCGATGAGGCGACGCACCGCCCGGCCCAGCAGCCGCGCGGCGGAGGGATTCGCCTCGATGACGCGGCGGGTGGTGGAATCCACCACCAGCACCGCCTCGCCGCAGATCTGGAAGAGCAGGCGGTAGCGGGTCTCCGCGGCGCGGAGGCGGTCGTAATCGCGCTCCAGCGTCTGCTGCGTATCGGCCAACCGCCGCTGCAAAGCCGCGACGGTGCGCATGTCCCGCCCGAGGACGAGGATCGGCCCGTCTGCTTCGGGGCGCAGGGCGGCATAGCGAATCGGGAGGTCGATGCCGGTGGGCGAGGGGTGGTTCAC
>Ga0182229_1000165_pt1 | contig 17059 bp, 14 predicted proteins | sample G6R1MG_32_FD_129663 | JGI IMG/M metagenome (GOLD analysis project Ga0182229, IMG submission 129663) | Miscanthus phyllosphere microbial communities from Michigan, USA - G6R4_MAIN_07NOV2016_LD1 MG | ecosystem: Host-associated > Plants > Phyllosphere > Phylloplane/Leaf | place: USA: Michigan...
CGTGCCATCGACCCCGTAGGTCATCTGCCCGTCCCGCTGGTTCGAGTAGACCTTCACGCCGGGCTGCGGCGCGTTGATCGGCAGCTGGAGGTAGTTGGCGCCCACGCGGTAGCGCTGGGTGTCTGAGTACGACAGGGTCCGGCCCTGCAGCATCTTGTCGTCCGAGAAGTCGATGCCGTCCACGAGCACGCCGGTGCCGAAGGCCGACTGCTCGACTTCCGCGAAGAAGTTATCCGGCACCCGGTCGAGGACCATGCGGCCGACGGGGAGCAGCGGGAAATCCTCGACGGGCCACAGCTTGGTGTCGTCCAGCGGATCGAACGACAGGTGGTCGTTCGGGCCGTCGGGCATGATCTGCACGCAGAATTCCCACTCGGGGAAGTTGCCGGCCTTGATGTTGTCGTACAGGTCGCGGGTCGCGTGGCCTACGTCCTTCGCCTGGATCTCGGACGCCTGCTGCGAGGTCAGGTTGCGGATGCCCTGCTTCGGCTCCCAATGGAACTTGCAGAGGACGGCCTCGCCCTGGTCGTTCACCAGCTTGTAGGTGTTCACGCCGGAGCCTTCCATCTCGCGATAGTTGGCCGGAATGCCCCACGGCGACTTCAGGTGCGTCACCATGTGGATCGCTTCGGGGTGCTGCGCCACGAAGTCGAAGAAGCGCCACGCCTCCTGCCGGTTCGTCACCGGATCGGGCTTGAACGCATGGATCATGTCGGGGAACTTGATCGCGTCGCGGATGAAGAAGACCTTGAGGTTGTTGCCCACGAGGTCCCAGTTGCCGTCGACGGTCTTGAACTTCACCGCGAAGCCGCGCGGGTCACGCTCGGTCTCGGGCGATTCCTTGGCGCCGGCCACGGTGGAGAACCGCACGAACATCGGCGTCTTCACGCCGGTCTCGTTCAGCACGCGGGCGCGGGTGTACTTGGAGGCCGGCTCGTTGCCGATCTTGCCGTAGGCCTCGAAGTAGCCGTGGGCGCCGGCACCGCGCGCGTGGACGACGCGCTCCGGGATCCGCTCGCGGTCGAAATGGGTGATCTTCTCGATGAACTGGTAGTTCTCGAGGGTGGCCGGGCCACGCTCGCCGACGGTGCGGGTGCTCTGGTTGTCACGGACCGGATGGCCCTGGCGGGTGGTCAGGATCGGTCGTTGATCGCTCATGCGTCTCGTTCTTTCCTTGGGCCGAGAGTGGGCAGGCTGAGGGCGACGCCTCAGGCTGGAACCGTTCTGAGGGGTTTATGGACCTCGCCGGTCCATCTGACAAATGCATCGTCGCAAAGGTTGTGATAGACGCCGTCTATGAACCTTTCAGGACTGTCCCTGCGCGATCTGGAATATGTCGTCGCCGTCGCGGACGAGGGGCATTTCGGCCGGGCGGCCGAGCGCTGCAACGTCAGCCAGCCGACCTTGAGCGTGCAGATCCGCAAGCTCGAAGGCGCGCTGGGCCTTGCCCTGTTCGAGCGGTCCAACAGGCGGGTGCTCCTCACTGAGGCCGGGCAGGCCATCGTGCGGCAGGCGCGGACGGTGCTCGCCGAAGCGCAGCGGCTTCTGGCCATGGCGTCCGAGGGACGGGGCGCGCCCCTCACCGGCCGGCTGTCGCTGGCGGCGATCCAGACCCTCGGCCCCTACTTCTTCCCGCTGGTCCTGCGGCCCCTGCGCGAGGCGTTTCCGCTGCTGAGCCTGTCGCTCTCCGAATCGCGCACCGCCGACATCCTCGAAGGGCTGCGCGAGGGGCGGATCGACGCCGCGTTGATCTCCCTGCCGCTGAACCAGGGGCGGCTCGCCCTGTCGCCGCTGTTCATCGAGCCGTTCCACCTCGTCTGCCCGGCGGAGCATGCCCTGGCGCAGGGCGGCGCGCTCTCGGCCGGGGCCATCGCGGGGCCCGACCTGCTGCTCCTCGACGAGGGGAACTGCCTGCGTGACCAGACCATCGCCGCCTGCGGCGCCGGCTCCTCGGTGGGGCGGCACGCCACCAGCCTGGAGACCCTGCGCTCGATGGTGGGGGCCGGGGCGGGCTACACCCTGCTGCCGGCTCTCGCCGTGCCGCCCGGCCCCGACCCGAGCGGCCTCACCGTGCTTCGCACCTTCGATGTGGACGGCCCCGGCCGCACCATCGCCCTGGCGTGGCGGGCGAGCGACCCGCGCTCACCCGGCCTCGCGCATCTGGCCGCGTTCTTCCGCGCCCATACTCCGCCCGGCACGGCGGCCTGCCGCGAGGCCGCTTGAAGGCGGTGGGGGACCAAGCCTATCAAGCGCCGCCCGGTGCGGCGGGGGAGTATCGATGCGGCGTCTTCTGACATCCATGGTCGCGGTGCTGGCGATGGGCGCGGGCGCCCGCGCCGAGGGGGACGACGCCTTCGCGCGGATCGGCGAGATCAACCGCGCATCCCTGGTGATGACGGTCGAGACCGGTATCGTGCCCCGGTCGCTGGGCCGCACCATCGCGCAGGCGCTCGACACGGTGCAGGCGAACGCCGCCAAGCCCCACGCCTCGCGCCCCGACGATTACCTGCGGATCGAACCGCTCATCACCGCCATCGCCGGCCCCGACGCCACGCGGATGCATGCCGGGCGCAGCCGCCAGGACATCATCCCCACAGTCCTGAAGCTGGAACAGCGCGACCGGCTCCTCGACTTCGCCGCCGCCCTGGACGATGCGCGGGCGAGCCTGCTCGCAGTCGCCGAGCGCGAGGCCGCGACGGTGATCCCCGCCTACACGAACGGCGTCCAGGCGCAGCCCACGACGCTGGGCCACTACCTCCTCGGCTACGCCGCCGCGATGGCACGCGCTTCGGACAGGCTCCATGAGGCCTGGGCGCGGGTGAACCGTTCGCCGTTGGGCGCGGCGGCGCTCGGGACGTCGAGCTTCCCCGTCGACCGGATGCGCCTCGCCGCGCTCCTCGGCTTCGATGCCCCGGTGGAGAACAGCTACGATTCGGGCCAGCTCGCGCCGATGGATCTCGGCCTGGAACTGACCGGCCTCGCCGCCAACCTCGCCACCACGGCGGGCAGCTTCTCGCAGGATCTCTACGCGCAGTATCACCAGACCCGGCCGTGGATCCTCCTGCGCGAGGGCGCGCTCACGGGGCCGAGCAGCATCATGCCGCAGAAGCGCAACCCCGTGGCGATCTACACCCTGCGGATGAAGGCGAGCGACGTGGTCGGCGGGGCCATGGCCTTCACCGTGATGGCGCACAACGTCGATTCCGGAATGCCGGACTACAAGCGCAACCAGATGATCCCGCCCGCGCGTACCCTCGCGGTCGCGGCCGAGATGTGCCGCCGCTGGGTTTCCGTGCTGGACGGGCTCGTCGTGGACCGCGAGCGGGCGGCGGATGAGGTGGCGGCCGATTACTCGACCACGACCGAACTCGCGGACACGCTGCAGCGGGAGGCGGACGTGCCCTTCCGCCTCGGCCACCACTTCGCCTCGGAACTCGTCACCTACGGCCGCAGCCACAACCTGCGCCCGGCCGACCTGCCCTTCGACGCGGTGAAGCGGATCTACGCCGAGGCCGCCGTCGGGGCGGGTCTGCCGCAGGACATGCCGAAGGAACTGCCGAAGGAACTGCCGAAGGAACTGCCGCTTACCGAAGCGCGCTTCCGCGAGGCCCTGTCGGCGACGGGCATGATCGCGGCGGCCAAGGGCTTCGGCGGGCCGCAGCCCGCCGAGGTCGCGCGGATGCTCGGGGTGGCGAAGGACAAGCTCGCCGCCGACCGGGCGTGGCTCTCGGCCAAGCGCGAGGGGCTCGCCACGGCGCAGGCGGGGCTCGATGCGGCCTTCGCAGGCCTGACCGCCGCCCCGTGAGGGCGATTCTGCGGTGACAGGGCGCCCGCACGGGTGTAGCCGGCGGGGCGCCCGTCAACTCCGGCGGGAATGCATCCCCCGATCGCCGTGCCTCCCCTCCGCACCATCGGCCTCTGGCTCGCGCTCGTCGCGGTCTCCGCCGCCATCGCCTACGGTCTCACCGCCGCGCAATTTCCCGCCGCCCTGCTGCTCGGGCCGATGATCGCGGCCATCGCCTTCGGCGTCGGCGGCTCGCATCTCACCGTGCCGCGACCGGGTTTCCTGGCGGCGCAGGCGATGATCGGCTGCCTCGTGGCCCATGCCGTGACGGGGCAGATCGCGCAGACGCTGTTCGAGGACGGCTTCCTGATCGTGGCCGTGGTGCTGGTGACGGTCGCCGCTTCCGCCTTCGTCGGCTGGATGCTCACGCGCCTGCGCATCCTGCCCGGCACGACGGCGGCCTGGGGCTCCTCGCCCGGCGGCGCCTCGGCGATGGTCGCCATGGCCGAAGATTTCGGGGCCGATCCGCGCCTCGTCGCCTTCATGCAATATGTCCGCGTCGCCGCCGTGGTGTTCTCCGCCTCCGTGGCCGCGCGCTTCCTCATGAGCGGGGCGCCCGCCAGCCCGGCCTCGGCCGCGGGCGACGCGACGGCGGCGAGTTCGGTGGCCGCCACCCTGCTCGTCGCGGCCATCGGCGCCTTCGTGGCGATCAAGCTGCGGGTGCCGGCCGGCGCGCAGATCGGGCCGATGGTGCTGGGCTCCGTGCTCCACGCCACCGGCCTCGTGCGCATGGCGCTGCCGGTGCCGATCCTCGAACTCGCCTATGCCTGCATCGGCTGGTACGTCGGCCTGCGCTTCACCCGCGAGACGCTGCGGCTGACGGTGAACGCCCTGCCCGGCATCCTCGTGGCGACCTTCTCGGTCATCCTGCTCTGCGCGGGGTGGGGCTTCCTGCTGACGCTCCTCCTGCCCATCGACCTCCTCACGGCGATCCTGGCGACGAGCCCCGGCGGGCTCGATTCGGTGGCGATCATCGCCGTGGGGTCGCAGGCGGACGTGTCCGTCGTGCTGGCGGTGCAGACCCTGCGGCTCTTCGTGGTGTTGCTGACGGGGCCGCTTCTGGCCAAGTGGATCAGCCGCCTGGTGCCCGAACCCGTCACGCGATAGCGGAGCAGCCCTGCCGGGGCCGCCCTCGCCTCGCCCGGCGCAAGGGTCTATGCCCCGTGGCTCACGAGCCCCTTCGCAGCCGATGACCGACTACATCAAGAAAATCCTCACCGCCCGCGTCTACGACGTGGCGATCGAGAGCCCGCTCGACCCGATGCCGCGCCTCACGCGCCGGCTCGAACGCCCCGTGCTGCTCAAGCGCGAGGATCTGCAGCCGGTCTTCTCATTCAAGCTGCGCGGCGCCTACAACAAGATGTCCGGCCTCGCGCCGGAGCAGGTGGCACGCGGCGTCGTCTGCGCCTCGGCCGGCAACCACGCCCAGGGCGTCGCCCTGGCGGCGGCCAAGCTCGGTGCCCGCGCGGTGATCGTGATGCCGCGCACCACGCCCTCGATCAAGGTCGATGCCTGCCGGGCGCGGGGCGCCGAGGTGGTGCTGCACGGCGACGCCTTCGACGAAGCGCTCGCCGAAGCCCGCCGCCGGGAGCACGAGGACGGGCTGACCTTCCTGCACCCGTTCGACGACGAGGACGTGATCGCCGGCCAGGGCACCATCGGCAAGGAGATCCTGCAGCAGCATACCGGGCCCATCGAGGCGATCTTCGTGCCCGTGGGCGGCGGCGGGCTCGCGGCCGGCATCTCGACCTTCGTGAAGTACCTGCGGCCGGGCACCAAGGTGATCGGCGTGGAGCCCGACGATGCGGCCTGCATGAAGGCCGCCCTGGAGGCCGGTTCGCTGGTGGACCTGCCCTCCGTCGGCCTTTTTGCGGACGGCGTGGCGGTGAAGCGCGCGGGCGAGGAGACCTTCCGCCTGTGCCGGGAGAATCTCGACGGGGTCATCACCGTCGACACCGACGCCATGTGCGCGGCGGTGAAGGACATCTTCGACGACACCCGCGCCGTCTCCGAACCCTCCGGGGCGCTGAGTCTGGCGGGTGCCAAGCTCTATGCCGAGCGCCACGGCGGCACGGGCACGCTCATCGCCATCTCGTCGGGGGCGAACCTCAACTTCGACCGCCTGCGCCACATCGCCGAGCGCGCCGAGATCGGCGAGCAGCGGGAGGTGCTGCTGGGCGTCACCATCCCCGAGAAGCCCGGCGCCTACAGGGCCTTCATCAATGCGCTGGGCCCGCGCGCCATCACCGAGTTCAACTACCGGCAGGCGCCCGCCTCGGACGCGCAGATCTTCGTCGGCATCAACCTCGCCGGCGGCAAGCGCGAGAAGCAGGAGCTGATGGGCTCGCTCGGCGAGGCCGGCTACCGCGTGCTCGACATGAGCGACAACGAAATGGCCAAGGTCCATGTGCGCTATATGGTCGGCGGCCGCAGCCCCGGCCTGATGCACGAGCGGCTGTTCCGCTTCCAGTTCCCGGAGCGCCCGGGGGCGCTTATGAAGTTCCTCGACGCCCTGGCGCCGAACTTCGACATCACCCTCTTCCACTACCGCAATCACGGGGCCGATTACGGCCGCGTCCTCGCCGGCATCGACGTGCCGCCCGAGGACCAGGCGCGGTTCGAGGCGGCGATCGAGGATCTGGGCTACCCGGCGACGGAAGAGACCGAGAACCCGGCCTACCGCCTGTTCCTCGACGGCGGAATCTGAGTCGCCCTCACCCGCCCTTGGTCTCGACCGTCACCACGTCGCCCGACTCGCGCAGCTTCTGCTCGATGAGGGCCAGGGCGGCGGGCGGGAGCGCCGAGAACTGCACCGTCACCACCTCGTGGTCGGCATCCTCGGCGGGGGAGACCACGAACTGGCGGATGCGGGAGGCGTAATCCCCGGTGATCGCGTGGAGCGCATCCAGGGACATGGTCCCGCGCTTCACCGTCAAGCGCAGGCCGTGGCCGCGCAGCCGGTCGCGCCAGCGCTCCTCGAACGGCTTCACCCCGGCGAGGATGCCGACCACGATGGCCGTCGCGGCGAGGGCAGGCACGTAGAGCCCCGCGCCGACCGCGAGCCCGATGGCCGCCACCGCCCAAAGGCTCGCGGCCGTGGTGAGGCCCTTCACCACCTCGCCCTTGAGCAGGATCGTGCCCGCGCCGAGGAAGCCGATGCCCGAGACGACCTGCGCCGCGATGCGGGAGGGATCGAGCACCACGTTGTGCGCGCCGAGCACGTCGGCGAAGCCGAAGGCCGAGACGAGCATGATGAGGCACGAGCCGGTGCAGACCAGCATGTGCGTGCGCAGGCCGGCGGCCCAGAGCAGCCGCTCGCGTTCCAACCCCACGACGCTGCCGAACAGCGCGGCTGCCGCGAGCCGCGCGATCATCTCTGCGTTGCCGATCAGAATCCTGCTCCCGTGAGTGTCAGGCCGGGCCGAGGGCGGCCTTCTCGATCTCGTAGGCGGCCCTGACCGCCGGGGCCCCGTAGCGCCGCTCCAGCCGGCGGATGGTGAAATGCGCCCGCGCCGTCGACTGGAAGTGGTTCATGAACACGGTGTTGACCGCCGCCCCGCCCACCGCGCCGAGGATCGGCACCGCCTGCGCGGCGACCTTCTCCGACACGACGATGCCGAACCGCGCGGCGACCTGCGCCGCGAAGCGCATCAGCGCCGGGCCGGACTGGTCCACGAGGGAGATCGTGCCGGCGTATTTCACGGCCTCGGTCATGGTCTTGGCGAGGGCCGCGCGCACGGCGAAATAGCCGCTCTCGGTCAGGGTCGAACCGACCTCGGCGCTCGCGAGCCTGCCGCCGCCGAGCGCGAAGACCTGGACGCAGGCGAGCGCCCCCTCCGGCGTCTCGATGTCCTCGCCCTCCTCCCGCGCGATCTCCGCGATGGAGCGGAGCATCAGCGTCGTGGAGACGGGCAGTTCCACCGCGATGGTGGCGAGGCCGAAGGCGCCGCCGAGCGCTCCCGAGAGGGCGGCGAGCGCGCGGTGCTTGCCCTCGCTGGAACCGAACAGCCGTTTCAGCCGGCCCTCCGGCTCGGTGTGCGGCGCCGGCAGGCGGGACGCCAACGCCGGATCGCCGTTCTTCGGCAGCGTCGCCAGGGCGACGCGGATCGCAGTGCGCAGGGCGACTTCGGTGCCCTTGGCCACCGCATCCATGACGGGCGTCGGCAGTGAGCGGCCGATCATCTCGATGGGCGTGCCCGCCGCCGCAGAGAGCCGCGCCGCAAGGCCCGGCTGTTCCAGCGACTGCACCGCCCGACGCAGGGCGGCGAGGTCGTCCTCGCTCAGGGCCGGAGCCGCCGTATCGGCGGGGGGAAGGATCTCCCCGGAGAGGATCACATCGCCGCTCGTCATGGCACCACCGCTCAAAGCTGTGTCCTTCGCTCTCACGCCGTTTTAGGCGCCCTCGCGGGGGAAGGAAGCGGGGAGACGCTCGGGGAGTTCCCCTCCGCCGGCTCTTTGACCCCTGTCCGCCGCCCGACGGCAACGCACAGGGCCAGCACCGGGAGCCCGATCAGCGACGTGAACGTGAAGAAGGCGGGGTAGCCGATGGCCGTGACGATGAAACCCGCAGAGCCGGCGATGAGCTTCCCCGGCAGGGCGTAGAGCGAGGAGAAAAGGGCGTATTGCGTGGCCGCGTAGGCTGGGCTCGTAAGGCTCGACATGTAGGCGATGAGCACGATGCCGGCGAAGGAGCCGCAGAAGTTCTCGACGGAGATCGCCACGATCAGGCGCCAGATCTCCGGCGCGCCGGCCGAGAGCCACGCGAAGGCGAGGTGCGAGGCCGCCGCCAGGAAGGCGCCCAGTAGCAGGGTCGGGAACATGCCGAGGCGCGCCAGCGCCCAGCCGCCGACGAAACCGCCCGCGATGCCGACCCACACGCCGTAGAGCTTGGTGACGGTGGCGATCTCCTTCAGGTCGAAGCCGAGCGTCCGGTAGAGGGGGCTCGCCATGACGCCGGAGAGGAAATCCGGTAGGCGGAACAGGGCGACGAGGAGCAGAATCGCGTAGAGCGCCGGCCCGAAGCGGGTATGCAGCTCGGTCAGGGGCTCCACGAGGGCGCGGCGGGCCGACCACAGGCGCGAGGTCGGCGCGGCCTGTTCGACGGCCTGCACCCGGCGGTCGTAGGGCGGCGCCAGCAACGCGGCGATGAAGCCGACGAGCATGAGCGCGGCCATGCTGAGATAGGCGATCTGCCAGCCGCCGGAGGCCGCGATGAACAGGGCGCCCGCCCCGGCGGTAATGAGCCCGAGCCGGTAGCCGAGATTCGAGGTGGCGGCGAGGATGCCCTGCATGTCGCTGCCGGCGGCGTCGATGCGCCAGCCATCGACCACCACGTCCTGGCTCGCCGCGCAGAAGGCCACGAGGAACGCGCCGAAGCCCAGCAGGGCGAGGCTGGTCTTCGGGTCCGCGAAGGCCATCAGGAGCAATGCCGTCGCCGTGGCGAGTTGCGTCGTCACCATCCAGGCCCGGCGGCGCCCGAGCGCGCGCGACAACAGCGGAACATCCAGCCGATCGATCATCGGCGCCCACAGGAACTTCAGCGAATAGGGCAGCGCGACGTAGCTGAACAGACCAATGGTCTTCACGTCGATGTCCGAAAAGGCCAAGCGCAGGGTGAAAGTCCCCAGCACCAACAGAAGCGGCAGGCCCGACGAGAAGCCGAGGGCCAGCATTAGCAGGATGCGTTTATCCTCGACGATGTCGCGCATCCGAAACCGGCGCGTTTGCTTCTGAGCGGCGACGGGCATGCGCTGGAACTCCTCGACCGGCTCGCTCTTGTCAGGCAGAAACATGGCGACCTTGCGTTGGCCGTGTTTTGCCGCGCGGGCTCACCCCCGTATGATGGTCAACGCATGCTTAACGGGCCTTTTACTTCGGGGCGACATGACCGACTGACGGGGCGGAGTGGATGAGGCGTTGAGTACCGGGCCAGAGAGCGGTCCTTCCGCTATAACCCTCGCGGCGGCGTTCGCGACGACGCCTTCGCCGATGCTCGTCGCCGACGCGCGCGCGCACGACCATCCCATCGTCTGGGCGAACGCGGCCTTCCTCAGTCAAACGGGCTACGCACTGGACGAGGTGACGGGCCGGAACTGCCGCATGCTTCAAGGCGCGGCGACCGACCCCGCCGAGGTGGCGCGCCTGCGCGAGGCCGTCAGCGCGGGCCGTGCGGTCTCCGCCGAGATCCTGAACTACCGCAAGGACGGCACGACCTTCTGGAACGCGCTGACCATCACGCCCGTCCGCGACGATCAGGGCCTTGCCTATTTCTTCGCGTCGCAGACGGACACGACCAAGGCGCGTGTCGAGGCTGAGAAGGTCACGGGCCTGATCGCCGAGCTTGCGCAGAAGACGGCGTTGATCCACGAGATCGACCACCGAGCCAAGAACAACCTTCAGGTCATCTCCTCGCTGATGCTGCTGAAGGCCCGGCGGATACAGGACGGCGAGGCGCGGGAAGCCCTGGAAGGCATGGTCGAGCGCATCGGGGCGCTCTCCATCGCCCACCGCCTCCTCTACACCGAGCAGGACGGCAGCCACTTCGCCCTCACGGAATTCGTCGGCGAACTCCTCTCCGACCTCGATGCGGGCATGGCCGACGACCGCATCCGCATCGACACGGAGGTCGAGTCCATCCGGCTCCCCGCCTCCATGGCGGCGCCGCTGGCGCTGATGATCCACGAACTGGTCGCCAACGCCCTGCGCCACGCCTTTCCCGGCGGTCGCCCCGGACGCGTCTCGATCACCGCCCGGCGGACTGAGGTCGGCATGGGCGTCGAGATCTGCGACGACGGCGTCGGCTTCGATGCGACCGTCCCGGAGGTCTCCGGCTTCGGCCGCAGCCTCGTGGAGATGGTCGCCAAGCAATTGCGCGGCACCGTCCGCTGGCTGCCTCAGGCCTCCGGCACGCGGGTCGACATCGCGATTCCCCTGCGCGCCAAGTAGCGGCTCAGCCGGGCACCCGGCTTTCCTCCCGTTCGCGCTTCAGCCGGTAGAGCGCCTCCAGCGCCTCGCGGGGAGTGAGCGCGTCGGGGTCGATGGCATCGAGCAGCAGGGCGAGCTTGTCCTCCGGCAATTCGGCCGGAGGCTCGGGGGGCGGCGGTGGGCTCAGGGTCGCGAAGAGCGGCAGATCGTCGATCCGCGCGCGGGCCGAGCGTCCGCCCTGCGACTTCTCCAGGCTCTTGAGGATCGAACCCGCCCGCGTGACGACGCTCGCCGGAAGACCGGCGAGGCGTGCGACCTGCAACCCGTAGCTGCGCTCGGCGATGCCGGGCACCACCTCGTGCAGGAACACGACGCCGCCGCGGTGCTCCGCGACCTTCAGCGTCGCGTTGTCGATCCGGGGGAGCCGGTCGCCCAGAGCCGTCAATTCGTGGAAATGCGTGGCGAACAGCGCGCGGCAGGCATTGGCCTCGTGCAGGTGTTCGAGGCACGCCCAGGCGATGGACAGGCCGTCGAAGGTTGCGGTGCCGCGCCCGATCTCATCGAGGATCACCAGGGAACGGCGGGTCGCCTGATTGAGGATCGCGGCCGTCTCGACCATCTCGACCATGAAGGTCGATTGCCCGCGCGCCAGGTCGTCGGCGGCGCCGACGCGGGAGAACAGGCGGTCCACCCGCCCGATCCGCGCCGAGGCGGCGGGCACGAAGGCGCCCATCTGCGCCAGCACGACGATCAGCGCGTTCTGGCGCAGGAAGGTCGACTTGCCGCCCATGTTCGGGCCGGTGATCAGCCGGATGCGGCCCCGCCCCTCGCCCGACAGGTCGCAATCGTTGGCGATGAACGGCTCGCCCGTCCGCCGCAGGGCCGCCTCCACCACCGGATGCCGTCCGCCCTCAATGGCGAAGGACAACGAATCGTCCACGATGGGCCGGCGCCAATCGCCCTCGATCGCGAGCGCGGCGTGGCTCCCCGCCACATCGAGGGACGCGAGGGCGTCGGCCACCGCGTTGAGGCTCGCCGAAGCCGCGACGACGGCTCCCGCCAGATCGTCGAACACTTCGCTCTCGAGGGCGAGCGCCCGATCGGCCGCGCCGGAGATCTTGCGTTCCAGTTCGCCCAACTCGACGCTGGTGAAGCGCATGGCATCCACCATCGTCTGCCGGTGGACGAATTCCTTCTGCAATCCCTTGAGGCAGGCTTCGCCGACCGATTGCGGAACCTCGATGTAATAGCCAAGCAGGTTGTTGTGCTTGATCCGCAGGGTCCGGCAGCCGGTCTCCTCCGCGTAGCGCGCCTGAAGGGCCGCCACGACCTTGCGCGAATCCTGCCCGAGCAGGCGGGCCTCGTCGATCTCGGCCAGGAAGCCCGGCCGCACGAAGCCGCCATCGCGCCGCGAGAGCGGCAGTTCGTCCGCCAGGGCGGCGGCGAGCGTCGCGCCGATCTCCGGATCGACGCCGGACAGCGCCCGGCCGGTCTCGGTGAGGGCCGACGGCAGGTCCGGTGCCGCGCGCAGCGTCTCCGCGATCCGCAGCGCCGCCGCGAGGCTGTCGCGTACCGCCGCGAGGTCGCGGGGGCCGGAACGGCCGAGGCCGATGCGGGAGAGGGCGCGCGGCAGGTCGGGCGCGGCGGCCAGCGCCTCGCGGCAGGCATGGCGGAGGGAGGCATCCTCCACCAGACGGGCGATGGCATCCTGCCGCCGGCCGATGCGGGTGAGGTCGGTGAGCGGCCCGGCCAGATGCTCGGCCAGGAGGCGCGCGCCGTTCGCCGTCACCGTGCGGTCGATGGTGGCGAGCAGGCTCCCCGTCCGCTCGCCGGAGAGCGTCCGCGTCAATTCGAGGTTGGCCCGCGTGGCGGCATCGATGGAGAGCGTCGCGCCGGTCTCCTCCCGGCTCGGCACGGCGAGCGGCGCGCGGGCGGCGAGTTGGGTGCGGGCGATGTAGAGGAGGCCCGTTCCCGCCGCCGCGATCTCCGCGCGGCTGAATCGGCCGAACCCGTCGAGGGTCGAGACACCGTATTGCTCGCGGATCCGCCGCTCGGCGGCCGAGGGTTCGAGTTCGGCCTGGGCCAGCGGCACCACGGCCGCCTTCGTATCCTGCCACAGCCGCGCCAGGGCCGGATCGGCATGGATCGCCTCCGACAGCACGATCTCGCGCGGGTCGTGCCGGGCCACGGCGCCGGGCAATTCGCCCGCCGGGACTTCGCTCAGGGAGAACCGGCCGGTGGAGATGTCGATGGCCGCGAGGCCGTAGACGAAGCCGCTCTCCGACGCCTTCTGCCGGCCGATGGCGAGGAGCAGGTTGGCGCTCGCGGGATCGAGGAGGCGGTCCTCGGTGATGGTGCCGGGGGTGACGAGGCGCACCACCTCCCGCCGCACCACGGATTTCGGGCCGCGCTTCTTGGCCTCGGCGGGGTCCTCGGTCTGCTCGCAGACGGCGACCCGGTGCCCGAGGGCGATCAGACGGCTGAGGTAATCGTCAGCCCGCTCGACGGGCACGCCGCACATCGGGATCTCCGCCCCGGCATGCTTGCCGCGCTTGGTCAGGACGATGCCGAGGGCCCGCGAGGCGATCTCCGCGTCGCCGAAGAACAGCTCATAGAAATCGCCCATCCTGTAGAACAGGAGGCAATCCGGGTTGGCCGCCTTGATCTCGATGTACTGCGCCATCATCGGCGTGGCGCCGGCCGTGTCGAGGTTGCCCGTCTCCGGCGGCGACTGGGGGATACGAGAGGTGCGGCCCATGCCGCCTTCCTACCAGAGCCCCCGCTCCGAATCAGTCCCACACGGCCGCTTGCCTGGGGACGTCGCGGCCCGGCACCGAAGCGCCGGGCCCGTTGTCACGCGGAAATCAGTAGCGCGGGCCGCCCGTGGTGTTGCCGAGCTGCTGCGCCCGGCCCGGCATCGCGGGGTTGCGGGCGTTCGGATTGCCATGGCGCATGGTGTTCATGCGGCGCATCCGGCGCTCGTGCCGGGTCGAGTGGTGACGGTGCATCCGGTGATGGTGGTGACGGTGCATCGCCACGTTCTCCATCAGGGCGTCCTGACCGAGGCCCGGCTGGACCGGAGCGGGCGCGGCCTGGGCCGAACCCGCGAAGAGCGCGCCGAGCACGAGGCCGGCGGCGAGAGAGGTACGAAGAGAGATCAAGGAAGTCCTCCGGACGAAAATGTCAGGCAGCGGCCCAAGGTCGCAGGGATCGCAAGAGTTCCGTGTTGAGCCATTAAAAAATAACGGTGTCCGAGTGCGTAGGACTCGGATTAAAACCGGGAGCGCCAGTCGAGCGGGATATTCAGCGCTCTTTCTCTAGCTTGAAGAAGTTTTCGAGCGCCGAAGACACGGCCTCCGGCTCCTCATGCTGGATCCAATGCGTCGTGTCCGGGAACCAGCGGATCCGGCCGTCGTCGCACAGGCGCAGGCTCGCCTCGGCGAGGCCGGGCTGCAGGGCGTGGTCGCGTCTGCCCCAGAGGATGAGCGTTGGCATCGTCACCCGGGGCGGATCGCGGCGGGGCAGCCTCACCAGTGCACGGTACCATGCGAGCATGGCCGTCATCGCGCGGGGCCGGGTCCATGCACGGGCATAGGCGTCGAGCTCGGACTTCGAGAAGGTGCCCTTTCGGCTGGTGCTCACGAGGGCCCGGCGCAGGGCCTTGGCATCGTCCGCCGCGAGCCAGCGCTCCGCGAAGCCCCGGAGTTGGAAGAAGCCGACATACAGGCTGCGCAGCCATTGGCCGGGATGGTGCCGGATATAGCTCGCGACGATGCCCGGGTGGGGCGCGTTGAGAATCGCGAGGCGAATGACATGCTCCGGGTGGACGCTCGCCACCCACCACGCGACGAGGCCGCCCCAATCGTGGCCGGCGAGGCGGAATTGCTCCGCTCCACAGGCCCGCCCCAGGGCGACGACATCCGCCGCGAGGCGGTCGAGGTGATAATCCTCGATGCGTCTGGGCTTGTCGCTGAGCCCGTAACCGCGCTGGTCCGGCACGATCACGCGAAAGCCCGCGCGCGCCAACGGCCCGACCTGCCGGTGCCAGCCGGCCGCGCTTTCCGGGAAACCGTGCAGCAGGATCACCATGGGCCCGTCGCGCGGCCCGGCCTCGCCGACATTGAGCGTCACCCCGCCGAGATCGACGCGGCGGAACACGAGTTCGTCCGGGGCTGGAGAAGACTGGGCCATCACCCTTCTCGACGCCCCGGCCCGCCAACCGTTCCGGCGGCGACAATCGGGGGCGTTCCCGCCCGTATCACGGGTACGGGCGTTGCGTGCCGCGCGAGCCTCGCTCTACAGCCTGAGGCAACGAGAAGCGGGAGGACGGAATGAGCGCCACGGGCAAGATCGCGATCGTAACAGGCGCCGGCACCGGCGTCGGCAAGGCGGCATCCGTCGCGCTGGCCGGGGCGGGCTGGAAGGTCGTGCTGTCGGGGCGCCGCCGCGAGCCGCTGGACGAGGTCGCCGTGCAGATCGGCGCCGGGAACGCCCTCGTCGTCCCGACCGACGTGACCGACCCCGAATCGATCAAGGCCCTGTTCGACGCCACCGTGGAGCGGTTCGGGCGCCTCGACATGATCTTCAACAATGCCGGCATCGGCGCGCCGGCCGTTCCCCTGGAGGACCTGCCGCTGGAGACGTGGCGTCAGGTGGTGGACACGAACCTCACCGCGATCTTCCTGTGCACGCAGCACGCCTTCCGCATCATGCGCGATCAGAGCCCGCGCGGCGGGCGGATCATCAACAACGGCTCGATCTCGGCCCACGCGCCGCGCCCGAACTCCATCGCCTACACGGCGACGAAGCACGCGGTGACGGGCATCACCAAATCGACCTCCCTCGACGGCCGCGCCTACGACATCGCCTGCGGCCAGATCGACATCGGCAACGCCGACACCCCGATGGGCGGCCGGATGAAGGAGGGCGTCCCGCAGGCGGACGGCAGCGTCCGCGCCGAGGCGGTGATGGACCCGCTGCATGTCGGCGAGGCCGTCCTCATGATGGCGAACCTGCCCATCGAGGCGAACGTGCAGTTCATGACCGTGATGGCGACGAAGATGCCGTTCGTCGGGCGGGGGTGAACGCGTCTTGAAACGGGCGACCGGCCGTGCATCTCATTTGAGACACAGGCTGGATCGCCCGGAGGGATGATGCCCCGAACCTCGATGCTCCATGTCCGCGTCGACGATGCTCTGAAAGCGGACGCGTCGCAAACGCTCGCGAAGTTCGGCCTGACGGTGTCGGATGCCGTCCGCATCCTGCTCACGCGCGTCGTGCACGAGGGCGGCCTGCCGTCCGGGCTCACCGCCGACCCCGATGCCCACGATGCGTGGTTTCGGGCCAAGGTCCAGGAAGCCCTGGCCGATCCCGGCCCGGCCGTCCCTCACCGCGAGGTCATGGACGAGGCGCAGGCCTTGATCGATCGGAAGCGCGGTGCCCGTTCTTGAATGGCATCCAGCCGCCCGGGCGGACCTGCTCGCGATCGTGGATTACATCTCGGACGACAACAACGAAGCCGCGCAGCGGCTGAAGAATGAGATCGAGACGAAGGCGGCAGCTTTAACCGAACGCCCGAAGCTTTATCGCGCCGGCCGGGTCGCCGACACGCGGGAGATGGTCGTCCGCTCGACCTACGTCGTCGTCTACGCAGAGAACGAGCGAGCGGTGACGATCCTCAGGGTCCTTCACGGCGCCCGGCAATGGCCGCCGTAGAAACCCTTAGGTCTTCCGCGCCACGGTGAAGCGGGCGGCGTCGCGCAGGACGCGGGCGCCCTCGCCCCATTGGGACACCGCATCCTCGCAGACCGCCACGAGGCGGTCGCACTCGGCACGGGCGCCGTCGAGGCCGAGGCGGTCCACCAGGGTTGCCTTGCCGGCGTCCTTGTCCTTGCCGGTCGCCTTGCCCATCGCCTCGGGCGAAGCCTCGCGGTCGAGGATGTCGTCGGCGATCTGGAACGCTTGGCCCAGGGCGTGGCCGTAGCGCAGCAGGGCGGCGCGCTGCCCCTTGTCGGCCCCGCCGACCAGGGCGCCGGCCTCCACCGAGAAGGCCAGGATTGCACCGGTCTTCATCGCCTGCATCCGCAGCGTGTCGTCCACGTCGAGATTCACGACGCCGAAGCGGCCCTCGGCCGTGAGGTCGAGCAATTGGCCGCCGACCATGCCGCCGAGGCCCGACGCGCGGGCGAGGCCGAGGACGAGGTCGGCGCGGATGGCCGGATCGGGTTGCCACGCCGGATCGGCCACCACCTCGAAGGCCAGCGTCAGGAGGGCGTCGCCCACGAGGATCGC
>Ga0182229_1000168_pt1 | contig 16838 bp, 14 predicted proteins | sample G6R1MG_32_FD_129663 | JGI IMG/M metagenome (GOLD analysis project Ga0182229, IMG submission 129663) | Miscanthus phyllosphere microbial communities from Michigan, USA - G6R4_MAIN_07NOV2016_LD1 MG | ecosystem: Host-associated > Plants > Phyllosphere > Phylloplane/Leaf | place: USA: Michigan...
CACGAGATGATCGAGTCCAAGGTGAACGTCGACCCGAAGGAGCATGGCGGCTCGGCCGAGGGCTCCAAGTGCGCCCTGGTCTACGGCCAGATGAACGAGTCCCCCGGCGCCCGCTCCCGCGTGGCCCTCACCGGCCTGACCATCGCGGAGCAGTTCCGCGACGAGGGACAGGACGTGCTGTTCTTCGTGGACAACATCTTCCGCTTCACGCAGGCGGGTTCCGAGGTGTCGGCGCTTCTCGGCCGCATCCCCTCGGCGGTGGGCTATCAGCCGACGCTCGCCACCGACATGGGCGCCCTGCAGGAGCGCATCACCACCACCAACAAGGGTTCGATCACCTCGGTGCAGGCCATCTACGTGCCGGCCGACGATCTGACCGACCCGGCGCCCGCCGCCTCGTTCGCCCACCTCGACGCCACGACCGTGCTGTCGCGCTCGATCGCCGAGAAGGGCATCTACCCGGCGGTGGACCCGCTGGACTCCACCTCGCGCATGCTCTCGCCCGCCATTCTCGGCGAGGAGCATTACGACGTGGCCCGCCGCGTTCAGCAGACCCTGCAGCGCTACAAGGCCCTGCAGGACATCATCGCGATCCTGGGCATGGACGAGCTGTCCGAAGAGGATAAGCTCACCGTGGCCCGCGCCCGCAAGATCGAGCGCTTCTTCTCGCAGCCCTTCACGGTGGCCGAGGTGTTCACCGGCTCGCCGGGCGTGCAGGTGGCCCTCGAGGACACCATCAAGGGCTTCAAGGGCCTTGTGAACGGCGACTACGACGACCTGCCCGAGGCCGCCTTCTACATGGTCGGCACCATCGAGCAGGCCCAGGAGAAGGCCAAGAAGCTCAAGGCGGCGTAAGCCGGCAAGTCGTCCCCTCCCCGCTCTCGGGGAGGGGCCACGCTTCCCGTGATCGGGAAGAGAGCTTGAGGCGGGAATTCTGAGACGATGGCCACCTTCCACTTCGATTTCGTCGGCCCCGAGCGGACGCTGTATTCCGGCGAAGTGAACGCCGTTCAGTTGCCCGGCATCGAGGGCGAGATGACCGTGATGGCGGGTCACGCCCCGGTCCTCACCTCCCTCCGGGTCGGCGTCATCGTCGTCACCGAGAGCCAGGGCTCTGGCAAGCGCATCTATGTCCGTGGCGGCTTCGCCGATATCGGGCCGAAGGGCGTGACGGTTCTCGCCGAGCGCGCCGCTCCCATCGAGGAGCTGAACGCCGCGTCCCTCGATCGCGACATCGAGGCGATCCAGATGCAATACGATGCCACCGAGGATCTGCAGAAGCGCGAGGAGCTGAACGCTCAGATCGTGCAGCTGCGCGAGACCAAGGCGCTGCTGAAGCTCTGAGCTTCACCGCATCGTCGGATTTCTCAAACGTCCCCGTCCAATTGGCCGGGGACGTTTTTTTATGGGCGCGCCGCCTCCAGCGCCCGCGCCAGCAGGGCTCGGCGCGAAGCCTCATCCTCCGGGCAGCCGAGCGCGAGCCATTCGGCCTTCGCCGCCGTGAGGCCCTTCCCTATGGCGCGGCCGGGGGGAAGACCCTCGCGAACGAGATCGCCGCCGGTCAGGGGAAAGACCGGATCGCCCTCCCCGTCCGCCAAGCGGGCGGCCTCTGCCAGGGCGGCTTCGTCGGGGCGTGGGCGCGGCTCGCCGGCCAGGATCGCCAACGTCTCCCCCACCATGCGTCCGCCATGGACCGAGGCAAGGGCACGGACGTCCTTGATGCCGAGCCCCTCACGGCCGTGGAACGCGGCGAGGAGCGCGGCGTAGGTGTCCAGTTGCGCCGTCTCGGCATTCGAGAGGCGCAGGCTGTCGCGCAGGCGCGGCTCATCGTGGGCGGCGTGGACGCACAACGCCGCGAGCCGCATCGTGGCCCCCTGCCCTGCCGCCGCGCTCCGGGCGAGGCGCCCCAGTTCCGCAACGCCGCCGCTGATCCGCTGCAACAAGCCCGTCCCGGACAGCAGCGTCACCACGGGGACGCAGCCGGGGGCCAGCAGCAGCTTCAGAAATTCGTTGCGCACCCTCTCGCGGGACAACCCGTCGATGGCGTCGCGGGCGGCGATGCAGGCGGCGAGCGCCGGCCCATCCGGCTCGGCTTCGGCGAAGCGGGCGTGAAAGCGGAAGAAGCGCAGGATGCGCAGGGCGTCCTCACGGATGCGGGTCGCCGCCTCGCCGATGAAGCGGACGCGACGGGCGCGCAGGTCGTCCAGGCCCCCCACCGTGTCGTGCAGCGCCCCGTCCGCGCCGAGGGACAGGGCGTTGATGGTGAAGTCGCGTCGGGCGGCGTCCTGCGCGAAGTCGCCGCCGAACCGCACCACGGCGTGACGACCGTCCGTCTCGACGTCCTCCCGCAGGGTCGTGACCTCGATGGGCTCCTGCGGCGTCACCACGGTGATCGTCCCGTGCTCGATGCCCGTCGGCACGGCCGTCAGCCCGGCGCGGCGCGCGTACTCCATCACCGCCTCGGGCCGGAGCGTCGTCGCGAGGTCGATGTCGGAGGCCGCCGAGCCCAGGAGCGCATCACGCACACAGCCGCCGACGAGGCGTGTCTCCTCGCTGGGCGCGGCGAGGGCGGCCAGGGTGGCACGCACGCTCGGACGGGCGAGAAGCGCCGCCGGACCCGCCGTGTCGAGGCTGCGGTTCACCGGAACTGCCCCGGCACGAGGTGCCCGTTCTCCATGTGCGGCGGCACGTACCCGCTTTCGCTGCGGGTCGAGAACAGGCCCTCGTAGACCAAGGAGGCGATCACCACGAACAGCCCGGCCAGGACGAGCCGCGTGCCCTGCTTGGTCCAGTGGTGCAACCGGAACGGATTGCGCCCCGTCACCACAAGCAGGACGAGGAACAGGCCGAAGGGTATCAGGAAGAGGCCGAACTCTTCGATGAAGCGGCGAAGCATGGATGTGTCGGTGAGAGGATGTTTCGCGGGGCGGAACGCTGCGATACGAATCCGAGACTAGCGCGGCCGGTCTCCGCTGTCGCCGGAAACCGGCGGATTCTCGGGATAAAGCCGCTCGCGCAGGTTATTGAGGATGCCGGCGGTGACGCCCCAGATCAGCCGCTCGCCGAACGGCATGGCGTAGAACCAGCGCTGCCGCCCCTTCCATTCCCGCGACTGGAGGACATACCGCGCCCGGTCCATCAGGAAGGAAAGCGGCACCTCGAACACCTCGGCCACCTCGGTGGGGTTCGGGCGGAACGGCGCGGAGGGCGCGGCAAGCCCGATGACCGGCGTGACGAGGAAGCCCGTGCCCGAGAGATAGGGGTCGAGATAGCCGAGCACCCGCACGTCCTGCGGCGCCAGGGCGATCTCCTCCTGCGCCTCGCGCAGGGCGGCCTCGGCGGGTCCTGGATCGGTGGGGTCGATCTTGCCTCCCGGCAGGGCGACCTGCCCGGAATGGTCGCGCAGGCCGCTGGCGCGCTGCGTCAGCACGAGGGCGGGGCCCTCGGGACGGTGGAGCACCGGTACCAGCACCGCCGCCCGGCGATGGGGCGGGGGCGGGATCACCGCCGCACCGTCCGGGTCGATGCTGTGGTCGCCGCGCGGGTTCGAGGTCGGATCGTCCGGGCCCGGCGGCTTGCGCGAAAGGCCCGCCTCGGCGCGGGCGAGGAATTCGGAGAGTGCCGGGCTCACGCCTGATCCGCCGGGGCGATCCGGTGGAACGTGCCCCCGGCCGCGATCCCGAGCCAGGCTTCGCCGTCGATCTCGCGCTCCTCGGCGAGGTCCACGAGGTCGTAGGTCAGGGCGCGGGTCACGAGCGCCCAGAGGCCGCGCCGGACATGAAGGTAGGGCTTCAGCCCGCCCTCCGAATCCTGCTCGAAGCGCAGGGCGTGGTCGGCATCGAGGCGCACGAGGTCATCGACGTTGGTGCGGAAGGCGATGCTGCGCTCCGGCCCCTCGCCCTCCACCGCCATCTCGACGGCGAGGAACGGCGCGTCCTCCACAACGATGCCGACGCTTTCCACGGGGGTGACGAGGACGGTGCGTCCGTCCGCCTCCCGCCGCAGGATGGTCGAGAACAGGCGGACCAGCTTCTCCCGGCGGATCGGCGAGCCGTTATGGTGCCACGTCCCGTCGGCGGCGATGCGGATGTCGATCTCGCCGCAATAGGGCGGGTTCCACGTCTCGACCGGCGGCAGGCCGCGCTTGGGCAGGCTGCCGAGGGCCGCGCTCAGGCGGCTCAGGGCCGGATCGGGGGCGGCGTCTTCGCTCATCGCTGCAAGATAGCGCCGAGCGGGCGCCTCAACCATGGGCGAGCCTCAGCCTTTGCGGTTGCGCAGGATCTTCCACACGCCGTCCCCCGTGGCGACGAGGCGTTCGCCGTCGCGGACTTCGCCGCGCATGAACACCAGGGATCCGGTGCGCTTCACGACGGTGGCTTCGCAGGTGAGCCAATCGTCCATCCGGCCCGCTTCGAGGAACTTCATTTCGAGCTGGATGGTGACGCAATTCGCCCCGTCCGCCGCCGCCATGGCCGTGACGCCCATGGCGCGGTCGGCGAAGCTCATCAGCATGCCGCCATGCACGACGCCGATGAGGTTGGCGTGCTTCTGCGAGGCGCGGAAGGCATAGACGCCATCCCGCACGTAGAGCGGGCCGACCGTGGCGATGAAGCCCTCGTCCTCGATATGGACCCAGCCCGAGGCTTCGGGGTCGTCGCGTTCCGTGGTGTCGGTCATCGCATCCTCATGGGTGAATCAGGTGCCCCGCGGCTTCGCCCGGCGGGTCGGCGCCTCGGCCAGGGGATCCTCCGGCCAGGGGTGGCGGGGGTAGCGTCCGCGCATCTCGGCGCGGACGGCGGCCCACGAGCCGCGCCAGAAGCCCGGCAGGTCGCGGGTGATCTGGATGGGCCGCTGGGCCGGCGAGAGCAAATGGAGCACCAGCGGCCGCCCCCCGGCGCTCGGGTGCCTGTCGAGGCCGAAGAGTTCCTGCACCCGCACCGACAGGGCGGGCTCCTCGGCGGCGTAATCGATGGCGATTCGTGAGCCGGTCGGCACCTCGACATGGGTCGGGGCGGCCGTGTCGAGGCGGGCGCGAAGCTCCCAGGGCAGCAGGCCGTGCAGGGCGTTGGCGAGGTCGTCGGCGCTGATCGCCCCGAGGCTCGTGCGGCCGACGATGGACGGGGCGAGCCATTCGCCCGCCGTGGCGGTGAGCGTGGCGTCCGAAAGGTCCGGCCACGCCTCGCCCTCAGTTGCGCGGAGGAAGTTCACGCGGGCGCGCCATTGCGAGAGGGCGGATGTCCAGGGCCACCGCTCGATCCCGAGCCGGGCGATGCCCTCGGCGAGGATCGTGGCCGAATCCTCGTCGGCCGGGACGGGCAAGGTCTTTTCCCCGAGGTTCACAGCGCCAAGGCGGCGCACCGAGCGGGCGCGCAGCGAGGCGGCCTGCGAATCGAACGTCACCTGGGTGACGGCCTCGATCCGGTCCGCGAACAGGGCCTCGATGTCTTCTGCAGCGATGGCGGCGGCGGCCAGGATGCGCGCGTTGGCGGCGCTGCCGGCGAGGTCGGCCACGACGATGTAGCTGCCCCGTGCGAGCGGGCTCGCGGCATCGAGCCGCCCGGCCCGGCCGCTCGCCATCACGAACTCGCCCTCGCGGCCTCTGGCGCGGGCGACGCGATCCGGGAAGGCCAACGCCAGGAGCGGCCCTGCCGGGCTGGGCTCGGAGGGGCCGCCGGCGCCCGCGATGCGCGCCCAGTTCTCCGCGAGCCGGCGCATGTCGGTCGCCCGGCTGCCCCGGTCGCGGGCGAACCGCTCGACGCGCTCGTCGAGATCGACGGCATCGCCGCCGAGGCCGCGCTCCACCAGAACCGCCGCCAAATTCGCTGCCGCCCGGCCGCGCCCGTCCTGCGCGGCCGTCGCGACCATCCGCGCGAGGCGGGGCGGCAGCGGCAGGGCGCGCAGGCGCCGGCCGGTGTCGGTGAGGCGCCCGTCCGCATCGAGGGCGCCGAGCCCGTCGAGCATGGTGCGCGCCTCGGCGAGCGCCGGGGCCGGCGGCGGATCGAGGAAGGCGAGGTTGCGCGGGTCGGGCACGCCCCAGGCGGCGCAATCGAGGAGCAGCCCGGCGAGATCGCTCGACAGAATCTCGGGCTTGGCGAAGGCCTCCAGGGCGCCGTTGCCGGCCTCGGCCCAGAGCCGCCAGCAGATGCCGGGTTCGGTGCGGCCCGCGCGGCCCCGGCGCTGGTCCACCGCCGCCCGCGAGGCCCGCGCGGTGACGAGGCGGGTGAGGCCAAGGCCGGGCTCGTAGACCGGCACCCGCGCGAGGCCGGAATCGACCACGATGCGCACACCCTCGATGGTCAGCGAGGTTTCCGCGATGGAGGTGGCGAGCACCACCTTGCGCTGGCCGGGGGGCGCGGGGCTCACCGCCCTGTCCTGTTCGGCCGGGGTGAGCGCGCCGTAGAGGGGCGCGAGGATCACCTCCGGCCCGACCTTCCCGGCCAGGGCCTCGGCCGTGCGGCGGATCTCGGCCTGCCCCGGCAGGAACACCAACACCGAGCCGGGATCGGCCCGCAGGGCCCGCTGCACCGCCTCGGCGATGCTGTCCTCGATCCGGCGATTCGGATCGCGGTCGAGGTAGCGGGTCTCCACCGGGAAGGCGCGGCCCTCGGAGGCCACGACCGGCGCGTCGTTCAGGAGCCCCGCCACCCGCGCCCCGTCGAGGGTCGCGGACATGACGAGGATGCGCAGGTCCTCGCGCAGGCCGCCCTGCGCGTCGAGGGCCAGGGCAAGGCCGAGATCGGCGTCGAGGGAGCGTTCGTGGAACTCATCGAACAGCACCGCGCCGATGCCGGTGAGTTCGGGATCGTCCAGGATCATCCGGGTGAACACGCCCTCCGTGACCACCTCGATCCGGGTGCGCGCGGAGATCTTGGAGCCGAGGCGCACGCGCAGGCCGACCGTTCCGCCGACCTCCTCGCCCAGCGTCTTCGCCATGCGGGCGGCGGCGGCCCGCGCCGCGAGGCGGCGGGGCTCCAGCAGCACGATCTTGCCCTTGCCGAGCCAGGGGGCGTCGAGCAGATCGAGGGGCACGCGCGTGGTCTTGCCGGCGCCGGGGGGCGCCACGAGCACGGCGGCGTTGCGGGCCGCGAGGGCCTTTCGGAGATCGGGAAGCGCCGCCTCGATCGGCAGCGCAGGGTGCGGGTCGGCCATCGCCGCCGCTGATGCAGCGGCGCGGCCGTCCGCGCAACCGCCTCAGGCGGTGGTAAGCGCCACCGACAGGGCCGGCTTGTGGTTCAGGGTCTGGAACACGACGCAATAGCGCTCGGTGAGCTTCAGGAGTTGCGCCAGCTTCTCCTCCGAGGCGTCGGTGTCGAGGGTGAAGGACAGGCGGATATCGCGAAAGCCCACCGGGGCCTCCTTGTCGACGCCGAGTGTGCCCCGGAAATCGAGATCGCCCTCGGCCGAAACGGTGCCCGCGCGCAGGGGGATTTCGAGGGCGGTGGCCACGGCCTTCACCGTCACGCCCGCGCAGGCGACGAGGGCTTCGAGCAGCATGTCACCGGAGCAGAGTTCGGCGCCGGAGCCGCCGGTTGCCGGGTGGAGCCCGGCCACGGCCAGGGCGCGGCCCGTCTCGACCTTGCAGGCGATGCTGCTGTCGTCCAGCGTGCCCTTGGCCTTCAGGGTGATGACGGCCGAATCCGGGGCGTTGCGATACTGGTCCTTCAGGGGGGCCTGGAGGCTGCGCAGGGTCGTGGCGTCCATGGGGTTCGTTTCCTCTCTCTCGTTGGAGCCTCGCGTAGCGTCTCGCGAAGCCGGGCTCAACCGGCCCTGAACCGCGCCACCGCCTCCGCGAGGGCATCCACCTGCGATTCGCTGTGCGCCGCCGAGAAGGCCACCCGCAGCCGGGCCGTGCCGGCGGGCACGGTCGGCGGGCGGATCGCCACCACGAGGAATCCGGCCGCTTCGAGCTTGCCCGACAGGTCGAGGGCCTTCTGCGCGTCGCCGACCAGCACCGGCACCACGGCGCTCTCGGCCTCCGGCAGGCCGAGTCGGGCGGTGAAGCGGCGGGCCAGCAGGATCGGCCGGGCGCAGCGTTCCGGCTCCTCTTCGAGGATCGCCAGGGCTTCCAGCGCCGCCGCCGCCGAGGCCGGGGGCAGGCCCGTCGTGTAGACGAAGCTGCGGGCGCGGCTGGTCAGCAGGTCGATCACCGGCTGCGAGGCGCAGAGATAGCCGCCATAGGAGCCGAGCGACTTCGACAGCGTGCCCATTTCGAGGGGTGCGCGCGGCCCGTCCTCGACCATGCCGAGGCCGTGGGCGTCGTCCACCAGGGTCCAGGCCTCGTGATCCCGTCCCACGGCGAGGATGTCCTGCATCGGCGCCCGGTCGCCATCCATGGAGAAGACGCGCTCGGTGAGGATCAGCGCCCGCCCATGGCCGGCGCGCCGTTCGGCGAGGATCGCCGCGAGGTCGGCGACGTCGTTGTGGCGGAAGGTGAGCACCGTCGCCCCCGAGAGCCGCGCCCCGGCCCACATGCAGGCATGGGAGAGTTCATCGAGGAGGATCAGATCGCCCCGGCCGGCGAGCGCCGGGGTGATGCCGAGATTGGCGAGGTAGCCGCTGCCGAAGACGAGGGCCGCGTCCTTGCCCTTGTGGGCGGCGAGCCGGGCTTCGAGGGCGGCGAGCACCGCGTGGTTGCCGGTGACGAGGCGCGAGCCCCCCGCCCCGGCGCCGTGCGCCCCCAGGGCCGCCTGCGCCGCCGCGACGACGCGGGGATGGTGCGACAGGCCGAGATAATCGTTGCACGAGAACGAGACGAGCGCCCGCCCTCCCCGCGATGCGGCGGCCTCCGGCCCGCGCCCGGTGATCGTGAGCCGCCGACGCAGGGCGCCGGCTTCGAGCGCGGCGAGCTTGTCCTGCGCGAAGGCATCGAGGCTGTTCATCGGGGCGAGAAGCCAGGGCGGCGGGGTGGCGTCAAGGCTCCGGCGGTTGACCCCGGCGGCGGCACTGTCCATCCCCCGCCCATGACCACGCATCTCTGGCGCCCCTACACCCAGATGAAGCACGCCGCCCCGCCGCTGGAAGCGGTGGCGACGGAGGGCACGCGCATCCGCCTCGCGGACGGGCGGGAACTGGTGGACGGCATCGCCTCCTGGTGGACAGCGGTGCACGGTTACAACCATCCGCACATTGCCGAGGCGGTCTCGCGGCAACTCGCCGTCATGCCCCACGTGATGTTCGGCGGGCTGACCCATGCGCCGGCCGAATGGCTCGCCGCGCGCCTCGCCGCCCTGCTGCCGGGCGATCTGAACCACGTCTTCTTCAGCGATTCGGGCTCGGTGGCCGTCGAGGTCGCCCTGAAGATGGCCGCGCAGGTCTGGCTGAACCGGGGAATTACCGGCCGCACCCGGGTGCTCGCCTTCCGGGGCGGCTACCACGGAGACACGATGGGGGCGATGTCGGTCTGCGATCCCGACGAAGGGATGCACCGCCGTTTCGGCGCGTACCTGCCGGAGCAGGTCTTCTGCGATCTGCCGCGCACGGCCGATCAGGTGGCGGCGCTCGATGCCGCGCTGGCCCGGCACCGCGACACCCTCGCGGCGGTGATCGTGGAGCCGCTGGTGCAGGGCGCGGGCGGAATGCTGATGCACCCGCCCGAGGTGCTGGCGACCATCGCCCGGTTGGCGACCAGCCACGGCCTGCCGCTCATCGCGGACGAGATCTTCACCGGCTTCGGCCGCACCGGCACCCTGTTCGCCTGCGAGCAGGCGGGCATCGTGCCGGACATCCTCTGCCTGTCGAAGGCGCTGACCGGCGGGACCATGACGCTCGCGGCCACGGTGGCGCGCTCCGCGATCTTCGACGCCTTCTGGTCCGACGACCCGGCGGCGGCGCTGATGCACGGCCCGACCTTCATGGCGAACCCGCTGGCCTGCGCCGCCGCCAACGCCAGCCTCGACCTGTTCGAGCGGGAGCCGCGCCTTCCCCAGGCCCGCGCCATCGGCGCGCGCCTCGCGGCGGGGCTTTCCGACCTGCGCGCAGCGCCGGGGGTTGCGGATGTGCGGGTGCTCGGTGCCATCGGCTGCGTGCAATTCGCGCGCGCGCCGGACCTCGCCGCGCTGAAGGAACGGCTGCTGGCGCGGGGCGTCTGGGTGCGGCCGTTCGGCGACATCCTCTACCTCACGCCCGCACTCACCATCGCCGAGGCCGATCTCGACCGGCTGATCGCGGCCGTGGTCGAGACCGTGCGCGAAAATCGCTGATCTCGTGCGCGAGAGGCGCCTCAGTTCTGCAACTACAGGGCGTTTGTCCCGTTGGGCTTACGGCCGGGGAGGCCGCGAACCGGCTGCGCCGGAGGGTTGGCGGCGGGGAGGAGCATGACGTGACGAGTGAGCAGACGGTAGCGGACGATCGGCCGGTGATCCTCCTCGTCGAGGATGAGGCGTTGACCATCATGGACCTCGGCGACGTGCTCGAGGAGGGCGGCTACGACACCATCCAGTGCGCCTCGGCGGAGCGCGCCCTGAGCATTCTCCAGACGCGCTCGGACATCTGCGGCCTCGTCACAGACGTGCAGCTTTCGGGCAAGACGGACGGGTTCGACCTCGCCAGCTCCGTCGCCGAGGCGCGCCCGCAATTGCCGATTCTCATCGTCTCCGGGCGAGCGGCGCCCGATCCCGACCGGATGCCGCAACATGCGGAATTCATCGCGCGGCCGTGCAGCGGAGAGGATATCCTGCAGCGGCTGCGCCACCTCATGCATTGCTAAACGGCGAGGCCGCCGCCACGCTGTCATCCCATCGTCACCGGTTTTCCGCCAAGAGCCCAGGGGCTGGCAGAAGAGCGGGAATCGAAGGTGCAGGTCTACGATCTTCCGGTGCTTGCCGCCGGGTCCGACTCAGCCGCGCTCGCGGGCGAGAAGGCCAATCCCGACCGCGAGGCGGATACGGAAGGTGCCGTGTTCGATCCGGGTTCGAAGAAACTGCGCCCTCCGGGGTCGCGCAGCGTCGGCTGGGCGCTGGTCCAGGCGGCGCGCCTCCATCGGGCGCGAACCGGGGACCGGCTGGCCAAGATCGGCCTGTTCGCGGGCCAGGAGCAGGTTGTGCAGGTGCTCGCCGCCGCCGGCACCATGACGATGGGCGATCTCGCCGCCCTCCTGCGGGTGCGCCCGCCCACGGCCTCCAAGACCGTGACCCGCCTCGCGGCCCTCGGCATCGTCGAGCGCCGCGCCGAGGCCGGCGATGGCCGCGTGGTTCGGGTGCGTCTGACCGAGGTGGGCCTCGCCAAGGCCCAGGCCATCGAGGCGATCCAGGAAGAGGTCGAGGCGGAACTCCTCGACCATCTCGACAAGGGCGACCGCCGCCGCCTGCGCAAGCTGCTGCGGAAGGCCGCGAAGGGCCTCGCCGAGGCGGCGGGTGCCGCCGGTCAAGCGACGGAGATCGACGCCGAAATCGAGGGTGAGGACGAGGCCGACGCCCTGGCGCCGTAGGCGCCCCACACCGGCCGGCCTGTTGCAACTGAGTAACGTTTCTCCACCATTTCCGTCACGGCCCCGAAGCGGCCTTGCGGGGCCATACGGTGGCGCGGCATTGAAACGTTATAACAAGTTGTGAGTCTCTATGTCGTCGCCGCGCCACTCCGTCGTGCCTGCCCTCGCCTGCGCCGCGCTCCTCGGCGCCGGGCCCGCCCTGGGTCAGAGCGCCGTCACCCTGGATCAGATCAGCGTCACCAGCCCGACGCCGGTCCAGCCGAGCCGCGCCGCCGTCGCGGCGGACGCGAACGTCCCCGTCGGCATCCTGCCGGTGGCGACGGACACGTTCTCCCCGGTCACGGTCGTCACGCAGCAGCAGATCGCGCGGGACCAGCCCCGCACCCTCGGCGACGCGCTGTTCGACCGGCCGGGCATTTCCGGCACGACCTACGCGCCCGGCGCCGCCTCTCGCCCCATCATCCGGGGCCTCGACAATGCGCGGGTGCGCATTCAGGAAAACGGCATCGTCAATGGCGGCGTATCCGACCTCGGCGAGGACCACGCCGTGCCGGTGAACCCGCTGGTGTCCGACCGGATCGAGGTGATCCGGGGCCCGGCCACCCTGCGCTACGGATCGGGCGCCATCGGCGGCGTCGTCTCGGCCGACAACAACCGGGTGCCGACCTTCATCCCGGCGAACGGCGTCCAGGGGCAGGTGACGAGCGGCTATTCGACGGTCGACAACGGGCGGCTCGGCGCCGCGACGGTCGATGCGGGCGGTGACGGCATCGCCGTCCATGCGGACGGGTTCAAGACCGCCGCCGACAATTACGCCATCCCCGGCGGCATCCAGCGCAACTCCTACAACGAATCGCAGGGCGGGGCCTTCGGCATCTCCGCCATCGGCGACCGTGGATTCGCCGGCATCTCGTTCAGCCATTACGATGCGATCTACGCCATCCCCGGCGGCGTCGCGGAGCAGGACCGTACCCGCCTGACTCCGAACCAGGACCGCGTCCTCAGCCGGGGCGAGTATCGCCCGCTGGACGGCCCCATCGAGGTCATCCGTTATTGGGCGGGCTATTCGGTCTACAAGCACAACGAAGTCGGGATCGGCGAGGACGGGATCGACGGGATCCAGGCCACCTTCAAGAATCGCGAGGCCGAGGCGCGTCTCGAATTCCAGCACGTTCCGGTCTTCACCGAGATCGGCAAGCTGACGGGCGCGCTGGGCTTCCAATCCGACCGGCGGGTGATCAACACCGCCCTCGAATCCTTCCTGCCGAAGACCGAATCCCGCGCCAACGCGGTGTACCTGTTCGAGGAACTGGAATTGCGGCCCGGCACGCGGCTGCAGGCGGCAGGCCGTTACGAGGTGGACCGCATCTCCGGCACGGCGGCGCAGTTCCCGGACAACTTCCTTCCCGTGGACGGGCAGGACCCGCTCCAATACGCCCGCACCCGCCGCTTCGCCCCGAAGAGCATCAGCCTCGGCGCCCTGCAGGACCTGCCCTTCGATTTCGTGGCGAGCCTGACCGGCTCCTATGTCGAGCGCGGCCCGAGCGGCTACGAATTGTTCTCGCAGGGGCCGCACGACGCCACGGCGACGTTCGAGATCGGCAACCCGAACCTGAAGCGCGAGCGCGCCCGCACCATCGAGGCGAGCATCCGCCGGGCCGTGGGCCCGCTGCGCCTCGACGCTACCGGCTACTACACGCGCTACACGGGCTTCATCTACCGCAACTATACGGGGCTGTTCTGCGACGACGACTTTGCGTCCTGCGGCACCGGCACCGAGAATCGCCAGATCGTCTACCAGCAGCAGAACGCGACGTTCTACGGCGCCGAGATCATCGGCCAATACGACATCCTGCCTATCGGCGACGGGTTCGCGGGTGTGGAAGCGCAGTTCGATGCCGTGCGCGCGCAATTCGATGACGGCACCAACGTGCCGCGCATCCCGCCCTACCGCGTCGGCGGCGGCGTCTATGTGCGGGCGGATGGGTGGTTCGCGCGGGTGAACCTGCTCCACGCCTTCGACCAGCGCCGCATCGCCCCGTTCGAAACGCCGACCGCCGGCTACGACGACCTGCGCGCCGAGGTGAGCTACACGGCCCCCCTCGATCCGAAGGTCTACGGCGCGACCTCCGTCACCCTCGGCCTGCAGGGGCGCAACCTCCTCGACGCGGATATCCGCAACGCGGCCTCGTTCAAGAAGGACGAGATCCTGCTGCCCGGCCGGAACGTGCGCCTGTTCCTCACCGCGCGGTTCTGACGAGCCGCCGCCAGCCGGCGACGAGACCCGTCGCCGCGATGCCCATCGCGAGGAGGTTGAGCCCCCATTGCGCGGCCTCCCGGCCGGTGGGGCGCAGGGTCAGGCCCGGCAGGTCGAGGCGGTGCGGCGCGTCGAAGAGCCAGCGGTTCACCCGGCCCGAGCGGTCGAGCCGGTTCAGCATCGCGCCGTCGCGCGGATCGATGTGAAGCCACGTCGCGGCGGGGTCGTCGTAGATCAGGCGCAGGACCGGCAGGGGCCGCGGGTCGCCGTGGGGATACCAATAGGCGTCGTAGGCCGTGATCCGTTCGGCCGAGACGAGCCTGCCGCCGGGCACGGACGCGGCGGCGGTGAGGGTGGTGGTGTCCAGGCCGGCGGCGATTCCATCGCGCACCACGAACCACCGCCCGCCGATCGCCGTGAAGCGCAGGGCCTTCGCCTCCGGCCCCCGCCGGAGGTCGTCGGGCGACAGGCCGATGCTACCGGGTTCGCCGGCATAGGCCACCCGGATCTCGTCGGGTACGGACAGCGAGGAGAACCAGCGGTTCGGGTTCATGGAGAGCCACCCGCTCACGATAAACCCGGCGAGCCCGATTCCGCCGACGAGGCCGAAGGCGTGGTGCCAGAGGGCGAGGCCGCGATAAGGGCTCACCGCCCCGCCGCGATAGCGCCGCCGCAGGCGCATCCGCCAGACCCCAATGACGAGGCCGGTCAGTGCCGTGACGCTCGCAACGCCAGAGAGCCACAGCACCGCCTGCCGCCATGCCTCCGGCCGCGCGCGCAGGGGCGTGAGGTAGACCCAGTGAACCACGGCCCCGACCCAGTTCCAGCCGCGCTGCCAGCGTGTGGTGACGAGGGCGATTTCGCCGGTCGGCTCGGAGATATACGTTTCGGTGCCCGCCTCATCGCCGGAGGCCACCTTCAGGAAGGGCCGCAGGGGATCGTAGCGCGCCGTGACCGTCCACTGGTCGCGCGACACCCGCTCGACCGCTCCGCCGCCCGCGATGCGCGCGGCCTCGTCCGGGCCGATGGGCCCGAGCCGCTCGCCCGTCTCGGCCGAGACCGTGACGCGCCCTCCATCGGGTTCAGCGAGGCGATAGACCGGTTGGTCGCCGCGCATGTCCAGCCGGATTTCCGTCGCCCTCACCAGAACGAAGGCGGCGTCGGGGCCGACCTTCACCCGGTCCCAATCGAGGGGCGTGAGGCGGGCGAGCCGTTCCGCCTCGTCGAGGCGCGGGAACGGCACGTAGAGCATCACCAGCCCCGAGCCGATCCACAGGGCGAAGAGCAGGGCCGTGCCGATCCCGAGCCAGCGATGGCCCAGGATCAGCCAGCGCTTGCCCCGCTTGCCGACGGCCTTCACCAGCTCACCGTGTAGGCGACCTCGACGGAGCGCGGGCGGCCGAGCAGCCAGTTGGTGCCGACGCCGTTCACCGCGTTGCCGCTGATCGCGTAGACCTTGTCGAACAGGTTGTAGACCCGCAGCGACAGGCGCGACTCCGCCGTGACCTGCCGGTCGAGGACGAGGTTCACGAGGTTGTAGCCGGGGCGCCGGGCGGTGTTGCCGAAGTCGCTGAAGACCTCGCCCACGTTCTGAAGGCCCACGCGCACTGCCCAGTCGCGGGTCGGCTCCCAGGTGAGCCACAGGTTCGCCACCCGCTCCGGCACGTCGATCGGCTGACGGCCGGCATAGGAGACGGCCGCACCGTTCACGATCTGGTCGAAGCTGTCGTATTGCGCGTGCAGGAGGGCGAGGTTGCCATCGAGCCGCCAGCCCGGCGTGAACCGCCAGCCCAGCGCCAGTTCGACGCCCTGCGAGGATTGGCTCCCCACCTGCACGCCGACCGCCGACGATCCGGGCAGGCGCGAGATCAGGTTGTCCTTCACGATGCGGTAGCCGGCGAGCGTCCATTCCAGGGCGCCGTCGAAGGCCAGCCCCTTGGCGCCGACCTCGATTTGGTCACCGGTCGCGAGCTTGAAGCCGGCGAGCGATTGCGACAGCGTGATGAGGCTTCCGACCGGATCGGTGGCGTAGCTGTATTGCGCGTAGAGGGCGCTGTCGGGCGTCGGGTTGTAGACGAGGCCGAACCGGTAGCCGAGCGCCTGGAAGCTGCGTTCGAATTGCGCGCCGGTCTGGAGGTCCTGCCGCTGCAGCGTCGGCAGGTCGAGGCGCGCGCCCGTGAGGAAGGACAGCTTATCGGTGAGGACCAGCCTGTCCTCAGCGAAGAACGAGGCCTGATTGGTCTGCGTGGCATAGGCCGGGATCGCCCGGCCGTTCTGCGGGAACAGGCCGGGATCGTAGCCGACGAGGGGTACGCTCGTGGTCTGGTCGAAATAGAAGTTGTTCGTGTGCCGGAAGTCGATGTGGTTCACATCGAAGCCCACGGAGACGTCGTTCGGCCGCCCGAACAGCGCGCCCCGGAACGTGGCGTCCAGGCGATTCCCGATCTGCTCCTGATTGTGGTAGATTTCCAAATAGTCGGAGCGGTCCACGAGGCCGGTGCCCCGGTTGAACGCGTATTGCTCCACGTCCAGCCAATGGCGTCGGCTCGTGAGCCTGTAGGCCGTGTTGCGGATGGTGATGTCGGCGGTGGGCGACCATTCGGTCTTCAGCGCGGTCCAGTTGTCCGCCCAGGTGATCTTTGGGTCGCGGACGTTATAGTTGTTGAACCGGATCAGGTCCGGGATCCGCCCCTCGACCAGCGGGGTGCCCCAGTAGCGCATCGGCTCCTGATAGCCGAGGTCGTGCGAGAGGGTGATGGCGAGGTCGGGGTTCGGCCGGAATAGCAGCGCCGCCGACACCGCGAGGTTGCGGAAGTCGCCCGCCTGATTGAGCCAGCCATCCGCCCGGTTGCCGCTGACGTTCAAACGGTAAGCGAAGGTGTCGCCGTATTCGGCCTGCGCGATGCCGCCGCCCGAATCGAGGGCGAGGCGTGCGATCCCGTCCGAGCCGACCACCGCCCGCGCGGTGTTGATGGGCACGAAGGTCGGCTTCTTCGGGACGATGTTGATGATGCCGCCGATGGCCCCATCCCCATAGAGCACGGAGGACGGGCCGCGCAGCACCTCAATGCGCTCCACGTTCCACGTATCGAACGGGAACGTCACGGTGCCGGCGCCGACATAGAAGCGCGTGCCGTCGTAGAGCTGCTGGATCGA
>Ga0182229_1000170_pt1 | contig 16655 bp, 18 predicted proteins | sample G6R1MG_32_FD_129663 | JGI IMG/M metagenome (GOLD analysis project Ga0182229, IMG submission 129663) | Miscanthus phyllosphere microbial communities from Michigan, USA - G6R4_MAIN_07NOV2016_LD1 MG | ecosystem: Host-associated > Plants > Phyllosphere > Phylloplane/Leaf | place: USA: Michigan...
GACGATCCGCAGGCGGTAGGCCTTGCCCGATTCGAGTTCGATGTCCTTGTTCTCGACCACGAAGTCGTTGCCCTGGTCGTTGCCGAGGACGAGATCGGGCAGGTTCTCGCGCTTGCGCGTGAGATCGGTGGCCGAGGCCGGCGCGACACTCGCCGTCACCGCGACGGCAAGCGCCACCTTACGAAACAAACCCGTCATCCGCACCTCATCCATCGCAGGCGAGTGAAGTTCCAAGAAATCAGTTCGGCGAGATCGCCACGCCCCACGGCAGCAGGCCGACGGGGATGCTCTTCACCACCTTCTCCGCCTCGACATCGATCACCGAGACGTCGTTCGACGTGCCGTTGGTCGTGAAGAGCTGCTTCTGGTCCGGGGTGAAGGCGAGCTGCCAGACCCGCTGGCCGACCGGCAGGTATTTCTGCACCTCGTAGGTCTTGGCATCGATCACCGCGACGCGGTTGGCCGGGCCGAGCGCCACGAAGGCCTTGCTGCCGTCCTTGGTGATGCGGATGCCGACCGGCTGGATCGCCTCGTCGTTCACGCTCGGGATCTTGAAGGTGATCTTCTTCACCACCCGGCGGGTGGCGACGTCGATGACGCTCACCGTGCCGCCGACCTCGGCCGAGACCCACAGGAACTTCCCGTCCGCCGTGAACTCCGCGAAGCGCGGCCGGGCATCGACCAGCACGTTGTCGATCACCTGGAAGGTCTTGGTGTCGATGAAGTGGGCCATGTTGGTCGTTTCGGAGGTGTTGACGAGGATCTTCCCATCCGGCGACAGGCCCATCCCCTCCGGCTCGACGCCCACCGGCACCTCGGCGAGCACCTTGTTCTTCTCGATGTCGATGATCGTGACTTGGCTGTCGTCCTCGTTCGCGACGTAGAGCGGGTTGCCCGAGGAATCGAGGATGAACTGTTCCGGGTCGGGCCCGGAGCGGAGCGAGCGCACGACCTTGCCGTTCGACGTGTCGAGCACGTCGATGCGGTCGTCGTCGCTGGCGCAGACGAAGAGTTCCTTGCCGTCCTTCGAGACGGTGACGCCGCGCGGGCGCCGGCCGACCTTCCACGTCGCCGTCACCGCCATGGTCGACGCGTCGATGACGCTGACGGAATTGCCCTTCTCGTTGGTGACGTAGGCGGTGAAGGCGAAGGCCGGCACGCTCGACGCGAGCCACAGCCCGAGGGCGACGCTCCCCCATCCTGCCAATTGCTGGCGGCCCATCCGCTCTCCTCCCTTGGGCGCCCTCTCGGGGCGCTTCTCTAACCGGATTGTAGTGCCCTCGCCGCCGGATGCGAGACCGGACGGCGACGCAGGCAAATGCCTCACGGGAACTTGCCTCGCTAGAACTTGCAGGTCGTCTCGGGCAGATCGATCCCCAGCGTGTCCAGCGGCGTGCGCTGGTGCAGGAACCCCTGCTCCGGCGCCACCGAGACCATGGATTTCGGCTGCACGACGATGATCGGCTGCCGCATCTGGTGGTCCCAGGGGCGGAAGCTCAGTTGCACGCCCTTGTAGGCCGGCAGGCCGAAGGCGGGATCCGTCAGGAACGGCGTGATCGTGGCCGGATCGTTGGCCTTCTTGGCCGTCACCGCGTCGCCCACCGTGCGCACCGCCATCCAGGCCTGATAGTCGAGGGGCCGCATCAGCCGCCCGGCCATCCGCTTGAAGCGGTTCTGCGCCTGGGCGGCGCCCCAGGTCTCCAGAACCGGCGACCACGTGGTCGGGGTGAGGCCCTGCGTGCCGCCCACGGGACGCGGATCGACCGTGCGATAGGGGACGTAATCGCCCCAATCGCCCTCCTCGTCGGCGACCACGGCCATGTCGTAGTCGAGCCCCCTCGTGAACACCATCGCCTCGGCGCGGGTCGGCGTGTCGCCCCGCGCCTTGGCGAGCGGCCCGAAGGTCCAGGGCTTGTCGGCCGTGACCTTCAGGGCGAACTTCCGCGCGGAGTTGCGCATGGCGTCCGCGTAGCCCTTGTCCGCCTCGGTCGGGCCGACGATCAGGAACACCTTCCGCCAGCGCATCACCGTCAGGTACTGCGCCAGGGCATCGGTGAACATCGCCCGCGAGGGCACGATGTGGAACACGTTCGCCCGGCAATCCGCCCCGCGCAGGCGGTCGTCGGAGGCGCCCGCGTTGAACACGACCGTCCCCGTGCCCTTCACCGCGTCGGCGACCTTCAGCACCTGATCGGCCGGCAGGGTGAGCACGATATAGTGAATGCCCTTGGCCACCAGATCCTTGGCCGCCGCCACCGGGTCGGGCGAAGCCTCCGAGAGCGCCCGCTCCTCCAGCTTGAAGGTCTGCTTGGTGAAGCGGCCGGTCGTGTTGTCGTCGGCGATGCCCATCCGGGCGCCGGCCACGCCCTCGTCCTCGGGCACGGCCTCGGCATCGTAGGAGGCGGGCGCCTCCTGCGGCCGGTAGATCAGGCCGATCTGCGTTTCGAGCGTGGCGGGCGCGGACGGGGTCGTCGGCACGGCGGCCGGCTCCTGCGCCAGGGCCGGGCCGGCGAGCAGCAGCGCCGCGAGCGCCATCAGGGAACCGGGAGAAGATGCACGATCTTGCATGCACGCGGCCTGTATCAGCATCTCGGGGGGGCGCTCAACCTGTCCGCGCAGGAAGTTCGCGCGGAAAAACGCCTCACGGCAGCGGGAGTTGGGGCGTGCAGGCCCGTTCGTCCATTGCCAAAACGTCCCAGCGAACGAATTGACGGCCCAGCACGACACGGCCCCAGCAAGGCCGGCGACCGGAGGAAACGCCCGATGCGCTCGACGACTCGCCCCGTGGCCCTCGCTTTTCTGCTCGCCGGCCTCGCGGCGGGGACCGTCCCCGCCGTCGCGGCCACGGAGAAGGCGGCGGTCTTCCCCATCGAGATGAACGACCCCGGCGCCTCCTACGGCGCGCGCCTCCGCCCGGCGGATGCGAAGAAGCTCACCCTCGTCACCGACGAATTGCGCAACGCCCTCAAGGCGCAGGCCGGCGTGGAGCTGGTGGACACCGCCCCCGCCGCCAAGGAGGTCGATCAGAAGGGGCCGCTCTACAAGTGCAACGGCTGCGCGGACGATATCGCCAAGGGCCTCGGCGCCGACCTGACGGTGACGGGCTACGCCCAGCGCGGCGCCAACCAGATCTTCAACCTCAATGTCACGATCGCCGAGGCCGCGACCGGGAAGATCATCCGGGGCGGGCAGGTGACGATCCGCGCCGACGACGACAACACCTGGGCGCATGGCATGCGCTGGCTGGTGAAGAACCGGCTGCTCGCCGAGCCGCTGCCCGCCAAGCCGTGAGCCAAGCCGTGAGCCGGAGTTTGCGCGAAACGTGTTCCCCTCGGGCGCACTCTGGGCTAGCCCAGGGGCGTTGTCCCGGATAGCCCGCCATCGTGACACCTGTTTCCTTCCCCCGGCTCCTCGTGAGCGTGCGCGACCCGGCCGAAGCCGAGGCCGCCCTGCTCGCGGGCGCCGACCTGATCGATGCCAAGGACCCGGACCGGGGCGCGCTCGGCGCGCTGGCCCCGGAGATCGTGGCCGAGATCATGGCGCGCCTGCCCCAGCAGGGCGTCGAGACGAGCGCGGTCGCGGATTCCTCCGAGAGCCTCGCGGCCATGGCCCGCAGCGGCGCCCGGTGGGTGAAGCACGGCATCCCGCGCGACCTCTGGCAGGATGCCGACCACCTCGCCCGCATCGCCGGCTCGGTGCCGGGGCGGGTGATCGCGGTGCTGTTCGCCGAGGACGAGCCGGGCGCCCATTGCGTGCCGGCCCTGGTGCGGGCCGGGTTCGCCGGGGCGATGATCGACACCTCCGGCAAGGCGGGGGTGCGCCTGCCGGACCTCCTCGGGCCGGAGGAGCTGGCCGGGTTCGTCGCCGCCTGCCGCGCGAACGCGCTGCTCTGCGGCCTCGCCGGCTCCCTCAGGATCGCCGACATCCCCGCCCTCTCGGCCGCCGGGCCGGATTACCTCGGCTTCCGGGGCGGCCTGTGCCGGGGCTTCGACCGCACCAACGGCATCGACCCGCTGCGCGTCGCGGAGGCCGTGCGGGCGTTGAAACCGCAAGCGCAGGACGCCGCGTGAGGGCTGTCGTCAAGGTCGGCGGAAGCCTCCTCGCGGACGGGCCGCGCCTGCGCGCCGTGCTGGCGGGCCTCGCCATAGGCCCGCGCTGCGTGATCGTGCCCGGCGGCGGCCCCGATGCCGACGCCGTGCGCGCGGATCAGGCCCGCGAGGGCTTCTCCGACGCGGAGGCCCATCGCCGGGCGCTCGGCGCCATGGGCCGCACCGCCGCGCGGTTCCTCGCCATCGAACCCCGCCTCGCGATCGACACCGCGCCCTGGGACGACGCGCGGGATGGGACCGCCCTCGTCTGGGATCCGGCGCTCCTGCGCGCGGGCCATCCCGACATCCCCGAGACCTGGGACGTCACCTCCGACAGCCTCGCCGTGTGGCTCGCCGCGCGGATCGGTGCGCCGTCCTGCACCCTTGTCAAATCCGCCGACGCCCCGGCGGGCTGCGACGCCGACATGCTGTCGCGGCTCGGGCTGGTGGACGCCGCCTTCCCCGCCTTCGCGCGTTGCTTCGGGGGGGCCATCGTCATCGACGGGCCGGGCGGCCCGGTCCCGATCCCCGGCAGGAGGGCCGCATGAGCGACCCCGCGCAGGGCGCGTCCGAGCACATCGTCTTCGTCACCGGCAAGCTCGCCCGGCCGCGCCTCGAAAAGATCGCGGCGAGCCTGCCCGCGCGAATCCGCTGGAGCATCGCCGATGCCGGCGTGAAGGTCGCCGCGCTGATGACCGAGGAGATCATCAAGCGCCGCGTCGCGATCCCGGACGGCGCGACGCGCATCGTCCTGCCCGGCCGCTGCCGGGCGAACCCGGACGCGTTGGCCGAGCATTTCGGCCTGCCCGTCGAGCGGGGGCCGGACGAGATCGTGGACCTGCCGGCCTGGCTCGGCCTCGCCGGCCGCAGCCTCGACCTGTCTCGGCACGACGTGCGGATCTTCTCCGAGATCGTGGATGCCTCGAAGATGTCGCCGGAGCAGATCCTGGCGCGGGGCCTCGACCTCGCCCGGCGCGGCGCGGACGTGATCGACCTCGGCGGCCTGCCGGATACGCCCTTCCCGCATCTCGAAGCCTCGGTACAGGCCCTGAAGGGCGCCGGGCTGAAGGTGAGCGTCGATTCCTTCTCCCGCGACGAGCTTTCGCGGGGTGCCAGGGCCGGGGCCGACTACCTGCTCAGCCTCAACGAGGACACGCTGGACCTCGCCTTCGAGACCGACGCGGTTCCGATCCTCGTGCCGACCCGGCCCGAGGACCTGCCCTCCCTCGACCGGGCGATCGAGCGGATGCTGAAGGCCGGCAAGCCCTTCATCGCCGACGCGATCCTGGAGCCGATCCATCACGGGCTGGTCGACTCGGTCGCCCGCTACCGCGACACCCGCGCCCGCTGGCCCGGCATCGAGATGATGATGGGCACCGGCAACCTCACCGAACTCACCGAGGCGGACAGCCTTGGCGTCACCGCCCTGCTGATGGGGATGTGCTCGGAACTGTCGATCGGCAACGTGCTGATCGTCCACGTCTCGAACCACACCCGCCGCACGGTGGAGGAGCACGACGCCGCCCGCCGGGTAATGTACGCGGCCAAGGCCGACGCCGCCCTGCCGAAGGGCTACGGACGGGAACTTCTGGCACTTCACGACAAGCGCCCCTTCGTGCAAACGCCCGAGGAGATCGCGGCCGCCGCCGCCGAGGTCCGCGACCCGAACTACCGGATCGCCGTGGCCGAGGACGGCATCCACGTCTACAACCGCGACATCCACAGGGTCGGCACCGACGCGATGGCCTTCTTCCCGGATCTCGACGTGAAGAGCGACGGGGCGCACGCGTTCTACCTCGGCGGCGAACTCGCCAAGGCCGAGACGGCGTGGCGGCTCGGCAAGCGCTACGTGCAGGACGAACCCCTCGACTGGGGCGCTTCCGCCGACCGGCCGAGCGAGGACACCACCGCCTTCAAGAAGGCTGGGCACACCAAGCATTCCGGCCCCGACGCGCCGTTCCCCGGCACCCGCGACGCCCGCGCCCCGGAGACGGGTCCGGCGGGCGAAAAGATCGTCTGCGGGCGCCTCGTGCCCTCGGACGAGGGCTGAGCCGATGCCGCTGATCCTGGAGACCATCGTCACCACGGTCTCGCCTGCGGGCGCGCTGCATCTCGTGCCGTTCGGGCTGATCCAGGAGGGCGACGACTACGTGCTCGCCCCGTTCCGCCCCTCGCCGACCATCGAGAACTTGGAGGCCAACCCGTATTTCGCGGCGTCGAGCCCCCGGGACATCCGCGTGATCGCGGGCGCCGTCACCGGCCGGCGGGACTGGCCGACCGAGCCCTGCGAGACCATCCCCGGCCGGCGGCTGGCGGACAGTTTCGGCCATGCCGAGTTCGAGGTGGCCGGGGTGGAGGAGGACGCGCAGCGCCCGCGCTACCGGGGGCGCATCCGCCACAGGGCGGCGCATGCGGCCTTCATCGGCTACAACCGGGCACAGGCCGCCGTGCTGGAGGCGGCCGTGCTCTCGACGCGGCTCCACATGCTGGAGCCCGCTAAAATTCTCGGCGAGATGACCTATCTCGCCATCGCCATCGCCAAGACGGCGGGCCCGCGCGAGCGCGAGGCCTGGGGTTGGATCGAGGACAAGGTGGCGGCGGCGCTCGGCCCCGACGCCCGCATCCTCGGCCGGGAGGACCGCTAAAGGCGGCAGGAGAGCAAAACGATGAAGAAAATCACCCTGGCGACGGCGGCGCTCGCCGCCCTCGTGGCCTTCACGGCCCAGGCGCACGGCCCGACCCGGCGCAAGGTGTCCGAGTCGATCGAGATCAACGCTCCCGCCGACAAGGTCTGGGCGGTCGTCGGCGACTGGAAGGACGCGAACTGGCTTGAGAACGTCGCCAAGACCGACACCCAGGGCGACGATCCGAGCAAGTCCAAGCGCACGCTCACCCTCAAGAACGGCAACACGATCGGCGAGACCGGCGGCAAGTACAAGCCGGACGACAAGCTGTTCATGTTCTACATCGACAAGGTCGATGTGAAGGACCTGCCGGCCAACGATTATTCCGGCACGATCACCGTCGAGCCGGCAGGCGATTCCAAGTCGAAGGTCGAGTGGAAGTCCGCCTTCTACCGTGGGTACATGAACAACGATCCGCCGGCGGACCTGAACGACGAAGCCTCCGAGAAGGGCGTCAGCAACTGGGTGAAGGCGAGCCTCCAGAACCTGAAGAACAAGGTCGAGAAGGGCTCTTGAGCCGCCTCGGGGCCAGCCTCGCGGCACTGCTCCTGACCCTCGCGCCAGCCCAGGCCGGGCCGGCGCGGGAGGCCATCGTGACGGTGCAGCTCGCCAACGCGGTGGAGGTCGTGGATCTGGCCTCGAACACGGTGCTGCGCCGGATCGCCGTCGACGGCGCGCCGGCCGGCATCGCCCTCTCGCCCGACCGGAAGCGGGCCTACGTCACGCGGCCGGAGGGTCACGGCCTCGCCGTGCTCGATCTCGACGCGGGCACGGTGCTCACCGAGATCCCGCTCCCCGGCGGCCCCCTCGGCGTGGCGGCGGACCCGCGCGGGGGGCACGTCTACGTGGCCGATTGGTACGGCGCCCGCATCTTCGTCCTCACCGAGAAGGACGGCGTGCTGGCGCCCGACGGAGAGATCGCGGTCGGGCAATCGCCCTCCGGCATCGCCGTCGCCCCGGACGGCGCCAGGATCTACGTCGCCAACCGCGAGGCGGACACGGTCTCGGTGGTGGACGCGGGCGCGCGGCGGGAGATCGCCGTGATCCCCGTGGGCCACCATCCGTTCGGCATCACCCTCGATGCGCAGAACGGGCGCGCCTACACCGCGAACGTGACGGGCGATGACGTGTCGGTGATCGACGTCGCGGCCGCCAAGGAAATCGGCCGCGTGCCCACGGGGCGGCGCCCCTACGTGGTGGCGCTGCTGAACGGGCGCGGCTTCGTCACCAACCAATACGCGGACAGCGTGACGGCCTTCGACCTCGCGACGCTGAAGCCCCTCGCCGAGATCGACGTCGGCGACCACCCCGAGGGCATCGCCGCCGACCCGGCGACGGGCCGCCTCTACGTGGCCGATTGGGGCGACAACCGCCTCAGCGTCATCGACGGGGCCAGCCTGAAGGCGGTGGCGCAGATCGCCACCGGCAACGGGCCGAGGGCCTTCGGCGACTTCCTGCGCTAGACCGGCCCGCGCTGCGGCGCCCGCCGGTAGGTGGCGCGGGCGGCGACCAGGGCGCCGCCATATTGCAGGAAGCCGTTCTCGGAGAAGTCCGGGGGGCCGAGATGGGCCTGCAGCAGCAGGCGCGTCACGGCGTTGAGCAGTAGCAGCGTGACGCAGAACGCGGCGGCGGCAAGCAGCGTGGCGACGAATTCCGGCATGGAGCGTCCCCTTCGAAGCGGGTCCGCATGGCCGGCTCACACCGCCATGCCGGCTAAGCTTAGCAAAGCCTGCGCCAAGGGGAAGGGGTGCGTCAACGGCGCCCGGAATCCGCCCCGTTCGCCACCGCCGGAGGCTTGGTGTGCTTCGGGATTTCGACGAAGAGGCGCTTCACCGGCCAACCGTCGCTCCACCGCTCCATGTCGGCCAGACGCGGGTTGGCCTTGAGCGCCGTCGCGTCCCCGCCGGAGAAGGCGGCGGCGGCGGCGAGGTCGAAGGTCTTCCAGAAGCCGAGGTAGTCGAGGGCGTCGGCGCGGGCGAGGTTGATCTGCGAGACCAGCGTCTGCTGCTCGCCGGTCAGCGCCATCTCGGCGGACCAGCGGAAGGGCGGCGGCTTCGGCGCGTCCTTCGGCTCCGGCGGCATCTTGATGGCCCCCGCATCGTAGGCCGCGTCGATGCCGGCCGGGGCGGCGAGGGTCGCCGTGAGGGCCGGGAATCCGTGATCGTCCGAGAGGGCGCGCACGAACAGCTTGCGCTCGGCCGGCACCGCGCTCGCCTCGCGCAGGAGGCGACGGGAGGCCGCCTCGGCCGCACGGGAATCCTTGTCGCCCACCATGGTGACGATCAGCGTGGTGGGGGCGATCCGCTCCAGATCCTCCAGGGGGATGCCGCGCGACTTCGGCCCGCTGGCGATGCCGCCGGGCACCGCCGCGAAGATCAGCTTCGGGGCCGGAAGCCCCTCCTTCGCCGCGCCGGCGGCGAGGTCCATGGCCAGCGGCGCGCCCGCGAGATGCCCGATCATCGCCACGCGCGACAGGTCGGGCTTGGCCTCCTTGTCGTCGGCGACCTCACCGAGGGCCGCCTTCACCAAAGCCGCGGCGTTGGCCGGGGCATCGGAGGGCTTGGTACGGTTCACCTCCTGGAAGCGCGGGAACAGAACCAGCCAGCCCTGGCGGGTGAGATGGTCGATCCAAGCGCCGTAGCTCTGCGGGTTCACCGCGCCCCAGCCGTGCAGGAACACCGCCACCGGACGGCCGGCTTCGGGCGCCGGGCTGGAGGCGTAAAACGCGAAGGTCGGGGCGCTGGGCCGCCCGAGGGTCCGCTTGGCGATGCTTACCTTGCGGTCGCCCACGCTCCCCGGCCCGTCATTCGGCTGGACCGGAGGGCTCGCCGCCTGGGCAGCATTCGCCACGGCGAACAGGCCGGCGGCAAACGTTGCGCGAAGGGCTTTCAGATGCATGGCGGCCTCGGGAGACGGTATTTCCAGGCCGGTTTGAACCGGTGGCTGTCCCCATAACAGATTCGCCGTCTTTGGCGATGGAGCGTGCCCCGATCTCGTCAAGTGATCGCGGCGTGTTCCCGGAGCGTGTTATCCAAGGATCGCAGGAGAGCGGCCAGCGCCTCGGGCAACTCGTTGCGTTCCCGCTCGAAAGTCTCGCGCAGGCGCTCGCCGATCACGGCGGCGACCAGCGCCTCGCGGGAGTGTCCCCCCCGGCGAGCGAGCGTATCGGCGTGATTTTCGGCGACGACGTTCATGGTCTGCGATCTGACTAAGGTGGCCTGCGCACGGCGGCACGCGGTGACGGAGAGCCACGAACGCGGGACCGGGGCGAAAGTTTCAGCCTTGCCGTAACGGATCGCGCCGCTACGCCTGCTGCTGCACCTTGCCGGAGCCGATCATCCCCGGGCCGCCCGAGGACGGGGGCTGGCCCGCCGCCTCCTGCACCCAGGCGAGGATGTCCTCGGCCCGCCAGGGCTTGGGAATGAAGGTCGCGGAGACGCGCAGGTCGCTCGGCTGGTCGCCCGCGTCGCCGGAGGTGAGGAGCACGCGCACCTTCGGCCACGTCACGCCGATGATGCGGGCGAGTTCGAACCCGCCGATGGGGCCGGGGGTGCGCACGTCGGAGAAGACGACGCTGACCTCTTCGGCACGATCGTTGAGGATCGCCAGGGCCCGCTCGGCGGTCTCGGCCTCGATCACGGTGAAGCCCGTGTCTTCCAGGAGAGTGGCCGCAAGGAAGCGCTCGTCGGGCTGGTCCTCCACGACGAGGATGACGGGCTTTCGTCCAGGCAGTCGCGCGTCGCTCATCGAGCCGCTAATCCACTAGGTCTGAACGGCGAAAGCGGCGATCGGTTCATCACCAAAGCGTCGTCGCACCCCGCCGGACCCGCGCAGGCACAGATCCTTCCCGTTCCATCGCACAGTTGACAGGAAACGGCCGTGTCATTCCGAACACAGCCGCCGTCGAACGTTGGAACAACTTGGCCATTCAGAAGTGATCGTCCGGCTTGAGCGGGGGAAAACCGCTCAAGCCGGTCTACCCTTGCGCTTCGTCAGACACCGTGAGCCTTGAAGAAGGCCAGAGCGCGGGCCCAGCCATCCTCCGCGGCCTCCTTGCGGTAGCTCGGCCGGTAATCCGCGTGGAAGCCGTGGGGCGCGTCCGGGTAGACGACGAGTTCCACGCTCTTGCCGGTCGCCTTGGCCGCGTCGCGCGCCGCCTCCACGGAGGCGACGGGGATGCCGGTATCGGCCCCGCCATAGAGCGCCAGCAGGGGCGCGTGGATCTCCCCGGCCACGTCCCCGGCGGTGCGTGGCTGGATCGACGTGCGCTCGCCGCCCACCGGGCCGTACCAAGCGACCGCCGCCTTCAGGTCGGTGCGGTGCGCGTCGTAGAGCCACACCGCCCGGCCGCCCCGGCACCAGCCCATCACGCCGAGGCGCTGGCCGTCGCCCTTGGCGGCGGAGGTCGCCCAGGCCACCGTGGCGTCGAGATCGCCGATCCACTGCGCGTCCGGCGTCTTGGAGATCACCTCGGCGATGATCTGCTTCGCATCGGTCATCTTCGAGAGGTCGCCCTGGCGGGCGTAGAGTTCCGGCGCCACGGCGCAGTAGCCAGCCTTGGCGAGGCGGCGGCAGATGTCCTTGATGTAATCGTGGACGCCGAAGATCTCCTCGACCACGAGGATCACCGGGAACGGCCCCTCCCCCTTCGGCACCGCCCGGTAGGCGGGCATCGGCCCGTCGCCGGCCGGGATCGCGACCTCGCCCGCCTCGATGCCCTCGGCATCGGTGTGGATCACCTGCGCCTCGACCCGCGTCGTCGCGAGGGTCAACCCGCTCATCAGGCCCGTCATCACGAAACCCCGCCGCGACAGCGGCGACGCGACGAGACCGTCGAGACCGGCATTGGCTTCGTCCCGCATATCAACTCTCGGTTTTCCTCGTGAGGAAGGGCTAGCCGGCCGGGGGCGGTGCGGTCAAACTGGGGCGGCGCGGTCCTCGGGCGGCCGCTGGGCTTCGAGGGCCGCCGCCTGCCGGGCGCGCATCCGCGCCTGGAGATGGCTGCGGCGGGCGGCGATGGCCGTGCCGTTGATCTCGCCGCCGAACAGGAACATCGCGGCGAGCCAGTAGAGGAAGACGAGGAACACCATCGCCGTGGCGAGGCCGCCATAGGTCGAGGCGTAGGCGTTGGAGAACCGCTCCAGATAGAAGCCGAAGCCGAGGCCGGCGAGGAACCACAGGAGCAGCGTCACCGCGATCCCCGGCAGGACAGAGACGATGGAGCGCCGCCCCGCCGCGACGAACTTGTGGGCGATGACCAGCACGAAGGCCAGCAGCATCGCCGTGACGGCGATGCGCACGATGGCGACGGTGAGCCCGAGGGGTTCGAGCCCCGGCGCCACGAGGATCAGCCGGCTCCAGATCAGCGGCCCGAGCACCACGAGGAGGGCGAAGGCCAGGATCGCGAAGGCGCCGCAGATCACGTAGCCGATGGATTCGAGGCGCGTGAGCCACCACGGCCGGCTCTCGCGCAGGCCGTAGGCACGGTTCAGCCCGACCCGCAGGCTCTCGACGCCCGACGAGGAGAAGTAGAGTGCGAACAGGGCGCCGAGGGTCAGCACCCCGCCGCGCTGCGTGGTGAGCACCCGGTGGACCTCGGCGACGATGGGCGAGGCGATCTCGCGCGGCCACGCCTCGAAGATCAGCGTGCCGGCCTCGTCCGCGAGGGAGGCGGTGCCGAACAGGCCGGCGAGGGCGGCGAGCAGGATCAGGAACGGGAACAACGAGGTCAGGATCGAGAGCGCGATATGGCTCGCGATGGCCCAGCCGTCATGGGCGACGAATCGCTGGGCGGCGAGGCCGGCCAGCCCGAGACCTTTGCGAAGCCTGTCCAAGAATCCGGTCCGCTCCGTCGCCACGTCCGCGCGCCGTCGATGGCGGCGACGGGTGCCCCGCGTCAACGCCGCCCGCCGCAGCCGCGGCCTTTCGCGCCGGGGTGACGCCTTCAGGCAACGCAACGATGACGAATGATGGTTGCCGGAACGTCGCGGTCATGCTTGGCCTTGCGGGTCCGTCGCGTAGCCTGAACGAAGTTGAGCCCGTCGCGTCCTCCCACCCCCTCGCCGGTCGCGTCCGCCCTGGTGCCGGGCCTGTTCGTGCTGATCTGGTCGACGGGCTTCATCGTTGCGCGTGGATCGGTGCCCCATGCCGACCCGCTGGTCTTCACCGCCCTGCGCTTCAGCAGCGTGGCCCTCATCCTCGGCCTCATCGCCCTGGCTTTGGGGGCGCGGTTCCCGGCGGGCTGGAAGGGCTGGCGCGGCCCCCTCGTCGCCGGCTTCCTCATGCAGGGCGTCTATCTCTCGGCCACCTTCGTCGCGATCAGCCATGGCCTGCCGGCCGGCATCGCCGCCCTGGTCGGGAGCCTCCAGCCCCTTCTCACGGCGTCCCTGGCCGGGCCGCTCCTCGGCGAAAAAGTCAGCCCGCGCCGGGCGGCGGGCATCGCCGTGGGCTTCCTCGGCGCGGCGCTGGTGCTCGTGCCGAAGCTCGGGGCCACCGATGCAGCGGGAATCCCGCCCGGGGCGCTCGCCGTGTCGCTCGGCAGCGTCGTCGCCCTGACGCTCGGCACCCTCTGGCAGAAGCGCACGGGCGGGGGCGGCGACCTGCTCGCCAGCGCCGTGCTGCAATTCTTCGGCGGGACGGCCTGCGCCGTGCCCCTGGCCCTGGCCTTCGGCGGACCCAGGTTCGATGCGGTCGGCCCCCTCTGGTTCAGCCTCGGCTGGGCGATCCTCGTGAACTCCGTCGCCGGGGTGCTGCTGTTCCTGTTCCTCATCCGGCGGGGCGCGGTGGCGGGCGTCGCCGCGCTGTTCTTCCTCGTGCCGCCGGTCTCGGCGGGGCTCGGCTACCTGCTGTTCGGCGAGACCCTGACGCTGGTGCAGATCGCCGGCATGGCCGTGGCGGCGGCGGGCGTCGCCGTGGCGAACAGGGGTTAGGCGCGACGTCGCGGAGCGCAACCGGATCGGGCTCCGCGACTTGATCGGCCGGGCGCAACGGCGCTCGCCAGGAGTGACGCCGCCATGCCCGGAACCGAGATCCGCCTCGCCCTCGACGCGATCCCGATGGGAGGCATGAAGGAAGGCGCGGCCGGGGACGACAAGGCGCTGTTCGTGCGCGACGCCTCCGGCGTGCGGGCGTTCCAGGCCAAGTGCCCGCATCTCGGGGCGCCGCTCGCCAAGGGCGAGATCTGCGGCGGGCGCCTCTATTGCCCCTGGCACAAGGCCGCCTTCGCCATCGCGGACGGAAGCCTCGAAGAGCCACCGGCCCTCGATTCCCTGACGCGCTATCCCGTGCGCATCGAGGGCGCGGAGGCAGTCGCGACCCTCACGCCGGAGCCCGCGCCGGCCAAGAAAGCCAGTGCCCCGGTGGCGGACGTGCTGATCGTCGGCTCGGGCGCCGCTGCCGTGGCCTGCGTGAAGACCCTGCGCCGCGAGGGCTATGACGGGCGCATCACCATGGTCGGCCGCGAGGGGCATCCGCCCTACGACCGGACCAAGCTGTCGAAGCAGTTCCTCGCCAAGCCCACCCCGCCGGAGAAGGTGCTGATCGAGCCCGATTTCGCGGAAGGCAACCGGGTCGAGCGCCTGACGGCGGATGTCGCCGAGGTCGATCCCGCCGCCCGCGAGGTCCGGCTGAAGGATGGGCGGACGCTGAAGGCCGAGGCGATCCTCGTCGCCACCGGCAGCCGGGCCGCGATGCCGGACTTCCCCGGCAAGGACCTCGACGGCGTGTTCACCCTGCGCAGCCTCGACGACGCCCTCCGCGTGAGCGAGGCGGCGGGCGAGGGTAAGAACGTCGTGGTGGTGGGCGCCGGCTTCATCGGCCTGGAGGCCGCCGCCTTCCTCACCAAGCGCGGCCTCGCCGTGACGGTGCTGGCCCGCGAGGAGGTGCCCTTCGCCAAGCGCTTCGGCGAGGCGGTGGGCGCCGCGCTCAAGCAGTATCACGCCGGCAACGGCGTCACCTTCGCGCAGGGCTCCGTCGCCAGGATCGCCGGCAACGGCCATGTCGAGGCCGTCGAAGCCGAGGACGGACGGCGCTTGCCGGCCGACATCGTCCTCGTGGGCGCGGGCGCGAAGCCGGAAGCGGACTTGATCGCCGGGATTGCGCCGGACGACAGCGGCGGTCTCACCGTCGGGGGCGACTTGAAGGTCGCGGAGGGTGTCTGGATCGCGGGCGACATCGCCGCCTTCCCCGAGAAGGCGAGCGGGCAGACCGCGCGGATCGAGCATTGGCGCCTCGCGCAGCAGCACGGGACGCATGTAGCCTACGCCATCCTCGGCCGGGGCGGCGACTTCGCGGGCACGCCGTTCTTCTGGAGCAACCAGGGCGACAAGCGGCTCGATTACGGCGGCTATGCCAAGGACTTCGACCGGATCGTCTTGCAGGGCGACCCCGCCGCCCTCGATTTCATCGCCTATTACGTGACCGGAGACAGCGTCACCGCCGCGTGCAGCATCGGCCGGAACGGCGCCTTCACCGCCTTCCTGCACCTTCTCGGGCTCGGGCGCCTGCCCTCGGCCGCCGAGATCGAGTCGGGCGCGGATCTCCTCGGCCTCGCAAGGGATGCCGCCTAGGCGGGCACTGCGTCAGCACGGCACGGAACGGGGCGGAGGGGTTCCCGCTTTCCCCTGCTTGCGCCTGTCCGGCGCCTTCGGGGATGCGCCATGAACCAGATCATCGTCGTCGCGCTCATCTGCGCGGCCTCCGTGCAGGGGCCGGATTGCTCGCGCGACACCGCCCTCGACGTCATCACCGGCCCGGCGCACACCCTGCAGGAATGCCTGATCCAGGGTCCGGTCCTCGCCGCCAATTCGGGCTTCAAGGGCGAGGACGGCGCGTATGTGAAGACCCGTTGCGAAGTGAAGCGCTGAGCCGTCTTGAACTTTGGTTCAAGCGTCCGGCAATGGAATCTATTTCGGCGTAGGCCCGGAAGCGTTTAGAAGGGTCGCCATAACAGACGCAAAACGCGAGAGAACGCCATGTCCGCTTCCCCCGCCATCCAGTCCGAGCCCTTCGACACCGTCGCGGTGACGAAGGCCGCCGGCCAGGCCGCCAAGCGCCTCAGCGACGAGGCCATCCGTCGTGTCCGCGCCCGCGTCATCGGCGCCGACGGCAAGATCGACGCCGCCAAGCTCGAAGCCCAGCAGCACGCCGCCCACGGCCTCGCATGGCTCGCGACCTATGCCGAGGCCGTGCGCGAACTCGGCGACTACGCCGAGCGCCTGACGGAATCCGGCCAGTTCGGCGAGACAGAGGACCTGCTCGTGCGCATCGGCGCGGGCGAGTATCTCGACCAGATGTTCTCGGCCATCCCGATGAGCCAGGGCGAGATGGTGCGCCCGGTCAGCTCCCTCGGCCTGTCGGCCAAGGAGGTCGCGGAGTTCCGCACCGAGGCGGTCGAGAGCCTGATCGCCGAGGGCAACACCGCCGAGAACCGCGCCGCCCTCGTCCTGCGGATGCGCGACGGCAGCGGCAGCGCCACGGTGGGCATCTCCGGCCTCGATGAGGACATGGAGGCGATCCGCTCCGAGATGCGCCGCTTCGGCAAGGCCGAGGTCGCCGACCACGCCCACGAGTGGCACCTGCAGAACGCCTACATCCCGATGTCGGTGGTCGAGAAGATGGCCGAACTCGGCGTGTTCGGCCTGACGATCCCCGAGGAATACGGCGGCATGGGCATGCCGAAGGCCGCGATGTGCGTGGTCTCGGAGGAACTGTCCCGCGCCTATATCGGCGTCGGCTCGCTGGGCACCCGCTCCGAAATCGCCGCCGAGCTGATCCTGTGCGGCGGCACCGAGGAGCAGAAGCACCGCTTCCTGCCCAAGATCGCCAGCGGCGACATCCTGCCCACCGCCGTCTTCACCGAGCCGAACACCGGCTCCGACCTCGC